>Ga0190275_10002778_pt1 | contig 12449 bp, 9 predicted proteins | sample Popmic550T_FD_133745 | JGI IMG/M metagenome (GOLD analysis project Ga0190275, IMG submission 133745) | Populus adjacent soil microbial communities from riparian zone of Yellowstone River, Montana, USA - 550 T | ecosystem: Environmental > Terrestrial > Soil > Riparian zone > Trees stand | place... | reverse complement strand
TACGGGCTGATCGTGGAGGAGATCGGGCGCGTGGACTCGTCCGCGCGCACCGTGATCTCGGTGTGCACGTCGCTGTTCGGCTCGGCCATCGCCCGCTGGGGCGACGAGGAGCAGAAGCAGCGCATCATCCCCGGGCTGACCGACGGCACCGGGCTGGGCTGCTTCGGGCTGACCGAGCCCGACAGCGGCTCGGACGCGGCGTCGCTGAAGACCCGCGCCGAGAAGACCGACGGCGGCTGGAAGATCAGCGGCCAGAAGCAGTGGATCTCGCTGGGCAACGTGGCCAGGTGGGCGCTGATCTTCGCCCAGACCGATCCGGAGAAGGCCCACAAGGGCCTGGCCGCGTTCGTGGTGCCCACCGACTCCGAGGGCTTTTCGTCGAGCACCATCCACGGCAAGCTGGGGCTCAAGGCCTCGGACACCGCCGAGCTGTCGCTGGACGGCGTGGAGGTGGGCGACGACGCCCTGCTCGGGGACGTCGGCGACGGCTTCAAGGTGGCCATGACCTCGCTGGACTCGGGGCGCTTCAGCGTTGCCTCGGGCTGCGTGGGCATCTGCCAGGGCTGCCTGGACGCGTCGGTGGCCTACGCCAAGGAGCGCACGCAGTTCGACCGCCCGATCGCCGCGTTCCAGCTGGTGCAGGCGCTGATCGCCGACATGGTGCTGGACACCGAGGCCGGCCGCGCGCTGGTGTGGAAGGCGGGCTGGCTCAAGGACCAGGGCAGGCCCAACACGCTGGAGACCTCGACCGCGAAGCTGTTCGCCACCGAGGCCGCCATCCGCACCGCCAACAACGCCATCCAGGTGCACGGCGGCTCGGGCTACGTGGACGACTACCCCGTGGAGCGCCACCTGCGCGACGCGCGCGTGGCCACCCTGTACGAGGGCACCTCGCAGATCCAGAAGCTGATCATCGGTCGCGCCATGACCGGTGTGAACGCGATGACGTGAGCGCGACGGAGCCGGTCACGACCGAGCGCGACGGGGCCGTCGGGCTGATCCGCATGGACCACCCCGGCAGCCGCAACACGCTGACCGCGCCGATGCTGGAGCTGGTCGTCGAGGCGCTCGAGGCGTTCGAGGCCGACCCCGAGGTGCGCTGCGTGGTCATCGCCGGCACCAGGGAGGTGTTCGCCATCGGCGGCGACGTGGCCGACGCCGACCGCCAGGACCCGGCCGACCTGTGGCGACGCCTGCGCGAGCCGCTGACGCCCACCATCGCCGCGGTCTCCGGCCAGGCGCTGGGCGGCGGCTGGGAGCTGGCGCTGAGCTGCGACATGGTCATCGCCACCGACGGCACCGAGTTCGGCCAGCCCGAGATCGCGCTGGGGCTGATCCCCGGCGGCGGCGCGACCCAGCGGCTGACGCGCGCGATCGGGCGCCAGCGCACGATGGAGATGGTGCTCACCGGCCGCCGGATCGACACCGACGCCGCCGTGAAGATGGGGCTGGTGAACCAGAGCGTGCGCTCGCGGGACTGGCTGGACCAGGTCATGGAGGTGGGGCGGTTCGTGGCCGGGCGCCCGCCGCTGGCCGCCCGCCTGGCCAAGCAGGCGGTGCTCAGCGCCGAGGAGCTGCCGCTGACCTCCGGCATGGAGGCCGAGCGGCGCCTGTACCGCCAGGCCATGGCCACCGAGGACCGCGTGGAGGCCATGCAGGCCTACCGCGAGAAGCGCCGGCCGAACTTCGAGGGCCGCTGATGGCCACGGCGGACGTGACCGTGCTGGCGCTCGGCCGCCCCGACCCGTCGGCAGGCGAGTACATCGCCGCCATCCAGCGCCACCTGGCCGCCCAGGATCGGGTGGGCTACCGGATGCACGCCATGGGCACCTCGCTGGAGGGCTCGGTGGCGGACATCCTGGCCGTCGTCGGCGAGCTGCACGCCGTGCCCTTCGAGCAGGGCATCCCGCGCGTGTACACCGTGCTCAAGCTCGACGAGCGCCGCGACCGCCCGGACCAGACGCTGGAGGACAAGGTGGAGTCGGTGGAGCGGCGGCTTGCGGAGGGCTAGCCGGCGGCTTCCGCGAGCCGCTTGGTCTCGCGCACCAGCCGGTTGACGTCGGCCGCGAGCGCCTTGGTCGCGGCCACCAGCGCGCGCCGGTCCGCCTCGCGGGCGAACGCCGCCGTGCGGTCGGCGCCGGCACCGGTGCGGGCCAGCGACCGGCTGACCGCCGCCGACTCCTCGCGCAGGTCCTCGGGGGTGTCGAGGTCGGAGACCTGCCGGCTGAGGCGGCTGAGCTGCCCGCCCAGCGGTGTCAGCTCGTCGGCCAGCTTGCCCGGGCTGCTGGGGGTGTTCAGCGTCTCCACCAGCTCTCCGTTGACCTTGACCAGCTGGTCGTTCAGCGGCTGGTAGTCCGCGATGAAGCGGTCCTTGCTGCTCTCGGCGCAGCCGCCGGCCAGCAGCCCGGCGGGCAGGACGAGCAGGAACACCAGCAGCCTCCGCATCGCCCCGGGAAGCTAATGGCCCGCGCGGACACGCGCCGCGCGCCACGCCGCGTTCACGACGTCAGCACGAGCTTGGTGGGCGGATCGGCGAGCGCGTCCACCGCCTCCGCGAAGGGGGCGACCGTGCTGGTCACCGCGGCGGGGTCCAGACGCCCGGAGGAGACCAGGTCCAGCACCTCCGGCAGCACGGCCCGCGAGCTCACGCGGCTGGTGTGCAGGTGGATGCCGCGCATGTACATCTCCCCCAGCGGCACGGGCGTCTGCTCCTGGAAGTAGATGCCGACGTTGGTGCATGCGCCACCGGGCTCGGTCGAGCGGATGGCGCAGTGCAGGCCTGCGTGGTCCAGCGCCGCGTTCACCGTGATCGGATACGAGCCGGCCGTGCGCGGCGCCGGCCCCTCCACGGGCGTGGCGCCCAGGCGCTCGGCCATTGCCAGCCGCCCGGGATCGGTGTCCAGGAAATCCACGCGCTCGGCGCCCAGGGCCACGGCGGCCTGGACGGCGTACAGCGACACGGCGTGCGCGCCGCCCCCCACGATCAGCACCGGCGCCCCGGGTCGCACGGCCAGCTGGGGACCCACCGTGCGCCACCCGTCGGCGACGTTGTCGGACAGGCTGGCCACGGCCGCGGGGTCGATCCCCGGCGGCAGCGGGACGAGCATGGCGTCGGCGAAGGGCACCCGCACCCGGTCGGCCATCGCCCCGCCCCAGTCCCCTCCGGCGGCGCCGATGCCGTACATCGACGTCGGCGGCACCTCCTGGCAGCTGGCGGTGACCCCGCGCAGGCACGCCGGGCAGCGCCCGCACGAGATCTGGAACGGGACGATCACCCGGTCGCCGATGGTCACACCGGACTCCTCGCCCGCCTGCACCACCTCCGCGACGAACTCGTGCCCGAGCGCGAACGGGCCCTGGAAGGGCACCGCGCCGCGAATCAGCCACGCGTCGAGATCGCACATGGCCACCGCGAGCGGGCGCACCAGCGCCTCGCGCGGGCCCTCCAGCCCGGGTTCGGCCACGTCCTGCCACTCCACCTTCCCGGCCTCGAGGAAGAGCAGCTGGCGCACGGCCGCCGGCTAGGCGCGGCCGCGGAGGACGAAGTGGAGGATGCCTCCGTGGCGGTAGTAGAGCCACTCGTTGGGCGTGTCGATGCGCACCCGGGCGGTGAACTCGATCGGGTCGCCGTCGTCGGGCGTGGCGGTGACCTTCAGCTCCCGGACCCCGTCCTCCAGCGGCTCCAGGTCGAAGGTCTCGAACCCGGTCAGGCCCAGTGACTCGACCGACTCGCCGTCGGGGAACTGCAGCGGCAGGATGCCCATGCCCACCAGGTTGGAGCGGTGGATGCGCTCGTAGCTCTCGGCGATGGCGAAGCGGATGCCCAGCAGCCGCGGGCCCTTGGCCGCCCAGTCGCGCGATGACCCCGAGCCGTACTCCTTGCCGGCCAGGACGCCCAGCGGCACGCCGTCGGACTGGTAGTCCATCGACGCGTCGAAGATGAACTCGTCCTGACCGTCCTCGGAGCGGCGGGTGTAGCCGCCCTCGGTGTCGGGCGCCAGCTGGTTGCGCAGGCGCACGTTGGCGAAGGTGCCGCGCATCATCACCTCGTGGTTGCCGCGGCGCGAGCCGTAGGAGTTGAAGTCGCGCTGCTCGACGCCGTTGTCCAGCAGGTACTTGCCCCCCGGCGTGTCCTTCTTGATGGCGCCTGCGGGCGAGATGTGGTCGGTGGTCACCGAGTCGCCCAGCTTGGCCAGGATGCGAGCGCCCTCGATGTCGGTGAATCCCTCGGGGGCCTCGGCCTCCATGCCCTCGAAGTAGGGCGGGCGCTTGACGTAGGTGGAGTCCTCGTCCCAGGCGTAGCGGTCGCCCTCGGGGATGTCCAGGCTCTCCCAGTTCTCGTCGCCCTCGAACACCTCGCCGTAGGACTTGCGGAACATGTCCGACTCCACCGCCGACTCGATCTCGGCGTGGATCTCGGCCTGTGAGGGCCAGATGTCCTTGAGGAAGACGTCGTTGCCGTCGGAGTCCTGGCCCAGCGGCTCCTCGTACAGGTCCAGGTCCATGCGGCCGGCCAGCGCGTAGGCCACGCACAGAGGCGGGCTGGCCAGGTAGTTGTTGCGCACCTCGGGGTGGATGCGCCCCTCGAAGTTGCGGTTGCCCGACAGCACCGAGCACACGGTCAGGTCCTGCTCCTCGATGGCGGCCGAGATCTCGTCGGGCAGCGGGCCGGAGTTGCCGATGCAGGTGGTGCAGCCGTAGCCCACGAGGTTGAACCCGAGCGCGTTCAGCGGCTCGATCAGGTCGGCGCGCTCGTAGTAGTCCATGACCACCTTGGAGCCGGGCGCCAGCGACGTCTTGACCCACGGCTTGCTGGTCAGGCCCTTCTCGACCGCGTTGCGGGCCAGCAGGCCGGCGCCGAGCATGACGGCGGGGTTGGAGGTGTTGGTGCAGGAGGTGATGGCGGCGATGACCACGGCGCCGTCCTCGAGCTCGAACTCCTCGCCGTTGTAGGACACCTTCGCGCTCTTCTTCTGGACGTCGGTGGCCACGTCGCCGTGCTGGTGTGCGGGCTCGCCGTCGTCCTCGTCGTCGTCCTGCCCCGCCATCGAGGACGGCGGGTCGCTGGCGGGGAAGGTCTGGCGCGCGCCGTTCCCGCCGTGGTCGGTCTTCTTGCCGTTGTTGGCGTCCTCCAGCTCGGCCAGGAAGTCGGTGGCGGCGTTGGACAGCGAGATCCGGTCCTGGGGGCGCTTGGGGCCCGCGAGCGACGGCTCGACGGTGTCCAGGTCGAGCTCGAGCGTGTCCGAGTAGACGGCGTCCTCGGCGTCCTCGTCGTGGTACATGCCCTGCTCGCGGGCGTAGGTCTCCACCAGCTCCAGCTGCTCGGTCGGCCGCCCGGTGAACTCCAGGTAGCGCAGGGTCTCGGCGTCGACGGGGAAGATCGCGCAGGTGGAGCCGAACTCCGGGCTCATGTTGCCGATCGTGGCCCGGTCGGCCAGCGGCATGTTGGCCAGGCCGGGGCCGTAGAACTCCACGAACTTGCCCACCACACCGCGCTCGCGCAGCATCTGGGTCACGGTCAGCACCAGGTCGGTGGCGGTGGCGCCCTCGGGCAGCTCGCCGTCCATCCGGAAGCCGACCACCTGGGGCAGCAGCATCGACACCGGCTGGCCCAGCATGGCCGCCTCGGCCTCGATGCCGCCCACGCCCCAGCCCAGCACCCCCAGGCCGTTGACCATGGTGGTGTGCGAGTCGGTGCCGACCAGCGTGTCGGGGAAGGCCTGCCCGTCGCGCGTCGTGACCACCCGCGACAGGTACTCCAGGTTCACCTGGTGGCAGATGCCGGTGTTGGGCGGCACCACGGAGAAGTTGTCGAACGCGGTCTGGCCCCAGCGCAGGAACGCGTATCGCTCCTGATTGCGCTCGAACTCCAGCTCGGCGTTCTTCTTGAACGCGAACTTCTCGGCGAACGAGTCCACCTGGATCGAGTGGTCGATCACCAGCTCGACCGGCACCAGCGGGTTGATCTTGGTCGCGTCGCCGCCGAGCTCCTCCATGGCGTCGCGCATGGCGGCCAGGTCCACGATGGCCGGCACGCCGGTGAAGTCCTGCATCAGCACCCGGCTGGGCGAATAGGCGATCTCGTGCGAGGGCTCGTCGGAGGCCACCCACTTGGCCACGGACTCGATGGTGTCCTTCGTGACCGACTCGCCGTCCTCGTTGCGCAGGAGGTTCTCCAGCAGCACCTTCAGCGAGTACGGCAGCCGGGCCACGTCGAACTCCGACTGAAGCGCGTCGAGGCGGAAGATCTCGTGGGTGGTGCCGCCGACTTCGAGTTCGGCCTTGGCACCAAAGCTGTCGGGATGGCTCACGGTGCGAACGCTACTACGCCGCTAATCCCGCGCCACCGTTTCCCGGGTGGCGAAGCTCGCCGCGCCCGCGCTGGCGGCGACCACGAGCCCGATGGCCAACCATTCGCGCACGTGCAGCACCTGGCCGAGCACCACCAGGCCCGACAGGGCGGCAACCGCGGGCTCCAGGCTCATGAAGACCCCGAACACCCCGGTGGGCAGGCGGCGCAGCGCCTCCAGCTCCAGCGAATAGGGAATCGCCGACGAGAGGATGGCCACGCCGGCGCCGATGGCCAGCACGTGCGGGTCCAGCAGGTCGGCGCCACCACCGGCGACGCCGAACGGCAGCAGGATGCCCGCCGCGAGCATCATGGCCAGCGCCAGCCCCTCCATGCGCGGGAACGCCTGGCCCACGCGGGCGCTGAGCAGGATGTAGCTGCCCCAGAACACGCCCGCCAGCAGCGCCAGCGCCGCGCCCGTGGTGTCGATGCCGGCGCCGCCGGCGTTGGCCAGCAGCACGATGCCCGCGGCGGCCAGCGTCACCCACACCAGGTCGAGCGCGCGGCGCGAGCCCAGCACCGCAACTGTGAGCGGTCCCGCGAATTCAATGGTCACGGCCACTCCCTGCGGTATCCGGTCGATCGACTCGTAGAAACAGAGGTTCATGAACGCCAGCGACACGCCGAAGGCCAGCGCCAGGCCCAGCTCCCGCCAACTGTGGTTGCGCCACCGGGGCGTCCAGATCACGGCCAGGATCACGGCGGCGAACAGGACACGCAGGAAGGTGGTGCCCGCGGGCCCGACCTCGTCGAAGATCTGCTGGGCCAGCGACGCGCCCAGCTGGGTGGTGGCGATGCCGCCGAGAACGAGCACAGGCGCTGGAACGGCGTCGATGGCCCGGCGGTCGCTCACCGCCGCCACGCTACCTACAGTCCGGCGCGTGCCTTTCGTGCTGCGCGCAACGCTGATCGCCGTCCTGATGCTGCTGGCCACCGCCGGCACGGCGCTGGCCCGCCCGAACGTGGTGCTGGTCATGACCGACGACCAGACGCAGGAGTCGATCCGGGTGATGAACAGGACGAAGGCGCTGATCGGCCGCCCGGGCACGACGTTCACCAATTCGGTGGCCACGTTTCCGCTGTGCTGCCCGTCGCGGGCCACCTACCTGAGCGGCCAGTACGCGCACAACCACCGGGTGGTGAACAACGTCCCGCCGTTCGGCGGCTTCACCCGCTTCGACCAGCGCAACGCGCTGGGGGCGTGGATGCAGGGCGCCGGCTACCGCACGATGCACGTGGGCCGCACGCTGAACGGCTACGGCACCGACACGCCCGACATCACCACGGTGCCGCCGGGCTGGAACGACTGGCTGGTGCCGCTGGAGCCCACGGTCTACAACTACGAACGCTGGCGCATGAACGAGAACGGCCAGATCCTGGAGTTGCCGGGCCCGGTGCGACCCACCGAGTTCCAGACCGACTACCTGGCGCGGCGCGCCTCGGAGCTGATCGAGCGCACGGCGCCCACCCGCCAGCCGTTCTTCCTGTCGCTGACCTTCCCCGCCCCGCACGTGGGCACCACGTCGACCGTCGCTCCCCGCCACCGCGGCGTGTTCGCGTCGCTGCCGCTGCCGCTGACACCCGCGTTCGACGAGGCCGACGTGCGCGACAAGCCGCGCGTGATCCGCCGCCGGTCCCGGATGGGCCTGGCCCAGGCGGGCCTGGTGCAGGGCGCCTACCGCCAGCAGCTGGAGTCGCTGCTTTCGGTGGACGAGGCGGTGGCCCAGGTCATGCGCTCGCTCCAGCGCACGGGCGCCCTGGCCAACACGCTGGTGATCTTCACCTCGGACAACGGGCTGCTGTACGGCGAGCACCGGGTCCGCTCGGCCAAGGTCTTCCCCTACGAGGAGTCCATCCGGGTGCCGTTGATGATGCGAGGGCCCGGCGTGCCCGCGGGCCTGCGCTACGGCAAGCAGGCGGGCAACATCGATCTGGCCCCCACCATCCTTGACGCCGCCGACGCGCTGCCGGGGCGGCTGCAGGACGGCGTCTCGCTGCTGGACCTGGCGGCGCGCCCACAGGAGCGCAGCGGACGCGAGCTGGTGATCGAGAACGGCCGCGGCCTGAAGACCCAGTCGCAGTACCGGGGGCTGCGCAACGACCGGTACGTGTACATCCGCCACGACCGGACCGGCGAGCGCGAGCTGTACGACCTGCGCCGCGACCGCCATCAGCTGAAGAACCTGGCCAAGGACGAGCGCTTTCGCCGGGTGCGGATCCTGATGGACCGGCGCGTGCGAACGCTTGCGCGCTGCCGCGGCGCCCGCGCGTGCGGGGCCAGCAGGCCGAAGATCACCATCGGCGCGGACTGCTCGGACGACGCGCGGCGCCCCTACATCGTGAGAGGCCGCGAGAGGCACCGCGTGCGCAGGGTGAGCACCGACCCGGCGGGCCTGCGGGTGACGATGGTCGACGGCCGGGTAGCCACCTTCCCCGACGTGGCGTGCGCAGAATGACCTGGGAGGAGTTGGAACAGGCCTTCGCCGGTCGCGACGCCCCGTTCGCGTTCGTGGACCTGGACGCCATGTGGTCCAACGCCCACGAGATGCTGGGGCGCGCCGGGGCCAAGCCGATCCGGGTGGCCAGCAAGTCCGTGCGCTGCCGCGAGCTGCTGGACCGCATCCTGGCCCACGACCCGCGCTTCCGCGGGCTCATGACGTTCACGCTCGACGAGACGCTGTGGCTGCACTCGGTGGGCTTCCGCGACCTGCTGCTGGCCTACCCCACCGCCGACCTGGCCGCGCTGGCCGAGCTGGGCGCTCTGGAGGGCGACGGACGGCCCGTGGTGATGGTCGACTCCCCCGCGCACCTTGACCTGATCCAGCGCGCCGTCCCCTCGCCCGCCGCCCCGATCCGGGTATGCCTGGACATCGACGCCGGCTTCCACCTGGCCGGCGGGCGGCTGAAGATCGGGCCCAAGCGCTCACCGGTGCGCACGCCGCCGCAGGCCGCCGCGCTGGCCCGCGAGGTGGTGGCCCGCCCCGGGTTCGAGCTGGCCGGCCTGATGTCCTACGAGGGCCACATCGCGGGCGTGGGCGACAGTCCGCGCGGCAATCCGCTGCAGGGCACCGTGCTCAAGCGGATGCAGGCGGCATCAGCACGCGAGCTGGCCGAGCGCCGCGCGGCCGTGGTGGCAGCCGTGTCCGAGATCGCCCCGGTCACGCTGGTCAACGGCGGCGGCACCGGCAGCCTGCACACCACGTCGCGCGAGCAGGCCGTGACCGAGCTGACCGCCGGGTCGGGCTTCTTCGCCCCCACCCTGTTCGACCGCTATGCGGCGTTCCACCTGAAGCCCGCCGCCGGCTTCGCGCTGCCCGTGGTGCGGCGCCCCGGGGCCGACACGGTCACGCTGCTGGGCGGCGGCTACCACGCCTCCGGCGCCGCCGGGAAGGACCGCCTGCCCGAGCCGTGGCAGCCCGAGGGGCTGAAGCTGGACGGCCTCGAGGGCGCCGGCGAGGTGCAGACACCGGTCCGCGGCGACGCCGCGCGCTCGCTGAAGCTGGGCGACCGCGTCTACCTGCGTCACGCCAAGGCCGGCGAGCTGTGCGAGCGGTTCGACTCCCTGCTGCTGCTCAGCGGCGGCCGGCTGGTCGGCGAGCTGCCCACCTACCGCGGCGAGGGCAAGACCTTCCTGTAAGCCGTCCCTGCGGGCTCGGCCAACGGCTGGCTGGGTAGGGGGCGGTGCCGAAACGCTTGCAACCCTCCCGTAACCGTTTCGCAGAGCCTGCCGAGACGCTGGGGTGACTTGACGACCCTATGAGTACACAAGTCACCCCAGCGCCAGGCCGGGCGCGGGGCGGTGTGACGGAAGCGTCACAAGCGAGCAGAGCCGTAACACGGGCCTCCCCTACCCAGCCGCCGTTGCGCCGAGCCCGCCGCGAACGTGGCCGGAAGGGTGCCTACTCCCCAAGCACCCGCCGGGTGTAGTCGTTGGCGAAGGTGCGGCCGGGGTCCAGCCGCTCGCGCGCAGCGTGCCAGTCGTCCCACAGCGGGTAGCGCTCGCGCAGTGTGGCCGCCGACTGGTAGTGGCGCTTGCCCCAGTGCGGGCGGCCGCCGTAGGAGTCCATGATGGCCTCGACGGCGCGGAAGTAGGTCTCGAACTCCTGGCCGCGGAACTGGTGCACCGCGATGTACACGCTGTCGCGCCCGTGGGCGGTGGACAGCGGTGCGTCGTCGCCGCGCACCACGCGCATCTCGATCGGGAAGGCGATCGGCAGCTGCCGCCGTTCGATCGTCTCCAGCACCCGCCGCAGCGCCTCCGGCCCGTGCTCGCGCGGTATCGCGTACTCCATCTCGGTGAAGCGCACGTCGCGGCGGGTGGCGTAGACGCGGTGGCTGCGATCGACCTTCACCGACGGGGTCATGGCCTTGACCAGCGTCCGGTTCACGCGCGGAATGGAACGCGGCAGTCTCCCGGTGACGGCGCCCAGCACGGCCAGCGCGCCGTTCTCGACCAGCCGCTCCTGCACCACCTCGACCCGGACGTTGCCGGGCTCGGGCTCGCGGTCGCTGCGGGTGGAGGTGCGCGTCAGCGCGACGTGGGTGTGCGGGAACACGTACAGCTCGAAGTGGTCGGCGCCGTCGGCGTGGCCGTCGAAGTCGTCCAGCACCGCGTCCAGCGGCATCGGCTCGTCGCGGCGCTCCAGCGTGAAGATCGGTACCGCGCGCAGGGTGACCGCGCTGATGGCGCCCAGCGCGCCGACGCCCACGCGGGCGGCGCCCAGCAGGTCCGGCTCGTCGGCCCCGATGTCCAACACGTCACCCGCGGCGGTGACCAGCCGCACGGCCTCGACCTGCGACGAGATGTTGCGGTAGGTCGCACCCGTGCCGTGGGTAGCGGTCGAGATCGCCCCGGCCAGCGTCTGGGCGTCGATGTCGCCCTGGTTCTCCATGGCCAGGCCCAGATCGGCCAGCCGGCTGCCCAGCTCGTGCAGCGTGATGCCGGCCTCGACGGTGACCAGCCCGCTGGAGCGGTCGGCCTCGAGCACCCGGTCCAGCGCGCCGATGTCCACCAGCACCCCGTCGGTGCACGCGGTGTCGGTGAACGAGTGGCCCGAGCCGGCCACGCGCACCGGCAGGCCCTCGTCAGCGGCCCGCGCCACGGCGCGGGCCAGCTCCTGCTCGGAGGCCGGCCGCTCGATCCGCACCGGGGCGCAGCGCTGCTGGCCGGCCCAGTTGGTCCAGATCTCGGTCAGGGCTCTTCGCCCTAGCTCGCGGCGCGCTCCGCCGCGGCTGCCTCCATCTTGTCCGGGTCGCCCTCCCAGTGGGCCTCGGCGTCGATGGGGGTGTCGCGGAGATAGGCCTCGGCGTCCAGGGCCGCCGCACAGCCCGAGCCGGCCGCGGTCACGGCCTGGCGGTAGGTGTGGTCGACCAGGTCGCCGGCGGCGAACACGCCCGCGAGCTTCGTGCGCGTGGAGCGGCCCTCGACCTCCACGTAGCCGTCCTCGTCGGTGTCCACCTGGCCCAGCACGATGTCCGAGTTGGGCTTGTGGCCGATGGCGATGAACGCGCCGTCGATCTCGAGCTCACGGTCGTCGCCGCCCTCGGTGTTCTCCAGGAACACCTTCTTCAGCGCGCCGTTGTCGCCGCCGCCCTCGAAGCGGTCGATCGTGTACGGCGTCAGCAGCTCGATGTTCTCGGTGTCGCGGGCGCGGTTGAGCATCACCGCGGATGCGCGGAACTCGTCGCGGCGGTGGATGACCTTCACGTCCTTGGCGAACTTGGCCAGGAACGTGGCGTCCTCCATCGCGGTGTCGCCACCGCCGACCACGATCGTGGGCTTGTCGCGGAAGAACGCGGCGTCGCAGGTGGCGCAGTAGGACACCCCGCGGGAGGCCAGCTCGTCCTCGCCGGTCACGCCCAGCTTCTTGGGCTCGGCGCCCATGGCCAGGATCACGCTGCGGGTCAGGTACTCCTCGTCGCCCACGTACACCCTGTGCACGCCGCCGTCCTCGGACAGGTCCACGCGCGTGACGTCGTCGGTCACGAAGCGGGTGCCGAAGCGCTCGGCCTGGTCGCGGAAGTTCTGCATCATCTCCGGGCCCATGACCCCCTCGGGGTAGCCCGGGTAGTTCTCCACGTCGGTGGTCTGCTGGAGCAG
>Ga0190275_10002777_pt1 | contig 12456 bp, 15 predicted proteins | sample Popmic550T_FD_133745 | JGI IMG/M metagenome (GOLD analysis project Ga0190275, IMG submission 133745) | Populus adjacent soil microbial communities from riparian zone of Yellowstone River, Montana, USA - 550 T | ecosystem: Environmental > Terrestrial > Soil > Riparian zone > Trees stand | place... | reverse complement strand
TCGGGCACCTTCAATATCCCCGGATGGGGCACAGCGATCACCCCCGGTCAAGTGGTCACCATCAACATACAGGCGCAGAACACAGGCGCGGGGTTCACTCGACTGAGCATCCTGCGTTTCGAGGGTAGACAGTCGTAATGGCTACAGTGCAGGCTTTCGCCGGTCCCGTATCGGGATCCCACGCGGCCAAGTTCCGTTGTCAAGTGCTGACCTCCTTTCAGACGGGCAGCGATCCGAGCGGGGTCGACCTTCGGCTCATTGACGGCAGTGTCGAGTTCGACGCTACCGCTGAGATTCGCGCAAGTGGTGGGGTGGCAGTCGTAGGTGATTGGCCGCGTGCGACTAACCTCGACCTCGGTCCGTACGGAACGGAAATCTTCCTGTCGCGTGGTGTCGACACCGGAGCTGGCGGCATCCTGTGGTCAACGCTGGGGTACTTCCGCATCAATGAGACCAGCCAGTCGAACGCGGCGAAAGGCCCGTTGCAGCTTGACCTTAGTGACCGTATGGCTACTATCATCGATAGTAGGTTCTTGGAGCCGCGCCAATGGCTGCAAGGAACCGCAGTCGGCGATATCGTCACGGAAGTCGTTACCGAGGTGTACCCCGCCGCTACGATCATCTGGGATGACGACTCCGACCTGTCCGAGCTGGGTCGCTCCCTCATCGCGGAAGAGTCCCGTTACGAAGTCCTCAAGACGCTTGCCGAAGGCCTCGGGAAAATCTTCTATTGGGACAACATCGGACGGTTGAGCTTCCTCACTGCACCTGATGAGGACGTACCCATCTGGGAGGTCAAGGCGGGTGCAGGCGGCGTCATGGTGAACACTGACCGGTCTATCTCCCGTGACGGCATCTACAACGCCGTGGTGGTCACGGGTGAGGGGGCGGACCAGCTCGCGCCGGTGCGCGCTGTCGCCTACGACGCGCAAGAATCCAGCCCCACGTTTTTCGGTGGCCCGTTCGGCCGTATCCCCAAGTTCTACTCGTCGTCGTTCATCACCACGCAAGCGCAGGCCAACAACGCCGCGCAGAACATCCTGAGACGGTCCCTGGGCGCTCCCTACGATGTCGGGCTATCGGCGGTACCGAACCCGGCCCTGCGGCCGTATGACGCCATTAGGATCGTGTACAACGACGGGAACCGCGAGACACATATCGTGGAACGGGTGACGATCCCGATGAACGTCACTAACGCTCTGTCAGTCTCCACGCGTCAGTCAACCATCATTCACGTGGGAGTTGCGTAATGCCCGAAACACCCATCTACGGTTTCAGCTTCGAGACGCCGCAGACGAAACCAGGTATCACGCTGACAGGCGACATCGACGGGTCCAGCCCGATCTTGGCCGAGCAGGTGGAAGCTGTGGCCGCTGCGTTCGATTCCCGTCTTACCTCTGTAGAGACCAACGGGTATCGGTACTTGACCACGGTGACCTACACCGCTAACGGAACATTCACCAAAGGATCGTATTCGGGTTTCCGGGCACTGCGTGTTCGCGGCACTGGCGGAGGCGGTCAATGCGGTGGAGTGACCGCAACAGGTGTCGGCGAAGCGAACGAGGGTGGTGCCGGTGGCGGTAGCGGTTACGCAGAGTCATTCGTCCTCGACGCCGCTGTGCCTGCCTCAATTGCCGTGACGATCGGCGCGGGCGGATCGTCCGGGGCCGCTGGTGCCAACGGGCAGGACGGCGGCACGACGACGTTCGGTGCACTGATCTCCATTACCGGAGGTGGTGGCGGTATCGCCATGCTGGGCACCACGGGCAACCTGGGTGCAGGCGGAGGGGGCAGCGGTCTCGGTTCCGGTGGCAACATCTTCAACTTGTTCGGAAGCGCGGGCAACGCCGGTATTGTGGCACTCGGGTTCCCTGTTCGATCAAGCGTCGGCGGTGCTGCCCCGTTCTTCGGAGGCGGTGCTACTTCCGCGTCGGCCAACACCCCCGGACAGGCCGGTTTGGTGTTCGGTGCCGGTGGCGGCGGCACCCGAAACAACGCCTCAAGCCCCGCGCGCGCTGGTGCCGCTGGTGCCTCTGGGATCGTGATTGTCGACGTGTTCGTCTAGGATCGGTTTCCGGTTCCGACGCTTCCAGGTGACCCCGCAACTCGCACATGCCTGCCATACCTCATCAGCGGGGGAGATGACCAGTTGCCCTTTGCATACAGGACATCCGATGCGGTTCTGCGCTCGGATGATGGCCCTGCGCTGTGCGGGTGCAAGTCCTCCCCACACGTGGTAGGCGACGCCGTGATGGTTCATGCGGTCGCTTTCCAGTCCCGCTAGCAGGCATTCCCGTTTGACCGGGCATGTACCGCAGACGACTTCGGCCGTGTGGCTGGGCTTCCACTCTTTCGGTCCGGCCTCCCACGGGTCGTATTGCGAGACTTCGTACTTCCGACATGCCGCGAGCGTGCGCCAGTCGGGCCGGGGCCCCCTGCTTTCGCGGGGAGCCCCTGACAGTTTGTCACCATGCTGTGTCAAGTTGTCCCCCTAATCGGGTAGTTCAGTTTTGAACTTGCGGACGTTCATCGGAGACGCCGCGACTTCCCACTGTCCTCGAACCGCTGGGCCACCCGCTGTGCGTACCCCTTCGAGTAGCACACACGTTCATCAATGGGCTTGCACAACACCGGATCATCGGCGAGATACTGCACGCGAAGGTGCACCTTTCCGCGCTTGGGTACCAGCATGACGTACCGAAATTGGAAGCTCTCAGCAACGTATCGGTTGGTCCCCTTCTCGTCTTTCTGCCAGTCGAGTTTCATCGGTCATTCCTCCTGTTGAACGCTGCCTCAAGCTTATCTCTGCGGTATCCTCGCACTCGCTCACCGTTGCCCATCGCGAAGGCGTTAGGCTCCGGTTCGACACCGTGCACGCGCATACGCACGTGCACCTCAGCATCAGAGATGCCGAGAGCAACGCCGATACGGACCGTGGACACGCCTTGCAGTCCTTCGGACAGTTCCAGCGCGATCACCAGCGCATCTTTCTCTGTTACCGGTGAAAGCGTCTTAGCGCGACGCCACGGCGAACGCGGCTCCAACGCCTTGACGTGTTCCTTGGTCATGTGCCACACGCGGGTGGGGTCCGGGGTCCGGTCCTCACCCTGCACCCGCACCAACGACCACCCGCCCTTGAGGAGATCTTCCGCGTGCCAGCCCTTAGCGGTGGCATCCTCCCCAAGCACGTTGCGCGCCTCGGTCGGACTGGACACAGCCATGCACACCTGTGAGGTGAGCTGCGCCGATATCGCAGAGTCGAGCCCCTTACCCGGTCCGGTCACCGTGGGTTTCTGCGTGGCCCACCACAGCGGAATCTCTGCCGACCTCGCGCGGCGTGCGATCGAGCGCAGGCCATTCACGGAGTCGGGAACTTCGGACATGAGTTCCGCACCCTCATCGACAACCACGGCGATACGCGGACGTTGGGGGGTGGGTTCCCATGTGTCAAGGCTTTCAGTGCGCATGATCGTCTCGCGCTCTTTCATCTCGGTCACCAGGTCGTCAATAACCGACTGGATACCATCTGCCTCGGATTCAACGCGCGCAACGTGCGACCACAACGCCCCTTCAACCTTGAGGTCGATGATGACCAGCATGGTGTTCGGCAAACTGAGCGCTTCCGCCATGAGCACGCGCAACGCAACGGACTTGCCCGCTCCCGACATGCCCGCGACGCTGAGACGGTCGGTTACGTCGACATAGACGACTTCGCCCGTGTCGGCGTTGAGCCCGAGCCCCTTGCGATCGGGAGTCCATGTGAGGTCCAGGTCCCGCACGCGAGTACGGATGCGCAGGACGGCGCGGTCGGCGGTGCCGCCAGGCTTCACCTGCGTCTTGACCTCATCTGGTACCGCGAGGAGTGCCCGAAGCTGGTCAACCTGGTTATCGAGCTTCGCAGGCGTCCACAGCCCCGCGAACTCCATCGGAATGAGGATGCCGGACTCATCAATAATCGGCGAGCCGGGGAACACCTCATGGAGTTTGCGGTCGGCTGCGTTCGCCTCCCAGGTGTGTACCCGGCTAATGATCGCCGATTCTTTCCCGTTGGGCTTGAGTCCCGCTTCGGGCCGGTTCCGGGAGAACAGGCGCGTCTTCTCTTCGACGGGGGCAATCGTGGTCACCGACTGCACCAGCTCGTCTTCCGCATCATCACGATGTGTCCAGCCGAGCCAAGCCAGATACCCGTACGCGGCAGGCCACGCGAGGAGCGCACCGGGGTTGCCCTCAATGAGCATCCACGGTGGCACGATGAGCGCGCATGCGGGAACAGCGAACGTGAGCGCGCATCGGAATGCGCGCGTCCCGAATGCGCGCGCATTCACCTCAATGTCAGTGAGCGCGTGCGCGCGCACGGGAGGGATGGAGCGCGCGCCCTTGCGCTTCGAGTCGCGCGCGTGCGCGCGCATCTCCCGTTGGTGGCGCGCGTCGATTGCACGCGCATCCTTCTCCTTGATATGCGCTTCGAGTCCTTCCGCGCGCGTCCATGCGCGCGTATCCTCGGCGAGCGCGCGCGCACCCCGCAGGGTATAACCCCACGAGGTGCGCGCCATGCGCGTGAGTACACGCCCATTGTTCTCTTTGGTGTCCATCAGAATCCGCCTACGGCCTCAGCAACAAGCGACTGTACGACAATGGTCAAGCCCCCGTAGAGCACCTGTGCCAGTCCGAACACCCATCCGCTAGCGCCGTGCGCCGCGATGGGTCCGATCAGCAACGCCCAAATGGCAGCGTTGTTGTAGTCGGGATCGTTCCAAATGTCTGCCACCGTCGCCACGATGGCGAGCACGCAGACAACACTCATGATGACATGGGAGGGGACAGCGTCGAAGTTGCTGAGTCCCCCCGTGATCCGGTCGGCAATCCACGTTGCCCACGTGGACGCGTAGATGAGGAATGAGGCGAAGATGCCGAGCACAAGAGCCACGTATGCCACCTTCGTGCCTCGGCCCCACTTGTAGTTGATGATATGCGCGGCAATGAACAGCACCACCGCAATCGGTCCGGTAGCGGCGTTGTTCGTGGCGTCTACTGCGGCCATGACTTCCATCTTTCATCCTTTCGTCAAGGTCTTAGGTCTGAATTAATTATACACCCGACCGGCACGGCACACCAGTCGGGTTGTTCCCGTGGTAGCGGTGACCTGCGGAAACACTTCGAGAGCGGTGCTCTCGGCACACCGTGTCAATGTGCCAAAACGGTGTTTTCGCAGGTCAACCGTGGTTTATCGGTGTGCCAGCGGGTGTGCCGCTGGCACGGTCCCGGCACACCTCCCCTAAGGGTGTGCCGGGTGCTGTGCCGCTAGTAACCGAGTGCCTTGCGCACCGGGGTCATCCACTTGCCGCAGTTACCCTCAGAGAGCCGGGAGGCTTCCGCAAGGTGTTTCCGGTTAGGTAGGATGCCGTTCGTCTTCACGAACGTCTGCGCCCATGCCTTCATCTCCTCGGGCCCGGCGAAGTAAGCCGCAACCGCGTCAATCAGTTCTTGCGCGCCGTGCGCGCTCACGACAGGAGCAGCCGCGCGCACTTCTTCGGCAGGCGCGCTCTCTTCGGTGAGTGCGCGCGTGTCATCGGGAACATGCGCGCTCTCTTCGAGTGCGCGCGCGGGAGGCGCGCTCACCGGGCGCACTGCGCGCGCGATGTGAGTGCGCGCGCTCATCGATGCGCGCTCATTCCAGGGGTTCATGTGCGCGACCGCTTCGGGAGCGAGCGCGCGCGCACCGACATAGCGCGCGGCGATGCGCGTCTGGATGCGCGCGCGCACTTCCGGGGTGAGGATGCCGAGCGCATCCGCGCGCGCCCATGCGCGGTCGTACGCGCGCTCATGAAGCGCGCGCATCCACTTGTGCCCGACGTTCGCAGCGTAGGCGTGGTTCACGATCTGCGTGATGAGCCGTTCGGTAAGCACCGCGCTCGCGTCTTGCGATGTGGCCTTGCCGCGCTTCAGGCGCCACCAGGTGACCAGAGCGGACGGCTTGTGCGGACGCCCGAAGGTGATGACCACGTGCCACGCCACGGCTGCGAGGAGCGGCCACAGCGCGAAGATGGGGCTGTCGCCACCCCACCAGGCGATGACGCCCATGAGGCTCGCCATCGTCCATACACCGGCTTCGTACCGGTTGAACCCGTCGCCCCTGGTCATGTGCCGAAGCGACAGCGCGCCCAGGATCGCAAGCCAAGCCTCGAACACGATTACGGCGGAGATCGCCGCGTCTATCGAGGTCAGGCCGATGTGCTGAATAGCGGTGATCGTGGCGTGCGCGCTCAGGTTCGTTGCGGCGAGCGCGACGAGTGCGACTGCGCTCATGAGCGTGATGCGCAGGCGCGCGTCTGCGCGCGCGCCTGATGCGCGCGCGTCGGCTTTGCGCTGCGCGCGCGCTTCCATGTCGGGGCGCTTGATCTCTCCCCAGATGCGCGCGCGTTCACGTGCGCGTGCGCGCGCACCCTGGGAGGTTCGCCAAAGGATGAGCGCGAGCATGAGCGCGCCGAGCGCGCACGCGCTCATGAGCGAGCCTGACGGTGTGGACGTAAAATCGTTCATCATGAGTCCTTCATCTTGGGGGACTCCCACCATAGCACGAAAGAAAGCGGGCCCTCAAGGAGGACCCGCTTTCATCTTTTCAGGTGCGTGCTCATGCGCGTGCATGTTCAGTTATCAGTGCCAGAACGCCAGTACAACGCCGATGCGCACCGCGATGAAAACCGAAGCGAGAACCACAGTCCCGATGGTCAGTACCCGATACGGCTTGTTGATGTTCTTGAGGTCGATCAGCAACGGAATCCACATGAACCCGATCATGAAGTACTTAGCGCACAGCGAAGTCAGGTCAGGCGTTTCCCACCAGAGCATGAACGTGATCGTGAACAGCCCGTACAGGAATGCTGCCATAGCAGTGCCGCTTCGCCTATTGCCGCCTTCCGGCTGCCTGCCAACCAAAACGAAGTTGAACGCGCCAAGAACCAGATACAGCGTGGTGTGCACGGTCAGAATCGCAGTGTCCATCTTTCATCCTTTGGTCGTTGGTCTTGCTTGCGATGTCCTAACCCTAACAGGTGCCCCCGATGCTGTCAACACCGGGGTACCCCTGAACGTTTCCGCAGGTCAGACCAGGTACCATAGGTACTTGGTACCTTCGGTGTTCTCCATGCGAACCTTCCCGTCACTCTGGAGACGGCGCAGTGAGGTGTACACGTTGGCCTCTTTCTCCTGGAGTTCCGTAGCAAGCTGCGGCTTCGAGAGTCCTTCCGGGTTCTCGGCGAGAAGCTGTAGGATCGTAGCGTTCCGCTTCGCCACCGCAGCGGACATCGGACGGCCGCGCTTGGGTTCGGTTCCGGCCGGGGCACCGTCGTCAAGTGGCACGATGTGCTCTCCCTGTTCGATTACGCTCTCCTCAGGTTCAACGCCCTGCGCTACGACCCCGCCCGCTTCCATGCTGGGTGCGGACGCGTGAACCAGAGCAGCCGCTTCCGCAGCCGCAGCCTTCATCGCTTCGAGATCAGGCTTCGGCTCCGCTACCGGGGTGGGCGTCGCGCGGGGAGCGGCCTTTGGTGCGGGTTCCGCTGCTTTCCGCTGCATCTCCGCACGCTTCTCGAACGCGTTCTTTTTCTGTCGATTTGTCGCCACGTACACGAGTTTACCTCCAAAGAGTGAAAGGGGCTCCCGGTGAGGGAGCCCCTTGGTTGATCTAGAAACCGGCGTCGATCGGGCTGCCATGAGTGCTGGCGTTCGTGCCGACGTGACCGCCACCGACAGGCGGGAACTCGGTGACCGCGATAGCGCCGTCGCGCGGGGGCTTGAGTTCCCAAGAGACTTCGACCTGCGGATTGCCGTCCCGGTCCATCTGGACCTGTCCGTCACGCTTGGCCTCCTGCGTCTTGACAGTGACCGTCTTGCCGATGATCGCACGCGCGATCTGGTCAAGCGTCGGACGCTGTTGCACCAGGGCCTCATCAGTGATACCGAGGGCCTTCATGCTCTTCATGAACAGGCTCGCGTTGTTCTCGGTCATGTAGATTCGGTGGTGGAACGTCGTGGGCCGCTTGCCTGCGTGCTCACCTTCGGTGATCTTGAGACGCACCTCGATCTGAGGGGTTTTCTTCTGGCTGGACTCGCCAGCTTCGGCGGCCTCGATGCGCACCTGATAGGTTCCGATCGGCGCGACCTCGGTAACGCCGCTTTCCTTGGCCTTGGCAACCAGGACATCCCACGGGACAGTAGTCATGATTCGTGATCCTTACTCCGGCACGAAGCCGGGGAAGATTTGGCCCATCATCTGCGTGATGTTGGGGTTTTCAACGGTGTTGGATTCGAACCGGTCTTCGAAGTGCGAACCGGTGATGTAGTTCGGGTTCGGCTTCACCATGAGCGAGCGAACCAACGGGCTGTCAGCGGCAATGATGCCGTCCGCGTTCGGCACCTGCTTGACCGTCAAGCAGGCCGTGGTGTTCATCCAATACGCGATGCCCTTGCGAAGCGCGCCTTCCATGTTCGGAACGTACTTGCCGTCCTGCCGAAGGTCACCTTCGGCAGTGAACAGCGCCACCCGGAACGGGTTGCGTACGTCCTTCACCATGTCGCGGAACCGTTGGATCTTCTCGGACATGCGGGTCAGGAGTTGGCCCCAGTCCGAATACTGCTGGTTCCCGGACTGGAAACCGGGCAGCGCCTCTTTGCAGCGTTTCTGCAACTGCGTCACCGAGTCGATAACGATCGACTGGAACGGGTGGTCAGGCATGAGCGTCCATTGGATAACCTGCTCGACGGTTTCCCATCGCAGCACGTCGACCACGCAGATGTCCCAGGTCCCGTCCGCCTTCGGCGGTGCCTCTTTCGGGTCCCACCACACGACGCGGTAGGGCTGGTTCGGGTTGTTGGGGTTCTTGCGTCCCTCAAACGCGTTCCAGGACCCTTCGGCGTCGAGCGCGAGTACCGGACCAGGGCAACTGGCCCCAAGCGTCGACTTGCCGCGCTTCGTCTCGGCGTACACGAGGAACGTCGCGTTGTGTCGCGGGTTTCTGTCTTCGGTCATTGCATCCTTCCTCTTTGTCTAGGTCTGAATTATATCATGCGGCGTAGCGGGCAAGTGGATCACGCTCGGCGAACTCCTCGCGCACCATGTCCTCCGCGCGGGAGCCGTCATCGAAAAGCGGACACAAGGTGAAAAACTGGCACTTCCAAGAACAAGAGTCGTCAGGGCTCGGCTCCGCGATGTGCGCTTGCTCTTCGACCGTGGCGTCTTTGAGCAGTGCTTCGAGTTCGAAGATCTTAGTGATCTTCCGCTTCATGTGCAGTTCATAGGACGCGATCTGCTCACCGTTGTGGTTCACCTCGAACCGGTCGTAGAACGGTGGCTTCGCCTGCTTGCCGCGCTTGACCTTTTTGAGAACGTTGTACAGTGCGCCGTCGCTCCACGTGCCTTCGGGCTGCGTCATGCGTTCCAGCCACCCGTAGTGGAGCATCTGCGGATTCATGTGCAATGTGCTCAATGCGGACGTAAGGCTCACACTGGTCTTATGGTCGACAAATTTCCGCGCTCCGTCCATGAGCCGAAGCACCCGAGCGTCGAGCTTGCCGACGACTTCGAACTCGCCGAACCGTTCCACGATCTCAGGCGCGAAGTCCGAACCGCGAACCGACACGATCTCCTCGATTGCCACGAACTCGATACCGGCATCTACGCCGGACTCCGCAACCCAATCGGCGTAGCCTTCCAGCATCGCCCGCTCAAGCTCGCAGTCCTTATCGAACGCCTTCGACACCTCGACATCTGGGTACACGCCCAGTTGGGTGCAGTTCTCCAGATACGCGTTCCAGTCGGCATCCTGAACCGCTTTGAGCGCATCAAGGTGCGTCTCGGGGTTCGGCCCGTAGAACGCCTCAAGCGCGGTGTGCACGCGACTCCCGGACCGGAGCGGGCCCGAGGGGTTGTAGGAGATCGGGGACAACCTGCGGTAGTCGCTCAACCACCACCGACGAGCACAGCTGAACGTCTTAAACTCGCTTTGACTGAATCGCCTCACGTCCCCTCTCCTCTCTCACTTCGGCTTCGTATCGAGGCGACCAGCGCTCCACGAACACTTTCAGGTTCGCGATGCGCTTGCGCTTCTTTTCCTTGGCGATGTACTCGGGCGTAGCGCGAGGGTCATCGTAGTTCATGCTGGGCATGTTCCTACCAATTCCCGTAGAATCGGATGGTCTTCACGCCTGCCGGGATTCGTGCAACGTCGATCTCGTAACCTCGGTAGCTCTCATCGGACCATTCCCGCGCGATGTCCGCCCCTGTGTTGTTCCACGAATCGAGATCGATGATCATCCCGGCCGCGTCGGGCTTGTCCCCGCGAAAGAAGTCGTGCACCTCATCGGGCACCGGAATACCGGCATCCGTACACGCATTGTAAACGGCACTCATTTTCCGATAGTTCTCGTCAGCGGGCATAATCCCCACGACGAACGTTGACGTACTCATGTCCTATCCTCCCATCAATCCGGTTGCTTCGATCCGGGCCGCTTCCGCGTCCAGATCATCGGTGGTCTTGCCCAGCGCGAGGAGTTTAGCTCGGTCGCGCACGATCTCCTCAAGCCGTTCGGCCTTGTCGTACAGCCGCTCAAGCTGCGTCTCCTCGATCGTTCCAGCGGCCACCAAGTCAATGATGGTCACCTTGTCGTGCACCTCGGAGCCGATCCGGTGGATACGGTCAACGCCCTGTAGTTGCTCTACGAGTGACCACCCGCGTTGCAACCTCACGAGCGTATCCGCTCGCGTGAGGTTCAGCCCGACACCACCGGCCTTGTAAGTGAAGAGAAGATAGTCGATCTTCCCGTCCTGGAACGCCTGCACCGCCGCGTCCCGCTCATCCGCAGACACGCCACCGGTCACCCGAGCGAACGGGATACCGGCGTCGGTCATGCGGGCCGCTGCAAGGTCGATGAGCTGCCGGTGCTCGGCAGCGATCACCATCGGCTTGCCCGGATCGTCTTCGATGATCGACATGAGTTCATCAATCTTCGAGGACTTCGGCGTGTCGGTAAGCGACACAAGCCACGTAGCGGGGTCCTCGGGGGTCTCCCCCTGTTCGACCTCGCAGTAAGCGGACGCGAATTGCAGCAACCGGGTTGCTCCAGCAAGGTTCCCGTTGGCCACGAGAACCGTTCCGTCTTCAAGCACGGTGACGAGCTGTTCGGCGATGTCCTTGTACGCCTTCGCCTGCTTGGGGCTCATCTCGACATCACGTCGCATGAACACCTTGTCGGGCAACTGCTTGAGGACATCCGCCTTAATCATGCGGCGGAAGTGCGGGTCAAGGATCTTGAAGAACTCCTCTTTGTTCTCGGGCTTGAGGCCGACGATTGACATACCGCCGAAGTGGTTGTATTCGATCCGGGCGTACCGGTCGATGAAGGCAGACTTCGACGGGAACACGTCCGGCGCGATAGCGTGCCCAATTGACCACAAGTCGCCGGGGTGGTTCGCCACCGGAGTACCAGTGAGCGCCCATCGGTATTCGACAGTCGGGCCGTGGAACACGTTCCAAATGGCGCGCGTCTGCAAAGCGTTCGGGTCCTTCACCCGGTGCGCTTCATCGAGCACGCACACCTTGAAGGGGATGCGGTTGAGTTCCTTTTCGTGCACCTCACAGGATGACTCTTTCAAGCCCGGCGTCCCTGGCTGTGTCTTCGTCTCGCAGTCCATGCAGCGTTTGAGACGCGTCGAACCGTAGGAGGACAGCCGAGAGTGCAACTTCATCGCTTCGATGTTCACGATGATGATCGCTTTGTATGCTTCGGCAGCTTCGACGATCTGAGCACGACGCTTTGCAGCGCTGCCTTGGATCACGAACGGGTTCGCCTCGGGCAGCCATCGCTTGATTTCGCGTTCCCAGTTCCGTTTCAGGGAGTTAGGACAGACAACCAGCGCGGGGTACGCGCCCTGTTCGACGTAGCCCGTTCCAGCCAGATCACCGGTTCCCCATACATCGTAGCTATCCTGTTTGTTGACAGCACGAATAGCCGCGAGTGTCTGCAAAGTCTTGCCACTGCCCATCTCGTCACCGATGAGAGCATTGCGTGCTTTGACCAGAAAGTCACGACCCGGAATCTGGAACGGGTACAGGATGTTGTCGTGGTCGTTTTTAAACGGCGATGCCTCAACAAGTTCGAGAGCTTCACGCAGTGCCAGCACTTCGTTACGGTGGTCACGGGCGTAACGCGCCCAGGTTGCAAGCTCGGGCTCGACCACGATGCGTTCCCCGAACAGTTCACGGAGCACGATGCACGCGGCGTACGACTTCGGGAGCGTCCAGCGCTTCGCCTTGCGGTCCCATTTCTTACCGGGAATCATCTTGATCTGATAGGAGTCGTTCCACAGCGTTTCGTCGGGCTCCCCGTTCGCCTTGCGGCTGAACAGGGTGATCCGGTCATCTTCGCCTAGCTCGGCATAGATCTCGTTCATCCTTCATC
>Ga0190275_10002776_pt1 | contig 12456 bp, 14 predicted proteins | sample Popmic550T_FD_133745 | JGI IMG/M metagenome (GOLD analysis project Ga0190275, IMG submission 133745) | Populus adjacent soil microbial communities from riparian zone of Yellowstone River, Montana, USA - 550 T | ecosystem: Environmental > Terrestrial > Soil > Riparian zone > Trees stand | place... | reverse complement strand
CCCCGACGTGCTGGCGATCAAGCACACCGTCTACCGGACCAGCGACGACTCGCCGCTGGTGCCGTCGCTGATCCGCGCCTCCGAACGCGGCAAGCAGGCGGTCTGCATGGTCGAGCTGAAAGCGCGCTTCGACGAGGAGGCCAACATCCACTGGGCGAAGTCGCTGGAGGAGGCGGGCGTCCACGTGGTCTACGGGATTCCCGGCCTCAAGACCCACGTCAAGGCGATCCTCGTCGCCCGCCGCGAGGGGGAGAAGGTGCGCGAGTACGTCCACATCGGCACCGGCAACTACCACCCGAAGACCGCCCGCCTCTACACCGACTTCGGCCTCTTCACCGCCGATCCCGACATCGGCGCCGACGTCGCCGAGATGTTCAACTTCCTCACCGGCTACGGGCGCCCGGCCGAGTACCGCAAGGTGCTGGTCTCGCCGACGACGATGCGGGATCGGATCGTCGAGGAGATCATCCGCACCGTCGCCGCGCACGAAGCGGGCGAAGAGGCGCGGATCGCCTTGAAGATGAACTCGCTGGTCGACGCCGGCTGCATCCAGGCCCTGTACGAGGCTTCGCAGGCCGGGGTCCGGGTCGACCTCAACGTGCGGGGGATCTGTTGCCTGCGGCCGGGAGTGCCTGGGATCTCGGAGAACATCCGCGTGGTCTCGATCGTCGGCCGCTTCCTCGAGCACTCGCGGGTCTACAGCTTCCAGCGGGGCGAGGAGACGCGGGTGCTGATCGGCTCCGCGGACCTGATGCCGCGCAACCTCGACAGCCGCGTCGAGCTGGTCGCGCCGGTCGAGGACCCGGATCTGCGGGCCGAGATCCTCGACGTGCTGGAGCGTTGCTTCGCCGACAACGCCAACGCCTGGGAGCTCGACGCCGAGGGGCGCTGGACCCGCACCGTCCCCCCCGAAGGGGAGCGCCGCAGCGTTCAGGAGGAGCTGCGCGAACGCTACGCCGCCCGCGCCGCCGAACAGCTCTCCGCGGCGAGCGCCTGACGCCACTCCGGCCCGCCCCGCGCGCCACTAGGATGCGGCACTTGTCCCGCTTCTCGCTTCTCCCTCGCGACCGCACCTTCTTCGACCTCTTCATCGAGGCCGGGAAGAACAACGTGAACGCGGCCCGCCTGCTCGACCGGATGATGAACCAGTGGCCGGAGGACGGCGGCCTCTCGCGGCAGATCGTCGAGGCCGAGAACGAGGGCGACCGGATCACGCACGAGATCATCAAACGGCTCAACTCGACCTTCGTCACCCCGATCGACCGCGAGGACATCTACGGGCTGGCGACGCAGATGGACGACATCGTCGACTTCAGCGAGGAGGCCGCCGACTTCCTTGGCCTCTACAAGATCGAGGCGCCGATGGAGCAGGCCGGAGCGCTGACCAAGGTCCTGGTCGCCGCCTGCGAGCAGCTGGCGATGGGCCTCGAGCACCTGCGCGACTTCAAGGATCTCGACAAATACTGGATCGAGATCCACCGGCTCGAGAACGACGGCGACCGGATCTCCCGCGACGCGGTTGCCTCGCTGTTCTCCAACGGGATCGACCCGATGGTGGTGATCCGCTGGAAGGACATCTTCGCGGTGCTCGAGAACGCGATCGACGCGACCGAGACCGCCGCCCAGATACTCGAGGGAATAGTCATCAAGAACTCGTGACGGCCCCTAACGTCGCCATGCTGCGTCCTCGGTCGCTCACGTGCGGAGCACGCTTCGCTCCCTGCGTCCTTGCCTGGCAACGTTAGGGGCTCGTCATATGAATTCGGAAATCATCCTTTTCATCGTCGTCGGCACCGCGCTGGCCTTCGACTTCACCAACGGCTTTCACGACACCGCCAACGTCGTCGCCACCTCGATCTCGACCGGCGCGGCGCGGCCTCGGGTGGCGATCGCGATGGCGGCGCTGCTCAACTTCGCCGGCGCCTTCATCTCGATCTCGGTCGCGGCCACGGTCGCCAACGACGTCGTCAACGCCGACGTGATCACGCCGACGATCGTCTTCGCCGGCCTGATCGGGGCGATCGCCTGGAACCTGATCACCTGGTACGTCGGCCTCCCCTCCAGCTCCTCGCACGCGCTGATCGGCGGTGTCGTCGGCTCCGCCGTCGCCGCGGTCGGCTTCGACGCCATGATCGCCGGCGGCCTGCTCGGCAAAGTCCTGATCCCGGCGCTCGTCGCACCGATCCTGGCCTTCAGCGTCGCCGGGATCTCGATCGGCCTGATCTACCGGGTGGTGGGAAAGCAGCGGCCGGGAACCGTGACCCGCGGCTTCAAGTACGGCCAGGTCGTCTCCGGCGGCCTGCTGGCCCTGGCCCACGGGACCAACGACGCCCAGAAGACGATGGGCGTGATCACCCTGGCGCTGATCGCCAATGGCAGCCTCGCTCCCGGCGCCGACCCTCCGTTCTGGGTGATCGCCTCGGCGGCGGCCGCGATCGCCCTCGGCACCTACAGCGGCGGCTGGCGGATCATCAAAACCACCGGCACCCGGATCATCAAGATGGACTCCGCCCAGGGCTTCTCCGCCCAGGGTGCCGGCTCGGCGGTGATCCTCGCCTCGACTCACTTCGGGTTCCCGCTCTCGACCACCCACGTGATCAACGGCGGCATCATGGGCGCCGGCGCCGCCAAACGGCTCTCGGCCGTGCGCTGGGGGGTGGCCGGGAACATCGTCACCGCCTGGGTGCTGACGCTGCCGGCGGCGGCGGCGATCGGGGCGCTGACCTATGGCGTGACCGCGATCTTCGGCACCGGCGCCCTTGGGCCGGTCCTCGTCAGCCTGGCTTCGCTGTCGCTGATCGTCGCCCTCTTCGCGCGCCGCGCCGAGCGCGGCTCCCCCGTCCCGGCCTCGAGCGGATGACGGCGACGATCGTCGAAGGCAGGGCGCTGCTGGAAACCGTCGTCGCCTCGGTGGTCGCGGGGATCGGCGTCACCTTCGTCTTCTCGGTCGGGATCTGGGGCGTTGCCCGCTTCGCCGACCTCAGCCGCAGCGATCGGCCACTGGCCGCCGGCGCCGCCGCCGTCGTGGCCGCGCTGGGGCTGCTCTGCACGGCCGCGGCGGTCGTCGTCGGGCTGGTCGTGATGACCGGCTAGCAGCGCCGTAGACTGAGTTCGTGCGCAACGCCCGCAACGTCGCAATCGTCATGGTCCTGGCGCTGGGCGTCGCCTTCGTCCCCGCCGGCGGCAACGTCGTCGACGCGATCTTCACCGCCCTTACGATGGGCTTCCTCGCCGGCATCGCCTGGATGCTCTACACCCTCAGCCGTCAGAACCAGCTGACCCTGGCGACGCTGAGCGACGGTCGCCGAGCGCTCTTCTATGGCGGCTTCGGGATGATCGCGCTGCTGATCGCCGGCGCCGACAAGCTCTTCTCCAGCGGCGGCGGCACCCTGCTCTGGATCATCCTGCTCGGTGCTTCCGTGGCGGCGATCTGGCGCGTCTGGGTCGAGGCGAACACCTACTGACGTAGGAGAAGCCTGACTCAATCGTGTGCCTGAGCGCGCCACGCGTGCGCCCTGGCCTGGGACGGTTCGGCGATGCCACCGGGGACCGCCAGTAGCGCAGGCCACAGGGAGGGAGGGACCGCGTCGGTCGAGCTGATCGCCGTGATCCCGTTCCTGCTGTTGGCGGTCCTGGCGGCCGTTCAGCTCGCTCTCGCGGGCCACTCGCTCTGGTCCGCGGGTGTCGCCGCCCGCGCCGGCGCACGGGCGGCGCTGGTCGGAGCGGATGCGACGGCGGCGGCGCGGCGGGCGCTGCCGCCGTCGCTGCTGGAGGGCGCCGAGGTGAAGGACGGCGCCGACGTCTCGGTGCGGGTGTCGGTGCCGCGCATCTTTCCCGGGCTGCCGCGGGTGATGGTGGGGGCGAGGGCGGAGCTGGGGGCGGGGGATGGGTGAGGAGCGCGGTCAGGCCACGGTCGAGCTGGTCGCCGCGCTGCCGGCCCTCTTGCTGGCGGCGACGGTTGCTCTGCAACTGCTCGTCGCCGGCTACGCGATGACGCTGGCCGATGGTGCCGCCGAGGCCGGGGCGCTGGCGCTCGCCTCGGGTGGGCCGGCGGCGGAGGCGGCGCGGGCGGCGCTGCCGGGCTGGGCCGAGGACGACGTCGCCGTCGCCGTGCGGGGCGGGACCGTCACCGTGCGCTTGCGCCCTCCCTCGCCGCTGTCGGCGGTCGCCGATCGCCTCGCCGTCACTAGCGCCGCCAGCGCGAGGCCGGCACGGTGACGGCGAGCCCGACGGCCGGCGCGCCGACCGTCCTCGTCACCGCGGTGGGGAGGGCGGAGGGCTCCCGCGCCGCTGCCGCCGCCCTCGCCTGCGCCGGGGCGGACACCGACCTTGCCACGCTCCTGGTCGATGTCGGCGGCAGGGCCCCGCGGCCGACCCTGCTGGCCTCCGCCGCGGCCCGTCAGCTGGAGGAGCGACTGACGGCGCACCTTCCTCAGGCCACAGTGGCGGCGCGGGGGCAGGTCTGCCATCTGGCGGTGCCGGCGGAGCCCGAGGGGCTCGAGGCGGCCTCGGCGGCGGTGACCGTGGCGCGCGGCGCGCTCGCCGTCGTGCATCTGCCGCCGGCGACCCTGCGGCTGCTGCTCGACGATGGGCTCGGCCCGCGGGCGTCCGCCGTCTTGCTGCGAGCCGACCTCGCCGCCGACCGTCCGTTGCTGGGTCTCGTCGTCCGCGAGCTGATGGGCCGGGGGCTCGCCGTCGGCGTCCTCAAGCAGCGGCTGAGCTGGGTCACCGAGCGCCGCGCTCTCTTCGGCGCCTTGGCGGCGGACGCGGCCGGAGGCCTGCCCCCGCAGGTTAGCCAGAGACTGCTGTCGCACCAGTGCTACAGTGAGCGCCATGGCGCGCGAGATAAGCCAACGCGAGTTACGCAACCAGAGCGGAGAGATCATGCGAGAACTGGATCGCGGTGAAGAGTTCATCGTCACCCGTAACGGCGTTCCGGTTGGAGAACTGCGACCGGTTGGAAGCCGCCACTTCGTTTCGACGGCAGCCCTGCAGAAAGCCCTCGCCGGCAGCGGGCCGATCGATTACAAGCGCTTCCGCGAAGACGTCGACCAATACGTCGATCAAGATCCGACGCCTCGCTTCTGGCGTGGATCCTGAGCGCGGCCTGCTCGACACGTCGGTCGTGGTCGAACTCGATCGGCTCGACCTCGCCCGGTTACCCGCGGTCTCCGCGATCTCGACCTTGACGCTGGCCGAGCTGGCCTCGGGACCGCATGCAGCCGCCGACGTCAGCGAGCGTGCGCGTCGCCAGGAGCGCGTTCAGGATGTGGAGGCGAAGATCGAAGCGCTTCCGTTCGACGCCAGGTGCGCTCGCGCCTACAGCCGGATCTATGCCGAGGTTGTGGCGGCTGGGCGTAAGCCGCGGGGTCCTCGCATGGTCGACCTGATGATCGCCGCGACGGCATTGGCCTTCGCGCTCCCCCTTTACACGAGGAACGCGGCCGACCTGCGAGGCCTGGACGATCTGGTCGAGATCGTCGACCTCAGCTAGCAGGGCTCGGGTTTTCGATTTCGCCACTGATCGGCGCGGCAATTGCTCGCCTGAGCGCACCACGGGTGCGAGCCTGGGCGCGAGGGTCGTCGGATGCAAGCGCGAGAGGAGTCCGGGCAGGCGCTGATCCTGGCGTTGGGTGGAGCGCTGGCGCTGCTGGCCGGGGCGCTGGCCCTGGTCGCGATCGCCGGCGCGGTGACCGGCAAGGGACGGGCCCAACGGGCGGCCGACCTGGCGGCGATCTCGGCCGCCCGGGCGATGCGCGACGAGCTGCCGCGCCTGCTGGTGCCGGCAACGCTGGCCAACGGCCTCCCGAACCCGGGCCACGTCGACAAGACCGTCTACCTAGCGGGCGCTCGCGCGGCGGCGGTGGACTCCGCCCGGGCGAACGGGGTCGATCCGGCCCGGCTCCGCGTCGCCTTTCCCGATGCGGAGTCGGTCGTGCCGCTGCAGGCAAGAGCGACCGTTCTCGCCGAGCTCGAGGTGGGCGATGGTCATCAGCAGGTCAGGGCATCGGCCGTGGCGGAAGCGGCTGCGCCCGCGGCCGCCACGGGAGAAGGGGGTGGACCCGCGACGGCAAGTGGCGGCGGCTACGGCGGCGCGCTGGTCTACCGCGACGGCAAGGGGATGCGCCCTGACGTCGCCGCTGCCTTCGACCGCATGGCCGTCGCCGCTGGCGCCGACGGCGTCTCGCTCTCGGTCGTCTCCGCTTTCCGCTCCGACGCCGAACAGGCGGCGCTGTTCGCCGCCAACCCCGACCCCCGCTGGGTGGCTCCGCCGGGCAGCTCCCTGCACCGTTGTGCCACCGAGCTCGACCTCGGTCCCGACTCGGCTTACGGCTGGCTGGCGGCGAACGCCAGCCGCTTCGGTTTCATCCAGCGCTACAGCTGGGAGGCCTGGCACTACGGCTGGGCGCGGCCACCGGCGCCTTGCTCGGCGGCGGGCGATGCGGTCGCCGCAGGCGGCGCGACAGGGTCGACGCCCGCGCCCGCGACCCTGCCTGCCTTCGTCCCATCCCAGTTCCGTGCGCCGCTGCTTGACTCCGCCGCGCGCTGGCGGGTTCCGGCGGTCCTGCTCGCGGCCCAGCTGATGGCCGAGAGCAACTTCGACCCGCACGCGGTCTCGCCAGCCGGCGCCCGGGGGATTGCCCAGTTCATGCCCGGGACCGCGGCTGCCTATGGCCTGACCGACCCCTTCGACCCGGTTGCCGCGATCGAGGCCCAGGCCCACCTCATGTCCGATCTCCTGCGCCAGTTCGGCTCGCCCGACCTCGCCCTCGCCGCCTACAACGCCGGCCCCGGTGCGGTCGAACCCTGCAACTGCGTCCCCGACTACCCGGAGACCCGCGCTTACGTCAGCCGCATCCTCGCCCTGCTCGGGGGAGCCGGGGCGCTGGCGGCCCCGAGCTTCGAAGTGCGCCTGGTTGCCTGATCGCTCGCTGGGTTCCTGGCGGAGATTCCGGGTAGCGGTTCCCCGAGCAGACGACCAGCCGAGGAGGACCCATGCCCGCTCCGTTCACCAAGAAGCGACTCACCGACGTCAAGGACTCCGCCCCCGAGTTCGGGCTCGACGCCGTCCAGGAGGCGCGCTTCGCCGGGGAGGACCTCGAGGCGGAGCGGACCGGGGTCAGCCACTACCGGCTCAAGCCGGGCAAGCGGACCCCGTTCGGCCACAAGCACGACGAGGCGGAGGAGGTCTACGTCGTGCTCGGCGGCGACGGCCGGCTCAAGCTCGACGACGAGATCGTCGAAGTCGGCACGCTGGACGCGATTCGCGTCGCGCCCGGGGTGATCCGCGCCTTCGAGGCCGGGCCCGGTGGCATCGAAGTACTCGCCTTCGGGCCACACCACGATGGCGACGGCGAGTTGATTCAGGGCTGGTGGAGCGACTGATCGAGGCGACGCGGGGCCCTCAGGCGCCCCGCCAAGCCGACCAGTAGCGGCGCAGGCGACGGCTGAAGGCCCTCGGCTTCTCGGCGTAGAGCCGCTTGCCGAGCTCCAGGGCGGAGCCGAGCAGCTCCTCTTGGCGGCGGCCGATCAGGGCCTCGAACGCTCTCTGCTTGACCTCGTCTCGAGACGCCAGGTCCTCTCGCAGCACCGCGAGGTCGTGATGGTCGCCGAGCAGATCGGCCAGCTCGTGGGCCTGGTCCGCGCTGGCTCCGAGCACACCCGGCCAGGCTTCGCGCACGATCCTCAGCTGGTACCAGAGATCCTTGGCCCGCTTGCGCCACTCGTGGACGTTCTCGGCGCTGGGATCCGCGAGCGTGCGCTTCATCGCCCGCCGGCCCCGCGCGTAGGCCGCGCCGAGCCCCGGCCCCATCAGCTTCCAGGAGTCGGTTTCCAGCGGCCACTCCTCGATGCGATCGCGCCCCGCCTCGATTGCCCGCACCGCTTTCTCGAGTTCGGCGACCGGCTGGTCCGCGGCGGCGCCGGTCATCTCGTCCCGCTCCCGCTCGAGGGCTCCTTCCCAGCGCTCTGCCGTGTCGGCGGGCAGCTCCGCGTCGTACCGGCTCCGCAGCGCCCGCAGGGTGTCCAGCTTCACCTCGGCATCGCGACTGCCCGCGAGCAGGCGCCCGGCATCGCGGTAGCGCCGGTTCTCGGCCTTGAACGATTCCTCGCCCATCTCCTTCCTGGTCAGCCGCAGCACCGCGCGGAGCTTCTTCAGGTCTTTGCGGGCGCCGTGGATCGCCGCCGCGAAGTCCTCGTCGCCGCTGAGCCGGTCGAGGGCTTTGTCGGCGCGGCCGTGGGCGATGCGGCGCATCCCCGCTGCCGGCGTCTCCTTCGTCTTCAGCCGGTAAGCGCGCGACACGCCTCCTCTGTTCCCCCTCTTCGCCGCGGCTAAGCGGCCGGGCTTTCCGTAGAGGGCGAGGGTCTGGTTCGCGTAGCGGTTCTCGCCGGTCACCTCCTCGCCCAGCCACGCGGGAGGATGAAAGCTGCTGCTCTGCGCCGCGGAGCCGAACTCGACCTCAGCCGTCACCAGCCCTTCCAGGTCGCCCTCGTAGACGTCGACCTCGGCGTCGAGACCACTCCCGAGCGGGACCAGATGGCGGGTCTTCCGCAGCCGGCGCAAGCCAGTCAGCGGCCAGAGCGCCTCGAACTGGCCCTGATCGAGGGCGACCTCGACCTCCTCCCGCGCTTCGCCGTGCCCGTGCTTGACCGTCAGCAGCCGCTTCTCGCCCGCTCGGCGCAGGCGCACCTCCACCTCAGCGGCGATCGCCACGTAGGCCTGCTCGATCAGGACCTGGGAGCGGCTCGGCGGCCAGTGCGGCGGCTCCTGGAGCAGGAACTTCCGCTCGATCTCAGCGGCCATCGACAGAGCGTAATGCGGCGTCGCCCCCGGCCACCATCGCTTAGACTGCGGCCCGATGGCATCCGTTGACGTTCAGGGCGTGGAGGGCATGCAGGCGCTGGTCGGGCAGGAGATCGGCCCGAGCGAGTGGCGCCCCGTCACCCAGGCCGACATCGACACCTTCGCCGAGCTCTCCGGCGATCACCAGTGGATCCACGTCGACGTCGAGCGAGCCAGGTCCGAGAGCCCCTTCGGCACCACGATCGCCCACGGCAACCTCACCCTCTCCCTGGTCGACGGCTTCCGCGCCGAGCTGATCTCCTCCACCGGCTTCGCCCTCGGTGTCAACTACGGTTGGAACAAGATCCGCTTCCCCGCCCCGGTGCCGGTGGAGAGCAAGGTCCGCGCCAAAGCCGAGGTCGTCTCCGTCGACGAGAAGGGCAGTGGCTGGTGGGAGGTAGTGACCCGCTTCACCCTCGAGGTCGAGGGCTCCGAGAAGCCATGCTTCGTCGGTGACAGCGTCACCCGCGTGATGGCGCCCGCCGAGTAGCTGACGCTGCGTGCCGGTGAACGCCGGAACTGAAGCGAGGCTGGCTTCGTGACTGTCCTCATCGGGATAGTGGCATCCCTGGTGGGTGTGGTCACGGGCGCCTTCCTCACTCGATGGATCGATGCTGGCTACGAGCGGCGACGGGAGGTCCGACGAGCCGTGGCTTCAGCCCTCACTCTTCATGAGGAGCTCCGCGATGCGGAGGAGGGAATAAAGGTCATGATCGGGGATAAGAAAGGCACTGCTGCCTTTCTATTTCCAGGCCTTGCTGGGGCCTGGGAGGCGCACCGTGAGGTCCTGTTGGCCGTTGGCATGCCGCATGAGAGTTGGATTTCGCTTGCACATACGTTCCGCGCTCTTCTAGAGGTGACCACCTACCTGAAAGATCAAGCTGCTGGAGAAATGATGAATGACGAGGACGTCGAATTCTTGGAAACCCTTTGCCGAGACTGCGTAGATGATCGGGGCCATCTACAGCCGTTCATCGTTGAAGCGACCAAGATTCCGTTGATCCGACCGACTCGGATCTTCCCCGCGATAGCCACATCCTGCCATGGTGGTCGTTCGCGCCCTTGGGGCCGTTGGGGCGACTGAAGAATGCCCGCATCTAGGGCGGCCGAGACAGGGGAGCCTGCCCCGGGACGCCCCGGATGCATCTATTTGACGGTGAGCGTCCCTTCCATCCCGGCTTCCCTGTGCCCGGGCACGGAGCAGTAGAAGGTGTATTCGCCGGGTTTCAGGTTGGCGACGGTCGAGTCGGAGGCTTCGCCGATCACCTCGGTGCGGGCGATCGTTTCGCCGTCGGCGTCTTCGATTGCGACATCGTGGCTGAGCGACTGCGGGTTGGTGAAGTTGACCGTGACTTTGCCCGCTTTGGCGCTGGCGCTGTCGCTGGTGTAGGCGAGGCCGCCTTCTGGGTCGGCTTCGAAGTCGACGACGGCGGCGCTGCCGGCGGTCCCGCCTTCGGCTTCGCCGCCTCCGGCGCTTTCAGAGGTGGTCTCGCCGCCCGTAGTTGGGGTCGTGTCGTCATCGCCGCCGCCGCAGGCGACAAGCGCGAACGAGGCGAGGACGAGGGCGAATGCGAATACGAGTTTCTTCATGGCGGTCCTTCCGTCGAGGACTGGCGAACTTTCCCTGACTGTAACTCGGACGGGGGCGGTGCGAGCTTCAGCGGCCGTGGAACTCGGGCGTGCCGCCGCCGAAGAAGGCCTCGACCCCGTTGCGGAGGTCCTCGGTGGCCATGCTGTCGGCGATCCCGTGGCGCTCCAGCTGCAGGTGCTCGGTGATGCTGTTCTCGATGCTGACGCCGCAGAGCAGCTTCGCCATCCGCACGTAGTGGGGCGCCTTGGCGGCCAGCTTCTCGGCCTTGGCCCGGGCCGCATCCGCCAGCTCCCCGGCCGGGACGACCTCTCCCACCAGGCCCTCCTCGAGGGCTTGCGCGGCGGTCAGGTTCGGGTCCTCTAGCAGCAGCTCCAGCGCTCGGCTGGGGCCGACGACCCGGGGCAGGAAGTAGGTCATGCCGCCGTCCGGCGAGGCGCCGATGCGGCCGTAGGCGCAGGCCAGGAAGGCCCCCTCGGAGGCGATCCGGGTGTCGCAGGCGAGCGCCAGCGAGAAGCCGGCGCCGGCCGCGGGGCCATTGATGGCGGCGATCACCGGGTAGGGGATCCGCCGCAGGTCGACGATCGCCGCGTGCAGCGCCTCGGCGCCTCGACGCACTTCCGAGGGCAGGTCGATCTCGTCGGACTCGACCCCTTTCTGGAACCAGGTGACGTCGCCGCCGGCGCAGAAGGCCTTGCCGGCGCCGGTCACGATCAGCGCCCGCAGCGGCGCCCGGTCGGCCAGCCAGGAGAAGGCCACGGTCAGCTCGCCGATCATCTCCGGGCTCATCGCGTTGAAGGCGTCGGGACGGTCGAGGGTGAGGGTGCCGATCTCCCCGTCGATCTCGATCTTCAGGGTGCTCAGCTGCGGGGGGCTCAGGGTCTGGCTCGTCATCTCACTCTCCGTCTAGGCGTCCGTTTGGCCGGGTGGCCAGCAGCCTACCCTTAGGGGCGATGGCAGGAGCCGGCGAAAACGGAGCCCCCTCGCGGGCGCAGCGGATCGCGGAGCAGCGCCGCTCGCTGCCCGACGCGCCGGGCGTCTACCTCTTCTACGGCGCCGACGGCGAGCTGCTCTACGTCGGCAAGGCGCGCTCGATCCGCAAACGGGTCGGCGGCCACTTCTCCGGCGGGGGCAACCGCATGACCAGGCAGGTCGATCGCATCGACACCCTCGTCACCGCGACCGAGGCGGAGGCGCTACTGGCCGAGCAGAGCTTCATCAAGCGCCACCGGCCGCACTTCAACATCCGCCTGCGCGACGACAAGTCCTACCCGTACGTCTGCGTCAGCCTCGACGAGGAGTACCCGCGCGTCTACTTCACCCGCGAGAAGCACCGCCCGCACCGGGCCTACTTCGGCCCCTTCTCCAGCGCCAAGCGGGTGCGGGAGACGCTCGACCTGCTCGGCAAGCTGTTCCAGTTCCGCACCTGCGAGGGAGCCGAGCCCGGGCGCCGCTCCGGCAGCCCCTGCCTCGACTACTACATCAAGCGCTGCGGGGCGCCCTGCGTCGGCCACGTTAGCCGGGAGGAGTACCGCCACAACATCGACGCGATCGTCGACTTCCTCTCCGGCCGCTACCGCCAGGTCGAGGCCGAGGAGCAGACCAAGATGGAGGTTGCCGCCGGGGCCGAGGAATTCGAGCGCGCCGCCCTGCACCGCGACCGCCTCAAGGCGATCCGTTCGCTGTTCGAGCGCCAGCGGGTCGCCGGCGGCTCGGTCGGCACCGCCGACCTGATCGGGGTCGCGGTCGAGGGCGCCGACGCCAACGCCCAGGTCTTCCAGGTCCGCGACGGCATCCTCGCCGCCCGCCAGAGCTTCTACCTCGAAAACCAGGCCGAGCGCGAGCCGGCCGAGGTCGCCGAGGAGTTCATCGGCCAGTACTACTCGGCCTCGCCGGCGATGCCGAAGACGATCGTCGTCGGTCCCTACCTGCGCGACCGCGTCGCGATCCTCTCCGAGGCGCTGAGCGAGCGCCGCGGCTCGCCGGTAGAGGTGCGGGCGGCCGAACGCGGCGACAAGCGACGGCT
>Ga0190275_10002775_pt1 | contig 12457 bp, 13 predicted proteins | sample Popmic550T_FD_133745 | JGI IMG/M metagenome (GOLD analysis project Ga0190275, IMG submission 133745) | Populus adjacent soil microbial communities from riparian zone of Yellowstone River, Montana, USA - 550 T | ecosystem: Environmental > Terrestrial > Soil > Riparian zone > Trees stand | place... | reverse complement strand
CGAACGGCATCGTGCACGTGTCGGCGAAGGACAAGGGCACCGGCAAGGAGCAGTCGATGACGATCACCGGCGGTTCGTCGCTGCCGAAGGACGACATCGAGCGCATGGTGCGCGAGGCCGAGGAGCACGCCGCCGAGGACAAGAAGCGTCGCGATTCCGCGGAGACCCGAAACCAGGCCGAGACGCTCTCCTACTCGATCGACAAGCTCATCAAGGAGAACGACGACAAGCTGCCCGCCGAGGTCAAGACCGAGGTCCAGGCCGACGTCGACGCGCTCAAGGCGGCTCTGGCCGGCGACGACGACGACGCGGTGAAGACTGCGTTCGACAAGCTCAACGCGAGCCAGGGCAAGCTCGGCGAGGCCATCTACGCGTCGAGCCAGGCATCGCAGGCGGCGCCGGATGCCGGCGCTGACCCTTCGACGGGTTCAGGGACCGGTTCGGAGGAATCGGCGGCGGCATCCGACGAAGACGTCATCGACGCCGAGGTCGTCGACGACGAGGACGACGAGAAGAAGTAGGAAGATACATGTCGAAGAAGGACCACCAAGACCCGCAGGGTCACGAGGGACCTGACGACGCGCAGGAGCCGGCGGAGGAATCCGCCGGCTCCGCCGCGGACGAGCTGACCGTCGACGACATCCTCGGTGCCGAGCAGAACGTGGATGCCGCGGCGGAGGACGGGGGCTGGCCCGCTGAGCGTGTCGAAGCGCTGGAGTCGGCCCTGCTGAACGACCTGAAGCGGCTGCAGGCCGAGTACGCGAACTACCGCCGTCGCACCGAGGATCAGCGCGAGCGCGAGATCGAGCGGGCCAGGGGCGAGGCCGTCAAGGGCCTGCTGCCGGTGCTCGACGACCTCGACCGCGCCACCAAGCACGGCGACATCGTCGAGGGCACGGCGTTCGCGGCGATCGGCGACAAAGTGCGCGCGGTGGCCGAGAAGCTGGGGGTCGTCTCCTACGGCGCCGCGGGCGAGCCGTTCGATCCGCAGCAGCACGAGGCGATCTTCCAGGCGCCGACACCCGACGTGACCGAGCCGACGATCCTCGAGGTCGTCGAGGTCGGCTACCGCCTGGGTTCGGTGGAACTGCGACCCGCCAAGGTGGTCGTCGCGGTGCCGGCAGATCCCTCGACAGGCTCAGGGGCCTAGAGGAGGGGTATGGCCAGTCAGGACTGGTTCGACAAGGACTTCTACAAGACCCTCGGTGTCGAGAAGAACGTCAGCGACGCGGATCTCAAGAAGACCTATCGCAAGCTCGCCCGCAAGTACCACCCCGACTCCAACCAAGGCGATGCGAAAGCGGAAGCGACCTTCAAGGAGGTCAGCGAGGCGTACTCGGTGCTGTCCGACCCCGATCAGCGCAAGGAGTACGACCAGATCCGCGCGATGGGCTCGGGTGCGCGTTTCACGGCGGGCGATCAGCCGGGCGGCTTCGAGGACGTGTTCAGCATGTTCGGTCAGGGCCGGGGCGGCCGCCAGTCGCCTCAGGACTTCGATGACATCTTCAGCATGTTCAACCAGCAGCAGCCCGGCGGCTTCGGCTCCGGGCGGTTCGGACAGCCCTCGGGCGGATTCCGAGGCTACGGCGGTCCGCAGCGCGGCGCGGATGTGACCGCGCGGACGACGATCGACTTCATCACAGCGACCAAGGGCGAGACGATCACGCTCCAGGGCGAGGACGGCAAGCCGTTCAAGGTGAAGATCCCCGCGGGCGTTTCCGACGGGCAGAAGATCCGCCTGCGCGGCCGCGGCCGGCCGTCGCCGGACGGCGGCGAGACGGGCGACATCGTCGTGCAGGTCGCCGTTCGTCCGCACCCCGCCTTCACACGCGAGGGACTCAATCTGCGCGTGACCGTTCCGGTGACCTTCACGGAGGCCGCCCTGGGCGCCACGATCGAAGTGCCCACGCTGGGCGGCGACCCCGTGAAGCTGCGCGTCGCCCCGGGCACACCGTCGGGGCGCGTGCTGCGGGTCAAGGGACGCGGGGTGCACTCGCAGAAGGGCACCGGCGACCTGCTCGCCGAAGTTCAGGTGGCCGTTCCGTCGCATCTGGACGACGCCGCCCGCGAGGCGCTCGAGCGCTTCCACGAGCTGGAACCGAAGGACAACCCCCGCGCCGACCTCATGGCGCGGGCGCGCGGGTAGGGGTGAGACGGGATGCCGGACCGAGAGATCGATGAGGACGCGCCGATCTTCGCGATCGCCGTGGCCGCCGAGCTCGCCGGCATGCACCCGCAGACCCTGCGGCAGTACGACCGGCTCGGTCTCGTCGTGCCCGCCCGCACGCAGGGCGGCTCGCGCCGCTACTCGACGCGCCACGTCGAACAGCTGCGCGAGGTCGGGCGCCTTTCGTCCGACGGGATGAGCCTTCCCGCCATCGCCCGCATCATCGAGCTCGAGAACCATGTGCGCGAGCTCCGCGTCCGTGTCCGCGATCTCGAGTCCCGCATGCGCGCCGAGCTGGAGAACCGCCCCGGCGCGCGGGTGTTCGCCGCCGGTGCGACCGGCTCCGTCGTCACCCTTCGGCAGGGCCGCCGTGTGCGGCGCGCGACCGACATCGTCGTGTGGCGGCCGCGCCTGGCCATCGAGGACGACCGTGGCGCTGCATCTGACGATTCGGCTCAGAAGTGACCTCACGTCCTTCCGCCTGACCGCACACGGGTAGGCTAGGTAATTGTTGTGGAAGGGGACTTATGTCGGTGAAACGCGCCCTGGTCGTCCGCGGCGGGTGGGCCGGTCATCAGCCGGTCGAGGCGACGGACCTGTTCCTGCCGTTCCTGCGCGACAACGACTACGACGTCCGCGTCGAGGAATCGCCGGGCGTGTACGGGGATGCTGAGACGATGGCGGCAGCCGACCTCATCGTGCAGTGCGTGACGATGTCGACGATCGAGCGCGAGGCCGTGGCCGGTCTGCGCGACGCCGTCGCGGCCGGCACCGGGTTCACCGGCTGGCACGGGGGGATCGCGGACTCGTTCCGTGAGTCCACCGACTATCTGCAGCTCGTCGGCGGCCAGTTCGCCACCCACCCCGGCCGGCACCCCGACGAGCGCGTCGGGGAGGCGAGCGACAACTACCTCGACTACACGATGGAGCTCACCGAGCTCGGGCGCCGGCATCCGATCACGGCAGGCCTCGACGACTTCGCGCTCACGACCGAGCAGTACTGGGTGCTGCACGACGACCTGTCCGACGTGCTCGCGACGACCACGCATCCCGCGCCGCCGTGGCACCCGTGGCATCGCCCGGTCACCTCGCCGGCGATCTGGACCCGGCAGTGGGGCGCGGGCCGCGTCGTCGTGACGACACCCGGGCACAGCGTGAACGTACTCGAGCACCCGTCGGTGCGCACCGTCATCGAAAGAGGAATGCTGTGGGCGACGCGCCGCGCATAGGGATCATCGGGGTCGGAGTGATCTCGGGGATCTATCTGGAGACCCTCACCGAGCGACCCGACATCCGGGTCACCGCGATCGCCGACCTCGACATGACCCGCGCGGCCACGGTGGCCGCCGGCATCCCGGGGGCCCGCGCGCTCGAGGTGCCCGCGCTGCTGGCAGATCCGGACGTCGATGTGGTTCTCAACCTCACGATCCCCGCCGCGCATGCCGACATCGCGCTCGCGGCCATCGCGAACGGCAAGCACGTGTACGGCGAGAAACCCCTCGCGGTCGACTTCGCGAGCGGACGCCGGGTGATGGATGCCGCGACCGCCGCGGGCGTGCGGCTCGGGTCAGCGCCCGACACCGTGCTCGGGACGGGTGCGCAGACGGCGCGCGCGGTCATCGACGAGGGTCGCATCGGCCGGCCGATCGCCGCCACGGCCGTGATGGCCACGGCCGGTCCGGAATCGTGGCATCCGAGTCCCGATTTCTACTTCCTGCCGGGCGGCGGTCCGCTGATGGACATGGGCCCGTACTACATCTCGGCTCTCGTCCACCTGCTCGGCCCCGTCACCGCGGTCGTGGGCTCGGCGAGCCGCATGCGTAGTGAGCGCGTGATCGGCTCCGGCCCCCGCGCCGGCGTGCGGATTCCGGTCGATGTCGACACGCACGTCACCGGCATCCTCGAGCACGCCGGCGGAGCACTGTCGACTCTCACGACGAGCTTCGACAGCGTCAAGAGCAGCGCGGCCCCGATCGAGATCCACGGCGAGACGGGATCGCTCTCCGTTCCCGACCCGAACATGTTCTCGGGCGAGGTCTTGTTCTGCCCCCTCGGGTCGCGCGATTGGGAGCCGGTCGGCGATCGCGCCGGCTACGTCGACGCGGCCCGGGGGATCGGACTGCTCGACATGCTCGCGGCGGCCACCGACGCAGAGGTGCGCGCGTCGGGACGACTCGGGCTGCACACTCTCGAGGTCATGACCGCCGTTCTTGCCTCGGCGCACGCGGGCGCTCGCGTGGAGCTCGAGACGACGGTTGAGCGGCCGCCGCTGGTGCCGCTCGGAAGCTCCTTCGATCTGACGGCGCTGTAGCCACAGCGCTCGCGGGAAGTTGGTGCGTTGGGGGGTCGTTCGGCAGACTGATCGGATGCCGAGCCTCGACGACGTGCGCGCGATCGCGCTGAGCTTCCCGGAGACGATCGAGAAGGTCGACGGGCACCGCGGCGGTGCGGGCTGGCGCACGTCCGCCGGCATGTTCGCATGGGAGCGCGGACCGAGCAAGGCTGATCTCACGGCGCTGGCCGCCCTCGGGCGCGCGTGGCCGGAAGGGCCCGTGGTCGGAGTGCGCACGGACGGGCTCGACGCCAAGGAAGCTCTGATCGGGTCGTTTCCCGAGGCGTTCTTCACGATCCCGCATTTCGACGGCTACCCGGCGGTGCTGGTCCGCCTCGCGAACATCGACGACGATCTCCTCCGCGAGGTCGTCACCGATGCCTGGCTGCTCACGGCACCCAAGCGGCTGTCGGAGGGGTGGCTCGAAGAGCACGGGTGACCTGCCGGCTCCCCGGTGCACAGCGGGTCGGCGCGTCGCGTCGGTCGTCCGCCCCTAGAGTGCAGTCGTGACCACCCCGGCGGGGCCCCTGGCGGCGAGAGGCGAGAACGAGCGCACCGCGCGCTGGACGCAGCTGACCTACTGGCCCCTGGCGATCGCCGCAGCGGTGTTCCTCCTGACCTATACCGTCCACGTCATCGGAGACGTCCAGGGGGGATGGCGGGTCGCGACGACCGCGACGATCGCGCTCATCTGGGCGATGTTCATCGTCGACTACCTCGTGAAGCTGCGGCTGTCACACCCACGGAAGATCTGGTTCCGCACCCACAAGTTCGACCTCGTGCTCGCGCTGATCCCGGCGCTTCGTCCCGTCCGGCTCCTCGACGCCTTCACCCGGATCACGACGTTCACCCGCACGGCCGGAAGCTCCATCCGCGCCCGACTGCTGATCTACGGGGTCGGGTCGGCCCTGCTGCTCGTCTGGTACATCTCGCTGATGGTCTTGCAGTTCGAGCGTGCCGCGCCCGGAGCGACCATCACGACCTTCGGTGCCGCGGTGTGGTGGGCGTTCTGCACGGTGACCACCGTCGGGTATGGCGACTACGTGCCGATCACCATCCCCGGACGCTTCGCCGCGGTCTTCCTCATGGCGGGCGGCGTCGTCGTGGTCGGCCTCGTCGTCGCCACGATCTCGTCGTGGGTCGTCGAGCGCGCGTCCCGCGGTCATGACGATGCCGTACCGGCGAGTCGGGCCGACGTTCGTGCGCTCACGGATGAGCTGCGGGCAGCGGCGGATCGCGTCGGCGCCGAGCGACAGGCGACGGTCAAGCCTGCAGACAGCGCCGGCGCCCCATGAGCCTGTTCGGCCGGTCCGCGCCGACGCCCCCGCCCGTCCCGCCACCTCCTGCGCTCTCTCCGGCGCTGCGGGTGCTGCTCGGCCTTGCCGCGGCGGTGATCGCGCTCGCGGGGCTGTTCTTCGCCCGCGAGCTCGTCGGACCCCTCGTGCTGGCCGCCGTCATCGTGATCATCTGCCATCCGTTACGGCATCCGCTCGAGCGGTGGGGGTGGCCGCGCTGGGCGGCGACGACGGGTGTGATCGTTATCGCGTACCTGATCCTGCTGGTGCTCGGTGCGCTGCTGTTCTTCGCAGGGACCCAGTTCGTGCGCCTGGTCGGCGACTACGCCGATGAGCTGCAGGCGTCCGCGGATGCGTTCATCGCCTGGCTCGGGTCGCTGGGGCTGGATGACCAGGCGTCGGATGCCGCGGCATCCCTCCTGGATCCGTCGACGATCATGACATTCGTCGCCTCGCTGGGCGGTACGGCGATCGGCATCCTGACCGCGATCTTCTTCGTGCTGGCGTACGTGATCTTCATGGCCGTGGACGGGGCGCGCTATGCGCGCGCGGAGACGAGCTTCGGTGCGATCGCCCGGCCCACCGTCCACCGTTTCCAGTCGTACAACTCGGGCGTGCGTCGCTATTACGTCGTCAACGCCAGTTTCGGTGCGGTCGTGGCCATCATCGACGGACTGGCGCTGTGGGCTCTGGGCGTGCCGGCGCCCGCGGTGTGGGCGATCCTGGCATTCGTCACGAATTTCATACCGAACATCGGCTTCGTGATCGGTCTCATCCCGCCTGCTCTGCTCGCGCTGGTCGTCGGCGGCTGGCCGCTGATGCTGGCCGTGATCGCGATCTACTGCGTCGTGAACGTCACCCTGCAGGTTCTCGTGCAGCCGAAGTTCGTCAGCGACGCGGTCAACCTCAGCCTGACGCTGAGCTTCTTCTCGGTCATCTTCTGGACCTTCATCATCGGCCCGCTGGGGGCGATCCTCTCGATCCCGCTTACGCTGCTTGTTCGCGCACTCATCCTCGAGGGCGACCCCGGGACGCGCTGGCTGCGCTGGCTGTCGGGGGATGCCGTCACCGCCGAGCCCGATCGGCGCGACGGCTCCGGGTGAGGAGTCCGCCCGCGAGCAGGCGCATCGGCCGGACTCTCACCCTGTATGCATGATGCCCGCGCGACGAGCGGGGCGCTATCGTTCCCCCATGTCCTCGCCCTCTGACGACGCCGCGCCCGCGGCGCCGACCCCGTCGGCCGTACACGCGCCGGAACGGCGCGGCGTGCTCGCCCTGATCGATCGCCCGCTGGTGGTGGCGTTCATCGCCACGCTCGGCGTGCTGGGTGGCGTCGTGCTCGGTTCGGCGATCGTCTCGATCACGACGATCCTCATCTACATCGTGCTCGCCCTGTTCATCTCGCTCGGGCTCGATCCGATCGTGCGGATGCTGGAACGGCGGGGCGTGAAGCGCGGCGCCGGCATCCTGATCGTCTTCGGCGCATTCGCGCTCCTCGCGGCCGCGTTCTTCATCTTCGTCCTGCCGCCGATCATCGCCCAGGTCGTCGAGTTCGTGCAGAACTTCCCGCAGGCGCTGATCGCCGCGAAGGAGTCCGAGTGGTTCCTCGCGCTCGCGCCCGATTACCAGGACGCGGTGGGTGCCGCCCTGGACGAACTGGCCGCTGCGCTCGCGAAGCCCGAGACGATCGCGGCGATCGGGGGCGGTGCGCTCGCGGTGGGCGTGGGCCTCGTCTCGGCGATCTCCGCAGGGTTCATCATCGTCGCGCTGACGCTGTACTTCCTCGCGTCGCTCACCGGGATGAAGCAGGCGCTCTACTCTCTGGCACCCGCGCACAACCGCCCCAAACTCTCGGAGATGACCGAACGGGTCACGGTCTCGATCGGCAGGTCGCTGCTCGGATCGGTCACGCTCGCCGCGATCAACTCCGCGGTCGTATTCGTCCTGCATCTGCTCATCGGCCTGCCGTACGCGGGCCTCATGGCGGTCATCGCCTTCGTGGTCACCCTGATCCCCCTCTTCGGATCGGTCATCTTCTGGGTCTTCGCCACCGTCGCCGCACTCTTCTCGAGCCCGTCTCAGGCCCTGATCTTCGGGATCGCGTACCTCGTGTACATCCAGATCGAGTCGTACATCGTCACACCACGCGTCATGACGAAAGCGGTCGCGATTCCGGCCGCGCTCGTTCTCATCGGTGCCATGGTCGGCGGCTCGCTCGCCGGTGTCATCGGCGTTCTGGTGGCACTCCCGGTGATGGCGACGGGACTGCTGATCATCCGGGAGATCGTCGTGCCCAAGCAGGATCTCAAGGTCTCCGAGCGGCTCAGCCCCGGTTGACGTCGTCCCGCCACCGCAGCAGGGGGCGCAGCACGGACAGGTCGTAGTCGGGACCGTCGATCGCCGGGATCAGGAGACGCGCACCGAGCGCGTGGAGCCTCTCCGCGCCGTCATCCTCGAGGAGCGGACCGAACCCGCGGATCGTGTACCCGCTCGACAGCTCGATGTCCGCCGGATCGCGTCCCTCCCGCGCGCACCACTCGTGCAGGATGCCGATCTTGCGCGGCAGGTCGTCGAGCCGGGTGAACGCGTGCCAGATGTCGGCATGGCGGGCGACCAGTCGCAGTGTCTTCTGCTCGCCCTGCCCTCCGATCAGGATCGGGATGCGGCGCGTGGGCGGCGGGTTGAGCGCGCCCCATCGCCGTCGGATGCGGGGCAGATCCTCCGCCAGGGCATCGAGGCGGCTGCCCACCGTGCCGAACGGGTAGCCGTAGCCGTCGTAGTCGCGCTCCGCCCACCCCGAGCCGGTGCCGAAGATCAGCCGGCCGGTGCCCGACGAGCCGGCGCTGATGTGATCGACCGTGCGGGCCATGTCGGCCTGCAGATCGGGATTGCGATACGAACTGCAGTTGACGAGCGGCCCGAACTCGACGCGTTCGGTGAGTTCGGCGATCGATGCGAGCACCGTCCAGGCCTCGTAGTGCGCGCCGTCGAGAGGCTCGGTGAGGGCGAAGAAGTGATCCCAGTTGAAGATCGCGTCCACACCGAGGTCTTCGGCGCGGAGCACCGCGTCGCGCAGCTGGGAGTAGGTCGCATGCTGGGGGGCGAGCTGCACGCCGATCCGCAGACGCCGGTCCGCGGCCGGATGGATGAGTTCGGCCGTCATCTCACGGCTCGATCCGCAGCACGGTCGGCGACTCGCCGAGGGCGAGGTCATCGACCACCCGCAGCGTGCGTGCCAGCTCGTCGACTGCACCGATGACGGTGCCGAACCGCTCGCGGTCGCTGCAGACGGCGGTGACTGTGACGAAGTGGGTGCCGGTGTCCCAGGTGTAGGTCACGAACGGCGGGGTCCGCTGGTCCTGCGGGAGGGCCATCGCGAGCTTCTCCCCGACGCCCAGGTAGGTGCCGCGGAACGTCTCGGTGTCGTCGTACTCCATCGGCATGTTCGCCCGCGCGGCCCGCAGCTGCGCCGTCGCCGTCTGCACCTGGGCCATCACGACGAGCAGTTCGGGGTCGGCCCGCCACACCCACACCAGCACCCTGCCGGCGGCCTTGCGCATGAGGAACGGCGCCGCTTGGCTCATCGCCCACGCCATGAGCCCGCTTCCCGGTTTCGCGTCGGCGCCGAGCGCGGTGCCGGCCTGGCTCAGCAGCATCCGGATGGCGGCCTTGCGATGCCGGCGCCCGCCGAACACGAGCGAGTCGGTAACGGCCACCCACTGCGTCTTGTCGGCGTCGGCCTGGAGTCGGGGCATGCCTCCAGCGTACGAGGTGGGCCTGAGGAGGTGCCCCCGAGGCTCGAAGGGCGCTCGGGTACAGTGGGATCGCGCATGCACCGACCCCGTGCGACCCGCCCCCCGCGCAGAGATAGGCAACCAGCATCCCGTGACCCCGTCCGAGACGCCCGACGATCCTCGCGCCGCCGAGCAGGACGGTCACCGACCCCTCACCGTGCTGATCGGCGCCGACACGTTCTGGCCGCATGTGAACGGCGCCGCCCGCTTCGCCGAGCGCCTCGCCGCCGGGCTCGTCGCCCGCGGGCACGACGTGCACGTGATGGCGCCGAGTGCGAGGCACTGGTCGCGCGGCAGCGGCGTCGAGGTCATCGAAGACCAGCCGATGATGCTCTACCGGCTTCCCTCGTGGCGCTGGTGGCCGCACGACTGGCTCGCGTTCGTGCTGCCGTGGATGTCGAAGCACCACGCGCGCCGCGTGCTCGATGCGGTGCAGCCTGACGTGGTGCACATCCAGTCGCACATCATCATCGGCCGCGGCCTGGCGCGTGAGGCGCGCAAACGCGGCATCCCGATCATCGCCACCAACCACGTGATGGCCGAGAACATCCTCGACTTCACGACCCTGCCGCACGCCCTCAACGATGTCTTCCTCACACTCGCGTGGGCCGACGCCAAGCGCACGTTCGACATGACGCGGGCCGTGACCACGCCCACCCGCAAAGCCGCGGACTTCCTCGAGTCGACGATCGACGTCACCGGCGTGATCCCGATCAGCTGCGGGATCGACCGGTCCAACTACCGCCCTGATCTCACGCCGCGTGATGCCCACCGCATCCTGTTCGTCGGACGCCTGACCACCGAGAAGCACATCGACGTGCTGCTGAAGGCCGTGGCGCGGTTGGATCCGAAGCTCGACGTCCACGTCGACCTCGTGGGCGTCGGCGACCAGCGCAAGAACCTGGAGGCGCTCGTCCATTCGCTCGGCCTCGACGGTCACGTCACGTTCCACGGTCACGCGGCCGAAGAGGATCTGCGCACGCTGTACAGTCGCGCGAGCCTCTTCGCGATCGCGTCGGTCGCCGAGCTGCAGTCGATCGCGACGATGGAGGCGATGGCCTCCGGACTGCCGATCGTCGCCGCGAACGCGGTCGCGCTTCCCCATCTCGTGCACGACGGCGAGAACGGCTACCTGTTCGAGCCGGGCAACGTCCAGGAGTTGGCGGCGCGGCTGACCGACGTGCTCACCGCCGAGCCCGGCGAGCGCCGACGCATGCAGCAGGCCTCGCTCGACGGTGTGGCGATCCACGACATCAACCGCACCCTCGACACGTTCGAGGCGCTGTACCGCGACGAACCGCTGCCCGCGTAGGTGCCCATGCACGTCGTGATGTTCGGCGATCAGCACGTCGAGTCGCTCGGCGGGGCGCAGGTCTCGATGCGACTCCAGCGCCGCTTCCTCGAGCGGGCGGGCCACACCGTCACGATCGTCGCGCCGAGAATGCACGGACGACGCGCCGCCGCGGTCGATCCGGCATATGTCGACACCCCCTCCATTCCCCTCACCCCTGACCGGGAGTACGCGATGTCGTGGCCCGGCCGCCGCACCGATCGCTTCGTCGACGCGGCGCTCGCGTCGCGGCCGCCGGTGGATGTCGTTCACGTGCAGGCCGACTTCTGGGGCGCGTTCACCGGGCACCGCTTCGCCGCCCGCCATCGACTGCCGGTCGTGCACACGATGCACAACCGCGTCGACGTCGGCATCGAGGCGACGGCGCCCTTCCCTCGGCTCGTGCTCCGGGTGCTGAACGCGTGGCAGCGGCGGGCACTGAAGCACGTCCGCGCGCTGAGAGCGGGCGGACGCGACGGATGGGCGTACCTCGGCCGCTTCGCGGCGGTGTCGGATGCCGTGACCGCGCCGTCCGCGCACTTCGCGCGGCGGCTGCAGGATCACGGCGTGGTCACCGTCCTGGGGGAGCCGGTCATCGACGTGTGGAACGGGATCGACGACGACGTGCTGGATGCCGTCCTCGTGGCCGGTCCCGCCGTGCGGGCTCCCGGTCTGCCCCGTTTCGTCTGGCTCGGGCGCATGAGCCCCGAGAAGCGGCTCCTCCCCTTCCTGGAGGCGGTGGCAGAGTCGGACATCGACGCGGAGGTCGAGGTCATCGGGGGCGGGGGCCAGGAGAAGGCGGCACGCCGGCTGGTGGAGAGGCTGAGGCCGGCGGCATCCGTCGTCTACTCCGGTCGGATGCCGTATGCCGAGACGCTCCGCCGCATCGCCGCGGCCGATGCGGTCGTGCAGACCTCGATCGGCTTCGAGACGCAGGGCATGACGGTGTTCGAGGCCGCGTCGCTGGGCACCCCCTCGGTAGTCAGCGACCCCGACATCGCGGCGGAACTGGGCCCGGGCCACTGGCCGGTGGCGGAGGCGACGACCGCGGCCCTGGCCGAGGCTCTGCGCACCGCGGCCGCCGACATCGTGGCCGGCACGGCACCGACGCCCGACCCGTCGATCCGCGAGCGGTTCCGCCAGTCGTCGCGCACGGCGGCGATGGTGGCGGTCTACGACCGTGCCCGCGGCTAGGGGAGGCGGGTGTAATCGGTGCGCACCCGGTGGAAGCCGTCGTTCGTGAGAGCGACGATCGACGCGCCGAGCGCGTAGGCGGCAAGGGCTGAGAGAACAATGATCATCAACATGGCAGAAACGCTACGCTTGACGTGATTCGGCCACGAGTGGCAGAATGGACATACGTCGCACGAAAACTGCCACGACCGCTCTCATGAGCGAGATCATCCGAGGAGCCCACATGAAGACCGTCGCCGTCATCGTCCAAGACGGATTCGCCCCGTTCGAATTCGGCGTCGCGTGCGAGGCGTTCGGCCTGGATCGTACGGATGACGGCATCCCGAACTTCGACTTCCGCATCGT
>Ga0190275_10002774_pt1 | contig 12457 bp, 7 predicted proteins | sample Popmic550T_FD_133745 | JGI IMG/M metagenome (GOLD analysis project Ga0190275, IMG submission 133745) | Populus adjacent soil microbial communities from riparian zone of Yellowstone River, Montana, USA - 550 T | ecosystem: Environmental > Terrestrial > Soil > Riparian zone > Trees stand | place... | reverse complement strand
GACGGCATGCGATAAAGCTCACCACACCGCAAAGAATGACGGCCGAAGCCCACCTCATACCGAGTTCAGAAGAGAGTTTCCTTCCATCCACGCCGGCTTTTCGATGCCGAATAACGACAGCGCCGTTGGCGCCATGTCCTCGATTCCAGGATCGGCCGCGTCTATCCGTCCGTTCGTGAACAACACGCCGGGCACGAGTTGTGGATCCACGCAGTGGTCGCCACTCCAAGCCTTGTCGTTGTCCTCGAATACGTCTTCGCGCACCCGGCCGATAGCCGCGTCCCATGATGCGCGGTAGCCATCGCTATATCCGACAATCAAATCCGGCGCCGAGTCCAGATATGGACCAGAGTACAAAGACGAACTCATGTAGACGTGTTGAATAGCCACGCTATTGTCGGTATCGCGTAGCCCGCCGAGTTTCGCAACAATCTCGGATTTGAGGGTTTCGATATCCCCGGCCGCAACGATCCCGGAAGCCTCACGGCCTTTTACGTTGAGGTACAACCCACCCAGACCTAACGCATACGCGCGAGTCCGGCTCCAGTCGACACCTTCGAAATACTTTCCGCTTTCGGCTGCGCCATCGTGGAGCGTCAAGTAGCCATTTTGCCGCAGCCACGCATTCAGGTCGACGCCCCGGCGAAAGGAACAAAAGCCGTGATCCGAGAGAACGAAGAAAGCCGTGCGATCGTCCACATACTTCATCGTTTCTCCGACGATTCTATCCATGTCTTTGTACATGCGTTCGATTACGTCGGCATGCGGGCCAACCTCCCGGCCATCGACATAGCGGTAGAACATGTGCTGCACGCGATCGGGTGTGTCGAAAACACAGGCTACGACACCACGCCGAGTCCGATCGAGCGCGCTAAAAAACATTTTCTCACGTTCCTGTTTGATGGACTCGACCTGATCGAGGAAGCCTCCTTCATCGATGACACGCTCATTCAGCGCCCAGGTATCCTCAGCCATTCCAACGGTCGCGAATGGACCCAGTAACTTCGATAAGTAGATCGCGTAATACCGTGGATGGCTGATGGGCAGAGCAGGATTCTCCGGGTCGATTTGAATCGGAGTAGCGTAGAGGGTGGTTTCCTCGCCACTTCCCATGAGCAGAAATCGAACGATGCCATCGGCGGAGACACCAGGCGCGCTTTGAAACGAGACGCGAATCCACGGTGTGTATTGCCGGTTTTTCAGCGGATAACAGGAACCATCGATCTCGATGGACTCGTCCGCAATCCGAAAGGGAATGGCGATTCCGCCAGGTCCTTCGAGCTCACCGCGCAGTGTACGCCCCTCCTTCCGCAGCAGATAGCGGCTGCCTCCTTCTAAATCGCCCTGGAACTCGCGTGTACTGAACCAGGAGAAGCTTCCCTGCGTTCCGCGCAGGTCCGGCGTGCACATTGCGGAAAGAAGGCGCCCATTGAACTCCTCGGCAGGAAACGTAATCGGAACGCGAAGTATCGTGCTGGTGATGGCGTGCTCGCCCAAGATGGTCCAAAACGGTTTACTTTTTCGGTACAGGTCGACGACGGGCTTCGATATCGGGATCGACCAGCGGCCAAATCGAATATGCCTCCGCGGAGGGTGTACTTCCGCGCTCGAGAGTCGAGGAGCATACGATTGCAGATCGCGATTGAGAAAGTCGAAGATGTTATGCTTCGCGGGATTCACGCCGGTAGCGAATGTCGACCATGCCACAGGAGAGAGAGCCGGGAACGTAGTCCGCAGCCGCCGGTAGGATCCTGAGGCGGCGAGCTTCGCCAGGTTTGGAAGCTTGCCTTCCGCCATCAACCGCTCAGCACGCTTCGGGTCGAAACCATCGAGTCCCAGAAAAATGACTTTCTGCGCTTTGGCCCGCCGGTAACCGCGCCGGCCACGCACGACCATCCACATCATGCGGAACGGCCAACTGATCAACGAACTTGTCGCCAGAACTAACGAGGCGAAGAAAGTCAGAAAAGATCCAAGGACAGCAAAGCCGGCGCCGGGACCGATGTACATCAGCGCAGTTTCCCTTCTACAAAAGGAACTTCCATGACCTTGTCATGGTGTACGGGGCCATGGCCGAAATAGCCGTCCTCCCCGAACAATTCCCCATGATCGGATGTGATCGTGACATACGTGTCGTCCGGAACCAGATCAAACAATTCTTCGACGACGCGATCGAGGTATCGTACCGCCTCGACTTGACGATCCTGCAGTTCGGCGAGCTTCGATTCTGAAAACATTCGACTCTTCTTCGCGCGAATCTTTCCTCCAACCACCAGCTCATCTAAATGCTTGAACACGCCGTGTACACCGCTGATCTTCGGCCATTTCTCTTCGGGCTCGCCGGGAAGCGCATAGGGGTAGTGAGTTTCACCGACGTTGAGGAGATAAAAACACGGTTGGTGCTCGTCAAAGGACATGCGCCGTAGCATCGCTCGCATGTCATTGTGTTTGGGCATAAGCTCGAAGGTATCGAAGCCAGTATTGATCGGGGTCGCCGGATTCAGCACGGGTAGTGAGACCATCGCATGGGTTCGATACCCGAGTTGCTGCAACAGAACCGGAAGAGACAGCCTGGGGATAAAGGATCGAAACTCGAGGCCGGTACTGCCGAGGCGCTCGTTAAACCGGAGAAAGTCCGTCTGATAATAGTCCGATGCGTAAACGTGGCGAGGGTTCTTGTGAGGCATCAGCCCCATCAGCAGGTTGTAGTGCGATGGCGCCGTCCAAGTCGCATAGGACCAGCGCTGCTCTACCTTGCCGAGTTTCCGGATTACATTCGGACGCGCGCGAGAGAACGAATCATAGCGGCAGCTATCGAACACGACAAGAATGTAATTGTTGTGCCCTCGCGGCACGCAAAGCCTCCTGATTGTTGGTTCTGATGATAGCGCAGACCGGCAGATCCATTGGCTTGGGCAATGGCAATCGCACTTCGCCGAAGCGGGGTGAAACCCACAAGTAGGCGAATAAGGGCGCGAATACTATTTGTCATACATAATATTGACAGATAGTTACTCTCTCTCGTGTTAGTTTCGTGACCTGAGGAGAGTTCCCCATGTCCGTCTCGCTCCCTGTATATGTGCTCGCCGCGTTGCTGACCTTTGCGGCGTACTCCCAAACAACCAGCGGCTTTATAAGCGGTCAGGTTACGGACCCACAAGGCTCTGTGATGCCGAACGCGACTGTGACCCTCACACAAGAGCTGACACGCGTCCGGCAGGTGTCGGAAACGAACTCCGAGGGAGTGTTCACGTTTCCGAACGTTTTACCGGGCATGTACAGCGTCTCGGTTGAAGCCAGTGGATTCAAACGTCTCGACAAGAAAGGCGTCGTGCTGAATGCGGCGCAGAAAGTGTCCGTTGGAACGTTGACGATGCAAGTGGGCAATGTGACCGAGTCCGTGACTGTTGTCGCGTACCCGGCCCACCCGCACGCCTGGCGCTTCGTCCAGTTCCTTGATCCCTTGAATGATCGCCCGCCTCGATACGCCAGTCTGACGGGAGACTTCGGATGTCCCTCCAAAGCCAATCGTCAGGCTCTCGCTGGCCGCGACGAGCCTTCTCATACGCTCGTCGAGATACGGAGCTAACTTTTCAAAACGGGTTCGGATTGCGTCCGCTCCAGCCACCAAGACAAATATAAAACATTTCAGCCCAGAAGTGTTCCAGTTGTTTTGTGACAGGCCCTGGTTACCCGCGCAACCGTTGGTGGCGAGACGTGAGGGATGGCGGAGACAAAAGGCCTCGGCTGTACCTGAGTGGTGGCCTCGGCTCTGGGAGTCGGCCCCGCTTCACTTAGGGCGGTCAACCGATCTATTGGCGGGGCGTGTCACCCGATAAAGAAGCCATGCCCCGCCGACGATTGCACCGACAATTAGAAACTCCATACCTACTTATTACGATATCGGCAGCGTGCAGCAAAAAAGCCAGATCTGGTGCTTACCGGTCCGAGCCATTATGTACCCAGCCATACGCATGACTCAAACGCCAGCACGCGGGACATACGGGTGAACATTAGGTCGAACGAAAGACGAATGAATATGAACCGTCGGCACGGTACGTGTCACGCTTCCGGCCCGGAGGGGTTCCGTGGGTGGTCGCGTGCAGTCTAGGCGGTGAGGGTTCTTGTTGCACCCATGGCACCATAAGTTATTGAAAACAAAATCAGGGTCACTGTGGAAATCTGTGGAAATCAGCATAGGTTGCACGCTGAGTGACTTTTATGCTTGTAAGTTATTGATTCTAAATGGCGGTGAGGGTGGGATTCGAACGCAGGACCGCCTCTGTCTGTCTGCAAGATACAGATTCGACATTGCCAAGATTGCCAAAGTTGCCATCCTCGCCGCCGACCATTGCACGCTATTGCACGCTGCCTCGTGGGGTGCGGATCATGCAGTCCGACTGACGCAGCCCGGCTGCTCATCACCTTGAAAGGGTGATCTAAGCTGCCGATGGCTGCTTTCCTATCCAGAGGCCTGGAATCTGCACCGCGAAGTTGGGGACCCGATGGCGGAAGCAAGACCCAGTATCATCAATGTGGCTTCATACTTCTTAGCTTCGACAACGAAAGAGAAGTGTACTTGCCCAATCCATGAGTCTTCACGCCTTCAATCAGCGTATCCTCGCCGAAGATCTTGTACGCATTCGCCGTCCTGACGACCGGGACCGCTATGCGGCCGCGCAGAGGCAGGCACGCATTGATCCCAACCCGCACCAGATAGATGCCGTGATATTTGCGCTCCGACGTCTTCGCGAAGGCGGTTGCATTCTCGCAGACGAGGTAGGTCTCGGAAAAACGATCGAGGCCGGTCTGGTTATTGCCCAAAGCCGGGCCGAAGGTGCGCAGCGCATCCTGCTGATCGTGCCCAAGTCGCTGATAGGTCAGTGGCAAGGCGAGCTCTTAAACCTTTTCGGCATTCAGGCGCGTGAGAACGATTCGAGCTTCTTCGCGCCCGGCGTGTATCTGGTCGGTCGAGAATTCGCGGGCAGCGAGCGCGGCGCGACGCCGCTCGGCGCGGTGCCGCCTTTCGATCTGGCCGTGATCGACGAAGCGCACGAGATCTTCGCCGGGCTTCACAAGAGATATGGGCGTGACGGGATTTACGACGAAAGCTCGGATGAAGCTCTAATGGCACACCGAGTGCGCGGATTTCTGCGTTCTACTCCGGTGCTGTTGCTCACTGCGACACCAATGCAAAACTCGCTCGCCGAACTGTGGGGCTTGGTGCAATACGTGGAGCCAACGGGCACCCTTCTTGGGGATATCGCGACGTTCCGCAAAGTGTTCTGCGACGAGGATGATCGAACACTTGTCCCAGGCCAGGAGCACGAGCTTCAACGTCGTCTCGCGATTGTTCTCCAGAGGACTCTGCGCCGCCAAGCTCAGGAGTTCCTTGACCGGCCTTTCACGCAACGGCGCTGCAGATTGTATGAGTACGCGATGAGCGACGCCGAACGTTCGCTCTACGACGATGTGACCGAATACCTTCTTGAACCTACTCTGTATGCATTCTCCGGTCGACAACGGCGGCTTCTGTTGATCGGGTTCCACAGGCGCATGGCGTCTTCAATCCCAGCCCTCGCCGCGAGTCTAGAGAACGTAGCCGCCCGTCTCCGACGCCTGCAAACGGGCTTGCGTTCAGACGACGCAGTGGTAGCTATGCTCGGAGATCTTGAGGACGAGGGCGAGATCGAAGAACCTTCCGAGGAACCAGCCCCGCCGATCGATAGTGACACCCTCGCGGCCGAGCTGACCCGCGTGGAGAACTTCGTCGAGCGCGCGCAGTCGCTTCCGAACGATGCTAAGGCGCGCTCATTCCAGGAAGCCATCAAGGTGATTCTTGACTTGGGCCGTGACGGCCGTGGTAGCGGCAAGGCCGTTGTGTTTACGGAGTCGATTACCACTCAAGAGTACCTGCGCGGTCTGCTTCTCGCCATCGGCCTCGGCGAGGAAGACATCACCTTATTCCGCGGCGTCAACGATCACGCGCGTGCACAGCAGGCGCACGCGCGCTGGCAACATGAAGAAGGTGCACGTCTTCCGCAGGGAGTCAGGCCTACTCGCGAGGTTGCTGTGCGGCTTGCTCTTGTGCACGAGTTCCGCACGCGTTCGAAGGTCCTCGTGTGCACCGAGGCTGGCGCAAAAGGGTTGAACCTGCAATTCTGCGAGACGGTCATCAACTACGATTTGCCGTGGAACCCGCAGCGCATCGAACAGCGTATTGGACGCTGTCATCGGTACAGCCAGCAGCGGGATGTAACCGTCGTTAACTTCATCGCCCGCGACAACGAGGCGCATCGGCTGACCTTTGAGATTCTCAGCCAAAAGCTGGATCTGTTCGGCAGGGTCTTGGACGCGTCCGACCATGTACTCCATGAGCCGCGTACAGACGCCCCCGAAATTGTTGTATCGGCGCTATCGGTCGAATTTGAGAGTGACCTACGGAGCATCTACAGCCGGTCGCGCACGCTCGACGAGGTCACGCGCGAGATCGCCGCACTGCGAGACAAGATTTCAGAGCGCAGGGACGCTTACGAAAAGGAATACGAGAGGACATCGCAGATTATTGAGTCGCGGTTCGACGAGAACGTGCGCAGAGTGTTCAAACGTTTGCGGGAGGACCTTCCCGACAGTCTTGCAGATTTTGATCGGGATCTGGCCGACCTCGTGGATGGATATCTCACCACACACGCGGTCGCGTACCGGCGTTCCGACGAGGCTGGCCGGGTAGTGTTCGACGTGGCGCCCGCCGCCGTATTGCCCGTTGAGATTGGGGACGGCCGGCGATTTGCCACGGGGGACGCGAGAGGACTGACCGATGCGGAGTCTTTGAACCTCGTGCATCCACTTGTTTGCGCTGCGATCGCGCAGGCTCAAACATGGGCAGGCGGCGGCTCGGTCCTGCTGCAGATCCCTCCAGACTCTTCTCCGGAGCTCGCCACACTCGCCGGAAAGCCAGGTCTTCTTCGCGTCGTGCTGGTCGATTACGCCGGCTTCGAGCCCGTTCAACGACTCGTCGCAGCGGCTGTCGTTGCCGGCTCCCCGATCGATCCCTCGCTCGCCGCCAGGATTGTGCGCTTGAAGGCAACCGATAGTCCGGTATTTACGATCCCTGTGGACGCGCAATGGCTCGATGACGCGGTCGATGAGGCCGTATTCGTTGACCAGCGACAGGTCGAGGAAGGCGAGCAGCAGCACTTCGAACAGGCTATCGGTCAGCTTGAGCGCTTCGTCGAGGACAAAATCCTGGTGTGCCGCCGCGAGCGGACGAGCATTGCTGAAAAGCTGCGGTCCGCGCGGTCGCGACGTGACGAGATTGTCGGTTCCACTGCGCGAGACCGGATCGAGGCGGAGATTCTAAGACTGGCCACTAGGGAAGAGAGTCTCGAACGCCGCATCGGCGCATTGGAATCCAGGGAGGACGAGGTTTATAAAAAATGGCGCGACGAATATCACGAGCTTCGTTATCGGGCGCCGACGGTGACCCGGCTGTTCCAGGCGGCGTTCCAGATCGCCGCAGCGAACCCGGAGACGTCGTGCTAAGGCTACTGCACACCGCCGACTGGCACCTCGGGCGGCGATTTCCGTCGTTTCCGGACGAGGGGCAGAAAAAGTTGTCACGGGCACGTATGGATGTGATCACGAGGATCCTCGACGTTGCGCGACGCAACGCGGTAAATGCTGTGTTGTGCGTTGGGGATATCTTCGATGATCCGGACCCCGCTCCTGACTTTTGGGAAGGGCTCGCAAGGACGTTCCGAAGCCACGCGGGTCAGCATCCGCCTCTGTTCTTGATTCCTGGCAACCACGACCCTCTGACGCCGGAATCAGTGTGGGCGCCGGGTCACGCTTTTCGAGCAAGGCTTCCCGAATGGGTGCACGTCGTCGACCGTGATGATTTCATGTATGAGCTGGCGCCTCAAGCGGTTTTATACGCGCGGCCCTGCCGTTCGAAGGCGGGCGAGAACGATTTGGCAATGGCACTGCCTTCACGCGAACCTGGCGATGAACGGCTCCGCATCGGATGCGTCCACGGCTGCACGTTTGACATTGACGGGTACCAGACGAATTTTCCCATTCGCCGGGATGCAGGCGTGCAACGCGGACTGGACTATCTCGCAATAGGCGACACGCATTCGTTCCGCGACGTTACCGAGAACCTGCCGGTGCCGACCGTATATCCAGGCGCTCCTGAACCCACGGGCTTCGACGATGCCGGCGCCGGTCGCGTCGCGCTCGTCGCATTGTTCAGGCGCGGGCTGCGTCCCCGCGTCGATGCTGAGCCAGTGGCCTTCTGGCGATGGATTGACGTGCGATGCCGTGACATGAATGAGCTTCGCAGCCTATTGACCACCCGCGATCTCGACCGGCACGTCGTCAGACTGCATCTTGATCTTACGGTATCCCTGTCGGAAGAGAGCGAGGTCGAGCGAATACTGCGCGACCTCCAAGGCACCGACGCAACAATGGGCGCGTTGGCGTTTTGGTGGTTGACCGGGCGGGCCTGCGGCTGCAAGTCGGTTCTGGCGACGCTTTTCCCGACGACCTCCCGCCGGTGCTCAAGGACACGGTCGCGCGACTCGACCGGCTCGTCGCAGATGCGATAGACGAATCCGAAAAGGCCAGGGCTACCCGTGCGCTGGCGCATCTCTACAAATTGCTGCAAAGCCATGACGCGACAGCCGGGCGCGGTTTATGAGGCTCCATCGGCTACGCATCACGAGCTTTGCCGCGATCGGAAATGTGGACGTCGAATTCGGGCCGGGTCTTAACGTGCTGTACGGACCCAACGATCTCGGGAAATCCACCGTCGCTGCCGCCATCCGCCTCGGCTTGCTTCTTCCTCACACGTCAACCCATTGTGACCAGTATGTCGGATGGACGGGCTCGGACGATCCGATTGTCGAGATGACGTTTCAAACGGAATCGCAACGAATCTGGCGCATACGGAAGCAGTTCGGCAAAAGCGGGTCGTCGCTTCTGCAGGAATCGAAGAATGGGCAGGATTTCGACGATGTGGAGCGCGGCAGGAAGGTGGACGCGAAGCTGCGGGAAATTCTGCGTTGGGGCATACCCGAGCCGGGGGGCGCGGGTGGCGCTAAGGGACTTCCGACAAGCTTCCTCGCGACAGCGCTCTTGTCCCCGCAGGACGATGTGAGCGCCGTGCTCCGCGAGAGCCTGCAGGGTGATCCGACGGGCAGTGGCAAGGAACAGATCGCCGCAGCGTTGCAGGCGGTCGCGCAGGATCCCCTATTCGTCGCCCTGCTTAGAAATACACAGGCGCGACGAGATGAGGCCTACACCGATAAAGGCGCTAAAAAGACTGCCAAGGGAAGTGTCTTCAAGGCGGCTGCGGAGCGACTGAACGAAGCGAGGGATCAGAAGGAGAGGCTTCACAGGATCGTGGCCGACTCGGAAGGCGCAGAGAGGCAGGTGCGGGAGCTTAGCGACAGGCGCGTCCAGAAGCAGGAGACATTCGCGTTGGCGACGGAACTCGCCACGAAGCTTGAGCGGCTTGCTTCGCAAGCGACGTATCGCTTGGCTGCGGCGGAACGGGTCCGGCTCGCACAGGAAGAGGTGCTGCGCATTCGGAGGATTGGAACCGAAGTGGAGGCCGCGGAGCGCAAGGTCGGGGAGATGGTTAGCAAGATTACTGAGGCGGAACAGACGCTGAAAGCCGCACAAGACCAGCAAGTGGAGGCTGGTGCCGCACTCGAAGCTGCGGAAGAAGCCGCCCGCGCAGAAGGATCGGATCCCGGCATCACCGATAGGGTTGTTCGGCAGCAGCTCGAACTTCGAAAATCTGCGGCCGAGCAGGCCGCGCGCGAGGCACAGCAACGGATCGATGCTGTTGTGGCTGCGCAGAAGCTTATTGATGCCGTTGCCGCAGCCGAACTTGAGCTCCGGGACCATCAAGCAAAAGCCGGCCATGCGCTTGAATCCGCCTCCAAAGCCACAGCGACTGTGAAAGCCGCCGACGATGGACTTCAGCGATGCGAATTGCTTGAGCGCGCTCTGGATGTTCACGCTGCCGACAAGCAGGCTGCGGATGCTCAGGCCGCTGTCGACAATGAAAATCTACTCCGTGCTCGTTTGGAGGAGACTTCCAGTAAACGTGAGGCATTGGCCGTACAGCGCTCTGCGATTACTGTTCCGGTTCCCGCCGCGCTCGTGCCCATGCGCAGGCTCGCCACGGAACTTGCGGCGGCGCGGGGCGCGCTCGACGTCGGCTTTGTGGTCACGGTAAGCCCCAAGGGCCGCGTCGACCTGCAGATTCGAAAGGATGGGAAGAAGGCTGAGGCGAAGTCAACCGCCAAACCCCTGCAGATCGAAGCCAGTGCTGAGGTTGAGGTTGCTATCGGCGACCTTGCAACGGTGCGCGTCCGCGGTGGCCGACGCGAGGCGCAAGAAAAGGCCCAGGCCTTGGAGAATAGCTGGGCCCGGGACGTAGAGCCACATCTGGTTGCCGCCGGCGTCACGGACCTGGACGGTCTCGACGCGAAAATCGCGGAATGTCGAGAGCTGGATGCCAGCATCAAGTCGAAGGATGCAGAGGTGGAGTCGCTGCGCGCCCAGATCGCGGCACTCACCGGTGCGCCGGAGGCCTTACGTGAAGCGTCCAACCGGGCGGCGGCTTGCCGGGCCTCGCTCGGAGACGTGGGACTCGACACCCTCGCCGCTGATTTTAAGGCACTTGGCGGTGATCCACCGGCGGGGCTCCGAAAGCGGCGACAACAGTTGTCAAAGGAGGCGGAAGCGGCGCGTGCGATCGCCAGCCAAGCGACGAACGCCCACACACTTGCCGACGAGCGCACCCGGCATTCTCGGTTGGCATTGGATGCGGCCGTCGCGGCGCGGGATGTCGCGCTGCCGGCCTTCCCGGAGGGAGTAGATGCGGCATTAGCTGCCGCGAAGGCTGCCCTCGCGGGTAGTATCGCCGAGAAGGAAAAGGTAGCAGCCGAGGTCGCGTCGCTGGAGCGCACGATCGAGGCGAGAAAAAAGTGTATTGATGCGTCGCTAGGCGGCGCCCGGACCAATGCAGCCACGGCAGCGATTGCCGTCGAAACGGCGCAGAAAAACCTGACGACGGCAAAGACCGAACACGCGTCGCACGACGGCCGACTGATCGAGCTGCGAAAATTGCGCGCCGCGGAGAATCTTGCGGGGGCCGAAACCGGGCTCCGTGAAATGACTGAGCAGCACGCGGCCTTGCCCGTCCCTGAACGGCTCGTCACTAATGACGAGGTCACCGCCGCCCAAAACACCGCGGCTGGCATAAGATCCGATCTCGAAGGTATAGAGCGCGAGATCCAGCGGGCGCATGGCGCTCTCGAACAAGTAGGAGGCGCGGTGGCCCGCGAGCGTCTGCACGACGCGACGGAGGCGTTCGAGTTAGCGGAGCGCCAAGAGAGGGAAATCGAGGCGGAATACGAGGCCTGGAGACTGCTTCTCGATCAAATGAAGGAGGCTGACGCGGCACAGGCGAGCAATCTCGGACAGGCGCTGGTACCGGCGATCGCTGGTCGATTCCAGGAATTGACCCAGCGGCGCTACGAGACGGTCCGGCTTACCGCGCAGTTGGCCACAGAAGGCGTTGTGGTCTCCGGTGCGTTGAGGCCAGCAACTCAGATTTCGGTCGGTACGCGCGAGCAATTGTCCACTTTGTACCGGTTGTCGCTCGCGGAATATTTGAGCACAGCGATCATCCTCGATGACCAGCTCGTTCAGAGTGATGACAGCCGGATGGACTGGTTTCGAACATTGCTTGCCGAGAAAGCCCGCAGTTTCCAGATCGTCGTCTTCACGTGCCGGCCCAGCGACTACCTCGCAGCAAGCGCGGTACCCCAAGGAAGCGCCGTTCACTCAGACACCGATGGGGGCCTCGTACGAGCGATCGACCTCGGTCGGGCTGTGCGCCGACGCTGACGGGCTTACTATGTCTTCTCGTCAAGCTGGATATGTTCGCGGCCGTCACTTCACTACATACGTAAAAGAAGTAAAGCTCCTAAAAAGATCGGATCAGCTTGCTGAGGCCGAACAGCTGCTTTGGGAGCTTGTGGACGCGACCGAGAGGCAAGCGTGCGTCGATGGACTCGGGGTAGCGCCCTGGTATTACGAGCAGCTTGCGATTATTTATCGCAAGCAGAAAAGGTACGACGCCGAGGTAGAGATTCTCCGCAGGTACGCGGATGCACAAAAAGCGCTTGGCTCTTTGAAGGCACAGCTCGCGCAACGGCTAAAGATAACGCTGCTGCTCCTCGAAGAAGCTGGACCGGGGCCAAAGCTTCAGAGTTTCAGAGCGGAACGATCGAGAACGAGAAGGATCACAGTTGAGCCTAAAACCGGCAGTTGGCTGGATTTGATTAAGGCAGCGTCGAGTCCACAAAGGACATTTCAAGCGCTCGTGCGAGAGGGAAGGCGCGGGTCGCTGCGAGCAGAATGAGACGCCAGCGCTCCT
>Ga0190275_10002773_pt1 | contig 12458 bp, 10 predicted proteins | sample Popmic550T_FD_133745 | JGI IMG/M metagenome (GOLD analysis project Ga0190275, IMG submission 133745) | Populus adjacent soil microbial communities from riparian zone of Yellowstone River, Montana, USA - 550 T | ecosystem: Environmental > Terrestrial > Soil > Riparian zone > Trees stand | place... | reverse complement strand
CGCGACCTTCATCAGCGCTTCCCCGCCGCCCGCGTCGTCGCCGATGGCGGCCATCAGGCGGGCGGGGCGGCCCAGGCGGGTGAAGGCGACGGCGGAGTTCGCCGACATTCCCCCCGGCATCTGGCCCAGGTGGCGACCGCCGACCTTCTGGTCGAAGCCGGGGATCACCGGGACCGAAACGAACAGGTCGAGGTCGAGATCGCCGACGCAGAGGATGTCCGCCGCCACTCTCACGATCCTGTCCTCAACAGATGCCGGAAGACGCCGGTCCTGGATACCGATGCGATCAGCAGGACGCCGATCAATCCTAATTGCCACGCTGCCGAGATGTTGGCGAGTTGCAGGCCGATCTGGAGCGTCGTCACGATCAGGATCGCGACGATGGTGCCCGGAATGCCGCCGGTACCGCCGAAAATGTGGGTCCCGCCCAGCACGGCTATCGTGACGGACAGAAGCTCCATCCCGCGCCCGGCATCGGGCCGGGCCGCCAGGAACCACGACAGCGAAATGACGCTGCCGATCGCGGCGAGCACGCCGCTCAGCATATAGAGGCCGACCCTGATCCGGGTGACGTTCAGCCCGGCAAGGTGGGCGGCGCGGTCGTCGTTGCCGCAGGCGACGATGTGCCGGCCTGTCACGGTGCGGGTCAGCATGACGTGCAGGACCAATGCGGCAGGCAGCAGGACGAACAGGAAGGCGTTGGGCATTCCGAACGTGGTTCCCTGGCCGAGCCAGCCGAATTCCGCCGGGAAGCCGCCGATGGGGCGTCCGCCGGTGCTCGCCAGCGCCAGCCCGCCGAACGCGAACATGGTCGCCAGCGTCGCCATCAGCGACGGGATGCGCAGGACATTCACGAGGAACCCGTTGACGAAGCCGAGGCCGGCGCCGAGCAGGATTCCGGCGGCGCTGGCGGGCCAGACGCCGATCCCGGCCGTCACCAGCGCTCCCGTGAACACGCCGACGAGCGAGACAATGGAGCCGACCGACAGGTCGATGCCGGGGCCGCCGCCCAGGATGACCAGCGTCTGGCCAAGGCCGAGCAGGCCCAGGATCGGGATGTATTGCAGCAGGTAGGGAACGGTGCGCGCCTGGAGGAAATAAGGCGACAGCAGGCTCATCGCGACGAGGGACGCGATCCAGAGCCCCAGGAGCAGGAGCAGGCGGGCCTGCAAGGGGTTGCCTTGCAGACGGTGGACGAACGAGCTGACGGTGGCTGAAGACGTCATTTCAGGCGCCTCTTTGATTATTGCGGTTGCCCAGCGCGTCAGCCGTCAGCACGACGATCAGAAGGCCGCCGATGATCACCGTTTCCCACAGGGAGGAGATGCCGACCAGGACCAGACCGTTCTGGACGATCCGGATGAAGACCACGCCCAGCAGCGTCCCCAGCAGGCTGCCGACCCCGCCCCGGATGCTGGTGCCCCCCAGGATGGTCGCGGCGATGGCTTCCAGGGCGACAGTGGTCCCGATGTTGATTTCGACGTTGCGCAGCCGCGCCACGTAGAGCAAGGCGGCGAAGCCGGCGAGCAGGCCCAGGATCGCATAGGCCGCGATCTTGGTGCGATCCACATTGATGCCGACCAGCTTGGCCGACTGCTCGCTACAGCCGATCGCGTAGAGGTGCCGCCCGTAGGGAAGCTGGCGCAGCAGCACCCAGCAGAGGCCGTAGACGGTCAGGATCACCAGCAGGGAGGCGGGAATTCCGACGACCTTGCCGTTGACCAGCGGCGACAGGGTTCCCGGCAGGCCGGAGATCCAGGCGCCGCCGATCACCAGGAACATGATCGCGGAGAAGATATACATCGACCCCAGAGTCGCGATGATCGGGGGCACCCGCAGCTTGGTGGTGAGGAAACCGTTCCAGGCCCCCAGCAGCGTGCCGGAGGCAAGCCCGATCGGCACGACGAACCACGACGACAGGCCGGCCTGATAGGACTTGCCGATCAGGATCGCCGAAACCGCCATGATCCCGCCGACGCTGACGTCGATCCCGCCCATGATGATGACCAGCGTCATGCCCGCGCTGACGATCGCCAGTTCCAGCCCGGCGCGAAGCGTCTGGACGAGGTTGACGACGGTCAGGAAATACGGCGACGCCAGCGAGAAGCCGGCGCCGACGATCAGGATGGCGGCGAACAGCACCAGCTCCCGCGTCGCGGTCGGCGAAACCAGTCGGAGGGGCGGAAGAAGGCCGGTCACCTGTGCCATATCAGATCTTGAACTGGTCAGAACTTGAACTGGTCGATGTTTTCGGCCGTGAAGACCATCGGCGGGCCGAGCAGCAGGATCTTGTCGGCGGGAAGCCAGCTCGCCTCGTTCTTGAGGCCATCCACGGCCACCTTGTCCGGGAAGGACTTGCCCTCCGACAGTTGCTTCGCGGCCCATACGGTCAGGTAGCCAAGGTCTGACGGGTTCCACAGGACCGAATAGGTCATGGCGCCGCTCTTGACGTAGTCGCGCACGGTATTGGGGGAGCAGTAGCCGGTCGCCACGATCTCGCCGCTCCGGCCGGACGCCTCGACCGCCTGGGCGATGCCGGGGCAGGTGGTGGATGCGATGCCGATGATGCCCTTGAGGTCGGGGTTGCGGGTCATGGCGTCGGTGGCGAACTGGAAGGCGCGGGCGGCGGTGCCGTCGGTGTGATCGACCGAGACGATCTTGAGCTTGGGGTACTTGGCGGCGGCGCGCTGCTTGATCGCGTCGATCCAGTTGTTGAGGCTCTGGATCGTCGGCGCGTCGGAGATGATCGCGATCTTGCCGTCCTCGCCCACCCGCTTGACCATTTCGTCCAGGATCGTGAAGCCGAGGTCCTGGTCGCGCGCCTGGGCCACGTAGAAGTCGCGGGCGCTGCCGGGCGCGTCGGCGTCCGAGGTGATGACGTGGACGCCCTGCTGCTTGGCGCGGGCAATGGCGGGCTTCAGCGTTTCGACATCGACGGGGGAGACGGCGACGACGTTGAAGCCCTGGTTGACAAAGCTGTCGAAGATCCGGAGCTGATCGGCCGCGTTGGTCGAGGTCGGTCCCTGCTGGACGTAATCGACGCCGAACTTCTTGGCGGCCGTCTTGGCGCCTTCCTCCATCGCAACGTAATAGGGAATGCCCTGGATCTGCGGGACGAAGGCGACGCGGGTATCGGCGGCGGAAGCCGTGCCCATCGTCAGGGAGGCAACGACCAACCCTAGTGCTGCTGCTTTCAGAACCACTTTCATCGACTACTCTCCCATGCAAGGGGACGGAATTGGGCTGGCGGTATTTCCGGTATCAGGAGGCGAAGGCTCTGACGACTTCGTTGGCGCCTGTAATCAGGCCGATGATCTCTTCCGGCGTCGTATCGGCGGTCTCGCGGACGGCGATGCGGCGGCCATGCCGCATGACGGAAATGCGGTCCGACACGGCGAAGACGTCCTGGATGTTGTGGGAGATCAGGACGACGGACTTACCCTGGCCGCGCAGGTTGCGCACGAAATCCAGCACCTTACGGACTTCCGCCACGGCCAGAGCCGCCGTCGGTTCGTCCATGATGATCAGGCGGGCGTCCATGTTGAGCGCGCGGGCGATGGCGATGCCCTGGCGCTGGCCGCCGGACATCGTTTCCACCCAACTGTCGAGGCTGGGAACGTGGACGTCGAGTTGGCTCAGCAGCTCCGCCGTGCGCCGGCGCATCGCGGGACGGTCGAGGAAGGGAATGCCGAGGACGGGCCGCCTGATCTCCCGTCCGAGGAAGATGTTGTCGGCGACGGTCATCTTCCCGGCCAGCGCCAGTTCCTGGTAGATGGTCGCGATGCCGCCCTGCCATGCGTCCTGCGGCGAGCGGAAGCGGACGGGCTGGCCGGCCATGCGGATCTCTCCGGCGTCGGGGAGATAGGCGCCGGACATGGTCTTGATCAGGGTCGATTTGCCGGCGCCGTTGTCGCCGACCAGCGCCATCACCTCGCCCTCACGCACCGCGAAGTCTACCCGGTCGAGCGCCACCAGACCGCCAAAGCGCTTGACGATCCCGGTCATTTCGAACAGCAGGGTTTCGGAAGGCGTGGTCTCGGAAAGCTTGGTCATGGTCTTGTTCATGCCTCCGCTTCTTCGGGGACCATCCGTTGCAGTTCGGCCCTGATGTCGTCGAGCGTGGAGATGCGGCCCTGCGCACCCTCGGCAGTGGTCGTCAGGCTAGCGGCGATGGCGGCGTGCTGAGCCGCTTCGCCCAGTGAACTCCCGTGCATCCAGAGCGACAGGAAGACGCCGGCGAAGGTGTCGCCGGCACCGGTCGCGTCCACCACATCGACGGCCAATGCCGGCACGAAGATCAGCGGACCGTCGTTGCGGGGGAATACCACCGCGCCAAGCTCGCCCATCGTCAGGACGACGTCGGCGCGCGGGCCGAGCGCGTGGAGCCAGGCTTCCAGGTTGTCGATCATCGTGGCGACGGAGGTCCGCAGCGTGAAGATGTCGCGAAGAGCCACGTCGTTGATGAAGACGAGGTCGATGGCGCGGACCAGACCGGCGAAGGCTTCCGGGTTCCGGGAACTGGCGGGAAGGCCCGTGGTGTGCAGGCTGACCTTCCAGCCGGCATCGTGGAAGCGCCCGACGGAGCCGACCATCCTTTCGTAATGATAGCCCTCTATGTGCAGGCAACAGGGCCGCTCTTCCGCCGTCACCGGAAGATGCGCCGTCAGATCGACTTCGCTCAGTTCGAACGGCTCGTTGATGATGGTGCGGCTGCCGTTGGCTTCGACGACGACGACGCAGCGCGACAGCCGGTTGTTGAAGGGCCGGCGAATCGTCAGGGCGTGGACGCCGCGCTGCGCCAGTTCCGCCAGCGCCCAGTCGCTGTCGGGGTCCTCGCCGATAGCCGTCGCCAGTTCGACATCGAGCGCGAAGCCGGACCCGACGCCGGCCGCCGCGACCGCGACGTTGGCGGCTGGGCCGCCCAGGGCTTTTTCGATATGCTCCGCCGTGATCCGGTCGTCGCGGTGGGGAAGGACGCCGACGCGGCAGACGTAATCGACGCTGATGTAGCCGACGGAGATCAGGCGCGGCAGGTGGAGGTGGCCTGCGGGACGGCGTGCGGTGCTCCCGCCGGGCAGGAAACGCGCCACGGCGCTGGGCCGGTAGTTTAGCCGTTCTATCGCCGCCTCGATCCGGGCCAGTGTCTCGGGGCGGACCTTTTCGGGATAGTTGATGGCGTTGGAAACGGTCCCGATCGAAACGTCGGCGGCCCGCGCCACGTCGGCAATCGTTGGGCGCTTATGGGCCATCCGGGCGATCCATGCTGCTGTGACAGGACGATTGAAGCGTTTCAAATCATACCGGCATATGCATAACATTCAAGCCGGAATAAGGCCTGCGAGACTAAAAAAATGTGCCTTTCGAATGAACCGCTTGCTTATTTTGCATGCGAAGGCCGGTTGGTGACTGCGGAGTTGAAAATTATTCAATCGGGCGGATCGGCGTATTGGCGGAACCATGGACTGCACGTCCTGTTGCACTTCGACTTTATGCGGCTTGCAGCCCTTCAGGAGACGATCGTGAGCATCGAAACCACCGTTACCCTCTTCAAGGACACCACCACGTCGCGTCAGGTCCTCAAGGAGCTTTACGACGCCGGCTTCCGGAACGAGTTCTGGATTTTCGGCGACAGCAGCGAAGTCTGGGGCAACGAAGCCGCCGGGACGAATCCGATGGAAAGCTCCAAGCACCAGTACGGCGGCGAGACGACGGAAGTCGGCATACTCAACCGGCTCGGCGTGCCGGAGGACGAGGCCGAAGCCTATATGAACGACGTCCGGCAGGGCGCCGTGCTGGTGATCGGGCAGGTCAACGACGACAGGGCACAGGAGGTCCGCGATATTTTGGGGCGGCACGATCCGGTGCGGGGTTCCAGGCCGGCCGGCTGATTGTGAAATGCCCCGATCAGGCCTGTCGCCGGTGACATTGCAGGCCCGGACTTGAAAAGTCCGTCGTGTGCGGACTTGATCCCATCGGCGCTGACATAGGACATCCACCCCATTTTCGTCATACCAAGACTTGATCTTGGTATCTCCTTTCAGGAACTGAGCATGTGACATCCGGACTTCAAGTTGAAGTCCTCACGTCAGCTTTCGCTGGGAGATGCCAAGATCAAGTCTTGGCATGACGGTAAAGTGGAGGGGAATGCCCGCATAACGTGCAGGAAAGTATTAAGTTAACGCCTATGGGATCAAGTCCGGGTATGACGGGAGGGTGGGTGGCTTCTACCAGAGTTTCGCACTTAAACGTCTATGTTAGCGCCCATGGGATCAAGTCTTGGCATGACGGTATGGGGAAGGGGTGGAAAGCCCGCCATCTTCTTCTCTTGGGAACTGAACAGCCCTGAGTACCCGTCGGCCATCGCCTTGGATTGACGTGCCTGACGCGACTTAGGTGGCAGCAGCATATTTTGCTAACTATTTGTTAATCCTAATATAAACCTACTGGTCCCGGCTGATCGAATTTTCGCAGAATGCAGTTTAAAGACCGGGTGCTGCCTTTCGTCGGATCTCAGTCTCCCGATCGTCATCGATGATCGCTTCCACTCTCTGAGCTGTCCGGTATTTCTGCGGGTTTGATTGATTGATCAACTCATGCGGAAACTGCGTGGGCTTGACACCGATGACATATGCCTTGGCGCCCACGTAGATTCAAAATCTCCTTTCCACATCCTAAAAAATTCAGCAGACGTCGAAGAAGCATTGTATCGAACTGCAATTTGCAAATAAATCGCATTTAGATATCCACGAACAAGGTTAACGGACTTTAACATTTAGTTTTTAAACTGATCCAATATTCCATTTTGACTATAAATGAGCAAGTTTTAATGGGATTGCTCCCCGTTTTGCGGAAAAAGCTATGCCGTTTATCCTATACACAAGACATTCATTGTCTCTGGCCTCTCTCTTGCTCTCTCCAGCGGAACAGGATGGGAGCTTCCCCCGACGCCGCTCCGCTCCTGTCCAGAACACCGGCGCCGCTCATGGTGTGCGCCGTGACCGCCCAGCAAGTTCGGAAGAGGATCATGCAAGGAACTAAGAATTTCAGCCGCCGTACCCTGTTGCGGCACCTGACCGTCGGCGGCCTTGCCGCCTGTCCGATCTGCTCGGCAGCCGCCAAAGCTTTCGCTGGAGAGGCTCATCACGGCGCCGCCGGCGCGGCGCCGCACTGGACATACGAGGGCAGCGGCGGGCCGGAGCACTGGGGAGAACTGACGCCCGAGTTCCGCTCCTGCTCGCTCGGGATGGAGCAGACCCCGATCGACATCGACAGCGCCATCCGGGCCGAGACGGGGCAACTCGACATCGCGTTCGTTCCGGTGCCGGGCAAGGTGATCAACAACGGCCACACCATCCAGGTCAACTGCGGCCCCGGCAGCCACAGCGTCATTGCCGGCACCCGCTACGACCTTCTGCAATTTCACTTCCATCATCCCTCCGAGCACCTCCTGTCCGGCAAGGCGTTCCAGATGGAATGCCACTTCGTCCATAAATCGGCCGCGGGCGCTTTGGCCGTGGTCGGCGTCTTCATCAATCCGGGCGCTACCAACCGCGCTCTCGCTCCCGTTTGGGACGTCATGCCTGCGGTCGCGGGCGGCGAGGCGCCCCTGGCCGGCTCGTTCGATCCGGCGGCGCTGCTCCCGGATCAGCGCTCCTACTACCGCTACGCCGGCTCGCTGACCACGCCGCCCTGCTCCGAAGGCATCACCTGGACCATCTTCGGCGCACCGATCGAGGCTTCGACAGCACAGATCGCAAAGTTCGCGGCGCTGTTCCCCAACAATGCCCGACCGGTCCAGGGCCGCAACCGCCGTTTCCTTCTCGAGTCCTTCTGACTTTCTCAAGCCCGCAGGCTTCAGAACGGAGTAAAAAATGTCATCAAGCGCTTCCCGGTCCCGCGTCGGCACCGCATTCGACAATACCAAGGTCCGCACCAAGATCAGCCTTGCCTCCGGGATGGTGCTGGTCGTTCTGGTCGGGCTGTCGGCCCAGAGTTGCGTCTCGTTCAACAGGGTCAATCACGAGTTCGACACTTACGTGCATAGCGTCAGCGTCGTCGATGCGGCGCGCGACATCGATCGCGACATGATCGACCTGCGCCGCCATGTCCGGGAGTACGCCTTCACCGGACATGCCGAGAGTGCTGATAAGGCGCGTGCCGTGATCGCTCAGTTGCGCAAGGACTTCGAGAACGCCGGGGTCGTGGTCCAGCAGGACGACCAGAAGGCGAGATTGCAGGCCAGCCGGGAGCGCTTCGACATCTACGCCAAAGACTTCGACAACATAGTCGCCTGGAAGACCGAGGGAGAAAAGCTGATCAGCTCCGTTCTCGATCCCGACGGCGCCGGAGCGGCGAAGGATCTCGAGGAGTTGAGGCTGCTGGCGGTGCGGGATGGTAACGGCAATGCCGCCACCTTGGCCGGTGCGGCCCTGGAAACCCTGCTTCAGGGCCGGTTGGCCGCCAACAAGATGCTTGCACGTCACGACAAGGCCTCGGCCGATGCCGCCGAGGAGAAATTCACGGCACTTGGCCGGGTGCTTCAGACCCTGATTGCGGCCAGCGCCGGCAAGCCCTACGAGAGGGCGGCGATCGAGACGAAGGAACTGGCGGAGGCTTATCGTAAAGCCTTCGAGCGGGTGGCGGATCTGAGCGAAAAGATCGATCACGAGATCACCGGCCCCATGTTCCAGGCGGGGAACGAGCTGTCGGCCAATGCCGCCCTGATCCGCAATGGCGCGGCTGAGGAAGAGCATCGGATCGAAACCGAGACGCACGAGTTCATCGACTTCACCGAGACCCTGATCCTCGGACTGTCGGTTGCGGGCTTCCTGCTCGGTGCCGTTCTGGCCTGGGTGATCGGCCGGGCGATCTCCCGTCCGATCGTACAGATGACGGACGCGATGCGGCGGCTGGCTGGTGGCGACCGGACGGTCGAGATCCCAGGGGTCGGACGCCTGGACGAGATCGGCGCCATGGCCGGTGCGGTCGACGTCTTCAAGCAGAACGCCATTACCGCCGACCGCCTCGCGGCCGAGCAGCAGGCGGAGCAGGCGAAGAAGGAGGCGCGGGCAGCCGAGGTCATGAAGCTGGTCGGCAATTTCGACAGCACAGTATCGATGATCCTGCGCACCGTCTCGTCCGCCGCGACTCAGCTCGACAGCACTGCCCAGAGCATGGCGGCAATTGCGGAAGAAACCGACCGGCAGGCGACCGCATCGGCGGCGGCGGCCGAGCAGACCTCGGCCAATGTCCAGACCGTTGCTTCGGCGGCCGAGGAAATGACAGGGTCGCTCCAGGAGATCGCCCGTCAGGTTACTCGCTCCACCGGCATCGCCAATCAGGCGGTCGATCAGGCGGAACAGACCAACGCCACCGTGCTCGGCCTTGCGGAAGCGGCGCAGAAGATCAACGAGGTCGTCGATCTGATCGCCGACATCGCGGGCCAGACCAACCTGCTGGCGCTCAACGCCACGATCGAGGCGGCACGGGCCGGCGAGGCCGGCAAGGGCTTCGCGGTGGTGGCGTCGGAGGTCAAGAGCCTTGCCACCCGCACCAGCAGGGCGACGGGCGAGATATCGGCCCAGATCGCGGCGATGCAGGGAGCGACCACCGGAGCTGTGACTGCGATCCAGGAAATCGGCGTCACGATCCAGGAAATCAACGACAGTTCGACCACGATCGCGGCCGCCGTCGAGGAGCAGACCGCCGCCACCGCCGAGATATCGCGCAGCGTCACTCAGGCCGCCGCCGGAACACGCGAGGTCTCGGCCAACGTCAGTCAGGTGACGCAGGCATCGCAGCAGACCGGAGCCGCCGCAAGTCAGGTGCTGAGTGCTGCCAGCGAGCTGGCCCAGCAGGCCGAAATGCTGCGCACCGAAGTCGAGCGTTTTCTCTCCGGTATCCAGGCCGCCTGACCGGGGGGAGATGTCCCAAGTCATCCACTTGACTTTGAGAACGGACGGTGCGCGAACAGCGCGCCGTTTCCGCGTTGGCATACATGGACAGGACCGCCATTTTTCGCTGAAAGGGTTAGAGTTGCCGCACGCGGCTTTGCTGTAGGGTGCGCGCTTTGTTTTTCGCGGAGCTTCGGAATGTCGATGAAACCCTTGTGCCTGGCCTTATGCTGGAGTGCAGCATGCCTTGTTTCACTTACTCCTTCGCTGGGCGGCGCGGCGGAGCCGGTCAAGGTCAAGGTCTTTGCAGCATCCATGTTCGAGATCGGCAAGAATACCGGCGACAGGGCAGGGGAGTTCCAGCACTGGTACGAGCGTTACTGGAAGGACAGCGAACCGGTCACGGTGAAGGGCGCTCTCAATCCGGTCTACTGCGATGCCGACGGGGTCTGCGGTTCCGTCCTCGGCATGGGCAAGGTCAGTTCGTCGGCGTCGATGCAGGCGATCCTGCTCGACCCCGATCTTGATTTTTCGCAAGCTTATTTCATCATTTCAGGAGTGGCCGGGACGCCGCCGGCGCGCGGCACTATCGGCGAGGTGAACTGGGGAAGCTGGCTGGTGGACTACGACCTGGGCCACCGCTGGGCTCCGGAAGAAGGCGAGCCGGGAGCGCCGACCTTCATGCCGCGCAAGGGCTATGAGGCCGTGCGCCTGTTCCGCCTGAACCCGGATCTGGTCGGCTGGGCGATGCGGTTGACGGCGGACACTCCCCTGAAGGATTCGGACGCGGCGCGGGCCTACCGCCAGCGCTACCCGCAGGAAGCGGCCCGCCGCGCTCCCTTCGTCGGCACCGGGACGCACATGACGGGCGACACCTTCTTCCATGGTCCGGGAATGTCGGAGCAGGCGCAGTACATCGCCAAGCTCTACGGCGCCGACGACTACGTGATCACCGAGATGGAAGCCGCCGCGATCACGCTGGTGATCAAGCGCCTGCACGGCGACGACCGCGTCATGAGTCTGCGGGGTGCTGTGAACTACGATCAGGGCAGTCCCGGCGAAACCACCCTTCAGCACTTGGACCCGGCGCCGGGCCAGACCGCCGGCGGCTTCGCGGAGACGGTCGAGAACATCGCGGCTGTGGGGGCCAGGATGGCGGACCATATCGTCGGCGAGTGGGACACGTGGCGGGACGGGGTGCCGGCGGTCGTGAAGTAACTCCAGCGCGACGCTCTGGCGATGTTCGTCACCTTACCGTCATGCCAAGACTTGATCTTGGCATCTCCCCGCGAAAGCTGACGTGAGGACTTCAACTTGAAGTCCGGATGTCACCCGCTCAGTTCCTGAAAGGAGATACCAAGATCAAGTCTTGGTATGACGAAAATGGGGTGGACGCCCTAAGATAGAGTTTATGGAATTCAGTCGAAGTCGGTCGCCAGCAACGGATCGCGGAGGTGCTGAAACAGGCGCGTGATCTGCCAGGGCAGCACGCGGCCGATCGAGAGTTCAGTTTCCGGCACGTTTCCTTCCGCGAAGAATTGGGCGGCGGTGGTTTCGAAGCCGTCGCCTCGCGCAAGTTCCGGAGCGCCGACCGGCTCGCAGATAAAGAACATCTTGTAGATGTGGAATGGATAGTGCGGAAGATGGGCGTGACGCGCCCGGTCGTAGACGCAGGCGAGTTTCCGTACCCGGACTTCCAAGCCGGCTTCTTCCAGGACTTCACGCGTCACGCACTCGCTCGGGCTCTGGTTGACGTCAGCCCAGCCGCCGGGCAGCGTCCAGCGCCCGTTATCAGCCGCCTCGCGCACCAGGAGGATGCGTCCGTCACCGTCGAACACCGCGCCGCGCACATCGACCTTCGGCGTGGCATAGCCGGTCTGCCCGGCGAAAAGGTCTTCGATCCGGGTTGGGTCGCCGGCGGAGTGCGCCGCCATCATTTCCGCCGCCAGAGCGGTCAGGGATTCGTAGCGCTCCCGGTCGTAGCCGTCCTTCGTGAAGGCCAGCCCGGTCTGAGCCAGTGCCTGGATTCGTCGTGCCCATACCAGCCAGTCAGGCTCCATGTCGGCCTCCTCAAATTCAGCGTCCGGGATGCCCGGTTATCAAAGTAACGATACATACTGGACCAGCGTGACCTACACCACCGAATGTCTCAAATTGTTTCATTTGTTATCAATTCGGCAATTTGTTTGTGCTGAAACTCAGTCCGCGCTCATTGAAGTGCGGATTCAAAGTAATGAATCACCTTATGACTTTAGTCTGAGTGATTCAGTTTTTTCCGAAATCCGCGATTTCATTGGAGGCAAGCCCGAGACCATGCCTGTCGAAAGTTATAAGCATGATTCAAGTCCGTTCCATTTCAATGCGGCTGGTTGTTGCCATCTCGGCAACGGCGGCGGTTGCCTCCGGCGCACTTTGCGTCGTCGCGATGACCAAGCAGAACGAGATCACCGGTCTGGCGCTCGACCGCGAGATGAAGCTTCAGTATGACGGCGTTCTGGCCGCTTTCGAATACGAAGGACGGACGGCGGCCAGCGTCGCCGCCGTGGTCGGTGGGTTGCCCGGCGT
>Ga0190275_10002772_pt1 | contig 12465 bp, 10 predicted proteins | sample Popmic550T_FD_133745 | JGI IMG/M metagenome (GOLD analysis project Ga0190275, IMG submission 133745) | Populus adjacent soil microbial communities from riparian zone of Yellowstone River, Montana, USA - 550 T | ecosystem: Environmental > Terrestrial > Soil > Riparian zone > Trees stand | place... | reverse complement strand
GTGGAGTTCGGCAAGCGGAGCTGGGCGAGGAAGGTGTATGAGGTGATGTTCGCACCGGCGAATGGCTACTGGTGAAGGGTTATCAGTTGTCAGTTGTCGGTTATCCGAACCGGTCTCGCCAGAAGCGTCTTCAGCGCGAGACCGGTTCGGACAACGGACAACCGACAACATCCCGCGCAGGATCTGAATCCACGCGAGAGTTACTTCACCACGACTTTTGTCTCCATCCCTTTTCCCCGGTGTCCCTTGACCGGGCAATAGACCGTGTACGTCCCCGGTGCCAGGTTCACTTCCAGCGCAGCCGTGTCGCCGCGTTTGAGGACGTCGGTCTTCTCCTCCTGGCCCGCCCCTTCGATGACCAGGCCGTGATCCTCCTTCCCTCCGTTCTCGACGTTGATGGCGAGCCGGCCGGCCGGGAGGGTGGCGGGCATGTGGATCTGGTACTCGATGAGGTGGACCTCCATCGTGGCTGGGGCCACAGTCGGCACCGACGACGGCTCGTCGGTCTGGGGACTGACCACCGCGCCGGGGAGCGCGGTCTCGGTCGAGGCGCTCTCAGTCGAGGCCATGGTGGTCGACTGCGAGGGAGTGTTCTGCGAGACGTCGGGGGTCTCGCGCGTGCAGGCGGCGAGGAGGATGGCGGCGGCAACTGCTGCAATACGCATACGTTGCGTGCGAGGCAAAACGCGGGCCTGTGATCTCATGACGCCGTGCAGCGGGACTGGAGATACGCGGCGGCCGTCGCGGTGCTGACGCTGATCGCCGTGGTGCGGGTGGCCTCGACCCATCGCGTCTTCAGCGAAGTGCTCGACGAGCCGGCCCACGTCGCCGCCGGGTTCGAGTGGTTCCAGGGGACCTATCTCCTCGACGCCTCCCATCCGCCGCTCGCCCGTATCCTCGGTACGCTCCCGCTCTGGAGCTTCCCGCTGCCGAAGGCGAAAGACCTGGTCGCGTACGGCAACGAGCTCCTCTACCACGGTGAGCGCTACGAGAAGACGCTGGCCCGGGTGCGGATCGGGAACCTGTTCCTCCTGGCGATCGCGCTGATTGCAACGGCGGCGTGGGCGCGCCGGGCGTTCTCGAAGAGCGTGGCTTTGCTCAGCGTCGCGCTCCTCGGGACGATGCCGGCGGTGCTCGGCCACGCCGGCGTCCTGACGACCGATCTGGCCGCGCTCACCGCCATCACCGTGGCCCTGCTAGCCCTCGACCTTTTCCTCGAGAAGCCGTCCATGAAACGCGGCGCGTTTCTCGGCCTGGCCGTCGGCGCGGGGCTGCTGGCGAAGTTTTCGTTCCTGGTGTTTTTTCCACCATGCGCGGTGATTGTGCTGCTCCTGCGAGGCGCCTTTCATAGGTCCCATAGGTCCCATCTGTCCTATAGGTCCCATGACTCCAATGGGACCAATAGGACCTATGGGACCTATGGGAGAAACTCCCTCATCGCCGCAGCCGTCGCCTTCCTCGTCTTCTGGGGCGGTTACCGCTTCGACTTTCGCACACCGCTCGCCTACACCGGCCCGCACGCCGTAAACGTCTTCGACATCGCGGCGCCCGAGCCGCTGCGGCCACTGGCGCGGTGGGTGGCCGAGAAACTGCCGGTTCCGGCGCCCGCGTTCTGGGTCGGGCTGGGGATGCTGAAAGCGCACGACGAGGAAGGGCACACCGCATTCCTCTTCGGCGAGCATCGCGACAAAGGCTGGTGGTACTACTTTCCGGTCGTCTTCTTCTACAAGAGCCCGATCCCCTTCCTCCTTCTCGCCGCCTGGGGAACAATGCTCCTGATCCGCGAGCGCGACCGCGTTCGCCTCGTCTATCCCCTCATCCCCCTCGCGATCATGGCCGTCTCCATGACCAGCTCCATCAACATCGGCGTCCGGCACATCCTCCCGCTCTACGCGCCGCTGGCCATCGTCGCTGCCTACGCCGTGGTCGAGATCTGGAGACGGGCCACCGACGGCTTCGCACGGGCCATGCTGGTCACGCTGCTGCTGTGGCTTTTCGGCGGTGTGGCGGCGGAGCATCCCGACTACCTGGCCTGGTTCAACGAGGCCGCACAGCCGAATCCGGCGCGGATCGCGGTCGACAGCAATCTCGACTGGGGACAGGACACCTTGCGGCTCTCGCGCGTATTACGGGAAATGCAAATCAACCGGCTCCACGTCGATATCCTGACGAACGCCCGCATCGACGGCGTGGAAGCCGTGCGATTCCACGCGGCGCAGAAGGTCACCGGCTGGCTGGCCGTGTCGGAGACGGCGCTGGTTCTGCACGAGCGCTTCGGCGAATATCAATGGCTGTCGGCATACCGCCCGGTGAGACGCATCGGCAAGTCGATCCGGCTGTACTACATCCCGGAATGACCCACCGCCGGTTGACCTGGCTGTTCGTCGCCCTCTCGATCCTCCACATCGTGCCGGTGTGGTCGGCCGGACTGCTCCCCACTGGCGACGGCGCGTCGCACCTCTACAACGCCTGGATCATGAAGGGCCTCATGGCCGGCGACGCTCCCGCGCAGATCGCCAGCGCCTATGAGATCGACTGGCGCCCGCATCCGAACTGGAGCGGCCACCTGATCCTCGTCGCGCTGATGACCGTCGTCCCGCCGCTGATCGCCGAGAAGCTCTTCGTCAGCGGCATCGTCCTGCTGCTCCTCGCCGGAGCCTGGCTGCTCGCAACAGCAAACGGCAACGAAGGGGCGGTCTATGCGTTCCTCGCCTTCCCATTCTGCTGGTCGCAGTCGCTCGCGGCGGGGTTCTACAACTACGCGCTCAGCATCGGCGTCTACCTCGTCATCCTCGCGGTCTTCTGGAGGAGGCGCGACCGGACGACGGTTGCCAACATCGCTCTGATCGCGCTCCTGCTCGTCGTCTGCTACTTCACCCATCCGCTGGCCGCCGGCTACGCCTGCGGCGCGGTGATCCTCTGCTCGCTCCTCACCCGCCGCTTCGCCTGGATTGCCGGCACCATCCCGGTGATCCCGCTCCTGCTCTGGTTCGCGCGCGGCGAAGCAGCCGGGACGCGCGACTGGACGACGATCGAGTGGAAAGCGCTCCGTTTCCTCGGCGGCGTCGAGCCGGTCATGAGCTTCGACGAACGCCAGCGCCCGATCGCCATCGCGACCGCGATCGTGTTCGCGGTGCTGGTCGTCTACACGCTGGTGCGCGAGCGCCGCCTGCGTCCCGTTGACGCCTTCGCCCTCCTCTCCCTCGGCTACACCATTGCCATGCTCTGGGTGCCGGCCGGCCATCTCGCGCGCATCCTGATCACCGAGCGCTCGGCGACGTTCGTCTACCTGACGCTGCTGGCGTGGTTCACCACCCGGCTGCACGCGCGGCTGCGCGTTGCGCTGGTCGCCGTCCTGACCATCGTCGCCGTCGCCAACGCCGTCATCTACATCGAGCGCTTCCGCCATTTCAGCCGCGACGTGGAGCGGATCGCCCACTCACTCGACGCCATCGAGCCCGGCTCGACCTTCGTACCGCTGCTGTTCGCCGAGCCGAGGTCGGCGTCGTACTCCAACCTCTTCGCCCACTCCCTCAGCTATGGCGCGCTCGACCGGCGGCTGGTCGATCTCGCGAACTACGAACCGGCTACCGGCTACTTCCCGGTCCGAAACCAGCGCGACACGCTGCCGCTCGACGTCTACACGCTGGTGAACTCACCGGGCGACATCGACGCCGCGCAACTGGCGCTGCGCGCGGAGTACGTCTTCACCTTCCTGATGCCGGAGAGCGCGCCGAACTACGACGACCTCGAGCGCCTCTACCGCGTCATCGCCGACGACGGGGGCGTGCGCACCTGGCAGCGCCGCGACAAGTTGTTCGATAACCGCGAGCTGATCCTCCTCCCGCTCACCGGAACCGCGACACCGGTCGGCGCCTGGGAGATCGTCCAGCGCATCCGCAACAACGGCACCGAAACGGTCCGCGTGCTCGTCTACGACTGCCGCAACGACATGCCCTGCCGCTACGACATCGCTCCCGGAGCGACGGTCCCGGTCGCGAGCAGCGGCCGCCGCGCCGCGGTCCTGATCGTCCGCCGCGGAATCGCCGGGCAGTTGCAGATCACCACCGTCGCCCAGCGCGCCGATGCTGACCTGCCCGAGCTTTCCGTCCACGTCCCCGCCGTCCACGAGCGCGCCTTCACCCGCCGCGGCATCACCATCCCTCACGTAAAATCCGGCGGCCGGAAGCTCTCCCTCCGCATCTACCCCCTCGGCACACTCGCCATCAACGACATCACCTTCCGCCTCCGCGCCGGCGGGCGGGTGATCGGCACGCACGAAGTAAAAATCCCCAGCTTCGGCGTCCACGAGAATGCCGACCTGGGGCTGCTGTTCCCGGAGCTACCGTCTGTGGCGATGCCCATCGAGATCGAGGTGACCAGCGCCCCGGATGTGCGGGTCTGGGCCTTCGCCACCAGCACCGACGTGGAAGGTCGGGCGGAGTTGCATTTACCGGTTGCAGGGACGGGGTTTTAGGTGCGGCTGGTCACCCCACCCGAGCCGCCGAAGGCGGCGAAAGACCTGTAGGCCCGCCCTTTAGGGCGGGTAAAGCCCCGCCGCCGTTTCAAGTCCGCGAAGCGGGCGACAGGATAGGAGCTGCCGCGAGTGGCACTGCTCTGTCGCCCGCTAATCGCGGGCTCACCTGCGGTACCGCCTGATGCCCGCCCTGAAGGGCGGGCCTACAGATCTTTCGCCGCCTTCGGCGGCTGCATCATTGCCCTACATCACCGACATCGGCTCCGGCTCCAGCGACAGCTCGAGCTTCCCATCCTTCAGGTTCACGAACACCGTATCGCCAGGCTTGAACGTCCCTTCCAGCAAGCGGATCGCCAGCGGGTCGACCACCAGCTTCTGCAGCGCACGCTTCAGCGGCCGCGCGCCGAAGGCCGGGTCGTAGCCTTCGTGGGCGAGGTGCTCCTTCGCCGCGTCGCTGATCTCCAGCGTCAGGCCGCGCTCGCCGATCAGCTTCGCCAGCTTGCGGAGCTGGATGCCGATGATCTGCTTGATCTGTCCGAGGTCGAGCGTGTGGAAGACGATCACATCGTCGATCCGGTTCAGGAACTCGGGACGGAAATGGCGGTGCAGCTCCGTCTCGACCGCCTTGCGCATCTGCTCGTCCGACAGCTCACCCTTCGACGCGTCGTGGATGTACTGCGACCCGACGTTCGACGTCATGATGATCACCGTGTTCTTGAAATCGACCACCCGCCCCTTCGAGTCCGTCAGGCGGCCGTCATCGAGGATCTGCAGGAAGATGTTGAACACCTCCGGGTGGGCCTTCTCGATCTCGTCGAACAGGATCACCGCGTACGGCCGGCGGCGGATCGCCTCCGTGAGCTGCCCCCCCTCCTCATAGCCGATGTAGCCGGGAGGGGCGCCGATCAGGCGGGCCACCGCATGGCGCTCCATGTACTCCGACATGTCGATGCGCACCATCGCGTTCTCGTCGTCGAACAGATACTCGGCCAGCGCGCGGGCGAGCTCCGTCTTGCCGACGCCGGTCGGGCCCATGAAGATGAACGAGCCGATCGGGCGGTTCGGGTCCTTCAGGCCGGCGCGCGAGCGGCGAACCGCATTCGAGACCGCCGTCACCGCCTCCTCCTGGCCGACCACGCGGCGCTTGAGGTTGTCCTCCATCTTCACGAGCTTCTGCAGCTCCGACTCGAGCATCCTCGTCACCGGCACGCCGGTCCAGCGGGAGACGATCTCCGCGATGTCCTCGTCGGTCACTTCCTCGCGCAGCAGCGCGCCCCCCTTCTGCATCTCGGCCAGCTTCGCGTTCAGCGAATCGACCTCGCGCTGGATCTGCGGGATCTGGCCGTAGCGCAGCTCGGCGACGCGATTGAGGTCGCCTTCGCGCTCCAGCCGGTTCGCCTCCTCGCGCTCCTCATCCAGCTTCTTCTTCAGGTCGTTGATCTGCGTGATGACCGCCTTCTCGCTCTCCCACTGCGCCCTCAGGCCGGAGATCTTCTCCTGCAGCTCCGCGATCTCGGCACGCACGGCGTCGAACCGCGTCTTCGTGACCGGGTTGTCCTTCTCCTTCTGCAGCGCCTGCTCCTCGATCTGGAGCTGCGTCAGGCGGCGCTGCAGCTCGTCGATCTCCTGCGGCATCGACGTCAACTCGATGCGCAATCGCGAGGCTGCCTCGTCGATCAGGTCGATGGCCTTGTCCGGCAGAAAGCGGTCGGCGATGTAGCGGTGCGACAGCGTCGCCGCCGCCACGATCGCCGAATCCTGGATCGTCACCTTGTGATGGACCTCGTAGCGCTCCTTCAGGCCGCGCAGGATGGCAATCGTGTCTTCCACCGTCGGCTCACCGACGAACACCGGCTGGAAGCGGCGCTCCAGCGCGGCGTCCTTCTCGATGTGCTTCTGGTACTCGTTGAGCGTGGTCGCGCCGACCGCGCGCAACTCGCCGCGCGCCAGGGCTGGCTTGAGCAGATTGGACGCGTCCATCGCTCCCTCGGCGGCCCCCGCTCCGACGAGCGTATGCAGCTCGTCGATGAAGAGGATGACCTCTCCCTCGCTCTCCTCCACTTCCTTGATGACCGCCTTCAGCCGGTCCTCGAACTCGCCGCGGTACTTCGCGCCGGCGATCAGCGCGCCGAGGTCGAGCGAGATCACCCGCTTGTTCTTCAGCCCCTCGGGGACGTCCCCCTCGACCACACGCCGGGCCAGCCCTTCGACGATGGCCGTCTTGCCGACGCCCGGCTCGCCGATCAGCACCGGATTGTTCTTCGTCCGGCGCGAGAGCACCTGGATCACGCGGCGGATCTCCTCGTCGCGGCCGATGACCGGGTCGAGTTTGCCGCGGCGGGCCAGCGCCGTCAGGTCGCGCGCGTAGCGCTGCAGCGCCTGGTACTTGTCCTCGGGGTTCTGGTCGGTCACCCGCTGCGTGCCGCGCACCGACTGCAGCGCCTTCAGCACCGCGTCGGGAACGACACCGTGGCGGCGGAGGATCTGCGACGCGGTCGTATTCTTCGCGTCGCTGATCGCGAGCAGCAGGTGCTCGGTCGAGACATATTCGTCGTTGAACGACTCCGCCGAGGAGAACGCGCTGTCGAAAACCTTCCGCAGCGTGCTCGACACCATCGGTTCCGCCGAAGCGCCGCCGACCTTCGAGAACTTCGCGACCTCCGCCGCGATCTCCGCCTCGACCGTCCCGGGTGCCACCCCGAGCTTGTTCAGGATCGGCGCGACGATGCCCCCATCCTGGCGGACGAGCGCCAGAAGGACATGCTCCGGCGTCACCTCTGGATTGCCCGCCCCACGGGCGAGATTCTGCGCATCGCCGATCGCTTCCTGCGCCTTGACCGTGAGTTTGTTGAAATTCATGGTTTTGCCTGCCTTGAGCCCTGTTGACTCAACTCAATAAACCGGCAAGTTTTACCGAGCATTCCGCGTGCAACACTCGCGCAGACTCGGGGTCACACCTTCGTTTCTCAGACTTGGGGTCACACCTTCGTTCTTCGCTGCGGCGAAAAAACGAAGGTGTGACCCCATGAAAAGTGCGAAGCTCTGACCCCGGAACGATGCGACGACTATCCCAGCGCGGCGAGCTCCTGATCATCAACCTGCTCTGCTTCGGCCCCTTCATCGTCATGAGCGCGATCGGCGTGGCTGCCCGGGAGACGCTGCTGGTGTACGACGACCGGCGTCTCTACACGATCATCGGCATCGAGCTCGTCGCCGGGACCATCGCCATCCTCATCCTGCGCGCCCAGGGGTGGAAGTTCTCCGACTTCGGGCTGCAGGTCTCGATGCCGCTGACGATCTTCGGGATGCTGCTCTTCATCGGCTCGATCATCGCCATCTCCGGCTTCAACGAGATCTTCCGCGCCGCCTACGGCTCCGACCCGGGCGCCGCGACGACACCGGTCGCGCGCGCTTCCTGGCTCGCGGTCCTGCTGATGCTCGCGATCGACCCGCTGTACGAGGAGACGTTCGAAGTGGCGTACAACATCCGCGCGACCGAGGGGAGCGGGGCGGCGTTCGGCATCACCCTGAGCGCCATGATCCGCCTCGCCTGCCACCTCTACCAGGGACCGATCGCCCCGTTGACCATCCTGCCGATGGGGCTGATCTTCGCCGCCGTCTACTGGAAATGGCGCCGCGTCTGGCCGTTGATGGTCGCACACGGGGTGGCCGGGTACTTCGCACTCGCGCCCTCTTGATGCCAGGGTGAGGGCTCTGCGGTTTAGCGGTAGACTCGCCCACCGGAGATAGTCATGAGCGTCCAACCCCTGCACCCCGTCGCCGAAGACACCCACCCGCAGTCCGTCCTCTTCGAGAGCATCCTCGAGCTCATCCGCCGCACGTCCACCCAACTTCCCGACGACGTCGTCACCGCCGTCACCGGCGCGCGGAAGCAGGAGGAGAAGGGCTCGAACGCCGACGTGGCGCTCGACGTCATCGGCTGCAACATCGTCCTCGCCCGCGACAGCTCGCTGCCGCTCTGCCAGGACACGGGGACGATCCTCTTCTACGTCCACACGCCGGTCGGCTATGACCAGCTCGAGCTCGAAGAAGTGGCCACCGAGGCCGTGCGGGCGGCGACGAAGAAGGGATACCTGCGGCAGAACAGCGTCGACAGCGTCACCGGCAAGAACACCGGCGACAACACCGGGCCCGGCTCACCGGTCTTCCACTTCCACCAGTGGCGCGAGCCGCATGTGGAGATCAAGCTGATGCTGAAGGGCGGCGGTTGCGAGAACATGAACGCGCAGTACTCCCTCCCCCACCCCGACCTCGGCGGACGCGACCTCCGCGGCGTCGAGAACGCCATCCTCGACTGCATCGTGCAGGCCCAGGGTCAGGGCTGCGGCCCCGGCATCCTAGGCGTCTGCATCGGCGGCGACCGCGGCACCGGCTACGGCAACGCCAAAGAACAACTCCTCCGCACCATGGACGACGCGAGCGACGACCCCGAACTGGCCGCCCTCGAACAGCGCATCGTCGAAAAAGCCAACCAGTCCGGCATCGGCCCGATGGGCTTCGGCGGCAAGACCACCCTTCTGGCCTGCAAAATCGGCAAACTCAATCGGCTACCGGCGTCGTACTTCGTTTCGATTGCCTATATGTGCTGGGCGTTCCGGCGGCGCGGAGTGGAACTGGACGCGAGGAGCGGCGCGGCGACGGAGTGGCTGTATTGAGGTCTGTTCTGCCGCCCGCTTCGCGGGCTTCCACCATCCCGCCCGTTCGTAACCCGGCCTGAAGGCCGGGTCTACAGATCTTCCGCCGCCTTCGGCGGCTCCAGGCGGGCGTCAGACCTTCGTTCTTTCGCGTGGGTCAGACCTTCGTTTTTCTCTCTCTGTGCAGAAAATCAAAGGCCTGCCCCCGGTACCAGATGGTCTGACGCCAAAGAAACCCAGCGAAACGCCCGCCCGTCCCAGGGAGCATGAAGTACGTCGCGCTCGCGTTTCTTGCAGCCCTTCTCCTCATCGTCGGGTCTACGTTTTACCAGAGTATCCATCGTTCCCGGCAGAAGCGGACGATGTACGAGATGACTCGCGCCGCAGAGCGTGTCGAAAAGGGGCAGCCGGTCGGGGAAGTACGCGACGGGTGGGGTCATCCGATGCGCGTCCGCGTAGCCGGGCGGCATTATTCGTTTCGCGCTGCCTCCAGGGATGGCAGGTTCGAGACGATCGAGCCCGAAGGACGCGTAGAGAGCGATGATTACGACCGCGACATCGTGTTTGTCGACGGAACATTCCGGCAGGTCCCCGCGGGGGTTTGAGGGAGCGACATCGCGTCGGCCGGTTCGGCTGACCCCACCCTCGGCAGATGCAGCTCGTGCCATCCGCACAGGATTCTCGAAAAGCGATGATCACTTCGCTGTGGTCCGTTCCTCCTCCCCGTCCCTCGGCCGCGAAGCGCGTTCTGCTCATCCTGGCCGCCGGCATGGCCCTTTTCACCGCGTACGCCGTCCCTGGTCTCTACGGCGCCGTGCAGCACTCGCGGCAGAACCGCACCATGGCCCTGCTTCGGAGCGTCGCCGAGCAGATCGAGCGGGGAATGCCCGTCACATCGGCAGCGGACGCCTGGGGGAACCCGATGTACATCCGCATCGCCGGTCCGGGCGACTACACGATCCGCTCCGCCGGCTCGGACGGCATCTTCGAGAGCGGGCCGCCGCGGGGCTCGATCCACCATCACTCCGAGGATCTGGTCTTCGACGGCGGAGCCCTGGTGCAGTGGCTGGAAGGGATATGACTCGGAGGCCTCATCCCGGACGGTCCGTCCGAGCCCGCCACCGCGCAGTGCAGCGCCTGTCATCCGCATCGCATCGCGAAAGAGATAGGATCAATCCGCCATGGCTCTCGTGAAGCTCACCACACCCATCGATGAAGCGACGATCCGGACGCTGCACGTCGGCGACACCGTCTCGATCAGCGGCCGCCTCTACACCGGACGCGACGCGGTCCACCACCGCCTGCACGAAGGCGTGAAGCCGCCGGTCGACCTCGAAGGACAGATCATCTATCACTGCGGTCCGGTGATGGTGAAAGAGGGCGACCAGTGGGTCTGCAAGGCCGCCGGCCCGACCACCTCCTCGCGCGAGGAGCCGTACCAGTGGGAAGTCATCCGCGACTACAAGATCCGCGGGGTGATTGGCAAAGGCGGGATGGGGGAGAAAACCCTGGCCGCCTGCAAGGAGTACGGCGCGGTCTACATGCACGCCATCGGCGGCGCCGCGCAGGTCTGCGCCGCCTCGATCAAGCGCGTCGACGGCGTCGACTGGATGGACCTCGGCTCCCCGGAAGCGATCTGGCACCTCTGGGTCGAGGACTTCATGGCCATCGTCACCATGGATGCCCACGGACAGTCGCTGCACAAGCAGGTGCTGGAGGAGTCGAGGGAGAGGCTGGCCGCGCTGAAGGCATGAGGTACGAGGTATGAGTAGAGGCCGTTCTGGCGCGCCTCATGCCTGATGGCTCTCATGCCTCGCACCGAAAAAGACACCCTTGGTGAAGTCTCGGTTCCTGATGAAGCGCTGTATGGCGCACAGACGCAACGCGCGGTGGAGAACTATCCGATCAGCGGGCTGCGCGAGCATCCGCTGTTCGTACGCGCGTTCATCCTCCTGAAGCGCGCCGCGGCGATGGCAAACCGCGAGCTCGGCACGATGGACGAGACCGTCGCCGACGCCATCGTCGGCGCCTGCGATCGCATCCTCGGCGACTTCGAGCGCTTCCGCCCTCACTTCGTCGTCGACGTCTTCCAGGCCGGCGCCGGCACCTCGTTCAATATGAACTGCAACGAGGTCATCGCCAACTTGGCCAATCTCTCCCTCGGCGGCAAGTTGGGCGAGTACAAGCCGGTGAACCCGAACGACCACGTCAACATGGCGCAGTCGACGAACGACGTCTTCCCGACCGCCATCCGCGTCGCCACCATCTCGCTGCTCGGCCTCCTGATCCCGCGAGTGGAGCGTCTCGGCAAGGCGCTCGACGCAAAAGGGGACGAGTTCGCCGACGTCATCAAGTCCGGCAGGACCCATCTCGCCGATGCCGTGCCGGTCACGCTCGGCCAGGAGTTCAAAGCCTACGCGGCCGCGGTGCGCCGGTCGAACCGCCTGCTCTTTGACGCGTCGACGGAGTTGTTCACCCTCGGCATCGGCGGCACCGCCACAGGCACCGGCATCAACACGCCGGTCGGGTATCGCTTCACCCTCATCAAGCATCTCAATGAATCCACCGGCCTGAAGTTCATCCCTGCCGACGACCTCCGCGAGGCGATGCAGTCGCAACTGCCGGTCGTCGCGGTCTCGGCGGCGTTGCGCAACCTGGCGCTGGAGCTGACGCGCATCACCAACGACCTCCGCCTCCTCGCCTCGGGGCCGATCACCGGCCTTGCCGAGATCACCCTTCCCGCCGTGCAGCCCGGCTCGTCGATCATGCCAGGCAAGGTCAACCCCTCGCTGCTCGAATGCATGAACCAGGTGCTCTTCCACATCATCGGCGCCGACACCGCCATCGCCTACGCCTCGCAGGCCGGCCAGCTCGAGCTGAACGTGATGATGCCGCTGATGGCCTTCGAGATCTCGTTCTCGATCGAGATCCTCAAAAACTTCCTCCCCGTCTTCACCGACAAGTGCATCCGCGGGATCGAAGCCAACCGCGAACGCTGCGAGGCCTACTACGTCAGCTCCCCCTCCCTCGCCACCGCCCTCAACCCCCTCATCGGCTACGCCGCCGCCGCCGAGATCGCCAAAGAATCGGCCAGGACCGGCAAACGAATCCCCGACCTGCTGCGCGAAAAAGGCCTCCTCTCCGAAGAAAAGATCGCCGAGATCTTCACCCCGGAGTTTCTGGCAGGGCAGGCCGACCGCACGTAAAAGAGTGGGGTCTACCATCGGATTTGTGAGGAGACTGCCGATGAATGGATCCAGAAGCGAGTCAGTGAGCGGCGGCCGGGGTCGAGGGCCCGCCGGGCCCGATCGGGTGCGGCTGCTGGCCGTGTGG
>Ga0190275_10002770_pt1 | contig 12476 bp, 9 predicted proteins | sample Popmic550T_FD_133745 | JGI IMG/M metagenome (GOLD analysis project Ga0190275, IMG submission 133745) | Populus adjacent soil microbial communities from riparian zone of Yellowstone River, Montana, USA - 550 T | ecosystem: Environmental > Terrestrial > Soil > Riparian zone > Trees stand | place... | reverse complement strand
GACGACCTGCTGCTCAAGAACGCCGGGATCGTCCGGGCAGTCGTCGAGCAGGCCGCGAAGCATTCGCCGGCCTCGATCCTGATCGTCGTCACGAACCCGCTCGACGCGATGTGCCATGTCGCGCTCGAGGCGTCGGGGTTCCCGCGCGAGCGCGTGCTCGGCATGGCGGGGGTCCTCGACTCGGCCCGGTTCCGGACGTTCATCGCGCAGGAGCTCGGCGTGAGCGTCGAGGACACCCACGCGTTCGTGCTCGGCGGGCACGGCGACACGATGGTCCCGCTGTCGCGCTACTCGACGGTCGCCGGCGTGCCGATCACCGAGCTGCTGCCGCCCGATCGGGTCAGGGCGCTCGAGGAGCGCACGGCGAACGGGGGAGCGGAGATCGTGGCGCTCCTCAAGACCGGCTCGGCCTCCTACGCGCCGGCCGCCTCGACATTCGAGATGGTCGAGGCGATCCTGCTTGACCGCAAGCGCGTGCTGCCGTGCGCGGTGCTCCTCCAAGGCGAGTTCGGTGTCGACGGCCTGTTCGTCGGGGTGCCGGTGGTCCTCGGCGCGACGGGCATGGAACGCATCTTCGAGATCGAGCTGACGGCCGACGAGCGCGTCGCCTTCGAGCGCTCAGCGGCGGCCGTCCGGGAGCTTGTCGACACGCTGTCCTGACGGGCTCCGGCGCGACCTCGCCGTGCACGGTGCCGGGTCGCACCACGACAAGATTTCAGGCGTATTACACATGGCGGTAACTCGTTGACCGGCGGGTTTCGGCGGTAGTAGTTTCGGCCCCACGAGTTCCCGTCGGCAAGGAGGAGCCGCCGAAATCGGCGCCCTCCCTCCTGCCCCGCCGACGATGGCGTGCCTTGGCGTGCGGATGCCTTGCTGAACCGGCCAGCACCGCACGGGACGAAGGGAGGTGCCAGCCGGCCCACCGCGGTTCAGCGTGTCTGCCGCAGGGATTCTCCTCCGCGATCCCGCCCCTCGGATCCCCCCCCACTGGAGGAATGCACATCGTGTCATCAACGACGCGTACGGCCGCGTGGCGGCTGCTTACGCCATTTATCGTCCTCGCGCTCCTCGCTTCGGCCTTCTACGTGGCCCAGGGTGTAGCGAGCGCGGATGACTCCCCCGGGTTCAGCCTCGACGAGACCTACATCAACTACGCCGCGCCAAACGCCGAACGGTCCAGCGACGGCGAGGAGGTCACAGGCAAGAGAGGCGTCCGCGGCCCAGCCGGCACGTCGGCGTTCGACCAGGCCATGGCACTCGATCGCAAGTTCTCAGCCGGCAACCCACGCGAGGCGCGCCAGCTTGCCAGGCTCGAGGCCAAGGCCCAGAAGGAGGGCAAGAGCCCGCGCAACATCAAGCAGGCCCCGAGCACGCAGGAGGCACGCCTGCTCACGATCCTCGTCGAGTTCAACGACGAGGCCGGCGACGACTTCACGGAGTCGATGGTCCCGGAGACCGTCTTCGAGAGTCGTGAGTGCGTACCTGGCACCGTCCAGAACGGGCCCCTCCACAACAACCTCCCGGATCCGGCGAGCTTCACCCACGAGGACAACAACTCGATGTGGGTGCCCAACTTCTCGCCGGAGTTCTACGACCAGCTGCTGTACACGGACGAGGGCGTCACCGATCGGATTCGGACCGACCTGACGGGACCCGACGGCCAGCCCGGCATCGACATCTCCGGCTACACGATGAAGAACATGTACGAGGAGATGTCGAAGGGCGCCTACACCGTCACCGGTGAGGCGTCGCCGTGGGTCGAGGTCCCGCATTCGGAGGCGTGGTACGGCGCGTCACGCTGCTTCCTCAACGCGGACGGCGAGTTCGAAGCTGGCGCGATCCAATCCATGAACGGCCATCCGGACAACCCGGACGGCCCCGGCGCGCTCGGCCCTGACGCGATTGAGGCGCTTGCCGCCCAGGACCCCAGCTTCCCCTGGGCTGACTACGACATCGAGGACCAGGGCGACTTCGATGGCGACGAGGACCTCTTCGAGCCCGACGGGACCATCGACCACCTGGTGCTCGTCCACGCCGGCGCCGACAAGTCCGGCGGTGGCGGTGACGAAGGCGTGTACGCCATCTGGGCGCACTCGTCGACGATCGCCGGCGGGTTCCAGATTCCGGGCACCGACCTCGAGGTCTGGAACTACATCGTGCAGCCGGAGGACTCCGGTGTCGGCGTCTTCGCCCACGAGTACGGGCACGACCTCGGCCTGCCGGACTTGTACGACACAGGCAGCGGCGGCGAGTCGCAGATCGACTTCTGGGACCTGATGAGCACCGGCTCGCACAGTGGTCCGATCTTCCAGTCGATCCCGACCCACATGGGCATCTGGGACAAGTGGATCCTCGGCTGGGCGGATCCGTTGATCCTTGCCCCGGGTTCCGACGCACGATCCGTCCAGCTGGGTCAGACCTCGCGCACGCCGAAAGGCACACACGACGGGCTCAAGATCGATCTCCCAACCAAGGTCGTCACGCTCGCCGACCCGCATAGCGGCGAGATGATGTGGTACTCCGGTGCCGATCAGGACTGGGCGGATGTCCGGCTTGCCCGGGCCTTCACGGTCCCCGACAGCGCCGATGCCCGCTTCAACCTCTGGAACAACTACGTCATCGAGGCCGACTGGGACTTCGGGTTCATCGAGATCTCGACCGACGGCGGAACCACCTGGGAAGAGCAGAAGGTCTTCAACGCCGCCGACGAGGAAGTCACCACACCGGACGGCTACGCCGATCCGAACGGTCGGATGAACGATTACGGTGACAAGAAGTACGGCCTCACCGGTGACACCGAAGGCTGGGTCGAACATCACGTCAACCTCGGCGCGTTCGCCGGCCAGGACATCATGTTGCGGCTCAGGCTCGCGACCGACGAGGCGTTCCTCGAGCGTGGCTGGTTCGCCGACGACTTCTCGGTGACCGCCGGCGGTGCGACAGTCTGGAGCGACGACGCGGAAACCGACGGTGACTGGGTCACGGAGGTCGACACCTTCACCAACACCACGGGTGCCGGCTGGCATCGCGACTCCGGCACGTCGACCCGCACCCACTACTACCTGGCCGAGTACCGAACCTTCGACGGCTTCGACGCCGGCCTCCAGTACACGTACGACTCGACCTATCTCCACGACGCATGGAAGGTGGAGAAGATCAAGTACAACGCCCCCGGCGTGCTCGTCTGGTACCGCGACACGACCTACGGCAACAACAACCACGTCCTGTCCAACCTGGACGCCCTGCCGAGCCACGGCGCCAAGGGCGGTCTGCTGCTCGTCGACAGCCACTTCGACCCGTTCCGCCGGCAGGGCGAGGCGGCCGACAAGGACCCGTCGACGCTCAACAACCTGCCATCGCGGCCGCAGTCGTCGAACTCGGCCTTCGGCCTGCAGCCGACGTATCCGTTCACCGAATGTTACGAAGCGCTGCCGGACGAGCCGTTCAGCGAGTACTGCACGGACTTCGGGTCGCAGCCGGCGGTCAAGAAGTTCATCGACACACAGGGCTGGTACCCGGGCCTCGAGCTGCGCGATACCCCCGACGGTCCGAGCCTGTTCTATCGGGACGCCGACGCTTCGACGGTCATTCCGAGCGCCGACAACGAGCTGTACAGCATCCGCATCGTCGACCCGGACGGCAACCCGATCCCGGACCTTTACGGGCTCGACCTCGGCGGCACGCTCGTCCTCGGCACCGGCAATCCGGCCGATGACGGCGTCGCGATCGGCGTATCCATCGAGGTCAAGAACACGAAGAAAGACCGCGCGACGGTGTACGTCGTGCCGGCGCCATAGCCAACGCCGACTCGCCCGGGACTCCGTCCCGAGACGAATCCGAGGCCCCCGGCATCGCCGGGGGCCTCGCTCGTTTTCGGGCACACTGGTTGCCATGCAACCGCGCGTCGATCGGGTCGTGCTTGCCGGGCTCCTCCTCGGATCCGTTGTCGCGTGCCAGCAGCCCTCCGACAGCGCCGGCCCCGCGAGCTCAGATGAGCCAGGCGGTGGGAGCTCACCAGTCGCGCCGGCGATCGAGCCCGAGCCAACCGGGCCCGAGCAGCCGATCGAGCTACCGGCGTCCCTTGCGCCGATCGCTCCCGCAATCGAGCCGGAGCCGACAGGCCCCGACCCCACCATCTCGTTCGACCCGGACTAGCGAGGTCGCCAGGCGCGGAACCAGTCGACCGCGAACTCCTTCGGATAGGCGTCGGCAGGCGAGGCGAGCGACGATCCCTGGGCAAACTCGTAGATATTGAGCATCAGTTGCATCGGGTAGGCGGGTGACTGCGCCACCTCCCTGACCAGTCGCTCATCGACGTAGAAGCGGATCCGATCCGGCGTCCATTGGGCTGCGTAATCGTGGAACTCGCGCGAGTCGATGGCCAGGTCGACGCGTTCGAAGTCGTCGAAGGTCGACGGGTCGCCGAACGGGTGGACACCCATGCCAAACTCCGACCGCCCGGTCTTTCACGTCGCGGCCGAAGATCTCGAAGATGCAGATCTCTGCGGACTGTTGCGGCTCGTCCTCGAACCCGATCATCCAGAGCGCGACCATGTTCGCCGGGTCAGCCAAAGCCCGCGCGCGGCACTCGAAGAGGCCGTACTGCGGGGCGTACCGGGTTTCGCGCTGCTGTGCCTCCCGGACGACGACCTCGTCGCGGAAGCGGTGCTGGCCGATCCGGCTTCCCACCGGGCCGGAGAATACGCCGGTCTGCAAGGAGGAGACCCGGGTCCAGCCGTCCCATTCCGGGCACCACGGCTGTTGATCCCGCTCTATCCGGAGGCGGAGGATGCTGCTGTCCACGGTGAATCGGGCCGCCGACGCTGCGCGGGAGCTCCACTGCGGGAGGTAGTGGGGCAGCCAGAGCGTCGCGTCCAGCGAAGGGCCGCCAAAGTCATCCTCGACGTCGAGACGGTAGCCTGACCGATCGAGACGGCTCAGTCCCATCCGGACGCCACGCGACGGCCGGAGCCGTCGCCGAGGATCGGCAACGCGCGCCCAGCGAGCAGGACAGCGACCGCGGTGGTGATCGGCACGGCTGCGACGATCCCGATGCTCCCGACCAGCGCGCGGATGATCTCGACCGCCACGATCTCCTGGCTCGCGATCAGGAAGGGATCCTGGTGGCCGGCCGCGAACAGGACGATCAGGGGGAGTGAGGCGCCGACATACGCCAGGACCAGCGTGTTGACGGTCGCCGCGATATGCGACCGGCCCACGTTCATCGAACGCCGGGCCAGGTCCAGCCGCGACACGCGCGGGTCCGCCTCGTACAGCTCCTGGACCGTGGCGGACTGCGTGATCGTCACGTCGTCGAGGATGCCAAGTGCGCCGAAAATGATGGCAGCGAAGAGCAGCCCTCCCAGATCCAGGTCCGGCCGGACGATCGTCTGCAGGAATGCGAGTTCCTCGGAGCCCTGAAGCGGGCTGAAACGAGCTGCCGCGTTGAACAGCGATGCGAGGGTCGCGGCGAGCGCCAGTGACGCGAACGTGCCCAAGGCCGCGGCCGCAGTCGCTCGACGAGCGCCTTCGGTGAGCAGGAACGTCACGGCCGTAACGCCCGACGCGGCCGCCACGGCGAGCCACAGCGGGTCCCAGCCGGCCAGCACGAGCGGCACCACGACGCGGGTGATGACGGCAAGGGTCAGGGCGAGCGCGATGAGCGACCGGACACCGCGCCAACCCCCCACGATCGTCACGGCGACGGCGAAGATCCCCAGCAGCACCGCGATCGTCGGCATGCGCCACAGGTCGTTGACCGCGACGAACTCCCCATCCGGCTCAGGGGAGATCCCCACGATGACTTCGTCGCCGATGTTGAAGCGCGGCGCTTCCTGCGACCCGGTTGGACCCTGGAGCCAGGCCTCCGAGACTGTTCCAGCCCGCGGCCCCGACAGGATTTCAACCTGGGCGTCGGGCTGGGTCGGATCCGTCCCGGGCGGCTCGATGGCGACAAGCCGTGCGCGGACAAGCTCGATCGTCGGCAGCGTGGGCTCGGGAGGTGGACTCAGGTCCGGGAGAAGCCACAGACCGACGACCAGGAGCAGGCCGATGGAAATCGCAAGAGCGTGGGGGCGCAGGCTCGACAGCGGGACATCATTCGGCGGCACCCCGGAACCTGTCGGGCGGGCACGCGTCACGACCGCAAGTCTAGCGGCGCGTCATGAAGCAGCGGAACGGGGGCGTGGCCGAACGCCCCAACAGGGGTTTGATCAGGCGTTGATGACGACGAGCGTCGGCTTCGAGCCTTGGCCGAGCGCGGCCGCGCGGGCGCGGGAGCGATCCAGGGTGCGGACCAGCGCCAGGCGGTAGGTTGCTTCGCTTTCGGGCAGCGGTTCCACGGCGAGCTCGCGGTCCAGCACGGCACGTAGCCGGCGGTACTGGCGTACGACCTGCGACCGGGAGCCGGTCAGGCCGTGGATCGCGATCAGCAGCGCGTGGGCTTCCTCGCGGAGTGGATCGCGGGCAAGCAGCTCCTCGGCTGCGCGCCTGGCTCCGGTGAGGTCGTCCCGCCGGAGCCGTTGCTCGCCGACGTCGCTCAAGGCGTCCTCGAAGAGGTCCGACAGGCGCTCCCGCTCGGCCGCAAAGCAGTCGTGACCGAGTCCTTCGGCGAGGTCGCCGCGGTACAGCTCGACGGCCGTCTCCGTGGCGCAGTCGGCGTTGAGGACACACTCCTCAAAGCGGTCCGTGTCGAGCTCGATTCGGGCTTCCGGTTGCAACCCGATCGTGTCCGCTTCGATCTCGAGGATCGCATCCGGGTCGAGCCCCGCCCCGTTGAAGGCGTTGCGGACCAGCCACAACGCCTGCCGCAGTGCGGCGGAGCTTGCGCCGTCCGCGTCGGGCCACAGGTCGGCTGCGAGCGCATCCCGCGAGCGGGGCCGGCGCGACAGGACGAGGAGCGCGAACAGTGCCTGGGCATGGCGGCCGCTCAGCCGCACGGGTGTGCCGTCGTCGGCTGAGACCTCGACACGTCCGAGCAGGTGGACGTCGAGGGCGGCGCCTGGGCAGCGCGAGATGGTACGCATGTGAACCCCCGTTGCGATCGGCCCCCGGGTCCGGCCCGAGCCCCCCCGGACCGGTCCCGAGGACCTGTCGTGGCAGGACCCCCCAGCCTCCACGTATGCCCCCCACCAGCTCGATCCCGAACCCCAGCGCGGGACCCAGCGGTTATGGGCATTCTCGCCTCGCCTGCAAGCCCGGTTGAGCCCGGATACGACAGCCCGGGTGTCGGCTAGCCGACAAGCCCGTCCGCTACACTCTCGCCCGTGCCGATCGCCGTCATCGTGCTCGACTTCGATCCGGTGCTGCGCCTCGGCGACGTCACGATCCGCTGGCAGACGGTTGCGCTGGCCGCAACCATCTTCGCCGCGTTGTGCCTGGCGGCCGGCGTGGCCCGACGCTCCGCCATGCGCCCTGACGACCTCCTGTTCGTGGTCGTAGGGATCGTCCCCGGAGCGGTGATCGGCGGTCGCATCGGCGCAACCCTCGCGCATGCCGACTTCTATCAGCGCAGCCTGGGCTCCGTCCTCGACCCGGGCCAGGGAACCCTGAGTCTGTCCCTGGCCGTGGCCGGTGGAACGCTCAGCGGTGCCATCGTCGCCCGCCTCCTGGGCACACCCGTTCGGGCGTGGCTGCACATTGCGGCCATGCCTGTGTTGTTCGGGATCGCCTTCGGGAAACTCGCGATGGTGCTTTCGGCGGCGGGCCAGGGTGTCCCGTCCGAGCTCACGTGGGCCACCGCCTACCTCGGACCAGGACCGTGGAGCTCGCTTGCGCCCGAGATCCCGTCACATCCGTCGCAGGTCTACGAGGCGATCGTTGCCCTGGCCGTGCTCGCGCTCATCGCCATCGTGTTTTCCTTCGGCGTCTTCCGCGAGCCCACCGGCCGGGCGCTCCTCGTCGGCATCGCGATCTGGGCGTTCGGCAGGGTGATCGTGGGAACGGTCTGGCGTGACGCGGACGTGATCGGTCCGTTCGGCGTCGAGCAGGTGCTGACGCTGGCAGTCGGCATCGTCTTCCTCGCCCTGACGCTCGTCCCGGCGGTCCTGCCGGTCCCGGCCGACCAGATGCTTCCGCAGGCACCTCGACAGGCCGGCCCCGAATGGCCGGATCCCTCGACGCGGCCTCGCTTCTGACGACGGCGTATCCTCGGGGTCCGACGACACGTGTGAGGACGCCGCCGTGAGCGGCGTGGCAGGAGAGGATCGACCCATGACGCAGATCGCAGAGCCGGGCACGAGCCGGGACGAGGCCCCGCCCGCGGGACGCATCAGTCACTGGATCAACGGCCGCATCGTGGCCGGCACGTCGGGGCGCGAGGGTCCGGTCTACAACCCCGCCACGGGTACGGTCGCCAAGCACGTCGACTTCGCCTCGGTCGAAGAGGTGGCGGCGGCGGTCGCCGCGGCGAAGACGGCGTTCCCCACCTGGCGGGCCACGTCGCTCTCGAAGCGGACCGAGATCATGTTCCGCGTCCGGAACCTGGTCGAGCAGCACCGCAAGGAGATCGCCGCGCTGCTGACCGCCGAGCACGGCAAGGTCCCCTCGGACGCACTGGGTGAGGTCGCCCGCGGGCTCGAGAACCTCGAGTTCGCCACCGGCATCCCGAACCTGCTCAAGGGCGGTTTCACCGAGCAGGCGTCGACCGGCGTGGACGTCTTCCAGATCCGCCAGCCACTCGGCGTCGTCGCGGGCATCACGCCGTTCAACTTCCCGGCGATGGTCCCGATGTGGATGTTCGGGAATGCCATCGCCTGCGGCAACACGTTCGTCCTGAAGCCGTCGGAGAAGGATCCGTCCGCCTCGATCTTCATCGCCGAGCTGCTCGCCGAGGCGGGCGTGCCGGCGGGTGTGTTCAACGTGGTCCATGGTGACAAGGTCGCTGTCGACGCGATCCTCGATCACCCGGACATCGCCGCGGTGAGCTTCGTCGGGTCGACCCCGATCGCGCGCTACATCTACGAGACCGGAACGCGGAACGGCAAGCGGGTCCAGGCCCTCGGCGGCGCCAAGAACCACATGATCGTGCTGCCCGACGCCGACATCGACATGGCGGCCGACGCGGCGGTGTCGGCAGGCTATGGCTCGTCCGGCGAGCGGTGCATGGCGGTGGCAACGGTCGTGGCAGTCGGCGACGTCGCCGATCCGCTCGTCGACGCGATCCGCGAGCGGCTGCCGAAGGTCAAGGTCGGCCCAGGCTCGGACCCCGAGGCGGAGATGGGGCCGCTCGTGACGAAGCAGCATCGCGACAAGGTTGCCTCGTACCTGGAGTCTGGCCCGGCGCAGGGCGCTCGGGTCGTCGCAGACGGGCGCGAGCACCCCCTCTACCGCGAATCCGAGGGGTTTTACCTCGGCGCGTCCCTGATTGACAACGTCACGCCCGACATGGACTGCTACCGAGACGAGATCTTCGGCCCGGTGCTGACGGTCGTTCGAGTCAAGACGTACGACGAGGCGGTCGCGCTCGTGAACGACAACCCGTACGGCAACGGCACCGCGATCTTTACCCGCGACGGTGGAGCTGCTCGCCAGTTCCAGTTCGAGGCCCAGGCCGGCATGGTCGGCATCAACGTTCCGATCCCGGTGCCGGTCGCGTACTACAGCTTCGGTGGCTGGAAGGCGAGCCTGTTCGGCGACCTGCACATGTACGGCCCCGAGGGCATCCAGTTCTACACGCGGGCCAAGGTCGTGACGCAGCGCTGGCCGGACCCGGGCACGTCGAAGGTGGACCTGGGGTTTCCGCGAACCCGATAACGGTTGCCCTGGCGTCGCTCGCGCGATGCCGCGGCCCGGCAGGCGGCACTCCGTCGGTTGAACCACGACCTTCGTGATTCCGCACCCCCACCTCGCTGTGCGGGGCAGCCGGCTTCGCCGTCGGTCGATGCGGTGGGCGGATCGGCGGTCAGCGCACCGCACCGGAAACCGAATCGGGAACGATTCGTCACCGGATCCTGCCAATACACTCCAGACACGACCAGACCGGCCGTGCGAAATCCGAGGGCGACGTGGAGCGAGACCTCGTGGAGCGAGCACGGAGAGGCGATCATGACGCCTTTGCGCTGCTGGCGGGCGCCACGATCGGTCGGCTGGACGCTGCGGCTCGGCTCATCTTGAGGGACCCGTACCGCGCGGAGGACGCCGTCCAGGAGACGCTCGTCCGATGCTGGCGAGACCTGCCCACCCTGCGTGATCCCGACCGCTTCGATGCCTGGCTTCACCGGATCTTTCTCAACGCCTGCCGCGACCAGCTCCGGGTCGCCAAGCGCAGGAGCATCGAGGTCGAGCTTCCCGAGATCCATCCCCTCTCGGTGCCTGACTCGCAATCGGCCGCCGCCGACCGGGACCTCATCGAGCGTGGCGTCCGTCACCTCGATGCCGACCAGCGCACCGTGATCGTCCTGCATTACTACCTTGGCCTGCCGCTGCGCGATGCCGCCTCAGCGATGGGGATCCCGCTCGGGACCGCGAAGTCACGTCTCCATCGGGCGACCCAGGCGCTCCGTGCCGCACTCGACTCGGATGCCCGCGCCGCCCGGCCGATGGCGGAGGGTCCGTCCGGATGACGCAACGCGACGATCTCGATCGACTCCTCTCCACGTGGCTCGACGACCCGTTCACGCCGCCCGCTCCGCAGTACCTCGGACGCGTTCTGGAGCGGACCCGGCAGACACGACAGCGACCGGCCTGGGCCAGCCTTGAAAGGTGGATTCCCATGGCTGACAAGGTCCTCCAACCTACGACAGCACCGCCCCTTCGTGCGGCCTGGCTCGTGATCATCGCGCTGCTCCTGGTCGCACTTGCTACCGCCGTCGTGGTGGTCGGCTCGCGGCTCCTCGCCCCGACGCCTGTCATCCCCCAGGGTGACGCGGCCGTATTCGCCTTCAGCTCGATCACAGGTGATTCGCGTGGACAGGCGGGCGGCGACATCTTCATCAGCCGGGCGGACGGCACCGATTTGCGCCAATTGACGAGTGGGCCCGGGATCGAATCCACCCCGACGTGGTCGCCGGATGGCACGCGCATCGCCTACCGAGTGTGGGAGGGCGGGAACGATTCCGTGGTCGTCATGGACGCGGACGGCGGAAACTCGACGACACTGGACACGACCCCTGCGAGCGGGTTCCACTGCGCGCGAGGCAACCTGACGTGGTCGCCGGACGGAACGAATCTCATCTTCCAGACCAGCCCGGTGTGCGACATGACCTTTGACCTCTTCATCGTGCCGACCGACGGGTCGTCAGCGGCGACGAGGCTGTTGGCCCCGGGTCTGGAGGGCCGTTCTTCCGACTGGTCCCCGGACGGGAATCAGATCGCCTTCGTGGGCAGGGACGCGACCGGCAGCGTCGGCCAGTACGTCGCCGATGCAGGCGATGCGCTGGGAGGCGGGCTCGAGGCACGTGAGATCCTTGCCCTTGACGGAATTGATCTCGCCAACATCCCTGGGGGATCCCGGTGGTCACCGGACGGAACCGAGCTGACAGTCGTCTCTGGCACCGGTGGCATCGTCGTGGTGAAACCCGATGGATCGGAGCCGCGGGTCGTTGCCGAGGAGGCGTTCAATCCCGCGTGGTCACCCGACGGGAAGCGGATCGCCTTCCACCGTACCGTTGAACCCTCGGAGTACTTCAAGGGTGCGCCGTGCACGGCTCGCATGTGGGTCGTCGATGCCGACGGCACCAACGAACGTCGGCTCGATCCGTTGGTGGATGGTTGTTCCCCTTCGCCCGTGTGGTCGCCCGACGGGACCCGGCTCGCGGGTGCTCTGATCGTGCCGACAGCGGATGACCCGAACCTCGGGATCCACTACGGAGTGGTCATGGTCGACGGTAGCGACCCACAGGTGGCCCTTCAGGATGGTGGTGCCGGGTCCTGGCAGCCCGTCGTCGCGCCGATCCCACCGGCACCTTCCTTCGAGGCGGCCGCCCCGAGCCCCTGAACCAACCCATGCCAGCACGATGACCCCCGCAACGCCGGGGGTCGTCGCCCCATGTCAGTGACGTGTCGCAGGCCGCGGCACGGCCGTCTGATCGCTCAGCCCAGCGCAGCGGCCAGGCGCTCGATATCGGCCGGGCCGGTGCCGCAGCATCCGCCGAGCCATTCGGCCCCAAGGGCCGTCCATGACGCCACGATGGCGGGGTTCCACGACCCGGCCTTGTCATTGCGCCACCTGCGTGATTCCGGATCCCACGTGTCGCCCCGGTTCGGGTAGGCGACGAGCGGGAGGTCGGTGGCGGCTCGCGCGATCTTGAGCAGCGCGCGCACGTGCTGCGGGGCGGTGCAGTTGACGCCCACCGCCACGACATCGCGGCCGGACGCAGCCAGGACGATCGCCTCGGCGAACGGCTCGCCGGCGGCGGTCGTGGCGCCGTCACGGCCGGTGTACGAGATCCACGCCGGAATGCCGGTCTCGTCGAGCAGCCGGACGAGCACGCGCGCCTCGCGGACGGTCGGGATCGTCTCGATGGCGAGCAGGTCCG
>Ga0190275_10002769_pt1 | contig 12476 bp, 10 predicted proteins | sample Popmic550T_FD_133745 | JGI IMG/M metagenome (GOLD analysis project Ga0190275, IMG submission 133745) | Populus adjacent soil microbial communities from riparian zone of Yellowstone River, Montana, USA - 550 T | ecosystem: Environmental > Terrestrial > Soil > Riparian zone > Trees stand | place... | reverse complement strand
GCGGAGTCGGTCCTTCAGCGCGCTCATGCCCGCCATTGTGACAGCCTGGGAACATGGCTCCGTCGGTCGCACCTCTGCTCACCGCGGCGACCCTGGGCGGCGTCGCCGTCGCCGGGTACGCCGTGGCGGAGACCCGCCGGTTCGTGCTGCGCGAGGCCACGATGCCGGTGCTGCCGCCAGGCCACGGACCGCTGCGGGTGCTGCACCTGAGCGACCTGCACCTCACTCCCGGTCAGCGCCGCAAGCGCGCCTGGGTCCGCGACCTCGGAGGACTACGCCCCGACCTGGTCGTCAACACCGGCGACAACCTCGCCCATCGCGACTCGGTGCCGGTCGTGCTCGACGCGCTCGGCGACCTGCTCGACGCGCCCGGGGTGTTCGTGTTCGGCTCCAACGACTACTTCGCGCCCACGCTCCGCAACCCGGTGCGGTACCTGCTGCCCGACGACGGCATCCGGCACATCGACAGCGCTGCCCTGCCGTACGACGACCTGCGTCGCGGCCTGAAGGAGGCCGGCTGGCTCGACCTCACCAACCGGCGCGACACGCTCAGTCTCGGCCGTACGTCGGTGGCGTTCGCCGGCGTGGACGACCCGCACCTCTCCTACGACGACCTGGGCGCGATCGCCGGGCCGGCCGATCCTGCCGCCCACCTGCGGGTCGGCGTGGCCCACGCGCCGTACCTGCGAGTGCTCGACCAGCTCGCGGCCGACGGCTACGACGCGATCTTTGCCGGGCACACCCACGGGGGACAGGTGTGCGTCCCGGGCCTCGGCGCCCTCACCACCAACTGCGACCTCGAGCCGTCCCGGGCGCGGGGACTCCACCGGCACCCGGTCGACTCCAGCCCCGGCGATCGGGGGTCCTCCTGGCTGCACGTCTCGGCCGGGCTCGGCACCTCGCCGTACGCCCAGATCAGGCTCGCCTGCCGGCCCGAAGCCACCTTGCTGACCCTCACGCCCCGGGACTGACGGCGGGAACGAGGCTCACGAGGGGGCGGGCGGGATGTTCTGGTTGTTGTGGAAGACGTTGTCCGGGTCCCACGTCCGCTTCAGCTGCCGCAGCCGCTCGTAGACCGCCGGCTCGAACGCGTTCTCCACGCGGTCGAGCCCCTCGGCGCCGAGGAAGTTCAGGTAGGCGTGGCCGGTGCTCCACGCCTTCATGGCCGTTGACATCCGGCGGGTGTGGGCGATGTTGGCCGCGTCCTGATCCGGGTCCGGTGGCCACATCGAGAGATGGTGCAGGTTGAACGGGGCCTGCCGGTTGCCGAACGCTGTCGCGGTCTCGTCGACGCGGGCGATGGCCCCGCCCCCGGCCACCACGATCATCTGCGACAGCGGGGAGACCGGCGGCTGGGCGTGGTCGACGTAGCAGTCGATCGCCTCGTCGGGGAACTCGGCGAGGAAGTCGCCGCTCCAGTAGTTGTGCATGCCCGGCGGGTTCCCCGGATCGAGCAGCTGCTGCACGGCGACGTACGGCATGGGCTGGACGAGGTTGGCGGCCGGAGGACCGAACTCCGTGAGCGGACGGCACACGCGAGCGCCTTCATCGGGGTCCCCTACGTACAGCAGGAGCACGCCCACGGCGGCTTGCCCGCGGGCGGGCTCGGGCACGAACTCGGCCGGCGGTGCCGTGATGAGCGCGACGCCGCTGCCGACCTCGTCGGGGGCGTCCACCATGAAGTCGCGCCAGTGGCGCAGCACGTCGCGGGCGAGGTGCCCGGGGTACAGGAGCATGCCACCAAGCACGATCGGGCCGACCGGGTGCAGCCGCAGCACGAACTCGGTCACGATCCCGAAGTTGCCCCCGCCGCCCCGGATCGCCCAGAACAGGTCCGGGTTGAGCTCCTCCGACGCGGTCACGACCTCGCCTGCCGCGGTCACGACCGTCGCCGAGAGGAGGTTGTCGCACGTGAACCCGAGCTTGCGCTCCAGCCACCCGCTCCCGCTACCCAGGGCGAGCCCGCCGACACCGGTCGTGGACACCCGGCCGCCCGTCACCGCCAGCCCGTGCTCCTGGGTCGCTGCGTCCACCGCGCCCCAGCGTGCGCCGCCACCGACCCGCGCGACGCGGGCCTCGGCGTCGACCACGATGTGGTCGATCGCGCGCAGGTCGAGGCACACCGCGCCGTCCATGATCGCTGCGCCGGTGACACTGTGTCCGCCGCCGTAAACCGTGACCTCGTGTCCGGCGGCCATGGCCGCCTTCAAGGCCACGGCGACGTCCTCGGCGTCGAGGCACTGCATCAACCGCTCCGGCTTGCGATCGATGAGCCCGTTGAAGACTCTGCGCGCCTCGTCGTACCGCTCGCTCGACGGCTCGATGACGACACCCTTGAAGTCCGACATGGACCGATCCCCCCTCAGAGTCGGAGGGCCCGAGGCCTCTCCGGGGCCTGATTGTCTACCCGCACGGGTGAACGGAACAAGCCTCTCTCGGGGCCGGGCGGGCGCCGGTGCCCGATTTCGGGACGCCGAGCGTGCTCGGGTAGGGTTCGTGATTGCGAGCCTGGAGGCGACTCCGGCTCGCGATCGGGCTGTGGCGCAGCTTGGTAGCGCGCCTCGTTCGGGACGAGGAGGCCGCAGGTTCAAATCCTGTCAGCCCGACCCGCTGGACAGCCGGACCCTCGGGTCCGGCTGTCCGCGTCTCACGGTCTGGCACACTTCGCCGCATGGCCGAGAAGGATCCCGGGAAGGACGGCCCCTCGCTGGAGCTGCCCTCCTTCGGCTTCGGGCGCAAGCGGAAGGCGGCCACCGAGCCGGACGAGCCCGAACCCGAGCCGACCGCCGTCGAGCCCGCGCCTGAACCCACCGCGGCCGAGCCCGAGCCTGAACCCGAACCCGAGTCCACCGCCGTCGAGCCCCAGTCTGAACCCACCGCCGTCGACCCCGAGCCTCAACCCACGGCGATCGAGCCTGTCGAGACCCCCGAGGAGCCTGCCCCCGGCGGCCGCAAGGCATCCCGAGCGGTCTCCCTACCGGCGATCGGCGGCCAGGCCGCGGCGATCACCACCGGTCTGGTCGTGGGCGCGCTGCTGGTCGGGCTGGTCTGGGGGTCACTGCGACTGTGCGAGGTCGTGCGGGGCACGTCGTCGTGCGGCCAGCCCGGGTTCCTCGTGCTGCTCGCGATCCTGGTGCTGCTCGTGCTCGTAGGGCGCGGGCTCCTGAAGGGCTTCGGGGTCGACGACGCCGGGGGCACCAGCTTCCTCGGCGTCGGCGTGGTCGCCGTCGTGGTGCTGCTGTTCCTGTCGGGCCAGCTCTTCGAGTGGTGGACGGCGCTGGTCGTCCCGGCCGCGGCCATGGTGTCGTTCGCGCTCGCCCACTGGGTGAGCACGGCGTTCGTCGAGACGCCCGAGGGCAACCTGCACCGCTGACGGTCCGTCTCATGGCTGGGTAACGTCGGATCGGACGCGCTTGGCACGCGTCGCAACCCGTGGGAAGCGCGTCCGATCCGGCGTTAGCCGCGAGCGGCGGCGACCAGCTCGGCGATCTGGACCGTGTTGAGGGCGGCGCCCTTGCGCAGGTTGTCGTTGCTGATGAACATCGCCAGCCCGCGGTCACCGTCGACACCCGGGTCCTGCCGCAACCGTCCGACGTACGACGGGTCCTTGCCCGCCGCGTGGAGCGGAGTCGGGACCTCCCGCAGCTCGACGCCCGGCGCGCCCGCGAGCAGCGACGTAGCCCTCTCGGGGGTCATCGGCCTCGCGAACTCGGCGTTGACCGACAGCGAGTGGCCGGTGAAGACCGGGACCCGGACACAGATGCCCGAGACGAGCAGGTCGGGGATGTCGAGGATCTTGCGCGACTCGTTGCGGAGCTTCTGCTCCTCGTCGGTCTCGTTCAGACCGTCGTCGACGATCGAACCGGCGAGCGGGAGGACGTTGTAGGCGATCGGCGCGACGTACTTCACAGGGTCTGGGAACGCGACAGACTCGCCGTCGTAGGCAAGCTCGCGCGCCTTCTCACCCGCCGCCTCGACACCGCGGGCGAGCTCCTCGACACCGGCCACGCCCGAGCCCGACACGGCCTGGTACGACGAGATGACCAACCGGATCAGCACCGCGTCGTCGTGCAGCGGCTTGAGGACCGGCATCGCCGCCATGGTGGTGCAGTTCGGGTTGGCGATGATGCCGCGGCCGGCTGCGAGCACCGGCTGCATCGCGTCCGGGTTGACCTCCGACACCACGAGCGGGACCTCGGGTTCGCGGCGGAACGCCGAGGAGTTGTCGACGACGATCACACCGGCGTCGGCGAAGCCGGGCGCAAGCGCCCGCGAGGTGGTGGCGCCCGCTGAGAACAGCGCGAGGTCGAGTCCCGCGGGGTCGGCGGTGGCGGCGTCCTCGACCACGATCTCGCGGCCCCCGAAGGGGAGCACGGTCCCCGCCGACCGGGCGGAGGCGAAGAACCGGACCTCGTCGACCGGGAAGTTCCGCTCGAGCAGGATCTGGCGCATCGCGACGCCCACCTGGCCGGTGGCGCCCACGATTCCGAGGCGGAGGCCCATGACTACCTTCCCGTCCCGCCGTAGACGACTGCCTCGATCTCCTCGGAGTCGAGCTCGAAGGCCGTGTGGGTCGCCTGCACCGCCGCATCCACCTGGGTCTGGTCGACGATGACCGAGATCCGGATCTCCGAGGTCGAGATCATCTCGATGTTGACGCCTGCGCTCGCGAGGGCGGCGAAGAACCGGGCAGTGATCCCAGGGTGGGACCGCATGCCGGCGCCGATCAGGGACACCTTGCCGATCTGGTCGTCGTACAGCAGCTTGTCGTAGCCGACCTCGGTCTGGATCCGGGCCAGCGCACCCATCGCGGCCTGCCCGTCGGCGCGCGGCAGCGTGAAGGAGATGTCGGTCAGACCGGTGGCGGCGGCGGAGATGTTCTGCACCACCATGTCGATGTTGATCTCGGCCGCGGCCAACGACTCGAAGATCCGGGCCGCCTCGCCGACCTTGTCGGGCACGCCGACGACCGTGATCTTGGCCTCGCTCCGGTCGTGGGCAACACCGGCGATGATCGCCTGTTCCATCTCAGCTCCCTGCTCGGGGTTGGGCACGATCCAGGTGCCCTCCTTCTGGCTGAAGGAGGAGCGCACGTGGACGGGGATGCGGTAGCGGCGGGCGTACTCGACGCAGCGCAGGTGGAGGATCTTGGCGCCTGAGGCGGCCATCTCCAGCATCTCCTCGGTCGAGACGCGGTCGAGCTTGCGTGCCGTGGGCACGATCCGCGGGTCGGCGGTGAAGACGCCGTCGACGTCCGAGTAGATCTCGCACACCTCGGCACCCAGCGCGGCGGCCAGCGCGACCGCCGTGGTGTCGGACGCACCCCGGCCGAGCGTGGTGACGTCCTTGGTGTCCTGCGAGACGCCCTGGAACCCGGCCACGATCGCGATCGCGCCCGAGGCGATCGCGTTCTCGATCCGGCCAGGGGTGATGTCGATGATCTTCGCCTTGCCGTGTGCGGAGTCGGTGATCACGCCCGCCTGCGACCCGGTGAACGACTGTGCCTTGTGTCCAAGCCGGGCGATCGCCATCGCGACCAGCGCCATCGAGATCCGCTCGCCCGCGGTCAGCAGCATGTCGAGCTCGCGCGGCGGCGGCAGCGGCGTCACCTGCTCGGCGAGGTCGCGCAGCTCGTCGGTGGTGTCACCCATCGCCGACACCACGACGACCACGTCGTGTCCTGCCTTCTTGGTGGCCACGATCCGCTGGGCGACACGCTTGATGCCGGCCGCGTCCGCGACCGACGATCCGCCGTACTTCTGCACGACAATGCCCACCGGGTGTCACCTCCTGGGGTCGGGGTGCTGGCCGCGGCCGATTCTACTGGGGGTCAGCTGCCGGAGTCCTCGGCGTCCAACACGGCCTCCGCGGCCTCGATCAGCGGCTTCTCGGTGGGGAACTCGGCGTCGAGCCGGTCGTGGGTGACCACCGACAGCAGCGCATTGAGCGCGGCGCCTGCGAGGTTGCCCCACGAGGCGACGTAGGAGAACTGCCACCACCACAGCGCCTCGGCGATGTTGCCACTGCGGTAGTGGCGAAGCCCGTTCTCGAGGTCGGTGGCGATGCTGCTCAGGTCGTCGGAGAGCTGACTCTCCACGACATCAGGCACGTAGGGGTCGAACACGAACGAGTACGTGTCGACGTCGCCGAGCATCTCGGCGAGCCGCAGCCGCAGCTGGTCGAGGTCCGCCTCGGCGCCCACGTCGGGCTGGTACTCCGAGCCGGGCGTGAAGTCCCGCTGCGCACCCAGCCGGGCGCCGGCGAGCAGGATCTGCGAGATCTCGAGGAGCAGCAGCGACACCGCCCGACCGCCGTCGTTCTCGCGGGCGATCTCGCGCAGCGCGAGCAGGAACGACGCGACCTGATCGGCGATCTGCTGAGCGAAGTCGAGATCGGTCTCGGGGGTCGTGGGGGCGTCAGTCATCGGCTGTCCTCCGTCCAGCGAATGCTCGGCCGAGGGTCACCTCGTCGGCGTACTCGAGGTCTCCTCCTACGGGCAGTCCACTCGCCAATCGCGTCACGCGCAACCCGAAGTCCTTCAGCATCCGTGTGAGGTACGTCGCGGTCGCCTCGCCCTCGAGGTTCGGGTCGGTGGCGAGGATGACCTCGGTGACGGTGCCGTCGGCGAGCCGCTGGAGCAGCTCCTTGATGCGCAGCTGGTCGGGTCCGATGCCGTCGAGCGGTGAGATCGCGCCGCCCAGCACGTGGTAGCGGCCGCGGAACTCGCGGGTGCGCTCGATGGCGACGACGTCCTTGTACTCCTCGACGACGCACAGCACGGCCGGGTCGCGCCGCGGGTCGCTGCAGATCCGGCACTGCTCGGCCTCGGACACGTTGAAGCAGACCGAGCAGAAGCGCACCTTGGCCTTGACCTCGATCAGCACGTCCGCCAGACGACGGACGTCGACCGGCTCGGCCTGCAGCAGGTGGAACGCGATCCGCTGCGCGCTCTTGGGACCCACGCCGGGCAGTCGCCCGAGCTCGTCGATCAGGTCCTGGACGATGCCTTCGTACAACGTGGGCGTCCTATCCGAGGCCGGGGATGCCGCCGCCGCCGGCAAGCGGCCCGAGCGCCTCGGACGCCATGGTGTCGGCCTGTGCCTTGGCGTCGCGGTAGGCGGCCACGATCATGTCGCCGAGGTCGGAGAGGTCGTCGGGGTCGGAGCCGTCGAAGCCGCCGGCCTTGATGTCGACGGCCACCAGCTCGCCCACACCGTTGACGGCGACGGTGACCGCACCGCCGGCGACCGTGCCCTCGACGCGGGCCTGGGCCAGCCGCTCCTGGGCTTCCTGGAGCTGGACCTGCATCTGCTGCGCCTGCTCCATGAGCGCGTTGAGGTCGAAGCCGCCGCCCCCGAAGGGGTTGTCGGCACCGGGGTTGTCGAACGGATTCTGGCTCATCGGGTCACCTCTCTGGTGGGGTTCACGAGTGACGGATCTCCTCGATCACCTCGGCGCCGAGCTCGCGCTCGAGCAGCTCGGCGCCCGCCAGCCCGCTGTTCTCGGCGTCGGGGTCGTCGCGGTGGGCGTCGGAGTCGGGGTCGCCGGACGGCGCGGGCCCGGCCGCGACCGGCGCCGTTTCCGAACCGGACGCGGGCGGGGACGTCGCGTCGTCGCCGGCGTCGCTCGCCCAGTCGGGCGGGCCGGACGCCTCGGACGTCGACTCGGACATCGCGGATGAAGGGGCCGACGTCGGCTCGACCCGCGCAGTCGCGCCGGCAGCAGGCTCGCTGCGGCCGCCGCCTCCGGCACTCGGGTCGACGATCGCCTCGACGCTCCAGTCGACGCCGGCGACGTCGATCGCCGCCTGGCGCAGGATCTCGTCACAGCCGCCGTTGAGGAACGAGTCGCGGGCACCCACGTTGTTGAAGCCGAGGGTCAGCGTCTGGCCGTCGACGCCGATCACCTGGGAGTTCTGGGTCAGGTGCATCCACGCCACCCGCCGGCGCATCTTCGTGGCCTCGACGATGTCGGGCCACAGCCGGCGCACCTCGACCAGACTGAGGGCGGCGCCGGCAGGTGCCGGGGCGGTGTCAGTCGGGGGTGCGACGTCTGCCTCATGGTGGGGGTCGGGCTCGGCCCGCATCACCGGCTCGGGGGTCTCGACCGGCTCGACCGCCGTGGGGTCGGGCTCGGGGGTCTCGACCGGCTCGACCGCCGTGGGGTCGGGCTCAGGGGTCTCGACCGGCTCGACGTCCGGCTCCTCGACCACCGGCTCCGGCTCGGCCACGGGAGCCTCGGTCACCGGCTGTGCAGGGTGCTGGGCGGCCGGCGGGGCGGGGTCCTCGCGGACCGGGGCCGGGCTCGGAGTGCCGCCGGTGATCGACGCCCGCTTCTCGAGCCGGTCGACGCGCGCCAGGATCCCCGCCTCCGAAGGGTCGGAGCCGGGGAGCAGCACCCGGGCGCAGATCAGCTCGAGCAGCAGCCGGGGCGCAGTGGCACCCCGCATCTCGGTCAGGCCGGTGGCGACCAGGTCGGCCGCCCGGCTGAGCTCGGCCGGGCCGAACCGCGCCGCCTGGGCTACCAGCCGCTCGCCCTGGTCCTCGGAGACGTCGATCAGGCCGCTGGCCGGCGCGTCGGGCACCGCCGCGACGATGACCAGGTCGCGGAGCCGGCGCAACAGGTCCTCGGTGAAGCGGCGCGGGTCCTGGCCGGTCTCGATCACCCGGTCGACCACGCCGAACACGGCCGCGCCGTCGCCGGCTGCGAACGCGTCGACCACGTCGTCGAGCAGTGCCGTCGGCGTGTAGCCGAGCAGCCCGGTGGCCAGGTCGTGGGTCACGCCGTCAGGGCCAGCGCCGCCGAGCAGCTGGTCGAGCACCGACAGCGAGTCGCGCGCCGAGCCCGCGCCGGCCCGCACGATCAGGGGCAGCGCGGCCGGCTCGATCGTGACGCCCTCGCTCTCGCAGATCTCCGACAGGTACGACATGAGCAGTCGCGGCGGGATCAACCGGAACGGGTAGTGGTGGGTGCGCGACCGGATCGTCGGGATGACCTTCTCCGGCTCGGTGGTCGCGAAGATGAAGCGCAGGTGGGGCGGCGGCTCCTCCACCAGCTTGAGCAGGGCGTTGAAGCCCTGCGTGGTGACCATGTGGGCCTCGTCGATGATGTAGACCTTGTAGGGACTCCTCACCGGCGCGAAGAACGCCTTCTCCCGCAGGTCGCGGGCGTCGTCGACGCCGCCGTGGGAGGCGGCGTCGATCTCGATCACGTCGATCGAGCCCGGTCCGCCTCGGGCCAGGTCGCGGCAGCTGTCGCACTCGCCGCACGGGTCGGCCACCGGCGCCTGCTCGCAGTTGAGGGAGCGGGCCAGGATCCGGGCGGAGGTGGTCTTCCCGCAGCCGCGGGGGCCGGAGAAGAGATAGGCGTGGTTGACCCGGTTGGCCGCCAGCGCCGCCCGCAGCGGAGTCGTGACGTGGTCCTGCCCGATGACGTCGGCGAACGTCTCGGGCCGGTACCGGCGGTAGAGGGCGAGCGGGGACTCCACTACTGCACCCTAACGAGCGGACCTGACATCGAGTAGCGGCGTTCCCAAGCCGGTGACTCCGGGGTGAGTTGGAGGCCACGAGCGGGTCCACCTAGACTCGGGCCAACCCCCCGCGTGGCGGCATCTTGCCGAACTCCCCCAGGGCCGGAAGGCAGCAAGGGTAAGCGAGCTCTACCGGGTACGCGGGGGGCCTTTTCGTCCCCGAACGGTGGCCCCGGCCATGATTTCGTCGGCCCGTCGACGGGCGGGTACTCTCCTCCGCGGAGGATTCGCCTAGTGGCCTATGGCGCTCGCTTGGAAAGCGGGTTGGGTTAACAGCCCTCAGGGGTTCGAATCCCCTATCCTCCGCCACGCGACACGGCCTTGACCTGCAGAAACGTTGAGGCTGGCGCACCTTGCCCCGAACGCCCCAACGGCGCCTCGGATCGCGTTGTCTCATCGCTCCTGCTCATCAGAACCAAGTACCGTGTTCGTTCTCGTGCGCCTCATGATGGCCATGAGCGGACGTTCCGCCTCGCCCGGTCGGCACTTCTTCACCCAACAGGGGTGATTGTCTGGGCACTCGTTGCTGTCACGGTCAGAACGCCATGGATCAAGGACAGAGGTCAGGAGCACGTATGTCGAGGTCGGGCACCACAGGGAACGGGCTGACGCCCGAGCAGATGCGCGAGGCCATCGAGGGCCTCTCGTCCCCTGACACGATCGACTCACCGTTCGGGCCCTTGGAGTTCTTCGATGGCCTGCCCCGACCCGACACGGTATCAACCGTCTACGACGCGCTCGACCTCATGCGCGGCATCGAGGTCTTCCTCAACGCCGTCCCGGGCGCCTCCCTGGTCGCGATGCGCCGAGGCATGCGATCAGCTGGTATCACCTCGCCAAGGGTCATCGGCTTCACCGACCCCCGAGCGAACTCTCGGAGCCTGTTCCTGACCCCGAACACCGAGACCACCTACGGCACAGCCTTCCTGGATCTGAAGGACTGGGGCCCGACCGTGATCGAGGCACCGCCGGAGTCGCTGTGCGTGGTGGACGACTTCTGGTTCCGTTACGTCGCCGACATGGGTATCGCGGGGCCTGATCGCGGCCAGGGAGGGAAGTACCTGTTCTTGCCCCCCGGCTACGAGGGTGAGATCCCCGATGGCTACTTCGCCTATCACTGCCCGACGTACTCCAACTGGGTCGTTCTCCGTGCGCTGAGTGGGGTTCCGGGGATCAAGCAGACCAGGATCTACCCGCTCGGCGAGGCTGCGGCACCGGAGGCCAACGCGTTCGTGAACCTCGCCGACCAGGTCTTCAACACCGTGCACAGCAACGACTTCTCCTTCTTCGAGGAGGTCGATGAGCTCCTGCAGGAGGAGCCAACCGAGGCGCTCGATGCAGAGCGCGCCGGGCAGCTCGCGGCCATTGGTCTGGTCGCCGGCCAGCCGTTCGCGCCGGATGCGAGGATGCGCCGCATTCTCACCAAGGCTGCCGAGATAGGTGCGGGCATGGCACGCACGATCGCCTACGAGCCTCGCGATCCCGAGGGAGTCCTCTACGGGTCCTGGAGGGTGGCGTTCATCGGCGGCAGCCACGAGTTCCTGCGCAACGGAGCGCGGCTGCTCGATGCCCGGACCCAGTTCCACTACCTGGCCACCGTGGTGACCCCCGCGATGGCTCACGCCCACGTCGGTGCCGGATCGGCCTACGCGTACACGATTCACGACAGCAACGGGGACCTCCTCGACGGAGCGCGGACATACCGACTCCATGTGGACCCCGACGTACCTGCGAAGAACTTCTGGGCGGTAGACCTCTACGACACCCAGACCCGGTCTCTCCTCCAGGTTTCCTCAACCGTCTGGCCAGCCCTGGCCAGCAACACGGGCACCCTGGAAGCCAACGACGACGGCTCCCATGATCTGTACTTCGGACCTGTGGCCCCCAAAGGCCGGGAGACAAACTGGGTCGAAACCATCCCCGGCAAGTCGTGGTTCCAACTGTTCCGCCTCTACGGTCCACTCCAACCCTGGTTCGACCAAACCTGGCGACTCAACGAGTTCGAGCCCACCGACTGACACGCCACCAGGCAATCGCTTCATCAGTGAGGGGCGGAATGGACGGCTACGTTGCTGGCACGTACTCGCCCGATGGCACCCGTCCCAGGACCTGCGCACCCTCGTTCGAGTGATGATCGCTGACCCGCCCGGAGCCCTCAGGGGTTCGATCCTCCGCCAAGCGAGACGGCGCGAGCCACGCGGGGGAGGGTGGCTCGCGCCGTGGTTCGCTGCTCGCCTCAGTGCGGCGAGGTAGCCTGCCCGGCCGGCTTCCCGGCGTCGGTGGGCTTGCCCGGGTCGTCCGGCTTCCCGGCGTCCGCGGGCTTGCCAGCGTCGTCCGGCTTCCCGGCATCCGCGGGCCGACCGACACCGTCCGGCGCGCCCACACCCTCAGGCGGTCCCTTCGGCGTGTCCGCGGGAGCTTCGTGCTGTCCGGCCCGGCTCTTGCCACCCGAGGCCGCGGTCGAGATCTCCGCGCCCTTGTCGACGCCGGTGGCGTCGGTGGTCTTCGCGAGCTCGGAGATCTCCGCGCCCTTGCCGGGCGAGTCCTCGTTGGTCTCCGTAGCGTCGGTCGTGTCCTCGGTGGACGTCGCCCCTTCCGAGTCGTCCTGGCCGGACGAGCCACGGCTGTCGGGATGACCCTCGGATGTCTCGTTGGGCCCGGGGACGGTAACGCCGATCTTGGCCAGGGCTTCGTGGGCCGTGTCCTGGGCGGCGCCCGGCAGCGCTCCGGCGGCAGCTGCGGAGAAGGCTCCGGCGAAGATGAGCGCGGCCGTCGCGCTGGTTGCCAGGGCGGCCTTGGCGGGGCTGATGCTGGACAGCATGTGAGTCCTCTCGTGGGGTTGAGCGGCACGGAACGCCGCCAGCGCCTCGGACTCTCCGGGCACCGGCCCGGGCTCCGTGGGGGCACCAGCGGCCGCCAGAAGCGCTCTCACCCGTTCGGAGGAGGT
>Ga0190275_10002768_pt1 | contig 12476 bp, 10 predicted proteins | sample Popmic550T_FD_133745 | JGI IMG/M metagenome (GOLD analysis project Ga0190275, IMG submission 133745) | Populus adjacent soil microbial communities from riparian zone of Yellowstone River, Montana, USA - 550 T | ecosystem: Environmental > Terrestrial > Soil > Riparian zone > Trees stand | place... | reverse complement strand
GATACTTGTTCGTCCCTCCCGGCCGCCACCCTGGCGCGCCGAAGCCGAGCGTGGAGAAGCAACGTGACGTATGTGATCGCCGAACCGTGTGTTGATCTCCTCGACCGCGCCTGCGTCGAGGAATGTCCGGTCGACTGCATTTACGAAGGCGGCCGGATGCTCTACATCCACCCCGACGAATGTGTCGACTGCGGCGCCTGCGAGCCGGTGTGTCCGGTGGAGGCGATCTTCTACGAAGACGATGTTCCGGCCGAGTGGGCGGATTACACCAGGGCCAATGTCGATTTCTTCGACGATCTGGGGTCGCCCGGCGGTGCTTCCAAGACCGGAAAGATCGCCAAGGACGACCCAATGGTCGCTGCTCTGCCGCCGATGGGCGGCGAGAACTGACTCGCGCCGGCGAGGGCCGCCCGGGCGGCGACTCGCGGACCGTTGATCGGCTGGTGCCACCAATGGCGGGTGGTCGGACCAGCGTGTCTCCGATCAGCCGGATGCCGGACTTCCCGTGGGACAGCCTGCTGCCGGCACGCCGCGCAGCAGCGGCCCATCCGGAGGGTCTGGTGGACCTGTCCATCGGCACTCCGGTCGACCGGGTGCCATTGCCCGTCCGGACCGCGCTGAGCGGCGCATCGGAGGCGCCGGGTTACCCGACCGTGCACGGCACCCTCGCTGTCCGCCGGGCCTACAGCGAATGGCTCAGCCGGGCCCACGGGGTCGACAATGTCGACCCGGCCAATGTGCTGCCCACGATCGGCTCCAAGGAATTGGTCGCCTCGTTACCGACTCAATTGGGCCTCAAGCCCGGCGACGTCGTCGTCATTCCCGAACTGGCTTACCCGACGTATGAGGTCGGCGCGATCATGGCCGGCGCCACGGCGATCAGGGCGGACTCGCTGACCGCGATCGGGCCGGAAAAGGTCTCACTCATCTGGATCAACTCACCGTCGAACCCGACCGGACGGGTGTTGCCGGTGGAGCATCTGGCCAAAATCGTCGCCTGGGCCAGGTCGCGGGGCGCCATCGTGGCGTCCGACGAGTGTTATATCGACCTCGGCTGGGAGTCAGCCCCGGTGTCGATCCTGCATCCGGATGTGAGCAGAGGCGACCACACCCGGCTGCTCGCCGTGCACTCGCTCTCCAAACGCTCGAACATGGCCGGCTACCGGGCCGGGTTCGTGTCCGGCGACCCTGCGCTGGTCGCGGGGTTGATCGCGTTGCGCCGGCACCTCGGTGCGATGGTGCCATCGCCCATCCAGGCCGCTGCCCGCGCCGCCCTCGATGATGACGGCCACGTGCTGGCCCAACGCAGCCGGTACGGTCGGCGCCGCGAACTGCTCCGCGATGCCCTCGACGCGGCCGGATTCCAGTCGGCCGCCGAGGCCGGGCTCTACCTCTGGTGCACCCGCGGCGAGCCCGCCATGCGTTCGGTGGACTGGTTTGCCGAGCGGGGCATCCTGGTTACCCCCGGCACGGTGTACGGACCCGCCGGCGGCAGTCACATCCGAGTGTCACTGACCGCCTCCGACGAGCGGGTCGCCGCCGGTGTCTCCCGGATCGAGAAGATGGTTCGCCGCCGCCGGTAGCGGTCACCCTGCCATCCCGATCGGCTGGTTGAACGGAGTGATCACCTGGATCGCCGAGTATGCAGAGCGGGGTGTTCCGGGCAGTGCATGGTGGGCCTGCATGATCACCCGGCAGGCCCTGCGGAGGTCCCCCGAAGATCGTGGTGCAGAACTGCGGAAACGCCGCCGGACAGCAGCGCCCGGTAGTCCGCGTCGAGGTCGTGGGCGACGAACGCGCGGTATTGCCGCAGCAGCGATACAACAGCCAGCGACCCAACATCAGCAGACCCGACAACAGAAAGTAGACGCCATGGCCGCCCCCACCGCGATTGTCAGCGCCTCCCGCCGTCACCAGCAGACCTGGCTCAGCCAGGAGGACTGCGACCTGGGCGAGTTCCGTGCGCTGGTCGAGGTCCCGACCAAGCTGGCGGATTACCCGCACGCCGACTCGATCGACCGCAATGTGCTGATCTACGGGACTGCGCTGCGTGAGCTGGTCGATTCGGGCGCAGACCTCCGCGAGGTGCAGGCCGAATTGGTGGACGCGTTGATGGACGGCCCCGGCATCGTCGTGTTCAGCCGCGCCTTCCAGGACACCAATGTCATCGATCGGGCGACCGACGCGTTCAACGAATTGGTCGACGACCAGAAGGCGCGCGGTGTCGCCGGCGGCGATCATTTCGCCCCGCCCGGCGCGAACGACCGGGTTTGGAATGCACTGGAGAAGCTGGCCGTGCATCGGCCGGAGGTTTTCGCCGATTACTACGCCAACGACATCGTGGCGCTGATCTCCGCAGCCTGGCTCGGCCCGAACTATCAGGTGACATCGGCCCTCAATGTCGTCAATCCCGGCGGCAAGGCGCAGACTGCCCATCGGGACTACCACCTGGGGTTCATGCCGTTGGCGACCGCGGCCGGTTTCCCAGCGCACGTGCACCGGCTGTCTCCGGTGCTGACCCTGCAGGGCGCCATCGCGCACTGCGATATGCCGGTGGTGACCGGCCCGACGATGTACCTGCCGAATTCGCAGAAGTATCTGCCCGGTTACCTGGCCACCGACCTGCCGGAGTTTGCCGATTACTTCCAGCAGAACTACGTGCAACTGCCGCTGAAAAAGGGTGACGCGGTGTTCTTCAACCCGGCGCTGTTCCACGGTGCCGGCACGAACAATTCCGCCGACGTCAAGCGGATGGCCAACCTGCTGCAGGTATCGTCGGCGTTCGGCCGGGCATTGGAATCGGTGGACCGAACGACGGTGTGCACCGCCATCTATCCGACATTGCTCACGCGCAAACAGGCCGGTGCTACGGAGGCCGAACTGCGCAACATCATCGCGGCCGCAGCTGAGGGTTACCCTTTCCCGACCAACCTCGACCTGGACCAGCCAATCGGCAGCCTCAACCCGGAGACCCAGGCGGAGCTGACCTGGCGGGCGCTGCAGGAAGACTGGGACGGCAACACCTATGTGGCGGCGCTAAGGGCACAGGAAGTCCGGCACCGGAGCCCTTGAGCTGACGGGTCAATGGTTATCGTCGTGCGATGACCTCCGACCCAGATATCCCGGCGCCGGACGACAAGGACTGGACCTGGGTTCTCGAACGGCCGTGCTCGGACTGCGGATTCGATGCTTCTCTGGTTCTTGGCCCGGACGTCGGGGGACTGGTGCGGGACGCCGGGCACCGATGGCAGGGTGTGCTGGCCCGCCCTGATGTTCGCCGCCGCCCGTCGCCGACCGTGTGGTCGGTCGCCGAATATGGCAGCCACTGCCGGGACGTGTGTCGAATCTTCGGCGAACGAGTCACCCTGATCCTGGAACAAGACGACCCGCTCTTCCCAAATTGGGATCAGGACCAAACTGCCATCGAAAAGCGTTATTGGGCCGATGATCCGGCGGTCGTTGTGGTGGAATTGACGGCCGCGGCCGAAGCGGCGGCCGCGACCTTCGACACGGTAACCGGCGCGCAATGGGCGCGCGCCGGCCGGCGGAGCAATGGTTCGGTCTTTACGGTGCTGACACTTGGCCGGTATTTCGTTCACGATCTTGTGCATCACCTCTGGGACGTCCGGTCCTGACGACCCCGAATTCGCCGCCCGCTGGCCAGCAAACGATCTTGCTCCTACGATCGCCGCATGACGCTGGCACTCAAGGACGAGCTTTTCGACGCGCAGTTCGTGCGCGCTCTCGCCTACCTCAGTCACGGTGGGGCGGACATCGGGGAGTGTTTCGGAACGGCCACCCGGATCACCAAGACCGACGGTGACCTCTGGTACGAGGAATGGCTGGCAACGGCGCAGCGAGTTGAGGGCAGGGCGGAAAGTAGTGTCGCCGCTGGTGACTCGGTCAGCGCCAGAGACTGCTATTTCCGGGCGTCGAACTATTTCCGGACAGCGGGCATCTTCGTCATTGGTGCGCCGGTCGACGAGCGGTTCCGGTCGAGTTCGCGCAAGCAGACCGAAACATTTCGAAAGGGAGCGGCATTGCTGGACCTGCCGCCCGACATCGTGCAGATTCCCTACGACAAAACCACATTGCCCGGTTACTTCTACCGGGTGGCCGCGGACGGTGTGGCTCGGCCCACGGTGATCCTGGTCGACGGCTACGACGGAACCGTCGAGGAACTGTATTTCGCCAATACCGTCGCCGCCCTGGAGCGGGGTTACAACGTGCTGGCATTCGACGGCCCGGGGCAGGGCTCGGTGATCCTCGAGCAGGGCATTGCATTTCGGCCGGACTGGGAGAATGTGGTCACCCCGGTCGTGGACTTCGCGCTCACGCTGCCGGAGGTCGATGCGAGCAGGCTGGTGCTGCACGGCTGGAGCTTCGGGGGCTATCTGGCACCGCGGGCCGCCACTGCCGAACACCGGCTGGCTGCGTGCATATCGGACAGTGGGCCCTACGACCTGTACGAGGCGTCGATCGCCAGGGTGCCGGGCGTGCTGGCCAAGCAGCTATCCGACGGCCAAGGTGGGCGGGCGGGATGGAACAAAATTGCCCTCAAGATCCTGCAGGAGGCGCTGGAATCGACGATGAAGAAAGCGTCCGCGGGGTGGGCGCTACGGCGAAATCTCTGGGTGCACGGCCTTACCGACCCGCTGGAATTCTTCCGCTTGGCGCCGCAGTACACCCTCAAGGGCCGGGAGCAACTCATCCAGTGCCCGACCTTTGTGTGTGGCACCGAAGGAGACGATCTCAGTGCGTTGGCCAAGACATTCGCCGACAGGTTGGTCTGCCCCAAAGAATTTGTGTTGTTCGGCCCGGCCGACGACGTCAGTGGGCATTGCGAGATGACCGGCCGGGCAGTCTTCCACCGCCGGGTGTACGACTGGCTGGACACGGTGCTCGAGCTCAGTCCAGGCGCAGCAAAGCTGCAATAAGGGTCTGCGCGAGCCACTGGCTGAACTCCTCGGGCGTCCAGCCCCGGTCATTGACCAGGGCGTCGTAGTTAGCTCCGCGACCGGTCGAACCTTTACCTACCGGCAGATGCATATGTTGCGATATGTCGACGGCAAGGCTCAGGAGCACTGGGCGGTGCGGGATGACGCGAGCCTGCTGCGGCAACTGACCGGCCAGCAATAGCGGTACAGGTTCTAGTTCCCGGAAGCGTCGTTGGCGGTGAGAATCTCGCCGATTGCGGTCTCCAGCGACCGGGCCACTGTCAGCGCCTGCAACTCGGACAGCCGCACGGCCAGCGGTCGGTCGGAAGAGCTGATGTCGTAGATGCGCCTCTTGAGCTCGAATTCGATCTGTGCCCGGTCGAGCAGCGTGAAAATGCGCCCGGCCGAATCGTTCTCGGCCAATGCCGGGTTGGGCCCGACGTTGACCGATAGGCTGCTCGTCACCGGTACATCGGCGACGGAGACTGACACCCGGCCACTGACCTGGGTGACATTTGGCTCAATGACATGTCCATCGAGCGTCGCATCGATCCGGGATGACCGGGCCAAGCCCAGGAATGTCACCTGCCAGCTGCGTTGACTGGGTAAACAGTGAGCAGCCCCGGCCGCCGGCCCAACAGTGAGATTCCCGGTTTCCTGCTCATATGTCAGCACCGTGCGCACCACCGTGTCCGGGTCCAGCCCGGCACCGGAGCCGTCATCTTCGATCACGTCGAACCTGCCATCGGCCCCGACCAGCACCAGTATCTCGAGCGCGGCCGGGTTGTCCGGGGCATTGCCAGGTACGTGCTGGGCCGCCAGCGGAATGATCGCGCCGGCCGTGGCCAGCACCGGGACCGCCGTCAGGTCGCGGTGCAGCAGGATCTGCCGGCCACCGCAATAGACCAGGCCGCTCAGCACATCTACCCAGGTTCCCGTGGGTAGCCAGGCCCGCACACTCGCCAGTTGCAAGCTGGTGTCGGCAGGCGTGGTGATCGGGGCGACCAGCAACTGCGTTCCGAACATGTACTGGTTCGGCACCTGATAGGCCTCAGCATCTTCCGGGTGCTGCCAATACATCGGTTGTACCAGCGGCGATCCCTCCCGGGCGGCAAGGTGGTTCATGGTGTGCAGGTAGGGCAGCAGCCGGTGCCGAAGCCGGAGGAAGTCGGTCATCACGGCCTGCGCCGCAGCGCCGTACCGCCACGGCTCCTTGCTGTTGAACGGGCTCAGTCCCGAGTGCAACCTGGTGATCGGTGAGAACATCCCGAGCTGTAGCCACCTGGTTGCCAGCTCGTCGTCCTTTGTTCCGAACATGTGCCCACCGATGTCGTGGCTCCACCAGCCGTAGCCGATATTGGCCGCCGTCGCGGTGAAATAGGGCTGGAAGTCCAGCGACGCCCAACTGATCACCGAGTCACCCGAAAAGCCGACCGGGTACCGATGGCTGCCCGGGCCGGCGTACCGGGAGAAAGTCAATGGCCGGTTGCCACTCCTGGCATTGTCCAGGAAATGAAAGTGGTTGAGCATCCACAGCGGGTCGATTCCGGCCAACCGCGAATGCGGCCCAGATTGCCAGTCGATCCACCAAAAATCGACCCCGTCGTCCTCCAGCGATCGGTGCAGGATCTCGAAATACGCAGCGATGAATTCTGGGTTTGTGACGTCGAACGCCACCGGGTCGCCGGACGCCGGATCGATGCCAAGAGCTCGGGCGACGTCCGGATAACGGTCCTCGAATGCTCTTATCCCGTCTGCCGGGTGGACATTCAGGGTGACCCGTAGACCCTGCTCGTGCATGCGACGGAGGAATTCCGCCGGATCCGGAAAGAGCTCCCGGTTCCAACTGTAACCGGTCCAACCGCTGCCGTATTTTGCGTCGACATCGACGGGATGCCAATGGATGTCGAGCACCGCCACCGAGAACGGCACCCCGGCATCGCGGAACCGGTCGAGGAGGTGCAAGTATTCCGCGGCGCTGTACCGGTGGTACCGGCTCCACCAATTACCCAGCGCGAACCGGGGCAGCACCGGGGTGCGGCCGGACACCGCATACAACGCCCGAACAGCGGCCGGATAGTCGTGACCGTAGCCGAAGAAGTAAATATCGGTCTTCGACCCGTCGCGGGGTGCTATCCAGCCGTCGCTCTCCAGCAGCAGAGATCTGGAATCGTCGATGACGGAAAAGCCCCACCGCGAATTGACCCCCGGTTCCAGCCGCACCCCGCCGTCGGCGTTGTCCAGCGTACGGGCGGTGCCGCCGAGATCGTCAGGGATCTCGCCGAAGCGCCAGACGCTGTGGTAAGTGCTGATATTCCCGCGAACTTGAATGCTGAGTCCACTGGTACTGAACGCCGCCCGGTCGTAGACCACATGGAGTCTGTCCGTCAGGATCTCCAGGGCGTATTCGGTTTCGGTGACCCGGAAAACAGGCACGGGTAGGTCACGGAAAAGTGCGAATGCGCTCGCTCTGTCTTCGAAGACGCCGTCGTCGGCATATTCCAAGCGGAGCAGCCCGGCGGTCAGCACGGTGATCCGGAACCGGTCGCCCTGGATCACGGCGGCCGGGTCGGCGACCGGACGCGAGGTGATGCGATACCGGGAATCCATGCAGGGAACCTACGCTGGACTGCTCTGAGCAACCCGGCTCCTGCGTCGCTGGGTTGCTCAGTGCAGTCATCCTGTACCAATGGCGCTCCTTCGTCGGTCCGACTACGGCGCCGACCAAAGGAGGTTCATCGTGTCGGAGTGGGTACCCCAGGTGAGCGTGAGTTGCCAGCAGCCGGGCGCCGGCATGTCGACATACGATGGCCCCAGGGCGCTGCCGATGTTTACCGAGAGGGTCAACACACCGCCGTCAAGTGTCCCGTCGATGACGAGAGTTTCGGTGGCAGCGGGGGTTTGCCTGGCTACCCAGAGAATTTTGTTGGCGCGGTCCGGGTCCGGGGGTGCGACCAGCGGATCGGCGACACAATCGCCGCCTCATGCCCTTATCAACGTGCGGCGAGCCGAATCTGTCGAGGGCAACCCAGCATTCTTACTACGCGAACGCCTTCCGGCCGGCGGCTTCGGCCTTCTTCCAGGCCGCCGGGTAGGCCGCCCTGGCCTCGACCCGGCGTTCGTGGCAACCCTGGATGACCCGGCCGGCTGCTATCCCCGCCCGCGGATCACCGGATTCGTCGACGAGGTGCCGGAGCCGTTCCTCGAGCACAGAGGCATCCTGGTGGTTGCCCAGCACCTCCTGGAATTCCGCCAGCGCCGCCAGAAAACCACTGACTGCACCCTTATTGGGGAGTAAGTCGGCCGCATACGTGGCGCGTTTGCCATAGATGCGCAGTTCGTGCAGGTCGTCATCGGGCGGATTGTCACCGTAGCTGCGGTGCAATTTGCGGTGCTGTTTCTCCAGCGTCCACCACTCCTGCGCGGCCAAGTCGTGCAGATCGGCCCACGGATCGGCGACCGGCGGTTGGGCGGCAGCCTGCTCGAGTTCGGCCAACAGCACCGCATAAGACGGATCGTCCAATTCACTGATCAGCTGATCTCGTCCGGCGATCCGTTCCTGGTCGATCCGGCTGATCAGGTGTTCCAGCGCGCCGGTGTCCGGGTCGCCCAGCAGGCCGGCCTCGACATGCAACCGGTGGATCATCACGTCGTTGTCCCGGATCACACCCAGCGTGCCGGCCAGTTCCCGCACATCGGCGCGCAGCCGGTCGGTGGCCTCCCGGTCCAGGGCAGGCCTTGCGGCCTTCAGATAGGCGCGGACGCGACGGGTCGCGACCCGCATCTTGTGCACGTCCTCGATGTCGCCGCCGCGCCGGCTGCCGTCCTCGTGTGCCTTGATATCGGCGATTGCTTTGCCGATGACCGGCCCGATGGTGTCGGCGATGTCGGTGGGAATCAGACCGGGCCGCCGAGGAGCGGGTCGCGGCGGGGCCAGCTGAGCATGCTCATGACCGTTGATCAAGTGGTCCGGTGCCGGCTCTGTTGGCTCCGTGACAGCGGCCGGTCGAGGTGCTTTGCCGTTCGAGCGGGCGCCGGGCCGTTGACGCGATTGCCGCTTGACTTGGGGTTTTTTCAGTTCTGGTTCAGCGAAGTCGTCCTGCGCAACGATGGGCGCCGGCCTTGGCGCGGCACGGCGTCGGGTTCTCGGAGGCACCCGACGAGTATCCCGCACCGGCCCCTGGACCCCGTTCGGACCCGCCGTCACCGGTCAGGTCGGGTTCAGTGAGCTCACTGAGCGTGCAGCACCGAATTTAGCCCACCCCAGGAGCCGGAACGCGGGACCGCCTCCACCCCGCCGGTCAGCGAGTTGCGCCGGAACAGCAGACCGGCGGCACCGGAGAGCTCACGGGCCTTCACCACGGTCTCCGTACCGTCCGCCTTCAGGGTGAGTTTGGTGCCCGCCGTCAGATACAGGCCGGCCTCCACGATGCACTGGTCACCCAGCGAGATGCCGACTCCGGAGTTGGCACCCAGCAGGCAGCCGGCGCCGATGGTGACCTGTTCCTTCCCGCCGCCGGACAACGTTCCCATGATCGACGCGCCGCCGCCCACATCGCTGCCGTCGCCAACGATCACGCCCTGCGAGATCCGGCCCTCCACCATCGAAGAGCCGATGGTGCCGGCGTTGTAGTTGCAGAACCCCTCATGCATGACGGTGGTCCCGGCGGCGAGGTGCGCGCCGAGCCGGACCCGGTCGGCATGGGCGATCCGCACTCCGGATGGCAGCACGTAGTCGGTCATCCGGGGGAACTTGTCCACACCGAACACCGCCAGCCGGTGGCCGGCGTTCGCCGCGTCGAGGCGGACCCGGTCGAGATCGTCGGCCGGCACCGGGCCGAGCGAGGTCCAGGCATTGTTGGGCAGTAATCCGAAGATGCCGTCCAGGTTGATGGAACGGGGCAGCACCAGCCGGGCCGATAGCAGATGGAGCCGGAGGTAGACATCGGCGGTGTCAACGGGGGCATCGGCGAGCGAGGCGATCCGGGTCTGCACGATCTGTTGCCGGACGCCGCGGATCTCGTCGGTGCGTTCGGCCAACCGCAGTTCGGGCTGCTCCGCCGGCGCAGCTGGATCGAGCAGCAGGGCGGGCGCCGGGTACCAGACGTCCAGCACGGTTCCGTCGGTGGTCACACCGGCCAGGCCCGTGCCGTAGGCGCCGCCGGTGACGAGGGTCGGTTCGGTCATCCGGCGAGCCTACGGCCGGCGACCAACGGCCAATTCCCTGGCTACCGGCGATACCAGCTGGCACCGGACCCCAGGAGATCGCTTTGGCGCCTGGGGACAAACAGGCCAAGGGGAGACCAATGGCCAACGTTGTGGTCGGCTTGTCCACGGGTGAACCTCTCGAGCATTGCCGCAATCGTGACACGACGGCCAAAGTGCAAGCTATGACGAGCATCCCGCAGCCGCCGAGGGTCATCCTGCGATCGGCTGCCGTGCCGGCCGGATATTCGGATGGCTACCTGCGACGGGCGCGCCGATCGGGCGCCATTGTCGTCGTGCTGCCAGGTGCTTATGTCAGCAGCGGTGATCTGCCAGATCTCGGGCTGATGGAATGGCACCTGGCGACGGCCGCCGCTGCGGTCACTCGGCTCGCTGGCAAGCCGGTGGTGAGTCATCTCTCGGCGGCCGTGCTGCACGGGCTCCGCCCGGTCAGCAGCGAGCTGCTGCCCGTGCACATCACCAGGCCGCCGCCGGCGAAGTCCCGGCGGGGCGGGCGGATCGTGGTCCACCGGGCGGAATTGGCCACCGAGGACATCCTCACCATCGCCGGCTTGCCGGTAACGACCGCGGCTCGGACTGCGCTCGACTGCGGCTTCCTGCTGCCATCCGCGGCGGCGGCCACGCTGGTCAGAGCCGGGTTCGATGCCGGGCGGTTCACTGCCGATGAACTGCTTGGCCAGCTGGCCCGGTACCGGCGGGTACCGGGGGTTCGCCGGGTGGCCGAGATCGTGCACGATGCCGGTGGCCGGGACAGCCGGGTTATTCCCCGACCGTGATCAGTACCTGGGCCGGGTCGGTGATCGGCCCGGCCGATTCCCAGTCGTGATCAACCCAGCTCAGGTCCTGTACCGAAACCTGGGTCACCTGCAGCCCGATGCTATGCGCCACTGCCCAGGCGGCCAGTGTGCGACCGGCCGCTGCGGCGTCGAGCTCGGGCACGCTGACCTCAACGGTCCCGGTCCGGCCGTCGTCGGAGATGCCGGTCACCGACAGCCCGCCGAGTTCGGCGTGGGCCGCGGCCAGCGTTGCGCTGAGTTCGGGTGTCGCGTTCTCGGTCCCGTCCGGTGCCGGCCGATCGGGTGATCCGGCCGTCGGCATCCTGGCGCCCGCGGCGCAGTTCAGTTCCAGCGGGCCACCGCTCAGTGCCTGCACCAAGGTGGTGGCCTGCGGCTCCCACTTCGCGTAGGCGTCGGGGTAGGCGGAGTACTGAACGGCCTGGGCAGCGTCCGTCAGCGACATATCCTGCCAGTCCTGGACTTCCAGCAGCGCGTCATAGAACTTGTTGCTGGCGTAGATCGGATCCTGGATCTGCTCCGCGCTGCCCCAACCCTGCGATGGTCGCTGCTGGAACAGGCCGACGGAGTCGCGATCGCCATCCGGCCGGTTGCGCAGACTCGACTCCTGATAGGCGGTGGCCACCGCGATGATCCGGCCGCGCTCCGGGATGCTCCTGGACAAACCGACGGCGTTGATTGTCGACGCGTGCTGCAACTGCACGACGGTGAGCTCGACCGTCGGGGTCGTTGCGTTGCCGGCCGCGCCCGGCACCGTGCACTCCGGCCCGGTCACCGCGCTCGGTCGCAACAGCAGCACCCCCGCGGTGACGGCGGCACCGAGCAACAGCACGAGACCGACAACGGCCAGGCTGACCTTCACCGACTTGCGCACGCCCCCGACCGTACTGGCCGCGCATTGTCGATCCGCGCCTGGCGACTTGGTCGCCGGCGACCGGCCGGTACTGTCCCCATGGTGTCAGCGACCCAATCCGCACCCGCCCCGGCCACCCCCCGAACCACCCTCGACCTGCATGCCGATCCGGCGGCCCTGACGGCGGCCCTGGTGGACATCCCGTCCGTCTCGGGTGACGAGGCGGCCATCGCGGTCGCGATCGAGACTGCGCTGCGGGCGGAGAAACACTTACACGTCGAGCGGGTGGGCAATGTGTTGCTGGCCCGCACCGACCTGGGCCGGCCCACCCGGGTGCTGCTGGCCGGCCACATCGATACCGTGCCGATCGCCGACAATGTGCCGTCCCGGCAGGACGGCGACACATTGCATGGTTGCGGCACCACCGACATGAAGTCCGGTGATGCGATGCTGCTGCATCTCGCAGCCACGGTCCCCGAGCCGGCCCGGGACCTGACATTTGTGTTCTACGACTGCGAAGAAATCGAATACGACCGCAATGGGTTGACCAGAATCCAGGCCGAATACCCCGATTGGCTGCGCGCGGATCTCGCCATCCTCGCCGAGCCCACCAACGGACAGGTGGAAGCCGGCTGCCAGGGCACTGCCGCGGTGGCCTTGACGGTG
>Ga0190275_10002767_pt1 | contig 12477 bp, 17 predicted proteins | sample Popmic550T_FD_133745 | JGI IMG/M metagenome (GOLD analysis project Ga0190275, IMG submission 133745) | Populus adjacent soil microbial communities from riparian zone of Yellowstone River, Montana, USA - 550 T | ecosystem: Environmental > Terrestrial > Soil > Riparian zone > Trees stand | place... | reverse complement strand
TTCCCGTCGATCCGAGGAGTCCCGATGTCCCGATCCTTCCGCCTGCGTGCGGCGGGCGCCGTCGCGGCGGTCGGTGCCGCCGCCGCCCTGGCCGCGGCGCCCGCGCTCGCCCATGCCCCCATCAAGACGCTGACGCCGGAGTCTGGCGCGACCGCGTCGACATCCCTGCGCTACGTGCGCGCCTCCTTCAAGGAGGGGATCGTGTCCGCCGCGCTGTCGGTCAAGCGCGGGTCGACGACCGTCTCGACCGGCGCGCCGGCCTTCAACGAGCGCCGGACGGCGCTGCGGGAGCGGCTGCGCTCCGGCCTGACGGCCGGTCGCTACACCGCGCGCCTGCGGTGGGTGTCCGACGACGGTCACGTGCAGACGAAGACGTGGTCGTTCCGGCTGCGCTGAGGCGCCGGCTGGCCGCCGGCCTCGTGCTCGCGGCCGCGCTCGCCGGCCCGGCGGCGGCGTGGGCGCACGCCGGCAATCCGCACTACCGCTCCACGGTCCGCTCGATCACGCCCGCCGCGGCGGGCGTCAGCGCGCGGGTCCTCAACTTCGACGACCGGATCCGGCTGGTGAACCGCTCGCCGGACACGGTCGTGGTCGAGGGCTACCAGCGCGAGCCCTATGCCCGCCTCGCCGGCGACGGCACGGTCCAGGTCAACCTGTCCTCGCCCGCCTACTACCTCAACGACGACCGCTTCGCGACCGCCAAGGTGCCGGCGGGCGTCCGCGCCGCCGATGCGCCGCGCTGGAAGACGGTCTCGCGGACGGGCGCCTTCGAGTGGCACGACCACCGCTCGCACTACATGGGCCGCGGCGTCCCTGCGCGCGTGACCGACCAGGACGCGCGCACGAAGGTGTTCGACTGGACGGTGCCGATCGAGGTCGACGGGCGCGCCGGCCGGATCGCCGGGGACCTGTTCTGGACGCCTCTGCCGGGCGGCGGCCCGCCCGTGGCGGCGATCGTCGCCTTCGCCGCGGTCGTCGCCGGGCTGCTCGCGGCCGTGGTCGTGGTGCGCCGGCGCCGGCGCGGCGCGGCCGGGGGTGCGGGCGTCACGCGGGAGGCGTGGTGACGAGCGCGCCCGCGGCGCGTCGGGGACGGCGCGGCCTGTGGCGGGCGCTCGCCGCGGCCGGCGCGTGCGGCGCGCTGCTCGCGCTGCCGGGCACCGCCCACGCGCACGCGCAGCTCGAGGCGGCCTCGCCCGCCGCCGGAGCACGGCTCGCGCAGGCGCCGGCGGTGGTGTCGTTCCGCTTCGACGAGCCCGTCGAGGCCACGTTCGGCGCCGTGCGGGTCTACGACGGCCGTGGGCGGCGGGTCGACGAGGGGAGCGTCTTCCGGCCCGGCGGGCGCGGCAACGTCGTCGGCGTCCGGCTGCGCCGCGGCCTCCCCGACGGCGGCTACACCGCGACCTACCGGGTCATCTCGGCCGACTCGCACCCCGTGTCGAGCGGCGTCACGTTCGCGGTCGGCGCGGGCGGGGCCACGGAGAGCGTCGACCGCCTGCTCGCGGGCAGCGCCCCCGGCCCGGTGACGACGACGGCGCTCGCGGTCGTGCGGGCCGTCGAGTACGCCGCGATCGCGGTCGCGCTCGGCACCCTCGCGCTCATCGTGCTCGCCTGGCTGCCCGGCCTCGCGGAGGTCGCCGCGGCCGGCGCCGCCTGGGAGGCGGCCTCGCGCGCCTTCGCCCGCCGCGCCCGCGCGGTCATCGCCGGCGCGGCGGTCGCCGGGCTGCTCGCCGGCATCGCCGGGCTCGTGCTCCAGGGCGCTGTCGGCCAGGGCGCGACGGCCTGGGCGGCGGCCACGCCGCGCACCGTCGGCGAGGTGCTCGGCACGCGCTTCGGGACCGTGTGGGGGCTGGGCCTGCTCGCCTGGCTCGCGGTCGGCACCGTCGTCCTCTGGCGCCGTCCGGCGCCCGTACCGGTGCTGCGCTCGGCCTCCGTGGGCGCCACCGGGCTCGCGCTGCCGCACGCGCGTGGCGGGCTGGTCGCGCTCGCGGTGCCGCTCGGCGCGCTCGCGCTGCTGCCGGCGCTCAGCGGCCATGCCGGCACGGAGCAGCCCGCGTGGCTGTGGCTGCCCGGCAACATCGTGCACGTCGTCGCCGCGAGCGCGTGGTTCGGCGGCCTCGTGGCGCTCGTCGTCGCGCTGCGCGCCGGCACCGGCGCGCTCGAGCCGGCCGACCGCACGCGGCTGCTCGCGGCCGTCGTCGGGCGCTTCTCGGCGCTCGCCGGCATCGCCGTGGCCGCGCTGCTGGCCACGGGCGTGCTTCAGGGGCTGCTCGCCGTCGACGCGGTGCACGAGCTGTGGGACACCGCCTACGGGCGCGCCGTGCTCGTGAAGCTGGCGGCGTTCGCCGGGCTCGTCGCGCTCGGCGCCGTGAACCGGCAACGCCTGCTGCCGCGGCTGCGGCGCGCGGCGCAGGGCCGCGAGGCGCCCGGCGCCAGCGGCCGCGCGCTGCGGCGCACGCTGCGCGCGGAGGTGCTGCTCGGCCTCGTCGCGCTCGGGGCGACGGGCGCGCTCGCGAGCACCCAGCCGGCCGAGAGCGTCGGCGCCGGGCCGTTCGCGGGCGACGCCGTCGCCGGGCCGGCCCGCGTCGAGCTCACCGTCGACCCGGCGCGGGTGGGCGCCAACCAGGTTCACCTCTACCTCTTCGACCGCCGCGACGGGCGCCAGCTCGACGTGCCCGAGGTCAAGGTCTCGGCCGCCCTGCCCGGCCGCGGGATCGCCCCGATCACGCTCAAGCCCGAGCGCGCGGGCCCGGGTCACCAGATCGTCCAGAGCGCGGCGCTCGGCGTCCCCGGCACGTGGCGGCTCGCCGTCGACGTGCGGGTCTCGGACTTCGACCAGTACCGCGCCGTCTTCACCGTCCCGGTTCGCTGAACCTTGAAGGAGCCGCTCCCGATGATCCGCAGAGTCCTGCTCGTGACGGCCGTCCTCGTGGCGGTCGGCGCGCCCGCCGCATCCGCACATGTGACCATTCAACCCTCGCAAGCGCCCGCGGGCGCGTTTACGGTCCTCAACGTGCGTGTCCCGAACGAGCGCGACGATGCCGCCACGACGAAGGTCGACGTCCAGCTGCCGGACGGCTTCGCCTTCGTCTCCTACCAGCGGCTGCCGGGGTGGACGGTGAAGATGACCCGCGAGAAGGCGCCCAAGCCCTTGAAGATCGAGGGACTCGAGGTGCCCGACCAGGTCAAGCGGATCACCTTCACGGGCCATGGCCGGGACGGCCGCATCGGGCCGGGGGAGTTCCAGGAGTTCCCGCTCAGCGTGCGCATCCCCGACGGCAAGGCCGGCGCGAAGCTCACCTTCAAGGCGCTGCAGACCTACTCGAGCGGCGAGATCGTGCGCTGGATCGGCGCCCCCGACGCCGACGAGCCGGCGCCGCAGCTCACGCTGGCCACCACCGCCGCGGGGGAGGGCGGCGGCGCGGCGGGCGCGCACGGCGTCGGGGGTGACGCGACCGGCGAGGAGGAGGCGGCGCCGCCGGCGGCCACGGCCACCACCGGCGACGGCGACGGGACCACGCTCGCCGCCATCGCGCTCGCGGTGGGGGCCCTCGGGCTCGCGACCGCGGCCGGCGCCCTGCTCATGGCGCGCCGCGCCACCCGGAGGGCGTCGGCTTGAGCGCACGGCCGGCGAGGCGGGTGGCGAGCGGCGCGCTCGCCGCCGTCGCCCTCGCGCTCGCCGGCTGCGGCGGCGGCGAGGAGGAGGCCACCGTGCCCAAGCAGCCGCCCGCGCGCAACGCGGCGCCGAAGTCGGGCAAGCAGCTGTTCACGAGCTACGGCTGCTCGGGCTGCCACGCGATCGGCAAGCGCCGTGTCACCACCGGGCCCTCGATGCGCGGGGTCGCCGGATCGCGGGTGCCGCTCGAGAACGGCCGCACCGTGCGCGCCACCCCCGCCTACCTGCGCCGCTCGATCATCGTGCCCGACGCGCAGATCGTGAAGGGGTACCGCAGCGGCGTGATGAGCGCCGCGATCTCCTCGTTCGACCTCGAACGCCGCCCGCGCGACGTGTCGGCGCTCGTCCAGTACATCCGGAGCCTGCGATGAGCATGCAGGCCGTCCACTTCGCGCTGTTCGTGGCGCCGGCCCTCGTGCTGCTCGCGCTGCTCCTCAGCGGCCGCTACATCGGCGCGGAGCGGATCGCCGCCCGCCGCCGGCCGGCCGCGCGCCGCCGGCGCTCGGCACAGCCGCGCGGGCTGTCGCGCGCACGGCAGCTCGTCTCGCTCCTGGACCGCGGGGCCACGGCCTCGCGCGGCCCGCCGGCCGCCGTCGCCGGCTGACCGCATCGTCCATCTCTTCGCACCCAAGGAGCGTTCCATCCATGCGTCGTACCTCGACCGTCGTCGCGCTCGCGACGACCGCCGCCGTCCTCGCCGTCCCCGCGGCCGCGGGCGCCCACGTCACGATCAACCCGCGCGAGGCCGCCGCCGGCTCGTTCTCGGTCCTCGCCGTGCGGGTCCCGAACGAGCGTGACCGGGCGGGCACCGTCAAGCTCAGCCTGCGCTTCCCGGCGGGCGTCCCGTCGGTGTCCTACGAGCCGGTGTCCGGCTGGACGACGCGCGTCGTCATGCGCCGGCTGTCCAAGCCGATCGAGACCGAGAACGGCCGCATCACCCGCGTGGTCTCGCGCGTCATGTGGACCGGCACGCGACGCGGCCTCGGCAGGATCGCGCCCGGCCAGTTCCGCGACTTCAGGATCTCGGTGCGCGTCCCCGGCGACGCGGGCGACGTGCACACGTTCAAGGCACTGCAGACCTACTCCAACGGCGAGCAGGTGCACTGGTACGGCAAGCCCGACGCCGAGCTGCCGGCGCCCACGCTGACCGTGACGGCGCCGGCTGCCGAGCCCCACGGGCTCGCGGCCGGACTGCTGACGACGTTCTGACGCGGAAGGCGGCCGGCGGCGCGCGCCCGCGCCGCCGGCCGCCCTCAGCGGGCGGCGCGCGCGTGCCGCTTGTACCAGCCGGCCTCCGCGCGCGTGTTGCGCGTCACGCGCTCGCGCGTGTCGGCTTCCGCCTCGCCCTCCGCGCGGACCACGGCGTCGATCGTCTCCCGGCGGAACGGGATGACCTGCGCGAGCGGCGTGCCCTTGGCAAGCGTGTGGACGCCGTCCTCGCCGAGCGCCACGAACGGAAGGTTCACGGGTGCGACGTAGCGGTCGGTGTCGACGATCCCTGCCAGCACCTCGATCCCGGCCGGCGGCCGGTTGAGCGGCGGGACGAACAGGCAGCTCCAGCCCGCGGGCGTGCGGATCGTCCACGGGTTGTGGAACTTCAGCACCGGCCGCGGCTCGAACGGGTTGCCCGCGGCCTGGAAGGCGCCGTGCGGGCTGACGAGCTCGCCGTCGAGCTCCCACCCGGCCGCGACCTGCCGCCCCGCATCGGAGATCTCGAGACGGACGGTCGCGGCCAGCGGAAGCAGCCAGCCGGCGTTGAGCGCGTCCAGGAACGGCATGCACCGCTTCACGGTGAGGCCGTTGTTCGTGGCGCACAGCTCGGCCTGATCGATGCCGGGCAGCCTCCGGAACCACGCGGGATGCGCCGTGCGCGCCGGCACGGGCTCCGCGACCACGCCCGCGTCCTCCGTGCTGCACAGGAACTCGATGCGCGGCCGCGGCCGGCGGCGGAGGGGCCCCACGACGCTAGACGCGCGGGCGCTTGCGGCTGCCCCGGCGCGGCTTGCGGCTCGAGTTGCGCGACGAGTTCGAGCTCGAGTTGCGCGACGAGTTCGAGTTGGAGTTGCTCGAGGAGTTCGAGTTGGAGTTGCTCGAGGAGTTCGAACTGGAGTTGCTCGAGGAGTTCGAGCTCGAGTTGCCCGCGGCGACCGCCACCGGCCGCGAGTCGCTGCTCGTGGCCTGCGCGGCGGCGGCCGGGGCCGCGGCGACGGCTACGACGAGCCCGGTGGCCCCGAGCGAGCGCACGGACGTCTTGAGGGGCATGGTCCACCTCCTGGTGGGGGGTCGGATGACGCGCCCCACCGTCCCGGGCCTCGGTGAGACCCGGATGAGATGACCATGAGCAAGCTGCGAACGTGCTGTGACCGGCGCTCAGACGACGAGCATCTTGGTGACGTCGCGGTAGACCTCGGCCGCCTGGTCGACGAGCGAGGCCTGCGAGCGGGCGAAGCGCGCGTTGGCACGGCTGGCGCCGATCGCGGCGTCGCTGAGGTCGGCGACGACCCGGAACGACTGCGCCCAGGCGCCCATCAACTCGAGGTTCCAGGCACGGCGCATCTCGATGAGATCGCGCGAGGCGTCGAGGTACTCGGCGACCGGATGCTGGGCGTTCGTGGTCGTGGAAGTCATGTTCGTGTCCTTTCGGAGAGTGCTTGCAATTTAGCAGGCGCGCTGCTATCAGCAAGCACTCCCCGAGGGCACGCTACGTCTCCTTGGGCTCGTCGCGCATCGGCAGGTACGGCTCCTTGTCGGCGGGCCGCATCCCGCCGTGGATCTGACGCGCGCGCTCCATCTCGGAGTTGAACTCGGCGCCGAGCAGGATGACGATGTTCGTGATCCACAGCCAGATCAGGAACACGATCAGGCCGCCGAGGCTGCCGTACGTCTTGTTGTAGGAGCCGAACTGCGAGACGTAGATGCCGAACAGCACCGAGGCGACGATCCACAGCAGCACCGCGAGCAGCCCGCCCGGCGTCACCCACGGGAACCCCGGCTGCTTGACGTTCGGCGCGAGGTAGTACAGCAGCGAGATCATGAACGACACGAGCAGGACGAGGACCGGCCACTTCGCGATGCCCCACACGGTCAGGAACGTGTCGCCGAGGCCGAGCACGCTGCCCGCCTGCTCGGCGACCGGGCCGGTGAAGACGACCATCAGCGCGCTCGCGGCGAGCAGGATCAGCATCACGATCGTGAGGGCGATGCGCAGCGGGATCTTCTTCCAGAACGGCCGCCCCTCGGGGACGTCCCAGACGTTGTTGGCGGCATCCATGAAGGCGCCGATGTAGCCCGAGGCCGACCAGATGGCCGTCGCGAGGCCGATGACGAACGTCAGGCCGGCTGTGCTCGACGTCTTCTGCAGGCCCTGCAGCGAGCTCTCGAGGATGTCCTTGGCGGGCCCGGGGGCGACCGCGCCGAGGTTGTCGATCAGGGGCTGGATGGCGGATTGCCCCAGCAGCCCGAGGATCGAGATGAGCGCGAGCAGTGCCGGGAAGATCGACAGGATCGCGTAGTAGGTCAGCGCGGCCGCCCACGTGGTGAGCTTGTCCTCGCCGAACTGCGTCGCCGTCCGCTTGAGGATGGCGAACCAGGACTGCTTCGGGATGTCGGTCGGCTGGTCGGGTGCCGCCCGCTCGGTGGTCGATCGCTCCATGGTGCGCGAGGGCTACCCAATGAGCGGGCGTGCATGCATGCACATGCACGCCGCCGCGACTACGCGTCGCGCTCGAGCGGCCGGCCGGCGTGCCAGCCGTGCCAGCGCTCGACCGCGATCCGGGCGGTGACGCGCGGCGAGGTCCGGTGGCTGTAGGCCTGGCCGCGGTAGTGGGTCGAGATGCGGTCGATGTCGGCGAGCCCCTCGTCGTCGCGCAGCTCGACGACCCGGCCCCGCAGCGTCACGTGGCGGTACCAGTCGTCGCCGTCGAGCACCGTGAGCGAGACGCGCGGGTCGCGTCGCAGGTGCTCGAGGCGCTTGCGGGTGGCGTCCATGCTCACCAGGGCGTCGCCGCCGTCCATCACGTACCACGTGGCGACCGAGACGGGCCGGCCGTCCGCGCCGAGCGTGGCGATCACGGCGGGGTTCGGCTGCTCGAGGAGCGCCGAGAGATCGTCGGGGAGGGGTGGGGTGGCCATGCCCCGAGGCTAGTGAAGGACCTCGTGGCGGCCGTCCTCGTGCACGACGACGCCGCCGTCGGGCAGCCAGGCGTGCGCGCCCTCGGGGCCGGAGAGCAGCGCCGCCTTGGCCCGCACCTCGGCGCCGAGGGCGGTTCGCGCGAGCGCGGTGACCTGGAGCAGGCCCGTGTAGGCCGGGCGGCCGGTCGCCGGGTCGAGCAGGTGGTGGGCGGGGCGGCCGCGGGTGTCGAGCCAGGCGCGGCGGGCGATCCCCGAGGTGGCGACGCCGCCGCTCGTGACCTGCAGCGCGTGCAGGGGCCGGCCGTCGAGCGGCGAGGTCACGTGCACCGTGCGCGGCAGCCCGGCGGTGCCGCCGATCCGCAGGTCGCCCGCGCAGTCGACGCCGTAGCTCGGCCGGCCGGCGAGCGCCTCCGCCAGCAGGTCCGCGCACAGCCCCTTGGCCAGGCCGCCGGAGTCGATCGCCACGCCGGGCGGGCGCCGCACGAGGGCGCCGGACGTGCCGTGCACGGGACGGCGCGACACGCCGGTGCCGGGCGCCGCGTGCGTGCCGTGCACGCGGCGGCGCAACGCGCCGGCGCTCACGGCCTCGACACGGATCTCGCGCCACGCCGCGCGCGGGCTCGGCCCGGCCGGGCGGCGCGGCGGGGCGAGCCGCAGGGCGAGCGCGACCGGGAGGCTGGGCGTGATCAGTCCGGTAGCCGGCCGCCTCGAGCGGGCGCAGCAGCGTGCCGTCGACGAGGCCCGCGGTCGCCTCGGCCGCCCAGGCGACGGCGGCGGCGAGGCGGCCGAGGTCGGCCGAGACCGGCACGGCGGCCCGCGGGTCGGCGTTCATGCGCGACAGCTCGCTCGCGGCGCTGAAGCGCGTGAAGCGCTCGTGCCAGCCGAGCAGCCGCTCGCGCGCGGCGGTCACCGCCGCCTCGGCCCCGGCGCCCGTCGCGAGCACCGCGCAGCGCGCCCCGAAGCAGGCGAAGCTCGCGCTCGCCTCGGTCACGTGCGCACCGGGGCGCCGGAGCCGCGCGCCGTCAGCCGCGCCACGAGCAGCGCAAGCGCGGGGAGCGTCGGGACGGCGACGGCGACGAGGAACCACGCGGTGGCCGCGTCCGTGCCCTGCCCGAGCGCGTGGGCGAGCCCGAGCAGCCATGCGAGCGCGGTCAGGCGGTGCAGCCGGCGCCAGCGCTGCACGCCGATGCGGGCGCGCGCGTAGTAGGAGAGCCCGAGCAGGATGAGCATCCAGCCGCCGACGATCCCGGTCGCCATCCACCACCGCTCGTACGCCGAGACGAACGGGACGGCGATGTCGGCCACGCTCGGCTGCAGGTAGCCGTCGCCGAGGAGCGCGACGGCGTGCACGACGAGCGCGACGATCGTCGCCAGCGAGAGCGCCTCGTGCACGGCGCGCAGGTCGGGCGGGCGGCGGCGGAAGAGCTTCCCGCCCATCGTCAGCCCGACCGCGACGGCCGCGCTCGAGCACAGCAGCGCCGAGGTGCCGGCCGCGCGGCTCGTGATCCAGAAGGTGTGCTCGCCGAGGAGCTCCATGACGTCAGGACTGCTGGGTGGTCATAGACGCGCCGGCCGACCCGTCGTCCGTCGACGAGGATGTGGTGCCCGAGGACGAGCTGTCGGTCGACTGCAGCGTCTCCAGCGCGGACGAGGAGCTCGTCGACGTCGTCTGGGTCGTGGCCGTCTCGGTGCCCATCGAGCCCACGGCGCTGATCGCCGCGAAGGCGAGCACGAAGGAGCTGAGGGCGGTGGCGGTGACGTGCCGGCGGATCGCTCGGATCCGCCGCGCGCGGGCCCGCAGGCGTTCGCGGGCGATCTCCATGCGGCGGGGATCGGTCATGCCGACGAGCGTGGGGCCGGTACATGAGCGCGCGCTCTCGGAGGGCTGAGAAACGGCTGAGTGCGCGCTCTCAGCGACGTCCCAGGGTCGGCCCAGCGTCCTCTCGCCCGGCGCGCCGAGCCTACGGACGAACACCGTGCTCACCCGTCAAGGAGGACCGTTCAATGTCACCCCGTCAACGCAAGGTCGCCGTGATCGCCGGCACCGCAGCCCTCGCCGTCGGCGCGGGCGTGGGCGTCGCCGCGCAGGGCTCCGGCTCGGCCGGCGAGGCCGCCGCCATGAGCCGCCAGGGCGGCGGCATGCAGCCCGGCCGTGGTGGTCCCGGCCGGATGATGGATCTCTCCGCGCTCGCGAAGGAGCTCGGCGTCACCGAGGCCAAGCTGCGCTCGGCGATGCAGGCGGTCCGGCCCACGGGCCGGCCCGGCGACGGCGGGCGCTCGTCGATGGCGGCCGCGCTCGCGAAGCAGCTCGGCCTATCGACCGCGAAGGTCGAGGCCGCGCTCGAGGCCGTGCGGCCCGCCGGCGGCGCCGGCCGCCCGCCCGGCGGCACCCAGGGTGCCCCGCCCTCCGGCGGCGGCGCCGCGCCGTCCACCGGCGACTCGACGTCGTCGACCTGATCCAGCGACTTCCAGGCGGGGCCCACGGTGGGCCCCGCCGCGACCCCTGCGCCTCCATGTCAGCCTCCTCTCTCGACTTCCCCCGACGCGCCCCGCGGGCCGCGGCGCCGGTGCTCGACGTCGACGTCGTCGTCCCCGTGTTCAACGAGGAGGCGGCGCTCGAGCGCAGCATCCGGCGGCTGCACCGCTTCCTGGCCGGCGAGTTCCCCTTCCGCTGGCGGATCGTGATCGCCGACAACGCGAGCACGGACGCCACCCCCGCGGTGGCGGCGGCGCTCGCCGCGACGCTCCCCGGCGTCGACGTCCTGCGCCTCGAGCGCAAGGGCCGCGGCCGCGCGCTGCGCGCCGCGTGGTCCGCGAGTCCGGCACGCGTCGTGGCCTACATGGACGTCGACCTCTCGACGGACCTGCGGGCGCTGCTGCCGCTCGTCGCGCCGCTGCTGTCCGGGCACTCCGAGCTCGCGATCGGCACGCGGCTGGGCAACGGCTCGCGCGTCGTGCGCGGGCCCAAGCGCGAGCTCATCTCGCGCGCGTACAACCGCCTGCTGCACACGGCGCTGCGCGTGCGCTTCAGCGACGCGCAGTGCGGCTTCAAGGCCGTACGCCGCGACGTGCTCGACGAGCTGCTGGCCGGCGTCGCCGATGACGGCTGGTTCTTCGACACCGAGCTGCTCGTGCTCGCCCAGCGGCGCGGGCTGCGCATCCACGAGGTGCCGGTCGACTGGGTCGACGACCCGGACTCACGCGTGCGGATCGTCCGCACGGCGATCGACGACCTGCGCGGCGTCGCGCGGCTCGCCGCGGTCTCGCCGGTCGCGCGCTTCATGGCGGTCGGCGTGGTCAGCACGCTGCTCTACGCGCTGGGCTACCTGATCCTGCGCGGCCCGCTCGGCCCGGGCACGGCGAACGCCGTCGTGCTCGCGCTCACGGCGATCGCGAACACGGCCGCCAACCGCCGCTTCACGTTCGGCGTGCGCGGCCGCGAGCGGCTGCTGCGCCACCACGCGCAGGGCGCCGTCGTCTTCGTGCTCACCCTCGCGCTCACCAGCGGCGCGCTGCTCGTGCTGCACGCGCTCGCCCCGTCGCCGCCGCGCCTCGTCGAGGTCGCGGTGCTCATCGCCGCGAGCACGATGGCGACCGTCATCCGCTACGTCGCGCTCAAGGCGTGGGTGTTCGCCCACGGCCGGCGCCGGCCCGCGGGCCCGGCCCCTTCCCCCGACCCGGCGCTCCAGCGCGCGGGCTCCTGATCCCGACGACCACGAACCACCCGGAGCTCCTCATGTCATCCACCGTCCTGCCCCGCGTCGGCGCCCCTCCCGGACGGGCGGGCGCGGCGACGCGCGCGCTCGTGCGCGGCCGCCCGGAGGACCCGCGCTGGGTCCGCCCGGCGCTGGTCGGCGTCGTCGCGCTCGCCGCCGTCCTCTGCCTGTGGAACCTCACGATCAGCGGCTGGTCGAACACGTACTACGCCGCCGCCGTGCGCGCCGCGAGCGAGAGCTGGACCGCGCTGTTCTTCGGCTCGCTCGATCCCGGCAGCTTCATCACCGTCGACAAGCCACCGCTGTCGCTGTGGCTCATGGGCCTCTCGGCCCGCGTGTTCGGCTTCTCGCCGTTCAGCATGCTGCTCCCGCAGGCGCTGTGCACGATCGCCGCCGTCGGGCTGCTCTACGCGACCGTGCGGCGGGCCTTCGGGCCGGCGGCGGGCCTCGTGGCGGCCGCGGCGCTCGCGATCACCCCGGTGACGGTGGCGATCGCCCGCGTGAACAACCCGGACGCGCTGCTCGTCCTGCTCCTCGTCGCCGCCGGCTGGCTGCTCGTGCGCGCGCTCGAGTCCGGCCGCACGCGCCACCTCGTGCTCTGCGGCGCGATCGTCGGCCTGGCCTTCATGACGAAGATGCTCCAGGGCTGGATGATCGTCCCGGCGCTCGCGGCGGCGTACGCGCTCGCCGGGCCGCCGCGACTTGCCGCTCGCATCGGGCAGCTCGCGGTCGCGGGCGTCGCCATGGTGGCCGTCAGCGCCGCCTGGCCGGTCGCCGTGTCGCTGTGGCCGGCCGACTCGCGGCCCTATATCGGCGGCAGCACCGACGGCAGCGTCTGGGACCTGATCCTCGGCTACAACGGCTTCGGCCGGCTCACGGGCGCCGAGGCCGGGATGGGCGGCGGCGGCGGCATGGGCGGCGGCGGCTTCGGCGGCCAGTCCGGGCTGTGGCGGATGT
>Ga0190275_10002766_pt1 | contig 12480 bp, 13 predicted proteins | sample Popmic550T_FD_133745 | JGI IMG/M metagenome (GOLD analysis project Ga0190275, IMG submission 133745) | Populus adjacent soil microbial communities from riparian zone of Yellowstone River, Montana, USA - 550 T | ecosystem: Environmental > Terrestrial > Soil > Riparian zone > Trees stand | place... | reverse complement strand
TCCTCGGCGCGAACATGTGTTCCCACAGCTAACACCCCGGCGCGGACGTTTCCGCCCCCCGGATGCACTTCGCAGCGCCCTGCGTTCAATCAACCACAGGAAGGGTTCCCGTGCGTCGGCTCATTCGGCTCTTTGCGGGAACCGTCCTGGCGAGTGCGGGAGCCGCCAGATCAAGGAAGAGTCCGCCGACGCGGCCGAGGGGCCGCGAGGCGGGCGATGACGCTGAGCTGGCGCCTCCCGCGCCGTCAGGTCAGCGTTGCTCGGCGACGATGGTCTTTACGGAGGCGACTGCGCCGCCAGGTACCTCGACGTCCACCATGTAAGTGCCCGTCGCGCGGATCGGCTCCTCGAGCTGGATCCGCTTGCGGTCGACCTTGAGTCCGCGCGCGTCGGAGATCGCGGCGGCGATCTCCTTCGTCGTGACGGCGCCGAACAGGCGGCCGTCCTCGCCGGCGCGGTGGGTGATCGTGAGAACGGTCTTCGAGAGGAGCGCGGCGGTCTCGCCGGCACGTGCCAGCGCCTCGCGCTCGGACTTCTCGGCGGCCTCGCGGCGGCGCTCGGCCTCCTCGAGGGCCCCCTTCGTCGCCGGCTGGGCCAGCTTGCGGGGGATCAGGTAGTTGCGGAGGTAGCCGGAGGAGACCTCGACGGCCTGCCCGGTAGTCCCGAGCCCCTCAACCTCCTTGAGCAAAATCGCCTCGGCCATCGGATCGGCCTAACGGTCGCCGGTGTAGGGCAGGAGCCCGATCTCGCGCGCACGCTTGACGGCCAGCGCGAGCTGCTGCTGGTGGCGGCGGGAGAGGCCGGTGACGCGCCGCGAGCGGATCTTGCCGCGGTCGGAGATGAAACGCCGGATCGTCGACAGATCCTTGTAGTCGATCTTGTCGACCTGAATCCGCGTGTACTTGCGGGGACGGTTGCGATCGAAGCCGCGGCGAGCGCCGCCGCCCCGCCGTGCGGGAGGAGCCTGCTGGGCCATCAGCGATCGACCTCGATCGTGTATGCGGTGCGGTTCATCAAGCGGCCGGGGATTGTAGGGACAGCGCGGGGCGAGCGCCCAGCCCCTCAGGATCGACCGGCCAGCTCATCCCTCAGGCGGCGCAACTGGACTCGCAGATCGCGGTGAACGCCTCGTTCGAAGACACCATGAAGGAGTCGGGGGAGCCGCTTCCACTCGATCTCGCTGATCTGCGTGAAGTGGGTGCCGGCATCTGTGGGCTCGAGTCGATATTCGACCTCGAACACGGAAACCTCGTCCTCCTCCCTGATCAGGAGACGGTTCGGCTCGTCGAGCTCGACCTGCCGCAGCTCGAGCTCGATCGCAGGTCGCCAGGGAACCGGTTTGTGGGCGACCGTCCATGTGGTTGGCCCGCTCGGTTCGACCCGCTTCACCTTCGGGCACCACCGCGGATCGTTCATCGGATCGGCGACGAACTGCCAGACCACCGCAGGCGGGCACGCGATCTCGATCGATTCCTCGACCGTCATCGCGAAACCCGCCTGGGCGTCGGGCTAAAAGGGGATGTCGTCGTCCGAGCGGCTGCCGCCACCCGCACCGACGCCCGCCGGCTCGTCGCCGAAGTCGCTCGTGTCGGCGGCCGGGATGTCGGACGGGCCGGCGAACGACTGGCCCTGGTTGCCCTGGTTCGCCTCGCGGTTGGCGTTCGCCTGTCCGGAGTCGTCGCCGCGCGAGCCGAGGAACTGGACGGTGTCGGCGACCACGTCCACTTTCGAGCGCTTGCCGCCGCCGTTCTTGTCGTCCCAGGACGAGAAACGCAGCCGGCCGTCGACCGCGACCGGGCGACCCTTGCTCAGGTACTGGTTGCAGGCGTCGCCCTGGGCACCGAAGACGACGATGTTGAAGTAGTTCGGCTCCTCGACCCACTGGTCGGTCTGCCGGTTCTTGTAGCGGTGGTTGACCGCGATCCCAAGCTCGGTGACGTTCGAACCGCTCGGCAGCGTCCGCTGCTCGGGGTCCCGGGTCAGGTTGCCGACGAGGACAACGCGATTGATGCTCGCCATTTGCTTCTTGCTCCTTCTAAATCGATTGCTGCTTCGAGTGTAGGCACCCCGGCAGGCGGCATCGTGCCCCCCGGCGGGGAGGCTCGGGAGTTGTTCCCAATTAGCGGGATCGACCCGGGAGAGGAGCTAGGCCGAAGGCTCGTCGGCGGCCGCGATCGGCTCCGGAGCAGGCTCGGTTGCCGGCTCGGCGGGTGCCGGCTCAGCGGCCTCCGAGGCGGGCTCGGCGGGTGCCTCCGCGGTCGGCTCAGCGACCTCCGCGGGGGCATCAGCAGGCGCCGCCGCGGCGGGCTCGGAGTCCTCGTAGCGCGGGCGGCGGGGGCCACGATCGTCACGATCGCGTCCGCGTCCACGTCCGCGATCCTCCTCGTCGCGTCGCATGATCTGCTCGGTGTCGGGCGGGGTGGTCGTCGGCGAATCCTCGTCGACGGTGAAGATCCGGAAGCGCAGCACCCCGTCGGTGATCCGCAGCGAGTGGTTGAGCTCGTCAAGTAGCTCGATGGGACCGGTGAAGCGGTAGAAGCGGTAATCGGCCTCGCCGCGCTTGTCGATCTCGTAGGCCATCTTGCGCATGCCCCAGTTGGCCTCGTGCTTGATCTCGCCCTTGCCCTCGAGCTTCGACTTGGCGTCGGCGGCGACCTTCTCGCGCGCGTCGTCCTCCGCTTGCGGATCGAGCATCAGGATGAGTTCGTAGTTCTCGGTGGCCATGGACGGCGGCGGACTATAGCGGGGCATGATGGGCCGCCCCGGGCTTGTTAGGGGCGTGAAGGGCATGAGCGTGAGCTGGCGCCGGGCGGCGCAGACCGCTGCGACCGTTGCCGCGGCGGTGGCCGCACTGGCGCTCCTGCCGTCGGTGCTGAAGCCGCCGGAGCCGCCGCCGCTGGGAGCGGACGTGGGGTTGTTGCCCGCGCCGGGGCGGGAGGTCGGGGGCGGGGAGCGACCCGAGCCGAAGCGCGCGGCGCCTCCCGAGGTCAACTCGCCCGAACCGGAGCGTGAAAGGGCAGCGAGGGGAGGTGGGGATGGGAGGGCGGAACGATCCCCTTCCCAGAAGCCCGAGCGGGAGGCATCCGATCAGGACGGTGGCGGGAGGCCCCATCTCGAGGCGGAGGAGCCTGTGGCTCCGGCGCCACCCCCACCGGCTCCAGTGCCCGCTCCAGCCCCGGCTCCTGCGGCCCCGGCTCCTGCGGCCGCTGATCCCGTCCCGGTCAATCCCACGCCGGACCCCGCCGCGATTGAATTCGGCCCCTAGATAAGACGTGGGGCGCAGGGGTGGCGCTCTACGCCACTCTGGCGCCCCACCCCTAGCCGGAGGCGCGCTTCCTCTCGATATCGGCCAGCTGGTGGTCGATCCAGTCGCCCGGATCCTTCGCGTCGACGATCTCGCGCAGGCCCTCGGCCCGTTCGGCGCGGCGCTCGGGGCTCATCGTCAGGGCGTTGAAGATCGCCTCCGCCTGCTCCTCGATGTCGAAGGGGTTGACGGTCAGCGCGAACTCCCCGAGCTCCTCGTGGGCGCCGGTGTTCTCGCTGAGCATGAGAACGCCATCGCGGGTGTTGACGGCGGGGGCCTCCTTGGCGACGAGGTTCATCCCGTCGAAGAGGGAGTTGACCATCAGCAGGTCGTAGTGCTTGTAGCGGGCGACCGCCTCGTGGAAGTTCTCGTACAGCCGCAGGTCGATCGGCATCCAGTCGGTGGTGCCATGACGGTGGTTGACGACGGCGACGATCGCGTCGATCCGCTCGAGGTACTCCTGGTACTCGGCGACGTCGGTCCGGGATGGAACGAGGTGGGCGATGAAGGTGACCCTCTCGTGGAACTCCGGGTGATCGGTGAGGAATTGGTCGAAGGCGGTGAATCCGCGAAGCACGTTCTTGGAGAGGTCGGCGCGGTCGACGCGGATGATCAGGTGCTCACGCCGCCGGGCGAGAAGCTCCTGCTCATAGCCGACCACCTCGTCGTTCTCGGCGACCCGCCGCAACCGGTCGGCGTCGATCCCCAGCGGATACGCGCGCGCCCAGATCTCGCGGCCGTTGTGGTGGACGATCCCCTCCCGGAACTCCACCTCGCAGCCGAGCAGCTCGCGACAGCAGTCGAGGAAGTTGTGGACGTAGGCGCTCGTGTGAAAGCCGACGATGTCGTTGGCGAGGATGCCGTCGAAGATCTCCTCACGCCAGGTGCGCGGCAGGATCCGCCAGGCGTCCGGCTGCGGCCAGGGGATGTGTACGAAGTGATGAAGGAAGGCGTCCGGGAGCGCCTGGCGGACGAGCGCCGGCGCCAGGTACAGGTGGTAATCGTGGAACATCACCAGCGCGTCCTTGCGGCCCGCGACCTGCTTGATCAGCTCGTCGGCGATGTCGGCGTTGACGACCTTGTAGCCGTGCTCCCAGGCATCCTTCTCCACGCGGCGAATGTCGGGAGCGTTCGAGAGGTCCCACAGGTAGTGCTGCGTGAACCAGAGCACCGGGTTGGAGACGACGCTGTAGAAGGCGTCATAGGCCTCGGGATCGGAGGCGACGAGATCGACCTCGTAGGAGGAGTCCTCGAGCTCGATCTCGACCGGTCCGCCGGCCTCCTCGGCGACGACGCCGTCCTCCTCGGTCATCGCCGAAGCCACCCAGAGCACGTTGCGATGTGTCGCCAGTCCGGTGAGCGCGGTGACCAGGCCGCCGCCTCCGCGCTGGACCTCGCGCTCCCCCTCGTCGTCGCGGTCGAACTGCGCCGGCCCGCGGTTGGAGACGATGATCAGCGGGTCGCCATCTTCGCGGGACATCGCGGCTGAGGCTACCGAGGAGGCCCGGCCGCCCGCAGCCGCTCGATTCCCGAGTCGAGTGCGGCGATGATCGCCCGGTGCAACTCGGCGTTGGCCGCGCAGACGCACGACATCTGGAACTCGTGGCCGGAGCCGAGTAGAAGCCGGTCGCCGAGAGGAGCGCCGTAGGCGTCGGTTACGACCGCGCCCGCCTCATCGAGGATCAGCGCCGCCGCGGCGAGGTCGTAGGGGGAGTTGTTGAGGATCGCACCCCGGCCGACCCGCCTGAACGCCTCCTCGGTCCACTCGACCTCGTCGATCATCCGCGGCCCGGGCTCGACGTACGCGTCGAGCTGGCCGGTGACGAGCCGCGTCATGTCGAACGTCGCCGAGCCGAGGTCGAAAGTCCCGCCGGCGACCGACGAGCCGTCGATCAGCTCCTCGAGCACGATCGCGAGCGGGATCGCCGGCCGGCCGCGAAAGCCGTAGGTCCAGAGCATCCGCTCGAGGATCGTCGCCGACGAGAGCCGCGGCGCCGGATCGACTCCCCCGCCGCGAACCGCCAGGAAGCTCGCCCCCGACTTGATCTCGACCACGCAGCCCACCTCGACGTCTGACATCGCCGGCTCCCCGTCGAGCCGCGCCGCCGCGACCGAGACGCAAGCCGACTCGAGCCCCGCCATCGCCGGCCGCGTGCCGTCGATCGGATCGACGACCAGGACCCAGCGCGGCTCGCCGCCGGGGACCACCATCCCGCGGTCCTCGGAGTAGAAGGCGACGTCGGGAGCGCGCTCGGCAAGGAACTGCTCCATCCGGCTCTCCGCCTGCTCGTCGATCGCGAAGGTGACGTCGCCGCCGGCACCGTCGCCGGCGTGCTCGCGACCCTCGGCGTGCCCGAGCGCGGGCAGGACCTCCTCGCGGAGGTCGAGCGCGAGCTCGGAGACGAGGGAGCGAAGTGGGTGGTCGGAGACCATCGCGGCCACCTTAGGAGAAAGGATCCTGCTTCCAGAGCATGGCTTTCAACCGGCGGAACCGGACGGCGCCAGCCGGAGGATTTCGCCGGCGTTAACCGGTGGGGCGAGCGCCGAGCTCGACTTCGATGTCCTGCTCTTCTCCGTCGCGGATGATCTGCAGGGTGATCGTCTCGCCCGGGCGGTATTGGGAAATCAGGCGCGAGAGGTCGTTCTCGCTGACCAGTTCCTCGCCCTCGACCGCGACGATCACGTCGCCGCCGATCTTCACCGGCCGGGCCTGGAACTCGAGGTTGCCCTCCTCGCCCTCGTCCCTGCCCTGCAGGCCCGCCTCGTCGGCCGGTCCACCCTCGACGACTACGGAGATCAACGACCCGGTGGGCGCGTCGACGCCGAGCTCCTCGGCGAGCTGCGGGTAAAGCGCCTGGCTCTTGACCCCGATGTAGGCGTATTCGGCGGTGCCGTCGTCGCGAAGGTCATCCACCGAGCGCAGGGCCAGGTTGCTGGGAATCGCGAAGCCGACGCCCTCGTTGCCGCCGGACGTCGTATTGATCTGCTGGTTGACGCCGACCACCGTGCCGTCGGCGCCGATCAGCGGGCCGCCGGAGTTGCCGGGGTTGATCGATGCGTCGGTCTGGATCGCCCCGTCTACCTTGAATTGCGTGAGCGAGTCGATCGAGCGGTCGGTGGCGGAGACGATCCCGGTCGAGAGCGACTGCTCCTGACCGAACGGGCTGCCGATCGCCGCCACCGGTGAGCCGACCGCGACCTCGTCGGAGTTCGCGAACTCGATCTCCTGGAGGTCGAGCCCTTCGGGGTCGACGGTGATCAGCGCGATGTCGGCGTTCGGGTCGAAGCCGACGATCTCGGCGGGCACCTGGTTGCGGTCGCCGAACTCGACGAAGAGCTGGTCGGCTTCGTTGATGTCCTGGTTCGTGGCGACGCCCGACTCGCCCGCATCGGTGACGACGTGGGCGTTCGTGACGATCTCGCCCGCCTCGGCGTCGATCACGAAGCCCGAGCCCTGACCGGCCTGGGCGTTAAGGAGCGCCTCGTCGGGATCGCCGAAGATCGAGGTGATCGTGACCACGCTCGGCGCCGCGTCGGCGTAGACCTCCGCCGCGTCGAAGCCGCCGATCTGCGTCTGGATCGCGACCGTGCGGTCACGTTCGGTCGCCGTCGAAGTCGTCGACTCAGTCGACTCGGTCGATGTCTCCGAGCCCGAGGTCGAGGTGACGCTGTCATCGTCACCGCACGCTCCCAGAGCGAGCGCCAGAGCAGCCGCCCCGGCGGCGACCGCGGGGCGCCGCTTGAAGGGATCTAGAACGCTCACGCGGGCGCCTCGGCGCGAGCCGCCGGGAGGCTCAGCGTGAACGTGGTCTGGCGGCGGCGGGTCTCGAGGTCGATATCGCCACCCATCAGCTCGGCCAGCTCGCTGGCGATCGCCAGACCGAGGCCGGAGCCGCTGACGGAGTCGGCCGTGTAGAAGCGCTCGAAGACGCGCTCGCGCGAGCGCGGCTCGATTCCGGGGCCGCTGTCGGTCACCGAAACGCGGCCGGTGCCGGCCGCGCCCGAGGCGCTGACGAAGATCTCTGTTCCGGGTGGCGTGTGCTTCAAAGCGTTGTCGATCAGGATACGCACGATCTGAGCCGTCCTACCTCGATCGGCTTGTACAAGCGGTTCTGAGCCTCCATTCCGTCGCACTTCGATCTCGGTCCCATGGCGCTCGGCCGCGGCGGCGAACTCGCCCACGACGTCCTCGACCAACCCCTCCAGCTGCACGGGCTCGCTTCTCAGGCTCATCGCCTCGGCGTCGAGTCGCGAGAGGTCGAGCAGGTCGGTCGAGAGCTTGGTCAGCCGGTCGATCTGGCTCCGCATGGTTCGCACGAACTCGCGGCGCGTCTCCGCATCGGGCTCGGGATCGTCGTCGAGCAGCTCGACGAAGCCGCCCAGTGAGGCGATCGGGGTGCGGAGCTCGTGGGAGGCGTTGGCGATGAACTCCCGCCGTGCCGAGTCGAGGGTGCGAAGCCGCCGCTGCATCTCGTCGAGCGTCCCGGCGAGCTGGCCGACCTCGTCCGAGGAGGACCCCTCGGGGATCGGAACGCTGAAGTCGCCGCGCGCGACCCGCTCGGCGGCTCGCTCCAGCCGGCGCAGGCGCCGCGCGTGGTAGCCGGCGGCCAGGTAGGAGGCGATGAGCGCGGCAAGCAGGGCGATCGCGCCCGCGATCAGCGTCTGGCGGCGAATCAGCGAGACGTTGTCGGCGACGTCATCGAGCGGCACCGACAGCACGATGATCCAGCTGGGGCTCTCGGGATCAGGCTCCCGACCGCCGGCGACCGGGAAGGCCGTCTCGCCGGTCCGGTTGCCGCCCACGGTCTCGATTGCCGAGCGGACCGTCCCCGAGAGCGCGGCCGCCGAGGCCGACGGGTAGTTGGGATTGATCGCGTCGCTCTCGAGCTCGGAGTCGGCGATCACGAAGCTCGGCTCGCCCCCGCGGACGCCGAGGACCGTCACCCGCGCGTCGACGTTCGCGGCGGTCCGGCGGACGAGCTCGGTCAGCTCGTCGCGCTCGAGCCCCTGTCCGCCGGAGGCGCGGAGCCGGTCGAGCTCGCGGCCTCCCTGCTGCTCGAGCCGCTCGAGTCGCTCGGCGGTGAGGCTGGAGCTGAGCTGGGGAACGACGTAGAGGTAGACGAACCCGACGGCCGCGGCGGTGATCGCGAACGAGAACAGGACGAGGCGGGTGCGGACGCTCCCGAGCGGCGCCCGTGACGGCCGTCGCGTCCGAGCGCCGGAGCTGCTCACTCGTCGCGGTCCAGCGGCGTGGCTTCTTCGCGAAAGCGGTAGCCGACCCCGCGGACCGTGAACAGGTACTCAGGCTCCTTGGCGTCGCGCTCGACCTTCTCGCGGAGATGGCGGATGTGGACGTCGATCGTGCGCGGGTCGCGGTAGGCGCTGTCGCCCCAGACCCGCTCGAGCAGGGTGTCGCGGTCGAAGACGCGGCCCGGGCTCTGCGCGAGGGCGGACAGGATCTCGAACTCGACATAGGTGAGCTGGATCCGATCCTCTCGGACCTTCACCTGACGGCGGGAGAAGTCGATCGTCATGTCGCCGGCGCTGATCGTCCCCTCCGCCGCGGAGCCGCCGGTCATCCGCGTCCGCCTCAGCGCCGCCTTCACCCGGCTCGTGAACTCGCGGATGCTGAACGGCTTGGTGATGTAGTCGTCGGCGCCGATCTCGAGCCCGAGCACCTTGTCGACCTCGTCGTCGCGGGCGGTCAGCATGATGATCGGCACCTGGCTGCGGGAGCGGAGGCGGCGGCAGACCTCGATCCCGTCGAGCCGGGGCATCATCACGTCGAGGACGACGAGGTCGAAGCGCTGAGCGGCAAACAGGTCGATGGCCTGGCGGCCGTCGCGCGCCGGCACGACGTCGTAGCCCTCCCTGCGGAGCGGATACGCCAAAAGCGTCTGAATCGCCTCCTCGTCGTCGACGAGCAGGATGCGAGCCGAGGCTTCGGCCATGGGGAGAGTCTAAGTCTCGACCCGTCTAACTTGCCCGCTCCGCCATGTTCGACCCCCGCATCTACCGCGCCGCCCTGCTTCCCGCCGTCGCGGCCTTCGTCCTGCTCATGTTCTCGCTGGAACCCGAGCCGGCCGGTCTGGCCCCTCCGGTCTCGGTGCCGACGTTCGATGGCGAGGACGCCACCCGGACCGCGCGCTCGATCGTCCAGCTGGCGCCGGAGCGCGAGCCCGGATCGCCCGGCGACCTCGCCGTCGCCGACCTCGTTCGCGAGCGGTTCAGTGCGATCGCCGGCGGGGAGGTCTCCGTCCAGGACTACGAGTCGACCTTCGAGGGCGAGGACGTGGATCTGCAAAACGTCATCGTGACTCTCCCCGGCGCCTCCGACCGGATCATCCTCATCGTCGCCCACCGTGACTCGGCCGAGGGCCCGGGTGCCGCGTCGAGCGCCGCCGCCACCGCGGAGCTGGTCTCCCTCGCCGACAACCTCGGCGGGTCGCGCCACGCGAGGACCATCGTCCTCGCGTCCACCGACGGAGGCAGCGACGACGCGTCCGGGGTCGGCGAGCTCCTCGACGGCCTCCCGCGACCCGGGGACATCGATGAGGCGCTCGTCATCTCACAGCCCGGCGCGCGCGATCCGGTGCCGCCGTTCGTGGTCGCCTCCGGGACCGGTCCCGAGAGCCCCTCCCCGCAGCTCATCCAGACCGCACAGAGCGCTGCCTCCCAGGCGTTCGAGCAGCGGGACACGAGCCCGGGCACATGGGTCGGGCTCTCACGGCTGGCCGTCCCGTTCGGACTCGGCGAGCAGGCGGCGCTGCGGCGCGAAGGGATCGAGGCACTGGCGCTCGGAGCCGGCGGCGAGCGGCAGATCGACGTCGACCGCGATCAGACGGTGTCGCCGGATTCGCTTCAGGCCTCGGGGGGCGCGATGCTGGAGCTCATCCTCACCCTCGACGAGGCCGAGCGTGCGCCCGACCCCGGGCCCGAGGACTACGTCCGCCTCGGCGACAACCTGATCCCGGGCTGGACGCTGACCCTGCTCGCGATCACGCTGATCCTCCCGGCGCTCCTCGCTGCCGCCGACACCTGGCTGCGCGAGTACCGCGCCGACTGGCGGACCCGCCGCACGCTTCCCTGGGTGATCGAGCGAGCGCTGCCGCCGTTCGCCGCGCTGCTGCTCGCCTACGTCCTCGGTCTCATCGGCCTGGTCCCGGATCCGGCGTTCCCGTTCGATCCCGGCCGCTTCCCCGCCGGGGTCGAAGCGCCGATCGCTTTCATCGCCATCGCCGCCGCCTTCGTCCTGGCCGCGCTCCTCGTCCGACCGCTGCGAACGCCACTGGACTCCGAGCCGCACGCGCTCGCCGCGGCGGCCGGGTTGCTGGCGGGGGGGGCGGCGCTCGGGGTCTGGTTCCTCAATCCATATCTCGCCCTCCTGCTCGCGCCCGTGGCGCACGTCTGGCTACTGCCCGCCCGCGCCGCCGGACCGCCGCGGGCGGGTGTGGTCGCGCTGGTTGCGCTGCTGGCGCTCGTGCCGGCGTTCGCTGCGTTCGCCACCGTGGCCGCTCAACTCGACCTCGGGCTCTCCGCGCCCTGGCACCTCCTCCTGCTGATCGAGGACGGCCAGATCGGCCTGATGATGTCGCTGCTCTGGTGCCTGTTGATCGGCGGACTGATCGCGTGCGTGGCCGCTGCGGCTTCCGGGCGGCGTGCCGCCGGGCCGAGGCTGCCGCTTCCCGTCCTCAAGTCGCGCTGAGCACGCTGAGAGTCGGCCGTCGGGATATCTAGGGGCTGCCCCTCAGTTCTGGACGGGCGTTTGGAGCCGCTAAAGGAAGTTCCTCTGTAGCCGATGGTCGGACTGGGAAAAGATCCACCCACCGAAACCACACCCACGAAGCATCGAGCGAGGTTCAATGAACATAAATGGAGAACAGCTCGAGCACGTCCAGGAGAGGGTCGCTCGCGGCGAGTACCGCGTCGACTCCCGGCAGGTTGCCGAGGCGATCGTCGACCGTCTCGGCGCCCGTGAGGTCGGTCGCGAGGCGGTTACCCGCCGCCGATGTGATCATGACCAGACGCGGGTATTGATCGCCCTCCGGGCAGCCTGAGGCGGACGGAGCGAGAGGAGACGAAGCGGCCGATCTCGGTCAGCTTCGAATTGCCTCGGGAAGCGGCCGCCGCCGCCTCGTCCAACGCTGAGCGCGGGACCGCGCAGAGCAGCTCGTAGTCCTCGCCCCCGGACGCGACCAGCTCGAGCGGGTCACGCCCCGCCGCGGCGGCGACTTCGCTGACCCCGGCCGCGGCGGGGACTCGTCCGAGCTCGATCTCGATCCCCAGCCCGGAGGCCGCGGCAAGCTGCTCGGCGTCGGCTCCGAGCCCATCGGAGACGTCGATCATCGCCCGCGCACCGCCGGCGGCCAGCTCCCGCCCGGCCGCGAGCTGGGGCACGGGGCCGAGCTGACGCGCGATCGCCGCGTCGCGGATCGCCTGAGGCAGCTCGGCAGCGAGGTCAGGGTGCTCGAGCAGCATCAGCCCGGCCGCCGCGCCGCCGAAGCTGCCCGTCGCGCAGAGCGCGTCGCCCGCCTCCGCACCGGACCTTCCCAGCAGCAGATCGGGTGAGGCGGCGTGGCCGACCGCGGTGACCGAGATCGACAGGGTGCCCGCGCGCGTGACGTCGCCGCCGAGGATGGCGACCCCGGTCTCGACCGCGAGGGTGGCGATCCCCTCGCAGAGCTCGAGGACCTCGTCGGTGTCGAAGTCGGCCGGCGCGCCGAGCCAGACGTAGGCCTCGCCCGGGCTCGCTCCCATCGCCGCCAGGTCGCTGAGCGCCGCCCCGAGCGCCTTGCGGCCGATCGCCCGTGGGGGACACCAGCGGCGGCGGAAGCCGACCCCGTCGACGAGCGCGTCGATCGTGGTGGCGGTCGCGCCGCGGGGAACGGTCACGGCGGCGTCGTCTCCGATCCCGACCCTGATCTCGGCCCCGGCGCTCGCGGGGTCGATCGCGCCGACGGTCGCCTCCATCCGCTCCCGGATCAAACCGATCAGATCGAACTCGGGGGAGTGACGCATCGCCGGGTTGAGCGGACCCGTGGCCATCAGACCGGAATCGCGTTGATCGTCTGGAAGACGGTGAGGACGGCGGTGGCGGCGAGCAGCGCCCGGTCGCGAGCGATCGCCGCCAGCGGCAGCAGCCAGATCAGATACCAGGGAGTCATGTAGGCAGAGGC
>Ga0190275_10002765_pt1 | contig 12480 bp, 9 predicted proteins | sample Popmic550T_FD_133745 | JGI IMG/M metagenome (GOLD analysis project Ga0190275, IMG submission 133745) | Populus adjacent soil microbial communities from riparian zone of Yellowstone River, Montana, USA - 550 T | ecosystem: Environmental > Terrestrial > Soil > Riparian zone > Trees stand | place... | reverse complement strand
TACCTGCGGCTGACCAAGTTCTACGGCAAGTTGTTCCTGATCAACATCGCGATGGGTGTGGTCACCGGGCTGGTCCAGGAGTTCCAGTTCGGGATGAACTGGAGCGACTATTCGCGGTTCGTCGGCGATGTCTTCGGTGCCCCGCTGGCGCTGGAGGGGCTGCTCGCGTTTTTCCTCGAGTCGACCTTCATCGGGTTGTGGATCTTCGGCTGGGACCGGCTGCCGAAAAAGGTGCACCTGGCCTGCATCTGGATGGTGGTGCTCGGCACCCAGCTTTCGGCGTACTTCATCCTGGCGGCCAACTCCTGGATGCAGAACCCGGTCGGCTTCCGGTACAACGCCGAGCGCGGCCGCGCCGAGCTGACCGACATCGGGGCGGTGCTGACCAACAAGGTTGTCCTGGTCACCTACCCACACACGATCTTCGCGGCCTTCATGGTCGGCGGCGCGTTCGTCGCGGCGGTCGCGATCTGGCACCTCGTCCGCCGGCCTGACGTCGACACCGGCGCCTTCCGGACGGCGTTGCGCCTCGGTGCGGTGATGGTGATCGTGGCCGGTGCCGGGGTCGCGCTGAGTGGTGACCAGCAGGGCAAGGTGATGACCGAAGTACAGCCGATGAAGATGGCGGCGGCCGAGGCTCTGTACGAGACGGAGAAGCCGGCGTCGTTCTCCATCTTCACCGTCGGCACGCTGGACGGGTCGCGCGAGCTCTACTCGGTCAAGGTGCCCTACCTGCTGTCCTTCCTCGCGACCGGGAAGTTCGACGGTGAGGTGCAGGGGATCAACAACCTGCAGGAGTCCTACGAGAAGCTCTACGGCCCCGGCTCGTACAAGCCGAACGTTCCGCTCACCTACTGGACCTTCCGGTTGATGATCGGGGTCGGGATGTCGGCGGCCGCGCTCGCCGTCTTGTTGCTCTGGGCAACGAGGAAGGGCCGGGCGCCGCATCGGATGCTGGTCTGGCTGGCGGTGCCGTTACCGCTGCTGCCTTTACTGGCGAATGTCTTCGGCTGGATCTTCACCGAGACGGGACGGCAGCCGTGGCTGGTGTTCGGGCTGCTGCCGACGGCATCGGGCGTCTCACCTGGCACCACGATGACCGAGATCCTCATCTCGCTGATCGGCTTCACCCTGCTGTACGGCGTACTGGCGGTGGTCGAGGTCAAGCTGATGCTCAAGTCGATCCGGGCCGGTCTCGACGGTGCCGCGCCGGCCCCGGGTGATCCACCCGACGATGCGCCGGATGAAACCGCCAAGCCACTCTCCTTCGCCTACTAGGGGCTGGTCTGCATGGAACTCACGACAGTCTGGTTCGTCATCATCGCGGGGTTCTGGATCGGGTACTTCGTGCTCGAGGGGTTCGACTTCGGGGTCGGCATCCTGCTCCGCGTCCTCGGCCGCGACGAGCCGGAGCGGCGCGCGGTGATCACCACGATCGGCCCGGTCTGGGACGGTAACGAGGTGTGGCTGGTGGTCGCGGGGGCGATGACGTTCGCGGCTTTCCCGGAGTGGTACGCGACGCTGTTCAGCGCCTTCTACCTGCCGCTGTTCGCGATCCTGGTGTCGCTGATCCTGCGCGGGGTGGCACTGGAGTACCGCGGCAAACGCGACGACCTGCCGTGGCGCAGCCGGATGGACACTCTCATCACGATCGGCTCGCTGGTACCGGCGCTGCTGTGGGGAATCACCTTCGCCAACCTCGTCCGCGGCCTCCCCCTGGATGCCTCCCACGAGTTCGTAGGAAACCTCGGCACCCTCCTCAACCCCTTCGCCCTCCTAGGCGGCCTCGCCTTCACAGCTCTCTTCGTAGTTCACGGCGCAATCTTCCTAGCCCTCAGAACAACAGGAGACCTCCGGCAGCGGGCTAACCGGCTCGCCTCCGTGACTGGCCTGGCGGCGGTAGCGTTGGTCGGCGTATTCCTCGCCTGGACGCACGCGCTGCGCGGCAACACCACCTCGGTAATCCTCGCCGCGCTCGCAGCCACAGCACTACTCGCCGCCCTGACAGCCACCTTTCAACCCACCACAGCCCAGCCCAGCAGCGCCCGTGAGGGCTGGGCCTTTGCTGGTACCGCGGTGGCTATTGCGCTGGGGGTTGCTTCGTTGTTTGTGGCGTTGTTTCCGGCGGTTATGCCGTCGACGCTGGATCCGGCGTGGGGGTTGACCGTCACCAACGCCGCGTCGTCGGCGTACACGTTGAAGGTATTGACGGTGATTGCGGCGATCTTCACGCCGTTGGTGTTGCTGTACCAGGCGTGGACCTACTGGGTGTTCCGGAAGCGCGTCACCGTCGAGCCGGTTGCGGTCTCGTGAAGCCGCTCGATCCGCGATTGCTGCGGAGGGCTAAGGCGGCCCGCGTCTTCCTGCTCGGCTCAGTGCTCATCGGCGTAGCCACTGGAGTCCTGATCGTCGTACAGGCCGTGCTACTCGCCCACGGCATCTCCGAGGTCGTGTTGCGCGGCGCTGCGGTCGGTCAGGTGGCGTGGCTGCTAGCGGGCGTCCTGTTGGCTCGCGCAGTCCTCGTATGGCTGCAAGAGGTGGTGGCACAGCGAGCAGCGGCTGCGGTGAAGTCCACCCTCCGAAGACAAGTACTGGAGCACTCACTGAAGCTAGGCCCAGCCTGGCTCAGCGGCGAGCGCAGCAGCGCGCTCACCACCTTGCTCACCAAAGGCCTGGACGACCTAGACCCGTACTTCGCCCGGTACCTCCCGCAGCTAGTCCTTGCCGCAACCGTCCCAGCCGGCGTGGTGGGCTGGATGGCAACAGGCGACCTGATCGCAGCCGGCACAGTCGTGGTGACGCTGCCGCTCATCCCGGTCTTCATGGCGTTGGTCGGTTGGGCGACTCAGGCGCACAGCCGCAAACGGCAGCACGCGCTGGCAGTACTGGCCCATCACTTCTCCGACGTAGTGGCCGGACTCCCGACCCTGAAGCTCTTCGGGCGAGCGAAGGGGCAGGTGACCGCAGTACGCGAGGTGACGGAGCGGCATCGGGTGGCATCGATGAAGAGTCTGCGGCTCGCCTTCCTGTCGTCGTTCGTGCTGGAACTGCTAGCGAGCATCTCGGTGGCGCTCGTCGCGGTCGGCGTCGGGCTGCGGCTCATCGATGGCAAGCTCGGCCTGGAGACGGCACTTCTGGTCCTGATCCTGGCCCCGGAGGCCTACCTGCCCCTGCGGCAGGTCGGCGCACACTTCCACGCGAGTGCCGATGGAGTGGCCGCCAGCGAGGAGGTCTTCCGAGTACTGGAGACTCCACTACCCGAGCGAGGCGACCGTACCGACGTACCGGATCTGCGCGTGACCCCGCTGCATCTCCACGATGTGACAGTCCTGTACCCCGGTCGAGCCGAGCCGGCACTAGAGGGCTTCGACCTCGACCTCTGGCCGGGGGAGGTAGTCGCTCTCGCCGGTCCCAGCGGAGCCGGGAAGTCCACTGTGCTCGCCGCGGTGCTCGGCTTCGTCGTACCCGACCGCGGGGTAGTCGTAGCGGGCGGGAGCGCCGCCGACGAGTTCGCCCCGGAGCGGTGGCGGACGCAGTTCGCCTGGGTGCCGCAACGGCCGGGCCTCCGCATGGGCACCATCGCCGACAACATCCGCCTCGGACGCCCAGAGGCCACCGATTCCCAGGTACTACGTGCGCTGGCCGAGGCGGGCGCGCCGGAACTGGATCCAGCCCAGCAGGTCGGCGAAGGCGGCCAACAACTCTCAGGAGGCCAGCGTCGGCGAGTAGCGCTCGCCCGGGCCCTGGTGACGGAGGCGCCCGTGCTGTTGCTCGATGAACCGACTGCCGGGCTGGACGCGGAGGCAGAGGCCGCAGTAGTCAGCCACCTATGCGCCTCCGGCCGCACGGTCCTGCTGGTCGCCCACCGCCCTGCCCTCCTCGCAGCCGCAGACCGAGTCGTCACGGTCGGATCTCTCGACAAAGCTCTGAAGAGAACGGTGGTGGCAAGGTGACCGCGTTGGTGATGCCAGAGCCGAGCGTTCGGCCGCGGCTCGTTTTGGCTGTGCTGGCAGGCGTTCTGGCCTCTGGGGCGGCTGTTGGACTTCTAGCGACTGCTGCATGGCTGATCACCACAGCGGCGGAGCAGCCACCCGTGCTGACCCTGCTGGTGGCGATCGTCGCCGTGCGGGCGTTTGGCGTCGGGCGCGGCTTCTTCCGATACGTCGAGCGCCTGGCCGCGCATGATGCGGCGTACCGGGTGCTGGGGGAGACCCGGTCGCGGATCACTAAGCGGTTGGAGGAGTTGGCGCCAGCCGGCCTGGGCTCGGTGCGGAGTGGAGACCTGCTGGCTCGGCTCCTACTCGACGTGGACGCTGTGCTGGACCTGTGGTTGCGAGTGATCCTCCCCGTCTTGGTGGCAAGCGTGACTGCCCTCGCGACGGTCGGCTTGCTAGTGGTGTTGCTACCAACGGCAGGCGCGGCCGTGGCTATCGCGGTAGGGCTCGCCTGCACTGTGGTGCCCTGGTTGACGGCCTACAGCGCCCGACGGGCAGAGCGGGCGATCGCAGGCCACAGGGGAGAGGTTGCGGCGGGCGCGACGGAGACACTGCTGACGGCTGCCGACGTGGTCGCCTTCAACGCGACCGACGCAGTACTGGCCTCCTTCAGTGCTTCGGATGCGCGGCTAGCCGCTGCAGAGCGTCGGTCCGCGTGGAGCGCCGGACTGGGCAATGCGTTGCTGGTGCTCTGCGTCGGCGGCGCTAGCGTGGCCGGGCTGGTCCTAGGCAGCAACGCCGACATCTCCGGCCCAGTGCTCGCAGTGCTCGCGTTGACCCCGCTGGCACTCGCCGACGCGCTCGGTGGCATCCCTGCCACGGCCCAGATCGCCATCCGGGTCAAAGCCTCGCTGCTGAGAGTGCAGGACCTGCTGAGCGCACCGACACCAGTAGTCGAGCCCGACGCGCCTGATGAGCTGCCAGTCGGCCGCGACCTCGTGATCAGCCACTTGAGCGCGGGCTACGACGGCCGGGACGTACTACGAGACGTCGGCCTGACTGTGGCTGCCGGGAGCCGAGTGGTGGTGACCGGGCCGAGTGGTTCCGGGAAGAGCACGCTGGCGTCAGTACTGCTGCGCTTCCTGGAGCCAAGCGCCGGTGAAGTCGCACTCGGCGGAGTCAGCCTTACCGACCTCTCCGGCGACGACGTGCGCTCTGCGATCGGCTTGCTCACGCAGGAGAGCCATGTGTTCGACACGAGCATCCGGGAGAACCTGCTGCTGGCCAAGCCCGGTACCAGCGACCTGCGGCTCTGGAGAGCCCTGTACCGGGCCCGGCTGGGTGAGTTCGTCCTCGGCCTGCCGAACGGGCTCGGCACGATGGTTGGTGAGCACGGGGCGCGACTGTCCGGCGGTGAACGGCAGCGGCTCGCATTCGCCCGCTTGCTGCTCGCGGACCACGACGTACTGGTCCTGGACGAGCCCACCGAGCACCTGGATGAGGAGACCGGCCGGGCGCTCCTGGCCGACCTGTTCGCTGCGGCGGGCCACCGTACCGTCGTCCTGCTGACCCACCGTCCGGAACTGGCTCCTCACACAACGCAACCGCCGCTCGTCCTGCCGTGAGTGCTGCGGAATGCGGTCCGGGCGTCTGCGAAGATGGGTGATCGTGTCGACCCCTCAGCTAGTCACCCTGCTCTCTGACCAGATCCTGATCGCGATCATCGCGGTGATCGCCGTCGCGCTGGTCGGCGCTACGGCCGGCGTGCTCGTCGCCAGGCGTCGCAAGGCGGAGCTGCCTGCCGCGCAGCCGACCCCGGAGCTGACCGAGCCCAAGGTCGGCGACGACGCCGAGGAGCCGCGGGACACGCCGACCCGGACGCTCGAGGACACCGAGCTGCCCGAGCCCGCTGCCACTGCGACGGTGGAGAAGCCCGAGTCCGCACAGGGCCGGCTGGTCCGCCTCCGGGCGCGGCTGGCGCGCTCGCAGGGCTCGCTGGGCAAGGGGCTGCTCGCGCTGCTGTCGCGGGACAAGCTGGACGACGAGGCGTGGGAGGACATCGAGACCACGCTGATCACCGCCGACGTGGGTGTCGCGCCGACGCAGGAGCTGGTCGAGAAGCTGCGGACCCGGGTGCGGATCGAGGGCGTCACCGGCGACCAGGCGCGAACCATCCTGCGCGAGGAGCTGATCGCGCTGGTCGACCCGACGCTGGATCGGTCGCTGAAGGTCGAGCGCAAGGACGGCCAGCCTGCTGTCGTCCTGGTCGTCGGCGTCAACGGCACCGGCAAGACCACCACGGTCGGCAAGCTGGCCCGAGTGCTGGTCGCCGAGGACAAGCGGGTCCTGCTGGGTGCGGCGGACACGTTCCGTGCCGCGGCGGCCGACCAGTTGCAGACCTGGGGTGAGCGGGTCGGTGTGAAGACCGTCCGCGGGCCGGAGGGTGGCGACCCCGCCAGCATCGCTTTCGACGCGGTCAAGCAGGGCATCGTCGAGGAAGCCGACGTCGTGCTGGTCGACACGGCTGGCCGGCTGCACACCAAGGCAGGCCTGATGGATGAGCTCGGCAAGGTCAAGCGAGTCATCGAGAAGACTGCTGAGGTCGACGAGGTGCTGCTCGTCATCGACGCCACCACCGGCCAGAACGGGCTCACTCAGGCGCGCGTGTTCGCCGACGTGATCAACGTGACCGGCCTGGTCCTGACCAAGCTGGACGGTACGGCCAAGGGCGGCATCGTGATCGCCGTCCAGCGCGAGCTCGGCGTCCCGGTCAAGCTGGTCGGCCTCGGCGAAGGCGCCGACGACCTGGCCCCCTTCGACGCGGAACAGTTCGTCGACGCCCTGCTCGACTAGAACCTGCTCGACTAAACGCGTTTGGCGAGGTACAGCGCGGTCGCCATCTCGAGAGTCACCGGGTCGGGCAGGACACCGCGCAGCTTGTCGAGGAGTTCGTCCCGATCCTCGTCCTCGATCATCCGGTACGACGACTGGGTGCTCAGGTTGGCCAGGTAGTCCTCCCGCGGCAGCGCACGCTCCCACCGGTAGAGCTCCTGCCGGAACTCCGCGAACTCGGCACGCCCAGCCAGCTCCGGGTCGGGCTCGAGCTGGTCGGACTCGGGCCACTCACTCCACGGCCGCAGCTCGTATTCGTCCAGGACCGCAGCGGCCGCTGCCCGCAAGGCGGCGCCAGGCAGGCGCTCCATGTTCCAGAACAGAGCCAGCGAGCCACTTGGGCGAAGGGCCGCCGCAGTGCGGCTCCAGCGTGTCTTCTCGTCGGTCCAGTGGAACGCCTGGGCGCAGTAGACCAGATCGACGGGCTCCTCCGGCTCGTACGACTCCAGAGACGCCATGGCGATGTTCACCGCGAGCCCGGCCACGCGCTGCCGTAGTACGAGCGCCATGGCTGGGTCCGGCTCCAGCGCAACAACCTGTACGCCGCGAGACGCGACCGTGACGGTCGCCTTCCCGGTACCGGCGCCGATCTCCAGAGCGGTGGTCGGCGCCGAGTAGCCGAGCATGTCCTCGAACAGCGTCGGCGGATAGCCCGGCCGGACCCGGTCGTACTCCTCGGCGACCTCACCGAACACCAGCGCCTGCACCTTGTCCCCAGTCATGCCAGCAGCTTAGTCAGGAGAACGCGGGCGGACCGCCGTGCAGACCCCGCAGGCCGGCGTCGTGATCGGTGCGGAAGTTCGGTTGCTGGGGTTCGGCGTCGTAGTAGCGATGGAAGACCGGGGTCTGGGAGCCGGACAGCGGCGGCACGATCCACGTCCAGTCGGCCGGGCAGCGGCGGCCGGCGCGTTCCTCTCGCTCCAGGTGGATGAGGAATCGGCGGGACTCGGTGTGGTGGTCGGTAATGCTGACCCCGTTCACCCGGAACGAGTGCAGGACGGCGCGATTGAGCTCGACCAGGGCCCGGTCGCGCCAGAGGGTCGCCTCGTGGGACGTGTCCAGTCCCATCCGCTCCGCGACCTCGGGGACCATCGCATAGCGGTCGTCGTCACCGAGGTTGCGCGCGCCGATCTCGGTGCCCATGTACCACCCGTTGAAGGGTGCCGCCGGATAGGAAACCCCGCCGATGTCCAAGCGGTTGTTACTGATCACCGGTACCGCGTGCCAGCGCAGACCCAAGTCGGCGAACCAGGCCAGCTCGGGGTGTTCGAGGGCGACCTCATGCACGGAGCGCCGCGGAAGCTCGAACAGCTGCGGGCCCTCGTCAACGGTTTCCACGACGAGGGGGAGTACGTCGAAGGCTCCGGGGAACGCCGGTGGCCGCCAGCCGCGATGGACGAGCTGGCTGGTGAACGCCCGGTAGCGGGGGTCGCCGAGAACCCCGCCGTCGGGTTGCGCGTACCCGGCGTACCGGATCAGTTGTTCGTTCCAGATCCTCGGGGCTGGTCTGGTGGGAGTTTCGGGCGCGAACACGCTGAGCATCGGGCGGATCTTCCCGCCGTTGTGCGCGATCCGGAGGTGGTCGAAGCAGTGTGCCGCGACATCGCCCGCCGCGGTGACGCTCCTCAGGTCGCGCACTTGCAGGCTGTGCCAGTACAGGCGGCCGATGCAGCGGGCGTTGTTGCGCCAGGCGACGCGGGCACCGAAGACGAGCTCGTCTTCGGTGTGCCAGTAGGTACCGGTCAGGTCGATCTCGCGCATCACGGCTGCGATCCGCGACCCGATCGGACCGGCCTGTGGGTTCTCGGCATGGAAGAGCTCGAGGAACTCTTCCGCCGCCAGCTTGAGCGCCGCGGCCTCGCCGCTTTCCGGACTGCGCACCGCAGGGGGGTACCTGGCCAGAACCCGTCCGGGACCGGTCGACGCCCGACGCCCGATCCGCGGAGCCCTCCGCCACGGCCGGGTGCTCATGGACTGTCCGAACCGCTCCGGAAACGCGTCTGCCACTCCCTGTCGAACAACGGATCGGGCACCGGGTGAGGGGCGGGCGGCGTCGCGATCTGGTCGACCTCGGTGGCGAACGAGTTCACGATCGACTGCATCTGAGCCTGGGCCGTCTGTGCGTACTCGCGCACCTGGTCGCCGGCGCTGTCCATCGCCTCGGCGACGATCTTGCGCTCATGCGCCCGGGCCTGGCCGATCCGTTCCCGAGCGTCCCGGCTGACGTCCTGGACCATCTCCTCGACCACGAGCTGCGCCTGGCTGAACATCTGCACGACCTGTTCGTTCACGCGGTCGCCGGCCTGCTCGTAGTGCTCCACCTCGGTCCGCACAGTCTGCAGCTCCGACCGGGTGCGCTGCAGTTCGGCCAGCAGACGCTCACTTCTGGCCCGGCTCTCCGCGAGCTCGCGTTCGCCGGCCTGAACCTGATCAGCCAGCCGATCGAGGAATGCGAACACCTCCTCCGTATCGAGACCGCGCATCCGCCGCCGAAACCTCCTGTCCCGGATCGAGTGCGGTGTCTGCCGTGGGAAGTCGTGGCGGTGGATCATCGGTGGCTGTCTCCTGACCTGGAATCGCCGGTCCGGCGGCGTGTTCGCCCGCTGCGGCGTAGTAGAAGTGCTCGTACTTGATGTGCTCGGCGCGCATGCCGGCGGCGGACAGCCGCTCCAGCGTGTGCGCGACCATCTGCGGTCCGCCGCACACCATCGCCGTACGACCAGACAGCGTTTGCCGCGCCGCCGCCGTACCGACCTTCCCGCGGGTCCCCGGATAGGACGGATCGTCGGACACGACCTCCGTGTAGTCGAACCACGACCGCCGTTCGGCCAGCTCGCGCAACCTCGGCCGGTCGTAGAGGTGCCACGGCATCCGCACTCCGTGCAGCAGTTGCACGACAGGTCCACGACCCGTCCGCTGCCACTCGTTGTCGATCTGTTCCAGTACGGCGAGCAGCGGGGCGAGCCCGGTTCCACCGGCGACCAGCAGCAGGTCACGCTGATCGCCCACCCGGCGGGTCAGTCGCTCGCCGACCGGTGCTCCGAGTTTCACCGCGTTGCCGACCTTCAGGAACCGGACCACGGCCGGGCTCACCTGACCACCGTCGATCTGCTGCACGTGCAGATCGATGGAACCATCCGCGCGTGGTGCATTGGCCGGGCTGAAGTAGCGCCACTGCCGTGGGCGTTGCGGAATCTCCATCGAGATCGACTGGCCGGGCAGGTACTGGAACGGGCGCCGGGGGCGAACGGTCAGCAGCGTCAGGTCCATGGTCCGGCGCTCGACCGACAACACATCGGCGTCCCACCAGTCCGGACTGGTTTCCGACGACGTCTCCGCCGCCTCGACCATGAGCCGCGCGACAATCTGGTACGCCGCCGTCCAGTGCGCGGCGAGCTGCTCGTCCCACTCCGAGCCGAGGAAGTGCATCAGCGTCGCACACAACGAGGCGCCGACCGCGTCATAATGCTCGGCCAGTACGGCGTACTTGCGGTGATCGCGGCCCAGGTGTTGCAGGAAGGCCGCGTCCTTCTCGATCTGGTCGGCATGACTGACGATTCGCCCGAGCGCACCGACGAACTTGTCCCGCTGGTGCGACATCGACAGCGGGAACATCGACCGCACCTCGGGGTGCGATACGAACAAGTGTGAGTAGAAGTAGAGCGGAACCTTCTCACCGTGTTCGGTGACCTGGTCCCAGCTGCGTTGCAAGGCAAAGGCATCCATCGGACTTCGCTATCCTGCTCGGACCGGCAGCTCCTCCGGGGCGTCCGACCGCCCATCGCAAGGCCTCAAGTGGTTGCGGCCGTCGGCAGCTCGCGCCGACGGGTGCTGTGGTGACAAGGGTTCCCTCCCAGATCCAGTCCCCGAGTCTTTCCAGTCCTCCTCCGACCTACCCGCGGTCCAACGGACCAAAACCAGTAAATCGGACTGAATCGTCTCGGAATTCCCACGGCCTCACCCGGGATGCTAGACCCGCCCCCACCCCACTGGCTACCCCTCGTAACACTGGGGTTTTCACCCCAAAGTTGCCCACAGCAACTACTGCACTTTGCATTAAACGTTTCAGAGCCGCAGGCGATGGACGAGCAACCCCTTTCCGGATATGGAATCGATTCCCGATTGGATGTTCCGAACGCTTGAGACCAGGGTCGAGTCAATGTGTTGGCCAGCTTTTGAAAGTATGCGTCCGTAGGGATTTGCAGTTGCGGACTTGACCAGTTCGGCAAGAGGCGGGCGATGGGCATGGCGGAGACGAGACTCGAGGAGCTGCTGCGTGAGCTGACGCCGCAGGTGCTCGGCGCGGTGGTGCGACGTACCGGGGATTTCACCGCGGCCGAGGATGCCGTGCAGGAGGCGTTGATCGCGGCGGCCAGGACCTGGCCGCGGGACGGGGTGCCGGACAATCCGCGCGGCTGGCTGATCCATGCCGCGTCGCGCCGGTTCGTCGACGAGATCCGCCAGGAGCAGGCGCGGCGGCGGCGTGAGGAGCTGGCGGTGCAGCGGGAGGTGCCGGCCGAGGAGGTCGAGGAGCACGACGACACGCTGCGGTTGTTGTTTCTGTGTTGTCATCCGGCGCTCACCGCGGCCTCCGCGATCGCCTTGACGCTGCGCGCGGTTGGCGGCCTCACGACCGCGGAGATCGCCACGGCGTACTTGGTGCCTGAGGCAACGATGGCGCAGCGGATCAGCCGGGCCAAGCAGAAGCTCAAGGGGCAGCCGTTCGAGCTGTCGCAGGACGAGGAGCGGCTGGCTCAGGTCTTGCACGTGCTCTATCTGTTGTTCAACGAGGGCTACGCCAGCAGCAGCGGCGCCGAGCTGCAGCGCGCCGACCTGTCGGCCGAGGCGATCCGTCTGACCCGGATGGTGCATCGGCTGCTCCCGGAGAACGGCCAGGTCGTCGGGCTGCTGGCCTTGATGCTGCTCAACGACGCGCGGCGGCTGGCGCGGACCGGCTCAGCGGGTGAGCTGATTCCGCTGGCCGAGCAGGACCGGTCGTTGTGGAACAAGGAGTTCATCGACGAAGGTGTCGCGCTCGCGGTGGAAGCCTTCAAACGGCCGCCGCTCGGTGAGTACCAGTTGCAGGCCGCGATCGCCGCTCTGCACGACGAGGTGCCGCGGCCGGAAGACACCGACTGGCCGCAGATCGTCGGGCTCTACAAACTGCTGGAGCACCTGTCGGGCAACCCGATGGTGACGCTGAATCGTGCGATCGCCCAGGCGATGCTCGACGGTCCGCAGGCCGGCTTGGACCTCCTGCAACCCTTGGACGAGAAGCTCGCCGGGCACTACCGGCTGGACGCGGTCCGGGGGCATCTCTACGAGATGCTCGGTGAGTACCAGACCGCCGCGAAGCATTTCAGCGCGGCGGCCCGGCGCACCACCAACCTGCCGGAGCAGAACTACCTGACCACCAAGGCGGCCGAGGTCAGTGATGCTGAGCGAAAGCAGCCGTGATCTCGTCGCGCCCCTCACCTGTTGCCAAGAGCAACCTTAGGAGCACGCGCGCCTTGTATGGATCGAGAAAGCCGCCGAGGATCAGGCCGCGATCGAGCAAATCGGACTCGGAGCCGACCGAGCTGTAGGTGTTGCGGACGACGGAGCCGCTGCCTGTCCGCGACGTCAGTACGACAGGGATGCGCTCGGCCAGCTC
>Ga0190275_10002764_pt1 | contig 12482 bp, 14 predicted proteins | sample Popmic550T_FD_133745 | JGI IMG/M metagenome (GOLD analysis project Ga0190275, IMG submission 133745) | Populus adjacent soil microbial communities from riparian zone of Yellowstone River, Montana, USA - 550 T | ecosystem: Environmental > Terrestrial > Soil > Riparian zone > Trees stand | place... | reverse complement strand
CGTCGCCGCCGTGGGCCGCGCCCTTCTCGGAATGGCTCGCGCTGCCCATGTCGTCATCTCCCGCGGCGTGACCGCCCCGGTCGTCGTTGTCGGCCGTGGGGTCGGCGCCGTGCGGCTCGATCGCGCCGCCCGCGAGCGCCGCGCCTCCGAACAGGAGGACCAGGACGGCGACGAATGCCGCGATGCGAGCGCCGGCGCTCATGCGGCGAGCTCGTAGCCGGCGTCCGCGACGGCGTCGCTGACGGCGGCATCGGAGACGTTCTCCCCGCGCACGTGCAGGCGCCCCGACGTGAGGCCGACGTCGATGGCCTCGATGCCGTCGACCTCTGAGACCTCCTCGCGCACGGACAGCACGCAGTGATCACAGGTCATTCCAACGACGGTGTAGCTCTTCTCGGTCATGGCTCTCTCGGTCAAGTATACGGGGAGGGGGTATCCGGTGAACCGAACACTATCAGATACCCCCGGGGGGTTTGCTACACTCTTTGCCATGACCACTACCGAAACGCCGCCCCAGCGGGGCTACTCCGCTACCAAGGACCAGCTGCTCAAGCGCCTCAAGCGCGTGGAAGGCCAAGTCCGGGGCGTGCAGGGCATGGTCGACGACGACCGCTACTGCATCGAGGTCCTCACCCAGATCTCGGCGATCCAGGCCGCGCTCGACAAGGTGGCGCTCGGCCTCATGGACGACCACGCACGCCACTGCGTCATCGACGGCCCCGCCGACGTCAAGGAGGAGCGGACCGAGGAGCTCATGGCCGCCGTCGCCCGTCTAATGCGGCGCGGCTAGGACCAAGGTCCGAGCGCGACCCGCCACCGCTATGCGGTCGGTCTAACGTGACCGCCATGTCCAGGTACCTCGCCGCGGCGCTCGTGCACGCTGCGCTGCTGTCTGCCTGCGGCGACACTCGCGAAACCCGCGCCGTGGCGCCCGGCACAGAGACGACCGACTCGGGTCCGCAGCATGTCCACGGCGTCGGCATCAATCCCGCCGACGGAGCGCTTGTCATCGCCACCCATACCGGCCTGTTCCGGGCGATGCCAGGGGAGCAGCGGGCGCGGCGTATCGGCGACCTCTACCAGGACACGATGGGTTTCACGGTGGTCGGGCCGGACCAGTTTCTCGGGTCGGGCCACCCCGACGCGCGGGCCGATCTGCCACCGCTGCTGGGGCTGATCCGATCCGCCGACGGCGGGCGGACGTGGGACCCGGTTTCGCTGCTGGGCAAGGCGGACTTCCACGTCCTGCGTGCAGCGGGCCGACAGGTGTACGGATTCGACTCGACGAAGGCGCGCCTTCTGGTCTCCGGCGACGAGGGCCGCTCGTGGGACGAGCGCACACCCCCCGAACCGCTGGTAGATCTCGCCATCGATCCGCGCAGAGCCGACCACGTCGTCGCCTCAGGCGAGGGCGGCCTCTTCAGCTCGAGTGATGCGGGGCGCCGCTGGCGTCCCCTGAGCCGGGATCGGGCGGGTCTGCTGGCTTGGTCTGACGCTCTCTACCTCGTCGACGGCCGGGGCAAGGTTCAGCGGTCGGCGGACGGCGGCCGCGACTGGGCGCCCGTCGGCGCGATCGGCGGTCAGCCTGCGGCGTTTGCATCGTCCGGCCGCGAGCTATACGTCGCACTGCACGACGGTACGGTCAAGCGCTCAACCGACGGCGGGCACAGCTGGCGCGTGCGCGTGGCGGCCTGAAACCCAACCGCCGGCGCTGGCCGGCCGGCTGCGGCCGACGCGCGTGGCGCCGGACCGCCTCGAACTCACGCAGCTCCGGTCGCGGGGACGCGACGTGTTGCGTCGTCGCCGGGCGCGCCGGCCACCGGTGGGGGCGGCGCTTGTTCGGCGGGGTCGGGCAGCTGCAGTCGCTTGAGCGAGACGGCGTTGACGGCCACGATGATGCTGGAGCCGGCCATCGAGATGGCGCCGACCTCGGGGCGCAGCACGAACCCGAGCGGCTCGAACACGCCGGCGGCGACCGGCAGGGCGAGCGAGTTGTAGCCGACCGCCCACCAGAGGTTCTGGTGCATCTTGCGAACGGTGCCGCGGCTGATGGTGATGGCGGTGGCCACGTCGAGTGGGTCGGAGCGCATGAGGACGACGTCGGCGGTCTCCACCGCGACGTCGGTGCCGGCGCCGATGGCGATGCCGACGTCGGCCTGGGCGAGCGCGGGCGCGTCGTTGACGCCGTCGCCGACCATCGCGACCTTGCGGCCTTGCCTCTGGAGCTCGGAGACCTCGGCGGCCTTGTCGGCGGGCAGGACCTCGGCGATGACCTCGTCGATGCCGAGCTCCTCGGCGACGCGTTCTGCGGTTGCTCGGCTGTCGCCGGAGAGCATGACCGGCCGGACCCCAAGCTCGCGCAACGCGCGGATGGCGTCCGCGGCGGTCTCGCGTGGTGCGTCGGCGATCGCGATGACGGCTGCGGCCTTGCCGTCCACGGCGACCTGCACGCTCGTGCGGCCCTCGCCGGCGAGCTCGTCGGACCGGGCGGCCAGGCCGTCGCGCTCGATGCCCTCGCGTTCGAGCAGCCGCGCGTTGCCGACCGCGAGGCGGTGGCCGGCCACGGTCGCGAGCAGGCCATGGCCGGGCACGGCCTCGAAGGTCTCGGTGCGCGGGACCTCCAGGCCGCGCTTGGATGCGGCCGTGACGATGGCCTCGGCCAGTGGATGCTCGCTGTCGCCCTCGGCTGCGGCGACCAGGCGCAGCACTTCGGCTTCGTCGAAGTCGTCGCCCGTGGCGACGGCGACCACTTCGGGCTCGCCGCGCGTGAGCGTGCCGGTCTTGTCGAAGATGACCGTGTCGAGCGAGGCTGCCTGCTCGAGGGCCATCGCGTTCTTGAAGAGGATGCCGCGCTTGGCGCCCAAGCCGGTGCCGACCATGATCGCCGTCGGCGTGGCCAGCCCGAGGGCGTCCGGGCAGGTGATGACGACGACCGTGATCGCGAAAAGCAGCGAGTCCTGGACGTCGCGGCCGACGAGGAAGTACCAGACGACGAAGGTCAGCGTGCCGCCGATGAGCGCGACCAGCACGAGCCAGAACGCGGCGCGGTCGGCCAAGCGCTGCCCGGGTGCCTTCGAGTTCTGCGCTTCTTGGACGAGCTTGACGATCTGTGCCAGGGCGGTGTCTGAGCCGACGGCGGTCGCGCGGGCGCGCAGGGTGCCGTTCTTGTTGATCGTCGCGCCGATCAGCTGATCGCCTGCCTGCTTCTTCACGGGCAGGCTTTCGCCGGTGACGGTGGACTCGTCGACCTGGCTCTCGCCCTCCTCGACCGTGGCGTCGACGGCGACCTTGGAGCCGGGCCGGATCAGCAGCAGGTCGCCGACCTGGACCTCAGACGTCGGGACTTCGATCGGTTCGCCGTCGCGCAGGACGACGGCCTTGGGCGGAGCGAGGTCCAGCAGCGCGCGTACAGCGTCGTTGGCGCCACCGCGGGCGCGCATCTCGAACCAGTGGCCGAGCAGCACGAACGTCGCAAGCATGCCCGCGGACTCGTAGAAGACCTCACCCTCGATGAAGAAGGTCGCGGCGAGCGAGTACAGCCAGGCGGTGCCGATGGCGACGGCGACCAAGACCATCATGTCGAGCGTCTTGTGGCGCAGCGCGGTGACCGCACCCTTGAAGAAGATGGACGAGGCGTAGACGACAATCGGGAGGCTGAGCAGGAACTGCCACACGTCGCGGTCGATGCCGAACGGCGTCGCGAGCTCGGATCCGAGCAGCTTCGTGCCGACCATCGACCACAGGACGATCGGGATGGTGAAGGCGAGCGCGACCAGGAAGCGGTTGCGCATGTCGCGCACCATTGCCTCCATCGACATGCCGGCATGACCGCCGTGGCCGTGACCGTGAGCCTCCTCGGCGCGCTTGGCCGCCGCTTGGTCGTGCGGTCCGTGGTCGACCGCGAGCAGCGGATCGCAGACGTGACCGGGCGCCGATTGGCCGGCGCAGTGGTAGCCGCAGTCCTGGACCCAGCCTCGTAGGTGTTCGACCGACGTCGCCTCAGAGTCGAACGTGACCGTGGCGGTTTGCGCGACCGGATTCGCGTCGACGGCCAGCACACCAGGGCGATGGCTGAGTACCTGCTCCACGACCGCCTTTTCGGACGCGTAGTGCAGGCCGCCCACGTGCATGACGACTGTCTGATGGTCTCCTGAGAGCGCCGGGGTCATGCACGCATCCTAATACCCCCTGGGGGTATCGTCAAGGTGGGCGGCTTCGCCGACTGGGACGCCGTCAGCGAGCCGTCGCGTCGGCCGGGCCCGCGGGCGCCTCGTCGTCGATGACGGTGCGCAGGGTCTCGTACTCGTCGGCGCTGATCTCGCCGCTGGCGAGCCGGCGCTTGAGGACCTGCTGCGGGGACTCCGTCGGCCTCTCCGTCTCGCTTGGCGAGTGCGCTGGCGAGCCGCAGCGCGTTGTACGGGCGCTCTGACCCGTAGGGCTGGTCGTTGATGATGAACAGTGTCCTCATCGCCACGCCAAGCGTCCCGGACGCGCGCGGACCCGCCATCCGTATCAGCCCCGTGACCATCTCCGGGAAAGCCGCGGGGCGTATGGACGTCACACCCTGGTTCGCGTGCGAAGGCCTCGTCGAGTTGGCGGCCGTACACGCGGGGGGTGTCCTGAGGTGTCCCCTTTCGTGCCCGAGGCCAGTCAAGCGGCGGCGCCGGTCTTGCGGTCGCGAGGTCGGGTTTGCCGAAGATCGGCGAGGGGTTGATGCGGATGGCGCGCGTCCGACGTCGACCTAGGGTTGGGCCGCTGGCTCTACGACCGCGCACAGCACGCAAGGGAGGTCATGATGAGCTCCGCTAGCCTCGCTCCCAGTCCGCTTCGCCCGGCTGCCAAGGCTTGGCCCGATGGTGCGGTGGGCGCCGAGCTCGCCACCGCGACGCGACACCTGGCCTGGTTGTCGGCGGGCCTCGGCCTGTCGTTCGCGGTTCCCTATCTCTTCGCCGATCGGCTCGACCTCGGCAAGGATCTCTACTACGGCCTGTATGGCGCTGCGGTTCTCACGCTGTGCGCGGCGTGGATGCGTGACACGCATCAGTCGCTCGCGGCCCTCGTCAGCCGGCGCTGGCGGTGGGCGCTGCTCCTCGGCGGGCTTGCGGCGGCGGTCTCCGTGATCGTCGTGTCAAGGACGGAGGACGCGACGGCTCACCCCGGCGGGATCGAGTTCATCGGCGCGATCATCTGGCGGGGGCTCTTCTACGGGGCGATAGACGGCCTGCTGCTGACGGCGTTCCCGATCCTGGTCGTGTTCGCCGCCTTCTCCGGCAGCCGGCTGCGCCGGCGTTGGCCGGGGATCGTCGCGATCGGTGTGATGGCGCTGGCGGCGTCGGTGCTGATGACCGCCACGTATCACCTTGGCTACAGCGACTTCCGGTCCGAGAAAGTGCGCAAGCCGATGGCAGGCGACCTGATCTGGGCGGCGCCCGTCCTCGCGACACTGAACCCGATCGGCGCGCCGATCGCCCATGCCGGACTGCACGTCGCCGCTGTCACCCACAGCTACGACACCGACCTCTTCCTCCCCCCGCACTAAGGCAGGGCGCAACCGGCGCGGGAAGTCCGCAGGCGGCTCGCCGGTTTCCCCGGATGCCGTGGGCGGCGGGCGCGGCCATGCTCGTGGAGGACCCAAGTGAAAGGACCTCGATGACCGCCGCGCCGCAAGTCGTCGTTCTCGGCGGCGGGTTCGCCGCCCTCGAGGCTGCCTTCCTGCTGCGCATGCGCCTGCACGAGCAGGTCGACATCCGGCTGGTCTCGGACCGCGAGCACTTCGTGTTCCGGCCCAACAGCATCTACGTGCCGTTCGGCGCCGACCCGAAGTCGCTGCTGGTTCACCTGCACAAGCCGCTCACGCGGCGCCGCATCAACTTCGAGCGCGGCACGGTCGCCGAGGTCGATCCCGACCAGCGGTTCGTGAGCCTGGGCGACGGCCAGCGCTTCCGCTACGACAAGCTGATCGTCGCGACCGGCGCCGACACCAACGCCGAAGAGATCCCCGGTCTCGAGGAGCACGCCGCGACGATCTGGACCACCGACTCGATGCTCGAGGTCCGCCGGCGCTTCGACGAGGTGCGCGAGCGGGCCGGGCGCGGCGAGCGCCAGCGCGTGCTGTTCCTCGTCCCGCCGAACAACAAGTGCTCGGGGCCGCTGTACGAGATCGTCTTCATGCTCGAGACCTGGCTGCGCCGCCACGACGCCCGCGACCAGGTCGAGATCACCTGGTCGACGTACGAGCAGGGATTCATCCAGGCGTTCGGCCCGCGGCTGCACGAGCTCGTGACGACGGAGTTCGCCGCGCGCGGCATCGACGGCCACACCGAGGAGATCGTCACCGAGGTGCAGCCCGGCGAGGTTCGCTACGCCGACGGCAGCGCGCGCGAGTTCGACCACCTGATCGCCTTCCCGCCCTACGTGGCCGCGGTCCGCTACCCCGGCCTGGCCTCCGACGAGCGCGGGTTCGTCGAGACCGACCTGCAGACGCGCCTCGCCGCCGGGCGCGACGACGTCTACGTGCCCGGAGACGCCGGGGACTTCCCGATCAAGCAGGCGTTCCTGGCCTTCCTCCAGGCCGACGCGGTCGCCGACCACATCGCCGCCGACGTTGCCGGTCGCGCCTTCCGCACGCCGTTTGACCCGGTGAGCATGTGCATCATGGAGATGTTCGACAAGGCGACCTTCGCGCAGGTGCCCGTCGAGCTCACCGGCGACCCCGCCCGCCCCGTCCGCGTCCGCCCGAACGCCGACGGCGCCTACAAGGTCGGCACCTCACCGGTCTGGCGCGCCGGCAAGAAGATGCTCGGCCTCTCCGTGCCGATGCGCTTCAGTGCCGGTCAGCCGTTCCACGCCGGCAAGACCTGGCAGGCCATGGACGCCGGCATCAAGGTCATGTCCCGCACGCTCGCCGACTGAGGCGCCGATGCCGACCGAACAGCGCACGGCTCGCAGCGTCCGACGGCTCCCGCGCCGCCCGGACGCGTTCATGGTCCCGCGTCCCGTTGCCGGTGAGCCCGGGCGCTTCGTCGTCGACGCGACGTGGGGCACGATCAACCCGATCACTCTCGCGGACGGTGTCCGCACCGTCGGTGAGCTCGAGGTCGTCGCGCACCTCAAGCGCGGGCTGCCGATCGTCGACAGCCGTCGGCCGGATTTCTTCGCGGCGGCGACCATCCCCGGCGCGCGCAACGTGCCGCACACCGAGACCGCGGCGCGGAGCTGCGAGTTGGATCCCGAGATCGACACGGTCCTGTTCTGCAACGGGCCACAGTGCGCCGCGACGCCGCGCGCGATTCAGGAGCTCCTCGACGCCGGCCATCCGGCGGAGCGGCTCCTCTACTACCGCGGCGGAATGCACGACTGGATGACGCTCGGCCTGCCCAGCACGCCTGGGTGACCGCTGATCCAGCCGCGCTCGTCTATACAACTGTACGTTGGTATAGTTGCCAACATGACCGAGTCCGTCTCCATCCCTCATCCCCTCCCGGACGCGCTCGTCGAGCTCATCGCGCAGCGCTTCCGGGTCATCGGCGAGCCCATGCGCATTCGCGTGCTCGACGCGCTGCGCGACGGGCCCCTGACCATCAACGAGCTGACCGAGGCGCTGGGCGCCTCGCAGCAGAACGTGTCCAAGCACGTCGGCGTGCTCGCCCAGGCGGGCATCGTCGGGCGCGAGAAGGACGGCAACCGCGTCCGCTGCTTCATCGCCGACGAGTCCGTCTTCGACCTGTGCGAGCTCGTCTGCGGCGGGCTGCGCAAGCAGCTCGCCGAGCTCGACCAGCTGCTGTCCGGCGGCACGGCGTGAGCGGCGCCTGCTCGACCCGGCGCGGCTGGCCGCTGGAGCGGGCGCTGTTTGCGCTCGCCGGCACCGTGACCCTCACCAGCGCGGCGCTTGTCGCGCTCGTCTCGCCCTGGTTCCTGCTGCTGACCGCGTTCGTCGGCGTCAACCAGTGGCTCTACGTCGTCGCCGGCGCCTGCCCGGCGTCCCTGCTCCTCGGCCGGTGCCTCGGCCTGCGTCCTGCTTCCAACTCCTGAGGTCTCTTCTCCGATGTCCTCTCCTGCGTCCTACGGGCCCATCGGCCGGCTCGGCCGGTGGACCGCCATGCACTTCCGCACCGTCGCGATCACCTGGGTGGTCATCGCGATCGGCCTCGGCGTCCTCGCGCCGAGGGTCGAGCACGCGCTCTCCGGCGCCGGCTGGGAAGCCACCGGTTCCGAGTCGCTGAAGGTCCGCGAGACCGTCGACCGCGAGTTCGGCGGCTTGTCGTCGTCGGCGCTGATGGTCGTCGTGCACGCCAAGGACAAGACCGCGAGCGACCCGGCATTCAAAGCCGTCGTCGCGAAGGCGCAACGCACTGTCGCCGCCGACGCGCGCGTGACCGACGTGATCCCGCCGCAGGCGGGCCGATCCATCTCCCGCGACGGCCACACCGCCGTCGTCCAGGCCGGCGCCGGCGCGAGCTCGAACGAGATGGTCCGTGCCGCCGACGACCTCAAGGAGCAGCTGCATCGACTCCAGGGCGACGGCGTCCAGGTGTCGTTGACGGGCGCGTCAGGCATGTGGTCGGACTTCAACGAGGCCAACAAGACGGCGATGATGAAGTCCGAGCTCATCTCCTGGCCGGTCACGCTCGGCATCCTGCTGCTCGCCTTCGGCTCGCTCGTCGCGGCCGGCCTGCCGCTGATGCTGACCATCCTCGGCCTCGTCGCCTCGGCCGGCTCGCTGTACCTCGGCACCCAGCTGCTGGACATCTCGATCTGGGCGATGAACTTCGCGCTGATGTTCGCGCTCGCGCTGGGCATCGACTATGCGCTGTTCATCGTCTACCGCTTCCGCGGCGCGCTCTTCGGTTCGGAGAACCCCGTCGACGACGCCGTGGCGGAGACGATGGACACCGCCGGCAAGGCCGTCCTCTTCTCCGGCGTGACGGTGCTCATCTCCCTGTCGGCGGTGATGCTCGTCCCCTCCCCCGCGTTCCGCTCGATGGCGCTCGGGATCATGCTCTCCGTCTTCTTCATCCTGGCCGCGACGCTCACGCTGCTGCCCGCGGTGCTGGCCAAGCTCGGCCCGCGCGTGGACAAGCTGTCGCTGCCGTGGGTGCACTCCGGCGAGCACCGCTCGCCGCGATTCGCGGCCTGGGCGGAGCGCCTGTGGCGCCGCCCGCTGGCCTACGGCGCGGTCGCCGTCACCGCGCTCGTCGCCCTGAGCATCCCCGTGTTCGGCCTGCAGACCGCCATGCCGTCGATCAAGGTCGTGCCTGAGGGCGACGCCTCCCGCACTGCTTACACCCAGGTGCAGGACGCCTTCGGCAAGGGCGCGCCCGGGGCGCTGCAGATCGTCACGCGGAAGGTCGACGCCGATCGCGTCGCCGCTGCCGCGAAGGCCGATCCTGGCGTCGCGCAGGTCATGGCGCCGATGCCCGGCCGGGGCCGTGACGTCCTGCTCCAAGCTGTCCCCAAGCACGACCCGTCCGACAAGGCGGTCGGCACGACCATCGACCGCTTGCGCTCCGATCTGCCGGGCGGCGCGCTCGTCGGCGGTGCGGTCGCGGAAAACCACGACCTCGAAACCGCGCTGAGCCAGAAGACCCCGCTCGTCATCGGCGTCGTCCTCGCGCTCGGCTTCCTGCTGCTGCTCGTCGCGCTGCAGGCGCCGATCCTCGCCGCGGTCGGCGTGGTCACCAACCTGCTGGCGGTCGGCGCCGCGTTCGGCGTGGCCCGCCTGATCTTCCAGGACGGCCACCTCGCCGGCCTGCTCGGCTTCGAGCCGCAGGGCTTCCTCGACGCCTGGGCGCCCGTGTTCTTCTTCGCGATGGTCTTCGCGATCTCGATGGACTACACGGTCTTCCTGCTGTCCTCCGCGAAGGAGCACTGGGATCGCAGCCAGAACCCGCGCGAGGCGATGGTCGGTGGGGTCGCGCACTCCGGTCGCGTGGTGTTCGCGGCGGCGGCCGTGATGGTGGCGGTGTTCTTCACCTTCGCGCTGTCGGGCCCGCTGCCGCCCAAGGAGATGGGCGTCATCCTCGGCATCGCCGTCCTGCTCGACGCCGCCCTCGTCCGGCTGCTGCTCGTGCCGGTCGCGCTGCGGCTGCTCGGCAAGTGGGCGTGGTGGCTGCCCAAGCCGCTCGGCCGCGTCCTGCCCAACGTCCGCTTCGGACACGCGTGATGCGCCTGACTCCGGCTCGTCACCCGCGTCCGCACCCAGCCGCAGCCCCGAGTGCACCGAACGGCCGGACCATGGCCTCCGGCCAGTAGTCACCTGACCGGGGGTCGCGGGCTTACTCGACGGGCGGCGGCGTGCTCGCGATGAACCGCACTGCGTCGAGGAAGCGCGCGACGTCGCTCTGCGTCGTCGATATCGCCGCCGATGCGCGGACCGCTCCGGGGAGCGAGCTCCGGTCGTGCCGGCGCGCCGCGGCTCGGAAGCGCTCCAGCTCCTCGCGGCTCAGGTCGAGGAGCCGCACCAGGTAGCCGAGGTACTTGGTGAAGCGGAGTTCGGCGAGCACTCGATCGCGCGAGTCGTTCGCGACCTGGTCGTCGAGCCGGTAGGCCCGCGCGAACAGTTCGAAGTGCTCCGCGACCGTCAGCTTGTCCCACAGCAGCGGCTGCTGCGGGCAGTAGCCCAGCCGGCCGGGCCATGCGCTTCCGCCGTCGCGCGCGAGCAGGCCGACGATGACCTGCATCAGCGTGCTCTTGCCCGACCCGTTCTCCCCCACCAGCCCGACGAGCTCCCCGGGGTGCACCTCCAGCGTCGCGCCGCGCAGCACCTCGATCCGGCGGCGGTGCCAGGGCGGCCCGGACGAGAACGCCTTCGTGACCTCCCCGACTGCGAGCGCGGGAGTGGTGGTGGCGGGGCCGGTTGCCGGGGGAGCCGATCGCATGGCATGTGCCTAGGGGTGGTGGGATTCGTGCTCTGACGGGCTGACACCCGAGGGAGCGGAGGGCACTTTCTTCGCGGGTGCGCGCGACTCGCGGCCACTGTCGGTCAGCGCGGGCCCGATCACGACGCTCGAGACCGTGAACACCACCGCCATCAGCGCGAGCACGCCCCCGGGTATCACCCACGAGCCGCGGCGGCGGTGCAGCCTGCGCAACATGGGCAGAGCCAGGAGGAACCCGGCGGCGCCGAACAGCAGCTGGCCGGTCGCGCCGGCCAGCAGGGCCGCGCCGGCGAGCGGACCGACGTGATGGAGCACATGCGGGGCGGCGCCTAGAACGGCGGCGCCGACGCCTGCGAGCGCGGCCCCCAGGCGGTCGGTGGCGCCGCGCTGCGGGACGGCCGCTCGGACCGTCGCGTTACTTGCGGTCGGTGCGGTCATGACCGCCCATGCCGCCCATCATCTGCATCATCACGACCATCATCAGGACGCAGCCGACGACCGGCAGGAACGCCAGCGCGTCGCCCGTGAAGAGCACGACGGCCAGCGCGCCAGCCACCATGGCGCCGCACATCCACATGTGAGTTGCGTGTCCGCGCACGTCGTGTCCTTTCAGACGCGAGTTGAGGACCGAGGATACCCCTGGGGGGTAACCACGCTACGGTTGTCTCCCGCATCCGTGGTGCGGAGAACTGCGGATTGCGCGCGGCGACTCACGGCGGCACACGCGCGTCCGTAGTCGTCCGGGTCGATCTGCTGCGGATTGCGGACGAGCAGGCCGCCGGCGAGACATAGGGTCCTGAGCCCGTGATCACTCGATGCTGAGGCGGTGCGACGGACATGTGGCACATGGACGAAGTCGGTTGGGGCTGGTGGCTGCTGATGTCCGTGGGCATGGTCGCCTTCTGGGGGCTCGTCATCTTTGGCGTCGTCTGGCTGGCGCGCGGCGCGAGCGCCCGCGCCCAGGCGAGCGCGCCGCCGCCCGGGCCGACGGAGTCCCCGCAGCAGGTCCTCAAGCGCCGGCTCGCCAGCGGCGAGATCAGCGCCGACGAGTACGAGACCCTGCGCACCGTCATCGACGACGAGGCGCCCGCGTGCCCGGCCGACGCGACGGCTCGCTGACGGCGTCCCAGTCGGCGAAGCCGCCCACCTTACGATACCCCGGGGGGTATTACGTGCGTGCGGCCAGCACGCCGCGGGAGCGGCGGCTTGAGCCGTGACCGACGTGCGCTTAGCTCAGCCCACCCAGGCTGGGAATGGGCGACCGGTGAGCGAGCGGTTCGCGTTGCACGACGCTCTCTTAGAAGCCTGGGCCGTCGATTAGGACACGCATTAGGACACGGGCGGGTGTGGTGTCCTCGGTTCGAGTCCGAGAAACCCACTCGCGACGCGGGCTTCCGGGCCAAACTCGAACCGAAGACACCACGCTTTCCCGACAGGAGAATGCGAGCTTGCCGAGTCAATGCCCCGCCGACCAGAGCATCTAGCAACCGTGCGGGATCTCGGGCTTTGAGATGGCGAGACCCGGACTCGAACCGGGGACACCACGATTTTCAGACAGATGCTCCAAGCACTCGAACAGCCGCGTAAATGCCTGCAAACAGCCTG
>Ga0190275_10002763_pt1 | contig 12483 bp, 11 predicted proteins | sample Popmic550T_FD_133745 | JGI IMG/M metagenome (GOLD analysis project Ga0190275, IMG submission 133745) | Populus adjacent soil microbial communities from riparian zone of Yellowstone River, Montana, USA - 550 T | ecosystem: Environmental > Terrestrial > Soil > Riparian zone > Trees stand | place... | reverse complement strand
GACCCGCCGATGCCCGCCGTCGAGGCGGAGTACGACGACGGCGCCTTCGAGTCGCTGATCGCGCCGCTCGCCCCGACCGCGCGCGACGCGCTGCGCCTGCGCTTCGTCGACGACCTCGACTACGACCGCATCGCCGCCGCGCTGGACTGTTCACCCGAAGCCGCCCGCCAACGCGTATCCACCGCCGTTCGAACCCTCAGAGAGCGAGTCACCGCATGACGCCCCTGTCCGAGCAGTTCCTCGATCGCCTGGCCTCCGCCGCCGTGCAGGAAGGGCTCGCGGACGCCGTCTACACCACCCTCTCGACCCCGATCGGTCCGCTCGTCGTCGTCCAAGGCGCGCGCGGCGTGCTGCGGATCGCCTTCGAGGGCGAGCCGCTGGACCGCACGCTCGCCGGCGTCGCGGCCGGCGTCGGCCCGCGGATCGTGCAGTCCGACCGCGAGCTCGCCGCCACCCGCGACACGCTCTCGGCCTACCTCGAGGGCGACGACGACAAGCTCGCGCTGCCGGTCGACCTCACGCTGGTCGGCGGGACGTTCCGCCGCGCGGTGCTCGAGACGCTGCACCGCGAGGTCCACCGCGGCGAGGTCGTCACCTACGGCGCGCTCGCCCAGCAGGCGGGCAACCCGCGCGCCGTGCGCGCGGTCGGCACCGCCTGCGCCACCAACCCGATCCCGATCGTCGTGCCCTGCCACCGCGTGCTGCCCGCCTCGGGCCGGCTCGGCAGCTACGGCGGCGGGCCGGAGCGCAAGCGCGCGCTGCTCTCGCTCGAGGGCGCGAGCGTGCGCGACTAGGACTCGGTGATGCGAATCTGGCGGATGACCACGGGGTCGACCGGCTGCTCGTCCGGTCCGACCTCGGCGACGCCGATCTTGTCGACGACCTCCTGGCCCTTGGTGACCTTGCCGAGCAGCGCGTAGTCGGGCGGCAGCCCGGCGTCCTCGCCGGTCACGACGAAGAACTGGCTGCCAGAGGTCCCGGCGGCCTCGGTGGCGGTCTTGGCCATGGCGACGACGCCCTTGGAGTAGGCCAGGTCGTTCGGCGGCGCCTCGGTGACGGAGTAGCCCGGCCCGCCGTTGCCGTCGCCGGCGGGGTCGCCGCCCTGGATGACGAAGCCCGCCACGATGCGGTGGAAGCTCAGGCCGTCGTAGAAGTGCTTGTCCGCCAGCGTCTTGAACGACCCGCCCGTGCGCGGCGCGCGCTTGGAGTCGAGCGTGATCTCGAACTCGCCGCAGTTGGTGAGCACGCGCGCGACGTAGGTCTTGCCCTTCGCGAGCTCCGCGGTCGGCTTGGGGACCTTGACGTCCTTCGGCTTGGCGGCGGGAACCTTCTCGCAGCCCGCTGGGGCGGTCGCCGCGGGCGTCTCGGTCGCGTCGGGGCTGCTGGCCGCCTTCTCCTCGTCCTCGCCCCCGCAGGAGGCGAGCATCAGAGCGCACGCGAGCAGCAGCGCGACCGGCAGGGGGAGCCTCGTCATGCGGGCCGATGATAATGACCGGCGCGTGCCGCTCTCCGCCATCGCCCGTCGCTACCGGCACTTCCTGCTGGATCTCGACGGCTGCCTGTGGGTCGGCGACGAGCCCACCGAGCGCGCAGGAGAGGCGCTGACGGCGCTGCGGGCGGCGAGCAAGGGCATCGTCTTCCTCACCAACGAGGTCGGCTGCAGCCCGGAGGAGATCGTGCGCAAGCTGTGGCGGCTCGGCTTCCAGGCCTCGCTCGACGAGGTGCTGACCGCGGGCGCGGCCTTGCAGTTCTCCCTCTCGGACGGGCGCAACGGCGGCGCCGCCTACGTGATCGGCTCCCGCGCCCTCGTCGACCACGTCGCGGACGCCGGCCTGCGGATCGTCAATCAGACGGAGTTCGCCACGCGCGCCGACGTCGTGATCGTCGCCGACCACGAGCGCTTCGACTATGCCGAGCTGCGCATCGCCACCCAGGCCGTGCTGCGCGGCGCCGAGCTGATCGGCGTCACGCGCGACCGCACGTACCCGATGCCCGACGGCCCGTGGCCCGGGTCGGGCGCGATCCTCGCGGCGGTCGAGACCGCGGCGGGCCGCAAGGCCGACCTGATCATCGGCAAGCCGGAGCAGGGCATGTACGCCGCGGCGCGCGACCGCCTCGGCGAGGGAGCGATCCTGGCGGTCGGCGATCGCCTCGAGGCCGACGTGCTCGGCGCCAAGCGCGCGGGACTCGACTCCGCGCTGGTGCTCACCGGCACCACCGATCCTGCGCAGGTCGCCGGCGCCCAGCCTGCCCCCACCCACGTCGCCGACTCGCTCGCGGCGCTGCTGTTGACGTGAGGCGCCGCCCCCGCCAGACGCACCACAAGCACTCGTCCAAGAAGGGCTATCGCCGGCTGCTCGACCGCCTCGCGGCCCATGAGGACGTGCATCGCGTGGCGACGGGGCGCGTGAAGCCCCGGATGGGCTCCGGGCGGCCCGTGGCGCCGATCTCCAAGGTGCGCGAGGTCGAGTCCGGGCTCTCGATCACGATCAACACGGAGGGCGCGGTGATCGACGCCTACGTCGTCACCTCCGACCCCGCCGGGGTCGCGGCATGGCTGCGCTCCGAGGGGCTCGCGCCTCCCTGACCGAAGGGGCAGCTTCCGGACCGGGGCTTGCTTTCCGTAGTCCGGTGCGACGAGACTCAGCCGTCCGGTGAACTGCAAGGAGGCATCAGCATGCCGCGCGTGCTCCGCCGCCGTCCCTCTCCCGCGCTCGTCGTGGCGATCATCGCGTTGGTGGTCGCCTCCACCGGCACCGCCACGGCTGCGGGCATCCTGATCAAGCGTTCGTCCCAGGTCGCGCGGGGCGCGATCAACAGCGGCGACCTGGCCAACGACAAGGCGGTCAACCTCGGTGACCTGACCCCGGCCGCGCGGCTCGCGCTCCAGAACGACGCCGGGCCCACGGGGCCGCAGGGCGAGCGGGGCTCGCAGGGGGCGGCGGGTGCGCGGGGAGAGCCCGGCCCCCGCGGCGAGGACGGCGCGCGCGGCCCGGGCGGCGAGAATGGGTCAGCCGTCGCGTACGCGTACGTGACCGGCGGGGGCGAGGCTCCCTCTGCGCTCCAGAAGGGCGTCAACAGCAGTGTCCTCAGGCTCTCGAGCGACGGCTTCGCGATGTACTGCTTCGACGTGGCGGTCCCGGTGCTGAACGCCGCAGCCTCGCTCGACTACGGCGACCTCCAGGCGAATGCGACGGCCACCACCGGCTTCGACGAGCACGTCTATCCGCTGCTGTCCTTCTCGCCCGGCGCGGCTGACGAGCTCGCGCGCTGTCCCGAGGCGAACCGCGATGCGGCCGCCGTCGTCGTCACGACCACCGGGGAGCTTGTCGCCTTCTGGATCAGCTTCAACTAGGCGTCGAGCGATGCCCGCCCCGCTCCCCCGCCTCCGATCGGTCCGCCTCGTCGCAGTCGCGGTCCTGGCGCTCGGCGCAGCGGCGTCGCCCGCCCAGGGCTCGGTCCTCTCGCGCCCAAACGGCGCGGAGGTGCTGCTGTACCAGGGACTGGCGTACGAGGAGAACCACGTGACGATCAGCTATGCGGCCGCTTCGGACACGTATACGTTCCGCGACACCGGCACCCCCGGGATCATCACGAACCAGGCACTCGGGGGCTGCAGCGTCGATCCCGCCGATCCGCAGGTCGCGACCTGCGCCGCCAGGCCGGACGACCAACTGCTGGTGTGGCTGGCGGATGGCGACGACGTCCTCCAGCAGTCCGCCCCCCGTGACATCTCCGTCTGCGGCGGCGAAGGCGACGACGTCGTCAGCGGCGGGCCTGGCTCGGATGTCATATGGGGCGAGGAGGGTGACGACACCCTGTCGGGCGGCGAAGCGATCGATGTGCTCAGCGGCGAGGAGGTCTGCACCGGCATCGGGCTCGGCGTCACCGCCCCGCCGGGTCACGACATCCTGATCGGCGGTCCCGGCAATGACTCTCTCGAGGGTGGACGGGGCATCGACGAGTTCGACGGCGGGGATGGCGACGACCGGCTGTTCGGCTACGCCGGCGCGGACACGCTCGAGGGCGGCGCCGGCTCGGACTTCCTTTCGGCCGACGACGGCGACGACGTGCTGCTGGGCGGTGATGGACGCGACGCCCTCTGCGGCGGCCACGGCGACGACCGCGAGTCGGGCGGCGACGGGGACGACGCGCTTGGCGCGTCGCTCACCTCGCAGCGCTTCGCGTGCGACGACGCCGGCAACGACGTGCTGGACGCGGGCCCCGGCGACGACGAACTCGACGCCGGCCCGACGACCGGTTTCTTCCTCGAGCACACGGAGCTTCCCCTGCCGGGGCCGACCGAGGCGGGCAACGGCGGCGACCGGCTCATCGGCGGTGAGGGCAGCGACACGCTGCTGTACACGGGCAGGCTGACCGCGGTCAGTGTGACCACGAACGGTGTCGCCGACGACGGCGCCGCAGGCGAGCACGATGACGTCGGCGCGGACATCGAGCAGATCACGGGCGGCGCCGGCGACGACACGCTGATCGGCGGCCCCGCGCCCGACCGGCTCGACGGCGCCGGCGGCGCCGACGTCCTGCGCGGTGGCGGCGGTGGGGATACGCTGCTGGGCGGCGCCGTCGACGCGGGGGCGGACCGGATGTTCGGCGAGGGCGGCCGCGACACGCTGCAAGGCGGCGCCGGCCCGGACGAGCTCGACGGCGGCGACGATCCCGATGCGGTCGCAGGCGACGGCGGCGACGATCAGCTGCGCGGTGCGGCGGGCGCCGACGCCCTCGAAGGCGGGCCCGGGTCGGATCGCGTGGCCGGCGGCGACGGCGACGATCAGGTCGACGGCGGCGATCAGCGCCACGTCGGCGCCGATGGAGGGGACAGCCTCGCCGGTGGTCCCGGCAACGACGCCCTTGCGGGTGGTCCCGGGGACGACGCTCTCGCCGGCGGCCCGGGCTCCGACCGCTTGTCGGGCGGCGAGGGCGACGCGGACGTCGCCGACTACGGCGACGCCCGCTCCCCGGTATCGGTCACCTTCGACGGGATCGCCGACGACGGCCGCGCGAACGAGCACGACGACGTCGGCGCCGACGTCGAGGGCTTCCGCGGCGGAGGCGAGGACGACACCGTCCGCGGGGGAGCGCTGCTCGACGGCGGCGACGGCGAGGACTACCTCGATGGCGGCGCCGACACCGACCGGCTTCGCGGCGGCGCGGGAGGTGACACGCTGCGCTCGCGGGACGGCGCCACCGATCGGGTGTCCTGCGGGTCAGGGCGGGATCTCGTCGTGGCAGACCGCCAGGACCAAATCGATTCCGACTGCGAGGTCGTCGAGATAGGCACGCCGGTGGCGCGCGCGGGCCGCAGGGCGGTCGTGCGGCCACTCGCGGGCGTTGTCGCGCTGGCCCACACCGGCGCGCTGCGCTCCGCTCCTCTGCTCGACCGGATCTCCGTGCGGCTGCCGGCGCGGATCGATGCCGCGCGTGGAACCGTCGAGGTCGTGACAGCCCGGCGCGGACGCCGCGCGACGGCTCGCGTGAGCGGCGCCTCGTTCAGCCTCCACCAGCGCGCCGGGAGCAGGCGCCCGCCCGGGGCCCGCCTCCGGCGCGCGACCGACGCCGCGTGCGCGGGCCGCCCGGCCAGAACGGTCCTGCAGCGCCTGCGGGTGCGCAGCGCAGCGCTCCTACGCACGTCCGGATCCGCGGGAACGGCCCTCGGCCGTGGCACGTGGCAGACGGAGGAGCGCTGCGACGGCACCCGCTTCCGGATCCTGACGGGAACTGCACGCATCCGGGACCACCTCACCAAGCGGGTGGTCCGACTCCGCGCCGGCGACGTCTACCTGGCGAGGCGCCCATGACCCGCCGCCTGCTGCTCGCCCTCGCGATCTCAGCGATCATCGTCGCCGCCGCGGCTTCCGGTGCTCTCGCCGCCACGGTGAATCGACCGCCGGGTTCGCCCCAGATCACCTTCCTCGCCGCCGCGGGCGAGCAGAACCGACTCACCATCACGCTTCAGGGCAGCAGCTTCGTCCTCGTCGACGAGGGCGCATCGCTGACGGCCAGCGCCGGCAGCGTGTGCAGTGCGAGCGGGAACACCGCCACCTGCGACGCGACCGGCGTCACGAACTTCGACATCGACGTCGGCGACGAGGGCGATGAGCTGGCGCTCTTCGGCACACCGCGGACCTCCGTTCGCGGGCAGGCGGGCAACGATCTTCTCCGCGGTGGCCCGGGACCCGATGAGATCGACGGCGGCGAGGACGCCGACACGCTCGCCGGCAATGACGGGGACGACGAGCTCCGGGCCGAGGCGTCGGTCCCGGAATCGACGTCGGCGAACGAGCTCGACGGCGGAAACGGCTCCGACACGCTGGAGGGCGGCAGCGGACCGGACGACCTCGACGGTGGTCCGGGCTCCGACGAGGTCGACGGCGAGGGCGGCGCCGACTTGGTCGCCGGCGGCGACGGGGCCGACATCCTGAGCGGTGGAGTCGCCGACGACACGCTGCTCGGCGGCGCGGGCGACGACACGCTGGGCGACGACCTGCGCACGGGCGTGGGCGGCGAGTCCTCCGACTCGGGCAACGACCAGCTCGACGGAGGCGACGGCGCCGACACGCTGCGCCCCGGCCTCGGACCGGAGAGCGCAGCTTCGGACGACGACTCGCTCTCCGGCGGCCCGGGTCGGGACCTCGTCACCTACGACCGCCGGCCGCAGCCGTTGAGCCTCAGCCTCGACGCGACCGCCAACGACGGTGCCGCCGGCGAGCGCGACAACATCCGACCCGACGTCGAGCGGCTCGCGGGTGGCCGCGACGGCGACATCGTCACGGGGAGCCCGAGCGCCGACGAGCTTGATGGCGGGCTCGGGAGCGACACCGTCGATGGCGGGACCGGGAACGATGCCATCGACGGCGGGGCGGGCGACGCCGGTGACGACCGCCTCATCGGCGGCGACGGGCTCGACACCCTGACCGGCAACGCCGGCAACGACCGGCTCGAGGGTGGCGCGGATCGGGACGTCATCGCGGGCGGCGGCGACGCAGACCGAGCGGACGGGGGCGACGGGAACGACAGCATCACCGGCGGGCCCGGCGGCGACATCCTGCTCTCGGGCGGCGCGGGCGACGACCAGATCAACGGCTCCGTGCCCGCGCTCGTCGGCGAGGACGGCGGGGACGTGCTCGACGGCGGGCCGGGAGCGGACGCGCTCGACGGCGGGCCGGGCAACGACCGGCTGACCGGCGGCACGGGCGTGGACGACTTCAACGGCGGCACCGGCCGCGACCGGGCGCTCTACGAGGACAAGACGGCGGCGGTGGCGGTCACGCTCAACGGCCGCGCCGACGACGGGGTCCGTGGGGAGAACGACAACGTCAAGCCGGACGTCGAGGACGTCGGCGGCGGCGGCCAGGAGGACACGTTCACCGGGAGCACGAATGCGAACGTCCTCGACGGCGGCTCGGGCGAGGACTACGCGGACGGCGCCGGCGGCTCGGGCGACGACCTGCTCGGTGGCCGCGACCGCGACGTCCTGCGTGCCCGCGACCGACGGCGAGACGTCGTGGACTGCGGCAGCGGTGGCGGCGCGGACTTCGCGATCGTCGACCGGATCGACGTCGTGCGGCGCTGCGAGCGCCGCGACACGGGCACCAGCAGGCCGCGCGTCGGCCGCCAGGTCGTCATCCGCCCGGTCGGCAGCCGGGTCGAGTTCGGAGTCGTCGGGATGCGGCGGACGGTCCCGCTCAAGGACCGCATCGGCGTGCCGGTGCGCTCGAAGGTGGATGCCACGATCGGGCGCGTGCGGCTGACCGCCGCGGCCGGCACGCGCGGGCGCCAGCAGGGCACGTTCCGACAGGGCGCCTTCGTGGTCGCGCAGCGGGTCGCCGCGCGCCGGGCCGTCACGGAGCTGCGGCTCACCGGCGGCGACTTCGGCCGCTGCAGGGCCGGCGCGAGCAGCGCCGGGCCCGCCGGCGCCGCCCAGCGGCGCAAGCGGACGGTGCGGCGGCTGTTCGGCACGGCCAAGGGCCGCTTCCGCACGCGCGGCCGCTTCAGCGCAGCCGCCGTGCGCGGCACCACGTGGCAGGTGTTCGACCGCTGCGACGGGACGCTCACCGTCGTGCGCTCCGGCGTCGTGCGCGTCAGGGACTTCCGGCGCAACCGGACGATCACCCTGCGGGCGGGCCAGCGCTACCTGGCGCGAGCGCCCCGTTAGCGCCGCGCCGCGGAGGGAGGGTCGACCCCCGCCGCTAGCGTTCGCCCGCAATGAACGCCGCACGCCCCGTCTGCCTGATCGTCAACCCGAGCGCGGGCGGGGGGCGGACGGCGCGCCTGCTGCCCGCCGTCGAGGCGGCGCTGCGCGGGCGCGGAGTCGCCTTCCGGGTCGAGCGCACGCACTCGATCGAGCACGCCCGTGAGCTCGCGCGCTCGACGCTCGCGGCGGGCGAGCTGACCGCGGCGATGGGCGGCGACGGGCTGCTCGGCGCGATCGCCGGCGAGCTGCGGGGCACCGACGGCGTGCTCGCCGTGCTGCCCGGCGGGCGCGGCAACGACTTCGCCCGCAAGCTCGGCCTCGGGTCCGACCCGGTCGCGGCCTGCGACATCCTCGCCGGCGGCCGCGAGCAGCGCGTCGACGTCGCCGACATCGACGGGCGCGCCTACCTCGGCATCGCCTCCTCCGGTCTGGACTCCGACGCCGGCGACATCGCCAACGCGACGCGGCTGAAGCTCGGCCAGCTCGTCTACCTCTACGCCACGCTGCGGGCCGTGCGGGCGTGGCGGCCCGCGCGCTGGGAGGTCGTGATCGACGGCGAGCCGCGGTCGTTCGTCGGCTACTCGGTCGCGGTCTGCAACTCCGGCGTGTTCGGCGGCGGCATGTTCCTCGCCCCGGACGCGAAGCTCGACGACGGCATGCTGGACGTCGTGACGATCGGCGACATCTCCAAGCGCAAGTACCTCGGCTCGCTCCCGAAGGTCTTCACCGGCGCGCACGTGCGCGAGCCCGGCGTGGAGATCGTCCGCTGCCGCGAAGTGGCCTTCCACGCCGACCGCCCGTTCAACGTGCAGGCCGACGGCGACCCGATCGCCGACCTGCCGGCCACCGTGCGCGTGCAGCCGGGCGCGCTGCGGGTGATGGTCCCCTGAGCCTGCTCGCCCCCAAGGTCGCGGCGGCCAAGGCCGTCGGCGCGCTCGCCCGCCGCGCGGGACGCGGCGGCGGCACCTCGCTGCCGGGCAAGGTCCTCACGCGGCTGGAGCCGCATGCGATCGGCCTGCTGGCGGGGCGGCTCGAGCACGGCAGCCTCGTGATCTCGGCCACCAACGGCAAGACGACGACGGCGGCGATGGTCGCCTCGATCCTCGAGCGCACCGGCCGCCGCCTCGTCCACAACCGCGCCGGGGCGAACATGGCGGGCGGCGTCGCCTCCGCCCTCGCCGACGCGTCGCGCCGAGGCGGGCGGACGCTCGACGGCGACCTCGGGCTGTTCGAGGTCGACGAGTTCTGGCTCGGCGAGGTGGTCGAGGAGCTGCAGCCGCGCGCGCTGCTGCTCGCGAACCTGTTCCGCGACCAGCTCGACCGCTACGGCGAGCTCGACACGATCGCCGACCGCTGGGCCGCGGTGGTCGCCGAGCGCGCCCGGTCGACCCAGCTCGTGCTCAACGCCGACGACCCGCTGGTGGCCGATCTCGGCCGCGCCGAGAGCGCCGAGCCGTGGTACTTCGGCGTCGAGGACGACGCGGTCGCCCACGCCGAGCTCCAGCACGCCTCGGACTCCAAGCACTGCCGCCGCTGCGGGCACGCCTACGTCTACGACGCCGCCTACATGGGCCATCTCGGCCGCTACCACTGCCCGAACTGCGGCAACCGCCGGCCCGACCCGGCCGTGGCCGCAGAATCCGTCCAGCTGCGCGGCATCCGCTCGGCCGCCTTCACGCTGCGGACCCCGCACGGCTCGACGCGCGTCGAGCTGCCGCTGCCCGGGCTCTACAACGTCTACAACGCGCTCGGCGCCGCTGCGCTGTGCCTGTCGCTCGGGGTCGAGCTGCCGACCATCGCCGCCGGACTCGGCGCCGTCGAGCCCGCGTTCGGCCGCGCGGAGACGATCGAGCTCGACGGCAGGGCGACCTCGATCCTGCTCATCAAGAACCCGGCCGGCGCCAACGAGGTCCTGCGCACGCTCGCGCTCGAGGGCGGCGAGCTCGACCTGTTCGGGATCCTCAACGACGGCATCGCCGACGGCCGCGACGTCTCGTGGGTGTGGGACGCCGACTGGGAGGTGCTCGCCGGCCACGTGCGGCGCATGACCTGCTCGGGCACCCGCGCCGCCGAGCTGGCCCTGCGTATGAAGTACGCGGGGGTGCCGCCCGACCGCCTGCGGGTGGTGGAGAACCCGGCGGCGGCGCTCGATGCCGCGCTGGCCGACGGCCGGGGCCCGCTGTTCGCGTTGCCGACCTACACCGCCCTGCTCGACCTGCGCGAGCTGCTCGCGGCCCGCGGCCAGGCGCGGGAGTACTGGCGGTGAACGCGGCGGCCTACTCCCCCGGCGTCGTCTGGCACGACGTCGAGTGCGGCGCCTACGCCGCCGACCTGCCGCTGTGGCGCGAGCTCGCGGGCGCGGCACCCGGCCCCGTGCTCGAGATCGGCGCGGGCACCGGGCGCGTCGCGCTGGACCTCGCGCGCGCCGGCTCCGCGGTCACCGCGCTCGACAGCGACGGCGAGCTGCTGGCCGAGCTGGCCGCGCGCGCGGCCGCGGAGGGGCTGCGGGTCGCCACCGCGCAGGCCGACGCCCACGCCTTCGACCTCGGCACGCGCTTCGGGCTCATCGCGGCGCCGATGCAGGTCGTCCAGCTCCTCGGCGACCGCCCGGCCTTCCTCGCGACGGCGCGCCGGCATCTGGCCGCGGGCGGCCTGGTGGCCATCGCGTTCGCCGACGAGCTCGAGGCGTTCGAGCCCGAGGAGGGCCGCGCGGGACTTCCGGAGCCCGACCTCGGCAAGCGCGACGGCTGGCGCTTCGTCTCCCAGCCCGTGGCCGTGCGCGACCTGGGCGACCGCGTGCGCATCGAGCGCGTGCGCGTGGCGCTCGCCCCCGACGGCACGCGCGAGCGCAGCGACGACGCGATCGAGCTCGTCCGCGTCGACGGCGCCCTCCTCGCCGCCGAGGGCCGCGCGGCGGGCCTGCAGCCCGAGCCGTCGCGCCGGATCGACGCCACCGACGAGCACATCGGCACCGAGGTCGTGATGCTGCGTGGCTGATGTCCTGCGCGTGTGCGCGCTGTACCCGGACCTCATGAACATCTACGCCGACCGCGGCAACCTCGCGGTGTTCGAGCGGCGCTGCGCGTGGCGCGGGATGGGCTTCGAGCTGCGCGGCGCCGGCCTCGGCGAGCCCGTCGACCCCGACGCCCACGACCTCTTCTACCTCGGCGGCGGGCAGGACCGCGACCAGCAGCTCTGCGCGCACGACCTCGTCACCGTCAAGCGCGACGCCCTCCACGCGGCCGCGGCTGCCGGGAAGGTGCTCTTCGGGGTCTGCGGCGGCTACCAGCTCCTCGGCCACGCCTACGCGCTGGCCGACGAGCGCCTCCCGGGGATCGGCCTCGTCGACCTCGAGACCGTCCGCGAGGAGGGGCCGCGGCTGATCGGCAACGTCGCGATCGAGCTCGCCGGCGGCGACGACCCGCTCGGGCGCGCCCTCGACGGCCGCGTCCTCGCCGGCTTCGAGAACCACGCCGGGCGGACCTACCTCGGGCCGGGCGAGCGGCCGCTCGGCCGGGTGCTCAACGGCCACGGCAACAACGGGCGCGACGGCGCCGAGGGCGTCCGCGGCGGCCCGGCCGGCAAGGTCGTCGGCACCTACCTGCACGGTCCGCTGCTGCCCAAGAACACCTGGTTCGCGGACTGGCTCACGGCCGCGGCGCTGGACCTCGAACCCGCGGACCTCGCGCCGCTCGACGACGAGCTCGAGGCCGCCGCGCACGCGGCCGCCCGCCGCGCCGCCGGGGTCTGAGGTCACCGGCCGGACCGGCCCGCCGCCGCCCGTCCGCGACGTGACCTCGCCGATTGATGGCGCGGGCGCGCCTGCAGTAGGCGTTGCCCGATGACGAGGCTGCTGGTGACGTGCCTGGGCTCGCTGCCGCTGTGCCAGAGCGTCGCGTCGGCGGACGTGACCGGCGTCGCCATCACCTCCGACACGGCGCTCGGGACGTTCGCGGGCAAGCCGTACCGTGAGGGGCGGCTCGAGGTCAGCGGCCGCGCGCCGGGCGGGCCGTACCGCGTGCCGGTGACGATCGCCTACCCGACCCGGCCCGCGGACGCGAACGGCGCCGCGCTGGTCGACGTCCCGGACACGACCGCGCCCGCGCCGCTCGTGGCGGCGCGCGCGGACCTCGGCGAGCGCTACCTGCTGGGGACGGGCAATGTCCATCTCTCGGTGCTGTGGGACAAGGCCGCGCTCGAGTCCGGCGGCACGGGCTCGATGGCCGCCGCGACCGACGCCGCGGAGGTGCTGCGCGACGCCGCGCAGCTCG
>Ga0190275_10002762_pt1 | contig 12486 bp, 8 predicted proteins | sample Popmic550T_FD_133745 | JGI IMG/M metagenome (GOLD analysis project Ga0190275, IMG submission 133745) | Populus adjacent soil microbial communities from riparian zone of Yellowstone River, Montana, USA - 550 T | ecosystem: Environmental > Terrestrial > Soil > Riparian zone > Trees stand | place... | reverse complement strand
GCATGTTGCCCGCCACCCGGAGGATCTGGCGCCGCACGTCGGCGGACGCACGGGCCACCGTGGCGCCGCCGATGACCGCGCTGCGGCTGGCGTACGTCCCGAGCCCGTACGGCGTGGACGCGGTATCGCCGTGGAGAACCACCACGTCGTGGATGTCGACGCCGAGGCCGTCGGCCGCGACCTGCGCGAGCGAGGTCTCGTGGCCCTGGCCGTGCCCGGACACGCTGACGGCGACCGTCACCTTCCCGGACGGGTCGACCGTGACCGTCGAGTTGTCGTGCGAGGGCAGCGGCGTGCCGGCCTGCGCGGCCGAATCGCTCCCCCACGCCGTCTGCTCCACGTAGGAGCTGATGCCCAGCCCGAGGTAGCGGCCCTCGCCGCGCAGACGCTCCTGCTCGGCGCGGAAGTCCTCGTAGCCGACGACCTCGAGCGCCTTGTCGAGCGACTCGATGTAGCTGCCGCTGTCGTAGAGCTGGCCCGTCGACGTGCGGTAGGGGAGCTCGTCGGCGTGGAGCATGTTGCGGCGGCGCAGCTCCCCGGGGTCGATGTCGAGCTCGCGGGCGATCTCGTCGATGATGACCTCGCGGACCGTGTTGGCCGCCGTCCAGCCCACGCCGCGGTAGGCGGCGGTCGGGCTCTTGTTGGTGAGCGAGGCGGCGACCTCCTCCTCGAAGGCCTCGATCCGGTAGGGGCCGGGGAAGGACTTCGCCGCCAGCGCCGGCTCGATGAGCGCGCTCTCCGTGTTGAACGAGTAGCCGCCGCCGTCGCCGACGAACTCCGCGCGCACGCCGAGGATCAGGCCGTCGGCGGTGGTGGCGACCTCGAGGTTGATGAACTCCTCCTTGGCCTGCGTCGCCGACAGGAGGTGCTCGTGGCGATCCTCGATCCACTTGACCCCGCGGCCGAGCTTGACCGCCGCGAAGGGGATGGCGATCTCCTCGGGTGAGGTGGCCATCTTCTGTCCGAAGCCGCCGCCGACCTCGGGCGCGATGACGCGGACCTTCTGCTCGGGCAGGGAGAGCTGGCGCGCGATCACCGAGCGCAGGAAGTGCGGCATCTGCGTCGAGGACCACACGGTGAGCTGCTGGTCCGCGCGGTCGAAGTTGGCCAGCACGCCGCGGGTCTCCATCGGCGCCGCGCCGTAGCGGTTGTGGTAGAAGCGCGTCGAGAAGGTGTGCTCCGCGCGCTCGAACGCGCCGGCGACGTCGCCGTGGGTCTCTGTCTCCCGGTAGACCTCGTTCGTCCCGATCTCCTCGAAGAGGATGGCGGCGCCGTCGGCCGTCGCGGCGGCCACGTCGGGCACGGGCGGCAGCGGCTCGTAGTCGATGGCCGCCCCGAGCGCCTCGGCGGCGTCCTCGGCCGCGTAGCGGTCGGTCGCCGCCACGATCGCGACGGCCTCGCCGACGAAGCGGACCTTCCCGCGCGCGATGACCGGCTGCGGCGTCTTCTTGAGCGTCTCGAGCGTGACGACGTCGACGAGCGGCGGCACCTCTGCCAGGTCCTCGCCGGTGAGCACCCACACCGTCTTGCCCAGGCCGGGCAGCACCGACGGGTCGATCGAGGTGATGCGGGCGTGCGGGAGCGGCGAGCGCACGAACACCGCGTGCAGCATCCGCGGCACCACGAGGTCCGCCACGTACTTCGCCGCGCCGGTCAGGAAGCGGGGATCCTCCACGCGCTGCACGCGCTTGCCGATCCAGCGCTCCTTGCGAATCGAGAGATCATCCATCTCGGGCCTCCTCGCTCCGGCTAGGCGGGCAGCCCGCGCGGCGGCGCCGCCACGGGGGTCGCCGTCCGCTGCGCCGCGGCGGCGGCGGCGATCGACGTGACGATGTTGTGGTAGCCCGTGCAGCGACAGATGTTGCCGCTGAGGGCCACGCGGATCTCCTCCTCGCTGGGCTCGGGATGCTCGTCGAGGTAGGCGTGAACCGACATCAGGACGCCCGGCGTGCAGTAGCCGCACTGGAGGCCGTGGTTGTCGGTGAACGCCTGCTGGATCGTGTCCAGCGTGCCTTCGTCGTCGAGCCCCTCGACCGTGGTGACCTCCGCGCCGTCGGCCTGGACGGCGAACATGAGGCACGACCGGATCGCCTTGCCGTCCACGAGGACCGTGCACGCGCCGCACACGCCGTGCTCGCAGCCGAGCTTCGTGCCCGTCAGGCCGAGGTCGTCGCGCAGGACGTCGGCCAGCGTGCGGCGCGGCTCGACGAACACCTCCTGGGGCGCCCCGTTGACCTCCAGGGCGATCGGCAGCTTGCTCATGGTCATCGTCTCGGGGTCTCCTTGCTCGATCGGTCGGGTCCGTCAGCTGCCGTCGGCCGCGGCGCTCGCGCGGGCGAGCGCCTCTCGCAGGGCCCGGCGCGCGAGCACGCCCGCGACGTGCCGGCGGTACTCCGCGCTGGCGTGGATGTCGTCGCCCGGTGTCAGCGCGCCGCCGATCTCGGCCGCGACCTGGTCGAGCAGGGCGTCGTCGACGTCCGGCGCGCTCGCGCCGTGGAGCACCTGCTCGGCCGCGGGCACCCGGACCGGCGTCCCGCCCGCGCCGCAGACGGCGATCCGCGCGTCGCTCACCGCGCCGTCGGCCAGCGACACCTGCGTGGCGACGCCGACGAGCGCGAAGTCGCCGTGACGGCGGGAGATCTCCTTGAACGACCCGCCCGTGGCGCCGTTCGCGACGTCGAGCCGGACCTCCGTGGCGAGCTCGCCCGGGTTCAGAGCCGTCTCGAGGAACGAGCTGAAGAACTCCCCCGGGGCGATCGCCCGCGTCCCGGACGCGCTCTGGGCGGTGACCTCGCCGCCCAGCGCGAGCCAGACGGCCGGGAGCTCAGCGGCGGGATCGGCGTGGCAGAGGCTGCCGACCACCGTCCCGCGGTTGCGGATCTGCCAGTGGCTGACGTGCGCGAGCGCCTCCGCGAGGAGCGGCAGCTTCTCGCGCGCCTCGGAGGAGCGCTCCACCTCGGCCTGGGTGACGCCGGCGCCGATCACGACGCGGTCTGCCTCGACGCGCAGGTGGGAGAGCTCGTCGATCCGGTTGATGTCGACGAGGTTGTCGACCTGCGCGAGGCGCAGGTTCATGAGCGGGACGAGGCTCTGCCCGCCCGCGAGCACCTTCGACCCCTCGGGGTCGGCGGCGAGGATCTCGCACGCCTCCGCCGCGGTGGCGGGCGCGTGGTAGGTGAACGGAGGCGGCTTCATCGGCGGGGGATCCTCCTCGTGGCGGCGGGCCGGGCCGACGTGTGCGGATGTGTGCAGGCCCCGCAGTTGGCCGCCGCGGGGATCCGGCGATCGCGGTGAGCCTAGGTGACGGCGAAGCCCAGTTCTTGGGCGCGACGACAAACGCCGGGGTCGCGTTGTGAACGCTGCACAGCCCGGGTCAGTCGATCACCGTGCCGTGGACGGCGACGGACTCCGCGACATAGGTGCCCCACTCCTCGAGCAGCTGCTCGAACTCGGCGTTGCCCTCCATCCCGGCGCGGTAGGCGTCGAGGTCGGTGATCTCGATGACCTCGAGGTACTGGTACGGCGGCTCGCCCTCGCCGCTCAGCGTGCCCTCCAGCCGCGTGACGACGTAGGACTGGATGCTCTCCTGCTTGCGCGCCACGGGATAGTCCACCCGCCGCACCCAGGCCTCGTAGTCGGCCGGGTCGACGTCCGGCCGGAGCGTGTTCAGGAAGAAGACCCGCTGTGCCATGGTCGCCTTTCGGTCAGAGGGACGGGGTCGCCGCGAGACGTGGCAGGACGTCGCGCGCGGTCATCCGCGCGATCTCGTCGCCGCGGTCGGTCGGGAACAGCCAGAGGTCGACGGAGTCCGAGCCGGCCGCCCGGAGCCCTTCGATCCGCTCGGCGCACTCGTCGGGGTCGCCGGCGACCGCCAGGTCGTCGAGCCACGCGTCCGGCATCTCGCGGGCCACCGTCGCGGCGCCGCCGCGGCGGAGCATGTCGCCGAGCTCACCGGTGATGCCGTAGACCTTCGAGAGCGCGTTGTCGGGCATCGCCTCGAGGTAGAACGCGATCGCCTCCCGCACCGCCTCCTTGGCCTTCCGGGCGTCGCGATCGACCGAGTAGAGCGTGTACGTGGCGACGCGGTGCAGTGCCTGCTCGCGCTGCGCCGCGGCGGCGCCCTCGGCGATCCGCTCGCGCGCCCAGCGGACGTACTCGGTGCCGGCTAGCACGGACAGCACGGTGCCGTCGGCGATCTCCCCGGACAGCCGCAGGCTCTTCTCGTTGACGATGCCGAGGTACATCGGAAGCTCCTCGCCCGGGAGGTGCGTGAGTGCGACGTGGTCGAAGCTGAAGACGCGCCCCTGCGTCGTGAGCTCCTCGCCGCGCAGCAATGCGCGCACGCTCTCCACGCACTCGCGCATCGCGCTGAGCGACGACTTGGGCCGGATGCCCATCTGGTCCAGCCAGGCCGGGACGCCGAGGCCGACGCCGGGGAGCACCCGCCCCGGATACAGGCGCGACATCGTCGCGAGCTCCATGGCCAGCAGCGCGGGGTGGCGGATGACCGCCGAGACGATGCCGATCCCGATCGGCAGCCGCTCCGTGGCGCCCAGCGCCGCCGTGACGCCCGCCATGGCGCCGGTGAAGAAGCAGTCCTCCGAGAACCAGAGCTCCGTGAAGCCGAGCTCCTCGGCGAGCCGCGCGGTGCTCGTGATGCTCTCGGCCGGCATGTGGCTGCCGAGCACGAGCCCGACGGGCGGAAGTGACTCCGTCATGAGCGCTCCTGGGCTTGGATGTGCGGGATCACCGGTTCGTGATGACGAGGTTCCCGTGGGGTTCGACGCACAGGATCTGGTGCGGGTGCACGAGCGTGGTCGAGGTGGGCTCCTCGACGAGCAGCGGCCCGTCGGCCGTGAACCCCGCGGGCAGCCGGCCCCGCTCGTAGACGACGCAGGTGTGCACGCCGTCCTGGTCGAAGTCCACGCGCCGCTCGCCCTTCTCGGGCGTGCCCGAGAGAGGGGCGCCGCCCGGCCGCGGCGGCATCGCGACCCGGCGGTGCGCCGCGAGCTGGAAGGTGACGATCTCCACCGGCGTGTCGTCGAGCGAGAAGGTGTAGGCGCGCTCGTGCTCGACGTGGAACGCCCGCTCGAGGTCGGCGAGCGTGGCGATGTCCTCGCCGAACGGCACGCTCACGGCGTGCTCCTGGCCCAGGTAGCGCATCTCCAGCGCGCGCGCGAAGCGCGGGCCGCCGCTGCCCGCCTCCTGGTCGTCGAAGGCATCCGCCGCCTCCGCCTCGAGCTCGGCGAACACCCGCAGGACCTCATCGAGGGCGGTGTCGTCGGTGCGCAGGATGCGCGTCCGCATGACGTCCACGCGCGGCTCGGTCATCAGCATCCCCCAAGCCGAGAACGTCCCCGGCGAGACGGGGATGATCACCTGCTTGACCCGCAGCTCGGCGCCGAGCGCCGCGGCGTGCATCGCGCCGCCGCCGCCGCAGGCAACCAGGACGAAGTCACGCGGGTCGTGGCCGCGCCGCACCGAGACGAGCTTGAGCGCGTTGATCATGTTCGCGTTGACGAGGCGGATGATCCCGTTGGCGGTCGCCTCCGGCGACAGGCCGAGCTTCTCACCGAGCCGCGCGAGCGCCGCGCGCGCGGCCTCGGCGTCGACCTCGAGCTCGCCTCCGAGGAAGTAGTCGGGGTTGAGCACTCCCGCGAGCAGCTTCGCATCGGTGACCGTCGCCTCCGTGCCGCCCAGCCCGTAGCAGGCAGGGCCGGGCTCGGCGCCCGCGCTGTCGGGCCCGACGTGCAGCCCGCCGGCCGCGTCGACCCAGGCGATCGAGCCGCCGCCCGCGCCGATTTCGACGATGTCCACGACCGGGACGAGCACGGGGTGCCCGGCATTGTGGGCGTCGCGCTCGAGCTCGTACTGGCTCGCCGTCTTGGGCTGCCCGTGCTCGATCAGCGAGCACTTCGCCGTGGTCCCGCCGATGTCGAGGTAGATGACGTTGGGCTCCCCGAACGCCTCACCGACCTTGGCCGCGCCGATGATGCCGCCGGCCGGGCCGGACTCCACGAGGTTGATCGGGGTGCGCCGGGCGCGCGAGAACGACGCCGTGCCCCCGTTGGACTGCATGACGACCGGCGCGCACGCCAGGCGGCGTTCGCGCAGGCCGTCCTCCACATCGCGCAGGTAGCGGCTCACCACGGGCTGGACGTAGGCGTTCAGCACCGCGGTGTTGGATCGCTCGTACTCGCGCAGCTGGCGCGTGATGTCGCTGGAGACGGTGACCTCGACGTCGGGCAGCCCCTGGGCAAGGCGCTCGCCGACGAGTAGCTCGTGCGCCGGGTTGGCGAACGAGTTGACGAGGCAGACCGCCATCGCCTCGATGCCGTCCGCGCGACTCGCGGCGATGATCGCGTCGAGCTCGCCCTCGGCGAGCGGCTGCACCACGGTCCCGTCGTGGGCCACGCGCTCGGTGACCTCGAAGCGCCAGCGGCGCGGGACGAACGGGCGCGGCTTGCGCGGGCGCAGGTTGTACATGTCGGGACGGTTGCCGCGCCCGATCTCGAGCACGTCACGGAAGCCACGGGTCGTCACCAGCGCCGTGCGCGCACCGTGGCGGGTCGTGATGGCGTTGATGACGACGGTCGAGCCGTGGGCGAAGAAATTCGCGTCCGCGAGTCCGATGCCCGTCTTGGCGACCGCGTCGAGCACGCCGCGGGAGAAGCCCGCCGGCGTCGTGGGCGCCTTGGCGACGTGCACCCGTCCGGTCACCTCGTCGATCGAGACGAGGTCCGTGAACGTCCCGCCGACGTCGGTGGCGACGCGGAGGCTCATCGGCCTCCGCGCACGCGCGCGGTCGCCGCCTCGTCGACGCGGCGGCCGTGCTCGTCGACGACGACGCCATAGACGGCGCGCGCCTCCGCGGCGGTCACGTAACCATCGCGGACGTCCTCGAGCACGCGCTCGGGCTCGCGGTCGCGCGGGTCGCCGTAGCCGCCGCCGCGGCCCGTCACCATGCGCACGAGCGCGCCGCGCTCGAGCTCGATGCGGCTGATGCGCCCGTGGCGCTCCGTCGCGCCGTCGCGGACGTACTCGAGGTAGTTGTTGGAGCCCTCCTGGCCGCCGCCGAGCCCCCACGGGCGCCGCCGCCAGCCGCCCATGCTGCCGTAGCCCACGACGCCGCGCTCGTTGAGGACCCGGTACTCGCGGACGATCCCCAGGCCGCCGCGTCGCCGTCCGGCGCCGCCCTCGGCGGCCGTGTCGAACGAGTAGCGCTCGACCCGCAGCGGGTAGCGCGACTCGATCACCTCGACGGGGAAGTTGTACGTGTCGCCGTCGACCGTGGCGATCAGACCGCTCGCGCCGTCGTCGTCGGCGTCGGCGCCCCAGCCGCCGTCGTTGGGCTCCGCGAGGACGAACACCTCGCCGCCGTCGCCGCGGCCGACGACGTAGCTCACCGACAGGGAGACGTAGCTGCCGGCGCCGAGTCGCTCGGGCACGACGGGCGCGAGTGCCTTCCACACGAGCTCGGTGGCAAAGGCCGTGGCCTCGTAGTACCAGCCGGTCGGCGACGGGGCCTCGGCCGTGAAGACCGTTCCGGGCGGGCAGACGATCGCGAACGGCCGGAAGCAGCCCTCGTTGGAGCGCCCGCGGGGGTCGGTCAGCGCCCGGAACACGGTCTTGCACGCGGACTCGAGCGCGCCCAGCGTGCAGTTGACCGGGCCGCCCGAGGCCCGGCTCGTACCCGTGAAGTCGACCTCCAGCGTGTCTTCGTGGATCGTGACGCGCACCTCGACCGGCACCGGCGCATCGCTCACGCCGTCTCCGTCAATGACGTCCGAGGCGGTGTAGACGCCGTCTGGGATGGCGCTCAGCGCCTGCCGGGCCTGTGCCTCGCCGTGGTCGAACAGGGAGTCGAACGCGGCCGCGAGCGCGTCGCGCCCGTAGCGCTCCGCGAGCCCGGCCACGCCCCGCTCGCCGATCCGCACCGCCGCGGTGCCGGCCCGTAGGTCGCCCAGCGCCACCTTGGGCAGCCGGACATTCGCCGCGATGAGGTCGACGATCTCGGCCTGCATCCCGCGGGCGTCCCCGACCCGGACGCACGGCAGCAGCAGGCCCTCCTGGTAGATCTCCGTCGCGTCGGGCGGGATGCTGCCGGGCATCGCCCCGCCGATCTCGATCCAGTGCGTGATGCTCACCGCGAACGCGGTGAGCTGGTCATCGGCGAAGACCGGGACCGTCAGGCAGACGTCGCAGATGTGCGTCCCGCCGCGGTAGGGATCGTTCGTCACGAAGACGTCGCCGGGCCGCAGGTCGTCGCCGTACTTCTCCTTCACGGCGAGGACCTGCGGGCGGAACGTCCCCGTGAAGAGGGTGAGACCGTTCGTCTGGGCGACGACCTGGCCGTCCGCGTCGGTGACCCCGCAGGCGAAGTCGAGCACCTCGTAGACGATCGGGCTCATGCTCGTGCGTGCGAGGACGGCGCCCATCTGGTCGGCGAGGGCGGCGAGCTTGTCCTTGATGATCTCGAGCGTGAACGGGTCGAGATCCCGTGCGTGGGCGGTTGGCACCGGTCGCGCACTTTAGGTACCGGGCGGAGCCCGTTTCTTGGGCATCGCGCGCAAATCAGGGCGGAACTTCCTGCGCGTTGCTCACGCGCAGGCGGTCACGCGAGCCCGCGGGCGCGACACGCGAGCTGGAGCAGCAGGAGATCGTCCGGGTTGTCGGGATCGACCTCGAGCAGCTCGAAGATCTTGTTGATCCGGTAGGACACCGCGTTGCGGTGCAGGTTGAGCGCCTCGGCCGTCCGCGTCGCCGAGCCGCGGTGCTCGAGGTAGACCTGGAGCGTCTGGATGAGCCGCTCCCCGCGGGTGCCCCCGATCCGGTCGAGCGGGGCGAGCAACGTCGTCACGGCCTCGCGCGCCGTGTCTGAGGCGTACCACTCGATCAGCGTGCGCCTGAGCCCGGCGCCATCGAAGGGGACCGCGGTGTTGACGCGGCCCAGCGTGCGTGCCGCGGTGACCGCGGCCTTGGCCTCGGCGACCGAGGAGAGCAGCCCGTTGACCCCCGCGTGCGCGCTCCCGACCCCGCAGCGCACGAGCGCGGACGGCATGCGCGGTCGTACGCGCACGAGCGTCTCGTCCATCGTCGCGGCGACCCGTCCGGCCGCCGCGATCCCGGGGTCGTCGCGGAAGATGCGCAGCAGGATGAGCGCGGAGCCGCCGCGCGCGGCGTGCCAGCTCCCGCCCGTGGCGCGCAGCGCCTGCAGCGCCGCGCGCGAGAGCGATCGCTGGAGCGCGTCGATCTTGAGCGGGTCGCCGTCGCGATCGTCGGCGACCGCTTCGAGCTCGAGGCGCACAGCGACATGCCAGCCGTCGATCGGCACGCCGAGGCTGCGGGCGCGCCGCGCGAGCGCGACGCGGCCCTGCGGCGGCGCGGCGAGCAGCTCCGTCAGCGCCTCCGAGCGCGTCTGGATCGGAAGCTCCTCCCCACGGCGCTGGCGGATGGCGGCGTCCTGGACCGCGGCGGCGGCCACGCTGAGGACGATGTCGAGCGCGAGCGCGAGGTCCCCGGACTGCCGCGGCCCTGTCACCCAGCCCTCGACGTGGTCGTCGATCGCGAGGGGCGCTGAGGGCCCGTCCGCAGGCTCGGTGTCGCTCAGCCCGAGCGGGACGCCGAGCGCCGCGCCGGCGCGCTCGAGCAGTCCCTCCGGCTGCCCGCCCGGCGGATGCGCCCGGACGGCCCGCAGCGCGGCATGCGCGCGCACGAGCGCCACGTCGGCGCCCCCAGAGAGCTCACGTGCGATCGCGACAGAGAGCTCGGCGAGATCGACGTCGCCCACCGTCTCGAGGATCCCGATGCCCCAGCGCGCGGCGGTCACGGCTGCGGTCGGCGTGAGCTCGGCCGGGGTGCCGCCGGAGAGCACCAGCGCGGGGACGCCGCGGCTGCGCGCAAGGCGGAGCGCCACGTCCAGGCGGTAGGTGCCCGCCGCCGCCGAGCCGGCCGGGGTCAGGAGCGCGATCGCGCCGGCCTCGACCCGCTCGAGCTCGTCGAGGTCCTCGATCAGCGCCACCCGCTCGACCTCGCGATCGAGTCCCGAGCGCGCCACGACGCGCAGACACGCGGAGAGCGCGGGTGAGGCCAGCAGCGCGTGGAGCGAGGCCACCCCTGCAGGCTATCCGCGGCGGATCGCGGGCCGGGGACGTACGCTCCTGCGGTGCGGCTCGACGCGTCCAACCTGTCGGCGCTCGCGCGCGGTTGTGCGCTGCTCGGTGCGGGTGGGGGCGGGGACCCCGACGTGAGCCTCACTATGGCGCTGCGGGCGGTCGGCGAGCACGGTCCCGTCCGCCTCGTCGCCGCGGACGACGTCGCGCCGGACGGCCTGATCATGCCCTGCGGGCTGATCGGCGCGCCCACCGTCGCCATCGAGCGGGTCTGGAACGGCGACGAGGGCCGGATGCTGCGCGACGCCGTCGAGACGCTGCAGGGCCGGCGCGTCGACGCCGTCATGCCGTACGAGATCGGCGGGGCGAACGGCCTGCTCCCGGTCACCTGGGCGGCGAGGCTCGGGCTGCCGCTCGTGGACGCTGACGGGATGGGCCGGGCGTTTCCGGAGATGCAGCAGCAGGCCATGCATCTCGCCGGTGTGCCGGCGAGCCCGGTCGTGCTCACGGATGGCCGCGGGAACGTCGTGGTGCTCCGGGCGCTGGACAACGTGTGGGCCGAGCGCCTTACGCGCAACGCGGCCTCGGGCCTGGGCGGTGTGTGCGCCGGCGCCCTCTACTGCATGACGGGCGCGCGGGCTCGCGACGCCGTGATCGCCGGCTCGGTCTCGCGTGCCATCGGCCTCGGTGAGGCGATGGCAAGCGCGTCCAGGGGCGGCTCGGTCGCGGTCGCGCGGGCGCTCGGTGCCACGCTGCTCATCGAGGGCAAGATCATCGACGTCGAGCGCTACACGGACGGCGGCTTCGTCCACGGGTCGGCAACTGTCGAGGGCATACTCGCCGACGCCGGGCGCCAGCTCAGGCTGGAGCTGCAGAACGAGTTCCTCGTGGCGCTCGAGGAAGGGGCCGTGCGGGCCGCCGTGCCGGACGTCATCTCGGTGCTCACGACCCACAGCGGCGACCCGCTGGTCACGGAGCTGCTGCGGTACGGCCAGCGCGTGAGCGTGATCACGACCCCGGCGCCCGAGGTCTGGCGCTCGGCGGCCGGCCTGGCGGTGGTGGGGCCTGGCGCGTTCGGCTACCGCGTCGGGCATCCGTCGCTCGGGGCGGGCGGCGATGGCTGAGGCCGAGCTGCGGCTCGGCGTCGACGTCGGCGGCACCAACACCGACGCGGTGCTGATCGACGATGCGGACCGGCTCGTCGCCAAGGCCAAGGTGGCGACCACGCTGCCGCACGTCCAGGAGGGCATCGCGACGGCGATCGGCGGCGTGCTCGATCGCCACGACGTGCGACCCGTTCGCGTCACCCGGGCGATGCTCGGCACGACGCACGCGATCAACGCGGTGCTCGAGCGCCGCAACGTCAGGCGCGTCGCGGTGGTGCGGATCGGGAGTCCGCTGACGCACGCGGTCCCGCCGTTGACGACCTGGCCGGCGGATCTGCGCGCAGCCGTCTCGGCGGGCGAGGTGGTCGTCGGCGGCGGCGCCGAGTACGACGGCCGGGCGGCCGCCGCGCTCGACGAGGACGCGCTCGCCCGCTTCCTCGCCGGCGTGGCGGAGACGGCGCAGGACGTCGCGATCACGAGTGTCTTCTCGCCGGTCGCCCCCGATCATGAGGTGGCCGCCGCCGCCGTGGTCCGGCGCGAGCTGGGCAGCGGCGTCCGCATCTCGCTCAGTCACGAGATCGGCTCCGTGGGCCTGCTCGACCGCGAGAACGCGACCGTGCTCAACGCCGCGCTCTCCGAGGCCGCGGAGGGGCTCGCCACGGCCTTCGGGGAGGCGCTCGAAGCACGCGGGATCGCGGCGGAGCCGTACTTCGCCCAGAACGACGGCACGCTCATGGCCCTCGAGCACGCGCTGCGGTTCCCGGTGCTCATGATCCGAAGCGGCCCGGCGAACAGCATGCGCGGTGCCGCGCACCTCAGCGGCGTGGAGGACGGCGTCGTGATCGACGTCGGCGGCACCTCGACGGATGTCGGCGTACTCGCGAACGGCTTTCCCCGGGAGTCGCTCGTGCCCGCCGTGTTCGCCGGCGTCCGCATGAACTTCCGGACCCCCGACGTCGACAGCCTCCCGTTCGGCGGCGGCTCGATCGTCGACCTCGACGCCGACCCGCCGCGCTTCGGCCCGCGCAGCGTCGCCCTGCTCCTCGAGGAGCGGGCGCTCGTCTTCGGCGGCGACACGCCGACGCTGACCGATGCGGCGGTGGCGGGCGGACGGGCGACGCTCGGCTCGCAGCGCCCGGACGCCCGGCACCGGCCGGCGCTCCTCCGAGCGCTCGCCGCGGTCGGCGACGCGCTCGTGGACGCGATCGACCGGGTCAGGCCGTCGATGGCGCCGCCGCCGCTCGTGGTCGTCGGGGGCGCGGGCATGC
>Ga0190275_10002761_pt1 | contig 12487 bp, 15 predicted proteins | sample Popmic550T_FD_133745 | JGI IMG/M metagenome (GOLD analysis project Ga0190275, IMG submission 133745) | Populus adjacent soil microbial communities from riparian zone of Yellowstone River, Montana, USA - 550 T | ecosystem: Environmental > Terrestrial > Soil > Riparian zone > Trees stand | place... | reverse complement strand
GGTTCCTAGATGCCCAACAGCCACCCGACACTCACCGGCGATGATCTTGAGAACGCCATCATCGATGCAGCACGTTGCCGTGCCGGTCGACGACACCGGCTCGATCCGATCCCGTTGCCAGTGGGAGCGCCCCGTCCGACCTTCGGCAGCTTCCTCGCCGAGCGCTGTGAGCTGTGCGGGACGGTGCGCTACGCCCACATCTCGCGCATCACTGGGCAGCTGCTCGGCCCCTACCGCTACGACCACCCGAGCTGGTACGAGGCCGCGCTCGGTGAGCGTCAGGATCCGCAGTGGTGGCGGGCGACCTACTGGAGCACGCTCGACTCGTCGCTGTTCGCCGACGCCCAGCCGGTGACGGACATCAAGAAGAACAGCCGGCGGCGAGCGTCGTGAACACCTTCCAGGACCTGGAGCACGCACTGCTGACCGGGATCGTCCTCACCACGCTGCGTAGCAAGGGGATCGACGTCGACGTCCTACTCAACGAAGTTGACGACACGACGCCCTACCTCAAGGTCGACCTGGGACACGCCACTGAGGCCATCGTCGTTGTGCTTCCCCGTGAGTAGATGAGAGGTACCCATGCCGGAGACCTACAAGTATCGCTATCCCAACGCCAGGTCCTACAACCAGCTGCCCGTCAGCAGGCAGCACGGCAACTTCAAGTGGCAGGGCCGATCACTCCGGCATGGGTACATCTTCGGGTACAAGCCGGTGCAGCCGCCACCGGAGGGGCCGCTGTTCGCGGCGGCCGCCAGGGCCGTGTCCTTCGGCCGCCAGATCGACTTCCAGAACAGCAAGGTCTTCCAGTTCAACCCGCCGGCGCTGGGGATGAACGTGGAGATGATGAACACCGACAGTGCAGCGAACGAGGCTGCCGGCGGTGCGCTCAGCAACACCGCTGGTGTCGGGATGGGGGCGTTCAGCATGGAGCTGTTCTTCGATCGCACCGAGGAGATCGCTCGCGCGAACACCCGCTTGAACAGGGGCCAGACCTACGCGGGCGATGAGATCTGGCGTGACCTCGGTGTGCAGGTGGACCTCTTCGAGTTCCTCAAGGTCATCTCCGGCGGCGACGCCTCGCAGCTCACCACCTACACCGATCCCGGCAACCCCGACACCTCGTTCCCGGGCACCGTCCAGGCGGGCTCGCTGAACCACCTCACCGGCGCGTTCCTCGACGCTGCCTCCACCGGTTCAAAGATCATGATGAACTCGTTCGTCATGGTCTTCAACCCGAACCTGGCCATCCACGTGAACCGGATGCTCAGCTTCGCCTTCACGTACGTCCGCTTCACCAGCGATCTCGTGCCGACGACAGTGCAGCTGGTGCTGAACCTGGAGATCTTCAACATGGGCACGAAGAGCTACGTCGCCCAAGTCGGCTCCGGCAACCCGGTCGCAGGCGGCCAGACGACGGCGCCGCCCGGCGTGAACACCGGCTCGGACATCCCCCAGCGTCCTGTCAGAACCGACGTGCTCTGATGGGCCGCTACGACAACAACGCCCAGACGACCTGGGTCCCACACAAGGGCCAGGGCATGGTCGAGTTCGTGATGCGGCGCACGGTCTACTGGGACCGTCAGCCCTACGCCCCGCGGATGGCCGTGCAGGGTGCGCCGCTCGACATCATGGCCTGGCACGAGTACGGCGTCCCCGAGGACTACTGGCGCATCGGCGATCTGAACCCCCGCATCGTCGATGTCGTCAACATCGAGCCCGGCTCCACCCTCTACGTCCCCCTGGTGCGCGTGACGTGAGCAGCGTCACGGTGTACATCTACGTCGGCACGACACCGATCGTGATCAACCCCGACCAGATCGTCATCGAAGAGGCCGAGGGCATGCACGACCTCGCCACGATCTACTTCGGCGGGTCCTACGGGCGCAGCATCGTGGCGCAGCTCAACCTCGGCGACGTGGGCGCCAACGACATCGGCCCGCCAGCGGCGGTCGAGATCGTCTCCCATTCCACGCTGGCCAAGTTCTACGGCTACATCGACACCACCGTCGAGACCCGTACAACGGGCGAGTCGGCAGTGGAGTTGTACTTCCTGGCCGCCACCTCGATCATGCGCAACGGTGCGCCGCGGGTGTGGCGCGACGAGCGCCCCTACGACATCGCCAGTGACCTGTTGTCGACCTACGGGCTCGGCCTGGAGATGGACAAGCTGGCCGTGCCGATGGCGAGCTTCTCCCAGACGAACCAATCCGACTGGGAGGCGCTGCGCAACCTGGCCGTACTCAACGGCCTGTCGCTGACAGCGGCCGGCCCGATCGTGCGGCTCAAGGACGTCATCAACACGACCCGCCGGGCCAAGGGCTCGGCGTTGACCCCGTGGTTCCGCCGGCCCGGTAGCCAGGAGCGCTCAGATCTCGGCCCAGAGGCCACTCAGTTCACGCAGGTGGCGTCGCGGACCCCGGTGGGGGGTGAACGGTACCGGTACTACGGAATCGACTCCCTGGGCGTCTCCTTCGAGGTCTCCGGCGGCGTCAGCGCCATCGGGAAGAGCCCGGGCACCCTCGTCAAGTCGCTCGGCGCTGCACTGCGCGAGTCCCGCCGCCACGACTCGATGGGGCGGTTCGTCACGCGCGCCACCTTCGAGGGGCCGGGGCTGATCGGGTGCAGCGCCGGCGACTGCATCATCGTCGACAACGACCGCAACCCCGAGTACTGGTACATCAACAGCTCGCGCCACACCATCACGCCGGTCAAGAACGACCACACGATGACACTGGAGCTGTGCCGCCAGGAGGGCGTCGCCCCCGGCTACATCTCAACGACCATCCCGCCACGCCCGGACACCGTGCTGATCGGCAAGGAGTGGCGCTGCGATCGCTCGTGGGCCATCGAGCTGTGAGCACTGTCGGCCACCACATCGCCACCGTCCGCCAGTACGACCCGGCGACAGGGATCGCCAAGGTCGTCGTCCCGGCGCTCTACGGCGACATCCCGATCGATGCCCGCCCGTTCCTCACTGCGCCCGACGATCTGGCCCTGTTGACCCCCGTCGCCCCTGGCGACACCGTGGTCGCCTTCTACGACGACGGCGACCCGATGACGATCCTGCGGTGGTACCTGCCGGGTGGCCTCACCGACCTCACCGGGCTCGACGCCCGGATCGATGCGCTCGAAGCCTTTCAAGCAGCGACCGGTGGGTTCACCACGGCGACACCGACCCTTCCAGCGGGCTGGGAGATCTACGCCGGTGGATACGCGCCTCCCATGGTGATCAAGTTCGGGTTGATCGTCGTCTCTCAGGGGTTGGTCAAGCGCTCCGTCGGTGCCGCGACCTTCACCTCCGGCACCGTCGCCACCATCCCCGCAGGCTTCCGACCGACGAGCGGCAACCACATCTTCAACCAGATGGCCAGCACGACCACCGCAGCGTCGCCGGTCCGTCTCGACATCAACACCGTGGGAGTCGTCACGCTGGCAGCCAGCCCGGCGATCTCGCTCACCCCGGGCAACTGGATCTCGCTGATGATGGTGTGGACGACGGTGTGACCGCCGTCGACGCCAGCGCCTGAACAGGCCCTCGAACTAGCGTCGAACGTCGTGAGCAGCCCGCAGTACGTCACCGTGATGACCCCGTGGGGGTTCTTCCCGGTCAGTGACGTCTACTCGGTCATCCCGAAGTGGGAGGAGTCCCACGCTGTCACCGGCGACGTCGTCTACGACGACGATGCGCCCAACTACTACGCCATCGTCGCCGACCTCGGAGCGACCGAGACGCACTTCGTGATCGGCATGACGGACATGTCCGACCCCGACAACCCGGTCCCGCCGGCGGGCACTGCAACGGTCGAGGCGGCCGTCTGGCAGACCGAGGGCTGGCAGGAGGTGAGGGAGCTGCCAGCGACCCTCCTGGCCGACGTCGACGAGGTCTGGACCGGTGACATCATGATCGTCATCCCGCTCGACGTACGCCAGTGGATCGGGCTCCACCAGTGCGCCAAGTTCATGGTCGATGTGATTCTGTCGACCGAGCCCGACCGTCCGTACCGGATGGCCTACGGCACGATCGCGGTGCGGCGATGACCCGCTACGGCGGAACGCTCAAGTCAGCCACCGGGCTCAACGTCCCGACGAAGGCGCCGCGCAGCCCCACGCCGACACCGACGGACGAGCCCGCTGTCACACCGACGGTGAGCGCCATCACGAGCAGCCTGCGCTCGGCGACCGGGATGAACATCTCGGACGGGCCGCCCGAGCGCCTGGAGCCGCCGAACGTGATCTCCGGCCCGCCCGGGCCCGACGGCGAGCCAGGCGAGCAAGGAGAGCAGGGGCCCGACGAGGTGTGGATCGGCCCTGCAGAGCCGACCGACCCAGCGGTCGACCTGTGGTTCGACCCCGACGCCGAAGCTCTCTACGCCACCGGTCCTCCAGGCCCACCTGGTGAGAAGGGCGACAAGGGCGACAAGGGTGACCCAGGTCCGCCAGGCGGGAGCACCGTCGAGACGGTCAACGGTGTTGCACCAGACGCCAACGGTGACATCGATCTTGATCTCGACGCCAAGCTGACGATCGGCCAGCACGTCGTCATCGACTCCAACCCCGAGCAGCTCGTCGTTGTCGACATCACCAACCCCGGCGACGCCGACACCGGCGAGGACCGTTTCCAGGTCAACTACAACACCGTTCGCTCGTTCTGGTTGAACGCCCTCGGTGAGCCGCGCGCCACCGCCACCAACAACGTCCGCAACGCGATGCGCCTGCACGGGTTCTCGGCGCAGCACTCGGGGGGCATCCTCGTCGTCAAGCAGTACTGGGGCGGCCCCGACGTGTTCTCAGTGTCGCGCACCGCCGTCACCTCCGCCGTGCCGATCGCTGCGCCGAACATCGGCGCCCGTGTCGTCGTGTCGGCGACCCAGCCGACCCTCGCGCCCGGCGAGGTGTGGATCAACACCGGAACGCCGATCTGAGATGCCCGCCACCGCCACCAACGTCGCAGCGTCGTTCTCCAACATCGCTTCGACCACTTCGCTCGGGCTCGGCTCGCTCGCGCTGGCTGGCGGTGGCCGCTACCTGCTCTCGATCGCTTACCAGAACACCGCCCTCGCTGTCGCGCCGACCGTCACCATCGCCCAGCCCGGCGCCACCTGGACCGAGGTCGCCGCTGACACCTTCTCCAACGGTGAGCGGCGCGCGCTGCGTGTGTTCCAAGCCACGCCCGCCGACAACGTCGCTGCAGCGGCGATCACCGCCACGTTCACCGGCGCCACCGCAGGTGGCGGCACCGCCTGGGTGGTCGATCGCCTCCACAGCACCGGCACGGCGTTGCAGACCGTCAACGCCACCGCCAGCTCGACCACGGCTGCCGCTGCTCTCGGCGCCGGCGCCGCCACCGACCTGACCTACTTCATCGCTGCGTGCCAGGCCACGTCGACGTGGACGCCCGGCGCCGGCATCACCGAGCTGGGCGACGTCGGCAACGGCGCGGTCGGACTCTTCACCGGCTACGGGTCGCCGTACACGACCAGCCCGTCAGCGACCCGGGTGCTCGGCGCACAGATCTGGACGGCGTTCGCGCTGCGCTTCCCCGAAGGCGTCGAGACCCCACCACCCGAGCCGACCGGTCCGCAGGTGCTCGTGCGTAACGGCGCCGACACCGGATGGACACCCGGCCAGCTCATCGTCCGCAACATCGCCGGCACCGGCTGGATCACCGACGCGCAGATCGTCCCGGGGTCCTGATGCCTGGTGTTCTGCATGCGCGCAACAAGGCGACCGGAGCGTGGATCCCCGTCTCGTTGTCGGGTCCCGAAGGACCCCAGGGCGACCCCGGCCCTCCCGGCGTCAAGGGCGATCCCGGCACCATGATCGTGCCTCTGCCGTACGACCAGTGGCCTCCCGTAGACCCCCAACCGAACACCCTCTACCTCAGGCTCGCGCCGTAAGGAGACACCATGGGATCCAAGTCCGACGCCTACGAGATCGACATCCTCAAGGCCACCACCGGTCAGGCGACGACCATCATCACCACCACCCCGCTGACCGAGGTGTGGGTGGCGTTGTACACCGTCGCTCCGACCGACTCGACCACTGGCACCGAGGTCACCGGTGGCTCGTACGCGCGCACCGCCTCCAAGGGCAAGTGGTCCGTGCCTGCTGCCGGCTTGACCTCCAACAACGCCGTCATCACGTTCCCCACCGCGAGCGTGGACTGGGGCACCGTCGTCGCCTTCGCCATCTGCTCAGCTTCCACCGGCGGCACACAGCTGATGTGGGGCACCCTCACGGCCAACAAGGCCGTCAACAACGGTGACACCGCCAGCTTCGCCTCGGGGGCTCTCACGCTGACCGAGGACTGACCGTGGCGGGCAAGCTCAGTGAGCTGCTGGCGCTGACGACCCCGGCCGCCAACGACCTCATCGAGGTCCTCGACGTCTCCGACACGTCGATGGCGGCGACGGGGACGAACAAGAAGCTGCTGCTCTCCACCCTCGGTGCGCCGTCCGACGTCATCGTCCAGGAGGACGAGTGGCACTTTTCGTCGTACAGTGCTGGTGTACCGACCGGAACAGCGTGGCCGCTCATCCACCGGGCCTACTTGACGCCGTTCTTCACCCCCCGCCCGATCAAGATCTCCGACATCGGGATGAACGTCACGACGGCAGGCGCTGCGGGAACTGTCTTGCGGATCGGTGTCTTCGCCGCCGATCCCACGACAGGGCTGCCGGGTGCAGTGCTGGTGCAAGGGACCGTGCCCAATGACACGTTGGGCGGCAAGACGCTGACGCTCGGCACTCCAGTCTCGGTCGAGAAGACCTACTGGATCGCGAGTTGCCCGCAGGGCAGCGGGGCACCGGGTTCGACACACATGTACGGCTCGTCTTCCCCGTACCGGCGTATGCCGCTCTGGCTTACTGGTGGTGGCTGGACGAACTACATCACCATGGTGGTCTACTACTGCGACGGGGTGACCGGCGCCTACGTGGATGGGCTCCCTGGCATAACCTCCGATCAAGGCAGCAGCCGCCTTCCGCAGGTGCAGGTGAAGTACGTCGCATGATCTACCAGAACGACGTGGTCACGGACTCTGGTGAGATCGTCAGGTCGGAAGTGATCGACACTGTCGCGCTAACGGTGACCACGACAGCGGATGGAGAAACGACCACTCGTGCCCTGACCCCCGACGAAGCCGCTGGCTACGCCGCGAACGAGGACCGAGAACTAGCGGCAGCGAACACCACACAGATGGTGTCTGAGTCCGAGACGGCGGTGGACAAGCTCGTTGCCGTGGTCGAGGCACTCAACGACCTCACCGATCTGACGAACGCCACGATCAACGCCAACCCGGCGGCGGTGATCAAGGACCTGGCTCGTCAGTGCAAGACGATCGCCCGCCAGGTCAACCGCGAGGCTCGCTTGACCTCTGGCCGCACGGAGGACACCGATACCGGTCCCGTCACGGACGTGTAGGCCATGATCGGCGCCTTCGTTCGAGATCACGGCAACGCCTTCGTCAAGGTTGCTGGCACCACCAACGGTCTTGCCTGGATAGGCGCTACACAGACTACGACCGGTAACACACTCGTTGCCTTCATCCTCTTCGACAACGCTGCCACTGCGTCCAAGCCGGTCGTCACCAGCATCGCCAAGCCAGCAGGCGAGACGAACAACTGGGTCTTCCTCGGAGCAGCCCGCTACCCCAGCGCCGGCACTGCTGGTGCCTTCGCCTCCGGTGAGATCTGGGCCATCCAGACAACGACGCAGTGGTTCGGCAGCTCCAGCTACATCGTCACGCTGGACACGTCAGTGACGATGAAGGCGGCGCACCTCCTGGAGTTCTCCGGGGTGCTCCCCGTCCTCCGCAACACCGTGGGTACGGCCTACTCGACCACGACCACGCAAGCGTCAGCGTCAACGACGGGCACCACGCCGGTCGCCGGTGATGTCGCCCTCGGGTTCATCTTCGCGTCGAACCATGCGTCGGTCCCACCCGGTGACACCGACAATCTCGGCGCCGCTCCGTGGAGCACCCCGCTCGCCATCGGCTCGACCGGCTCAGGACTGGCGACCAACAACCACGGCCTCATCCAGTACAAGGTGCTGGTCACCGGGGCTCACATGACGCTGAACAACTCAGCGGTGCTGACGGCGGGCAACGGCGCCATCGTCGCTGTCCTCCAAGCAGCACCGGATCCGAGCATCACACAAGCGGCGTATCAGTGGTTCGACGAGGGCACCGAATCGGGGGCAGTGGCCCTGGCCGCGGTGAACACCGCCGTCCCGGGGAACATCGTCAACGGTGATGCCACCGGAACGCTGCGCGTGCGGTTGCAGTCCACGACCGCCGTTGCTGTCCCCTCGACCGACGACTTCGCTCTGCAGTGGGAGCGCAACGCCAATGGAACGTGGCTGCCTGTTGGCAGTGCAGCGCTCATTGACAGCTATGCCGAATCAAACCAAGCCGGCGCCGACGCCATCACTACGACCGGCTGGGCTTACGGCCAGTCCTTCCTCGGCAACGGCGGCCGACTGTCCTCAGCCAGCTTCTGGATGAGAAGAATCCTCAACCCGGGCGGAAACGTTTCGGCTGTGTTGTACGCCCACACGGGCACCTACGGCAGCGGTAGAGGCGCCAATCCGGTCCTAACGTCATCGATCACCTTGACCCCAGCGGCATCGATCGGCACCTCGTACGCCTGGTACAACTTCGACTTCGACGGAACGTTCGAGATGGCGGACGGCACGCCGTATGTCATCGCTGTTTATTCAGACGTTGTTGGTGACGCTTCCAACTACATCGATCTTGGATACGACATCACTGCACCGACACATGCGGGTAGCGCCAGCAACAAGAACACCAGCAATGTTTGGTCTAGCGCCGCTGTTGACTACATCTTCCGGGTCTACTCGCTTGGGCCCGTCGTTCCCTACGCTTCCCCGAACCTACCTGGCGCCTCCCCGACGACGAACCGTCTCGGCGCAGGCACTGGCAGCTTCGTGGCAGGTGAGATCTCAGAGGACGGTGTCGTCAACGACCTCGGGTGGACGGGCAACAACTACACCGAGCTGGTGTACGCCCTCAAGGTGCTGGCCTCTGCTGTCAATGATGGTGACACACTTCGCTTCCGAGTTGTCCACAACGGTGCCACAGCGACGATGACCTACGGGGTCACGCCGACCATCAACATCGTCAGCGGACCAACCGGCCCTGGGCCGGTAGCGCTCGCTGGCAACACCAGTGGTGTCAGCACGTCGGCCGGTACCACGCTGGTCCGAGCCATCCCGCTGGTCGGTTCAGCAGCGTCGAGCAGCACGACGACCGCTGCCCTCAGCGTCGCCACGGCGGGAGTTGCCCATGCGCTCGTCGGGAGCGCTGGTGGCACGAGCACGACGACGGCTGCGCTGGCCCGTGCCGTTCCTCTGGGCGGCACAGCCGGTGGTGTCACAGCGACCTCCGGTACCCAGCAGATCGTCGCCCGTGCCCTCGCCGGCAGCAGCACCGCCACCAGCGCCACCACCGGCACGCTGAGCACAGCAGGTGTCATCACTCCCGCCATCCCCGGGACGAGGGCGCTGGAGGACACCGACCAGCGCCTCACTGAAGGTGGCGTTCCGCGAGCACTGGAGTCGTTCGTCGCAGGCGGGCCGGTCGCGCTCACCGGGAGCGCCGACGGATCCAGCACCGCCACGGGCGCAGCCGTGGCCACTCGCGGTCTGGCTGCTGCAGCAACGGGGTCGAGCACCACCGTTGCGGCGCTCGCCAAGGCCGTTCCCGTGGCGGGCACCGCTGGCGGGCTGAGCACCACCACGGCAGCGACGGCGGTCGCGCGAGCGTTGGCGACGACGACAGGTGTCGGCACGAGCACGGCGTCGGCGACGACGCTCGTCAAGACCGTCGCACTTGCTGGGACCGCCGGCGGGTCGAGCACGGCTGCTGGTACCCGGGCAGACATCGCCCGAGCGCTCACTGGCACCTCGACAGCAGCGACCGTCACCTCCAACGCCCCGCTCCCGGTCGCCCGCGCTCTGGCCGGCACCGCCGGTGCCACCAGCACAGCGGCAGCCACGACGCTGGTCCGAGTCGTCGCGGCGGCAGCGAGCGCCGATGGGTCGGCCACGGCGACCGGCGCTCTGGCCGTCGTCCGTGCGCTGGCTGGCACCTCCCTCGGCCAGAGCACGACGACCGGCGACCTCGCTGAATCGTCGGCCCTGGCGTTGGTGGCCACCGCTGACGGGCTGGCCTCGGCCGCGGCCACGACGCTCGTCTCCGTCCGGGGCCTGGCCGGCTCGGCTGCTGCGACCAGCACGGCGAGCGCGGCCCCCCTCGTCGCTCTACGGGCCCTGGCGGCCACGGCGGGGGCATCGAGCACCACCACGGGCTCGCTGGCCGCAGGGCGCCCCCTGGCGGGCTCTGCGGCGGCCTCCAGCACGGCGGCGGCCACGACCCTCGTCTCCACCCGCGGTCTGACGGCGTCCGCCGGCGGGACGTCCACGACCACGGGGGCGCTCGCCGTCGCTCGGGCACTGACGGCGCCGGTCGCCGGCGGCACCTCGACCACGACCGCCGCACTGGCGACAGCTCGCCCCCTGGCGGCGGCCAGCGGCATCGGCGGCTCCACGACGACCGGCGCCGTCATCGTCGCCCGCACGATCGTCGGCAGTGCCACGGCCAGCTCGACGGCGACCGGCGCCCTCAGGGTCGCCCGGGCGCTCGTCGCCACCTCTGGCGGTGTCGCCGCCACGTCGGCGAACATGGTGTCGTCGGCCGCCGGAGGGATGTCGAGCTACGTCAGCGGGTCGAGCACGGCCAGCGGGTCGCTGGGCGTCGTCCGAGCCCTGGCGGGCAGCACCGGTGGCCTGAGCGCCAGCTCCGCTGGCCTCGCCAAGGCCGTGGCGATGTCGGGCACCGCCGGCGGGGTGGCCACGACGACCGCCGCCGTCGCTGCTGCCCGGCTCCTGGTCGGCGCCAGCGGCGGAGGCTCGACGGTCACCGGCTCCTTCGTCGGCAGCGTCTCCCTGGTGGCGTCCTCCAGCGGTGGTGCAACGGCGGGGGCCGGACTCCTCGGCAAGATCATGCTGCTGACCGGTGCGACGAGCGGTCTCAGCGCTGCAGCAGGCACCCGCATCGTCGTCGCCCGCAGCCTGAGCGGAACCACCGGTGGGCTGAGCACGACCACTGCCGGCACTGCCATCGCGCGCAGCCTGCAGGCACGCACCGATGGCCTCGGCACCGCTCTCGCCGAACCCACGCTCGCGGTGGGGTTGCGAGGCGCGACCAACGGTGTCGCCGACGCTGTCGGCGCGCTGGAAGCGTTCCAGATCGCCGCCATCTCCGGGATGTGGAACGGGGAGACCTTCGAGGCGATGCAGTTCGGCGATCAACAGGTCGTCGAGTGGATGATGATCCTCCCCTAGCACACCGTCGGTGTACCCCCGGCCGAAGAGGGTCGAAGAGTACGATCGGCGCAGCTGTCCCACCTGCGACCAGGAGTCTCCATGCCGTTCAATGACTCAGCGCGAGGCGTTCTCCAGGACGTGCTCGGCGACGACAACGCAGACGCCGATTACCCCGTCCAGATCGCCAACATCGTCAACGCCATTGAGCCGCACCTCGTACTCAAGGCGGCCACGCTCACCTCCGCCAACTCCACGCTGCTCCCCCTCGTCGACGGCATGCTGCTGCTCACCACGGACGCCCCCAAGGAGATCTACTTCCGCGACAGCACCAGCACCTCGCCGGTCGGATGGCGCAAGGTCTGGCCGACCACCTACAACGGCACGGCCGCACCCGCAGCATCGCTCGGCGTCAACAACGACGTGTACTTCCAGTACGCATGAGCATCCAGGTCAAGCCCGCTAGCACGTGGCGGACCACCACCCAGCCGTGGGTCAAGGTCGCCGGGGTGTACCAGAAGGCGACCAAGGTCTACGTCAAGATCGACGGTGTCTGGCGGGAGTCCTGGCCGCTGCAGCCCGGTCCGGTCACCAACGTCATCACCACGACCACCTACCGCAACGACCGCATCGAGGTCGACGCCAGCTGGACCGCCCCGACCACCGGTGAGACGGTCGCCAAGTACTTCGCCACCATCGTTGTCCCCGGTTCGTTGTCGGTCACCGTCGTGGTCAACGCCCCGTCGGTCGCTCTGACGTACACCAACAATGGCGCCGGGGTTCACCACCTCGCCGGCAAGGGAGTCTACGTCTCGGTGTACGCCCAGTCGACGGCCGGGCGCAACGGTGATGCCGGGCAGTCATCGACGACCCCCATCGCCCAGCTGCCGGCGCCGGCGGTGCCATCGACGTACACCGTCACGTGCGTTGCCTGCAACCTGACCCACACCTGGGCCAACGAGTCAGGGCGGACGGTCGACGGCGTCGAACTGCAGGTGCTGTTCAACAATGTCGGCCCGACGATCATGCGCTACGCCGACACGGTCAAGACCGCCACCTACGAGTCGTGGAACCCAGCCACGGTCGGTGGCGGAACGGTGACGAGTCGGGTGCGCACATACGGCCCTGGTGGCACCAG
>Ga0190275_10002760_pt1 | contig 12489 bp, 15 predicted proteins | sample Popmic550T_FD_133745 | JGI IMG/M metagenome (GOLD analysis project Ga0190275, IMG submission 133745) | Populus adjacent soil microbial communities from riparian zone of Yellowstone River, Montana, USA - 550 T | ecosystem: Environmental > Terrestrial > Soil > Riparian zone > Trees stand | place... | reverse complement strand
CGCTGGGACATCGGCGCCACCGACCGCCCGGAGGTCCGCCAGCCCGTCGTGACCGGCTTCGGCTCCGGCGACGACCTGGCCGTGCTGCGCGCGGCCGAGAGCGCGCTCGCGGGCGGCGACGTCACCGCCGCGCTGGCGCGCTGGCGCGAGGCGGTCGCCGGCTAGGTGGGCACGGTCCGCGCCGTCCAGTCCGTGCCCGGGCTGGCCTCCGATGCCGAGGCGCTGTGGTACGACCCGCAGCGCTGGCCGGCCTGGGTCGACGGCTTCGGCCACGTGGTCAAGCTCGAGGGCGAGTGGCCGGCGCCGGGCGCGCGCGCCGTGTGGAACTCGCGGCCCGGCGGCCGCGGGCGGGTCGTCGAGCGCGTGACCGCGTTCGAGGCGCGCGCCGGGCAGACGCTCGCGGTCGAGGACGAGAAGCTGAGCGGCACCCAGCGCGTCGCCTTCGAGCCCGGGAGCGACGGCGTCAAGGTCGCGCTCGAGCTCGAGTACGAGCTCAAGGGCGGCAATGTCTTCACGCCGCTCGCCGACGTCCTGTTCATCCGCCGCGCCCTGCGCGAGTCACTCAAGCGCAGCCTGCTGCGCTTCGCGCGCGAGCGGCGCGCGGACATGGAGCTGCTGTAAGTGCGGCTTGTTACGGATGTTGAGCCGGCGCTCATCTGCCGATGCACAATGTGAGTCCATGCGCCGCCTCCCGCTCACCCTCCGTGCCCTCGTGCTGCTGCCGCTGCTCGCGGCGCTGAGCGATCACACGCGCGCGACGCTGCTGTGCGGCCCGCGCGCGGAGAGCTGCCTCGAGGCGGCCGGCCAGGGCTGGAGCGCCGCGCTGGGCGTCGGCGTGCTCGCGCTCTACGCGGTCGCGCTGGCGCTGCTCGTCGCCCGCATCGCCCGGTCGTCCCCCGGCCCCGGCCGCCTGTGGGCGGTCGGCACGGGCGCGGTGTGGGCCGCCTGCGGGGCTCAGGCCGCCTTCGCGTCCCTGCTCGGGACCGGCGCCGCCCTCGGCGGCGGCTGGCTCGGGCTGCTGGCGTTCGGCGTGCTCGCGGGCGGTGCGCTCGCGCTCGCGCTGCGGGCCGCGCCCGCCGCCCGCGCGCTCGTTCGCTCGCTGCGGCCCGTCGCGCCGCGCCTGTACTCCTTCTCCGCGGTCGTCTTCCGGCCGCTGGAGCGCTCGCCCCTGGGTGCGAGCGCCGCTCGGCTGCGCCTCACGCGCGGCCGCGCGCCGCCGGTCGTCGCGTAGTTCCGCGACCGACCCGCACACCCACTCACGCAAGGAGTACCCATGTTCCATCGTCACGCGCGGCTGTTCGCCGCGCTCGCCGCGGCCGCGGTCGTCACCGCCGCCGCCATCAGCGTCTCCGCTTCGAGCGGGACCCCTCCCGCCAAGGCCCCGGCCGCCCCGGTCAGCAACCTGTTCCGCGGCATCCCCGAGCACGACGGCGTGCTCGGCGACCCCAAGGCCCCGGTCACGCTGACGGAGTACGTCGACCTCCAGTGCCCGGTCTGCGCCGAGGCTTCGAAGCAGACGTTGCCGTGGCTCGTGGAGAACTACGTCCGCACCGGCAAGGCCAAGCTCGATCTCCGAGCGCTGCACTTCCTCGGCCCCGACTCCGAGAAGGCCGCGCGGGTGGCCTCCGGCGCAAAGGCCCAGGGTCGCCTGTGGCCGTTCGTGGAGGCGTTCTACGCCGCCCAGGGCCAGGAGAACTCGGGCTACGTCACCGACGACTTCCTGCGCGCGGTCGCGAAGGCCTCCGGCGTCGACGCGGACAAGGCGCTCGACGCCGCGGACGGCGAGCCGGCGCTGCGCTTCCTCGAGCAGGCGAACGCGGACGCGACCCGGCTGGGCGTCGAGTCGACGCCGACGTTCACGGTCGCCGAGGGCGACGGCGCGCCGAAGGTGCTCGGCTCCGGCGTCCTCGACCAGGCCGCGTTCGAGAAGGCCCTCCGATGACCCGCCGCCTGGCGGTGGCTGTCGCCCTCGTCGGGCTGGCGATCGCCGCCTATCTCACCGTGGTCCACTACGCCGGCGGCACCCCGGTGTGCGCGATCGCCCACGGCTGCGCCACGGTCCAGAAGTCGAGCTACGCCGAGCTCGCGGGCGTGCCGGTGGCGTTGCTCGGCCTGCTCGGCTACGTCGCCATCCTCGCCTCGCTCGCCGGTGACGGCGAGCGGGCGCGGACGATCACCGCGGGCCTCTGCTTCGCGGGCTTCGGCTTCTCCGCCTGGCTGACCTGGGTCGAGGTCGGAGAGCTGCACGCGATCTGCGTCTGGTGCGTCGGCTCGGCCCTCTGCATGACCGCGCTGGCCGGGCTCTCGGCGGCCCGGCTCGCGTGAAAGGATGCCGCCATGTTCGTCTTCAAAGCTGGTGTCGTGGGGGCAGGTGTCATGGGCGGCGAGATCGCCCAGGTGATCGCCGCCGCCGACATCCCCGTCCTCCTGAAGGACGTCAAACAGGAATTCGTGGACAAGGGCCTCGAGAAGGCTCGCGAGGTCACCCAGAGCCAGGTCGGCAAGCTGGTCAAGAAGGAGAAGCTCACCCAGGAGCAGGCCGATGCCCAGCTCGAGCACACGCTCGGGCTGATCACCGGCACCACCGAGTACGGCGACTTCGGCGACGTCGACTTCGTCATCGAGGCGGTTCCGGAGAAGATGGCGATCAAGCACGAGGTCTTCGCGGACCTCGACGCGGTGACGCCGGGGCACGCGATCCTCGCCTCCAACACGTCGGGGCTCTCGATCACCGAGATCGGCGACATCACCCAGCGCCCGGACAAGGTCGTCGGCTTCCACTTCTTCTGGCCGGCCTCCTACATGCGGCTGATCGAGGTGATCGAGGGCGAGGAGACCTCCCCGGAGACCATGCAGGGGGCCGCGAACTTCGCCCAGGCGATCCGCAAGATGCCCGTGCGCTGCGCCGAGTGCCCCGGCTTCGTGGTCAACCGCATCCTCACGTCAACGGCATCGGAGATCTGGCGCTACCAGGACGAGACCGGCACCGACGTCAAGGACATCGACAAGGCGCTGACCGACTCCAAGCTCGTGCCGATGGGGCCGTTCTACCTCGCCGACATGTCGGGGCTGGACACGGCGCTGAAGGTCGCCAAGGACATGCAGGACGCCTACGGCGACCGCTTCTACGTCCACAAGGGCATGGAGGAGCTCGTCGAGGCGGGCGATCTCGGCCAGAAGAGCGGAAAGGGCTTCTATGAGCACTCCTGAGGCCGCTTCGGCCGTCGACGAGAAGCTCGCCGACCGCTTCCAGCTGAAGGCGTTCGTCGAGTCCTGCCTCGTGCTCGAGGAGGGCATCGCGGGCGTCCGCGACATCGACCTCGGGATGATGATGGGCACCGGGATGATCCCCGGGCCGTTCGCGCGCGCGGACTTCCGCGGCCTCGACGACGTCCTCGCGGCGCTCGAGAGGGCCGAGGACGAGTGGGGCGAGCACTTCGAGCCACCGCTGATCCTGCGCCGGCTCGTCGCCCAGGGCCGCCTGGGCGCGAAGTCCGGCCAGGGCTTCTACCCCTACCCGCAGCCCGACGAGGGCTACGAGAACTCGGTGGTCAAGCTCGACACCCGCGGCGAGTACGCGATCGCGTGGCTCGACAACGCGCCGATGAACTCGGTGTCGCCGGACGTGATCGGGGCGCTGCGCACGGCTTGGGAGGCGATCGAGGCCGATCCCTCGATCAAGGCGATGATCCTCGCCTCGCCGAACCCGGCGCTGTTCAGCGCGGGCGCCGACATCAAGGCGTTCACGAAGATGGACGAGTCGTCCGGACGCGAACTGCTCGACGGCGCGCACGAATTGCTGCGCTCGTGGGAGCGGTCGCGGACGATGACGATCGCGGCGGTCAACGGGCTCGCGCTCGGCGGCGGCTGCGAGCTCGCGATGGCGTGCGACGTGCGGATCGCCGGCTTTTCGGCCACCTTCGGGCAGCCCGAGATCAACCTCGGCATCCTGCCCGGCTTCGGCGGCACCCAGCGGCTGCCGCGGCTCGTCGGGCCGTCCAAGGCGCTCGAGATGAACACCACGGGCGAGGCGATCTCGGCCGAGGATGGCTACGAGCACGGGCTCGTCAACCGCGTCGTGCAGGATCACGAGCTGTTCGACACCGCGGTGCAGTGGGCGCGCAAGTTCGCCGGCCAGCCCCCGCTCGCGCTCGAGCTGATCAAGCAGGCGTCCCACAAGGGCGACCTCGACGAGGGCATCGCGGCCGAGAAGCAGGCGTTCGGGCAGGCGTTCGCGTCGGAGGACGCGCGCGAGGGCATCGGCGCGTTCCTGGGCAAGCGCACGCCGGAGTTCAAGGGCAAGTGACGCGAGGCGACCCCGCCGCGCTGGCCGAGCTGATCCGCTCGGCCGGCTCGGTGGTGGCGCTCACGGGCGCCGGGATCTCCGTGCCGTCGGGGATCCCGGACTTCCGCTCGCCGGGGACGGGGCTGTGGGAGAACGTGAACCCGATGGAGGTCGCGCACATCGACGTCTTCCGGCGCGACCCCCGGCGCTTCTGGCACTTCTACGGCCACCGCTTCACCACGCTGCGCGAGAAGCGCCCGAACGGCGCGCACGCGGCGCTGGCCGAGCTCGAGCGGCGCGGGGCGCTGGAGGCGGTCGTGACGCAGAACATCGACGGCCTGCACGCGGCGGCCGGAACGCGTGAGCTGATCGAGGTCCACGGCTCGATCTCGCATTCCTCGTGCCTGGAGTGCCTGCGCCGCTACGAGCTCGAGGACACGCGGGCGCGGCTGGCGGCCGACCCGGACGGCGTGCCGCGCTGCGACTGCGGGCAGCCGCTCAAGCCCGACGTCGTGCTGTTCGGCGAGTACCTCCCGCAGGAGGCGATGGCCCGCGCGGAAGAACTGGCGGAGCGGGCGGACCTGCTGCTCTGCGTGGGCTCCTCGCTCGAGGTCTATCCCGTCGCCGGGCTGCCGTCGGTCACGCTGCGCGCGGGCGGCGCGCTGGCGATCGTCACGCAGGGCGCGACGCAGTACGACGACCGTGCGGCGGTGCGGCTGCCCGGCGACGTGGTCGCCGAGCTCGAGGCGGTCGTCGCGTCGCTCTAGGAGTCCTAGCGGCCGGCGAACCAGCCGCCGGCCAGGAACGAGACGACCAGGATCGTCAGGCAGATGGTGAGCAGGACCATGGGTGCCGAACGCTACTAGGCGTGGCCGAGCAGGACCCCGACGAGCGAGATCACGATGCCGCCGAGCGTGACCTGGACGAGCGAGAGCCGCATCGAGACATGGAGGAAGCGCTTGCGCACCCAGGCGATCGCGACGAGCTCGACGGAGACGACCGCGTAGGCGATCGTCAGCGCGGTCGAGACGTCGGAGATGAGGAAGGGGAGGGCGTGCGCGCTGCCGCCGACGAACGTGGCCACCCCGGTGATCAGCCCGCGCGTGACCGACTCGCCGCGGCCGGTGAGAGAGCCGTCGTCGGAGAGCGCCTCGGACAGCCCCATCGAGATCGCGGCGCCGAGCGCGGCGGCGATGCCGACGAGCAGCGCGGCGCGCGAGCCGCTGACGTAGGCGGCGGCGAAGATCGGCGCCAGCGTCGAGAGCGTCCCGTCGATCAGGCCGATCAGGCCGGGCTGGACGACCTGGAGCACGCGCGAGCGGTCGTCCGCATCGCGCCAGCCGCTGAGGGTGATCTCCGAGAGCATCGTCTCGTCCACTCTATCGCAAAGAACTTGCAACAACGACTTCAATGCTAGAGTTAGGGAACCCGAATGCCCGTCCCGGCGACATCCGACCTGCGCGAGCGGCTGCGCGAGCGCGGCCTGCGCGTCACGCCCCAGCGTCTCGCCGTCCACGGCGCGCTGCAGGCGATCGGCCGCCACTCCACGGCCGAGGAGGTGCTCGAGCGCGTCCACGGCAGCGTCCCCGGCGTCTCGCTGCCGACCATCTACGCGGCGCTCGACCTGCTCGCCGACCTCGGCCTCGCCGCGCGCGTCCACGCCGGCCGCGCGGTCCGCTACGACCCGCGCGCTGACGCCCACCACCACCTCGTCTGCACCTCATGCGGCGCCGTCACGGACCTCGACGCCGAGGTCGACCTCGCGCCCGCGCTGGCGCGGGCACGGGCCCTCGGAGCCGACGCCTTCGGTGGCGAGGTGACCGTGCGCGGGCGCTGCGCGGCCTGCACGGCAACGGCTCATTGAGGAAGGAGTTCGAGCTGCCGGGCGGGTTGAACCCCGCCTCCCTACCCAGCCGCCGTTGACGTTCGCCGGCATCGCCACCTACCGCACCAGCGCGAGCACCATCCCGTCCCATCCCTTCGCGCCCACCGTCTGCAGCCCCGCGCCGACGAGCCGCGGCTCCGCGGCGACGGCGTCGACGAGGCGGCGCACGCCGAGCACGCGCGGGTCGGCGGAGCTCGCGTCGGCCAGCGCGCCGCCGCGGACGACGTTGTCGGCCACGATCAGCGTCCCCGGCCGGGCGTGCGCCAGCGCCAGCGTGAGGTAGTCGGCGCTGTGCTCCTTGTCGGCGTCGATGAAGATCAGGTCGAACGGGCCCGCGACGCCCGGGAGCGTCTCGAGCGCTGGGCCGGCCACGATCGCGACGGCGTCGGCGACCCCGGCCCGCTCGAGGTTCGCTCGCGCGATCCGCGCGTGGTGCGGGTCGGCCTCGAGCGTGACGATGCGCCCGCCCGGCGGCAGCGCACGCGCGAGCCACAGCGTCGAGTAGCCGCCGAGCGTCCCGATCTCGAGGATCGACTCGGCACCGCGCAGGCGGGCGAGCAGCTCCAGCAGCCGGCCCTGGACGGGAGAGACGTCGTGGGCGGGCAGCCCGGCGTCCGCGCTCGCCTGCAGCAGCTCGGCGAACAGCGGGTCGGCGGGCAGCAGCCGCTCGAGGTAGTCGTCGACCGCCGCCGCATCCATCAGAGCTCGGCCACCCGCGCCCGCAGCGTCGCCTCCAGCCGTTTGAGGGCGGCCTCGACCGCCTCGGTCTGCGCGGGCTGGAGCCCGCCCTGGAGCGCGGCGGCGGCGGCGTCGTCGACCGCCTCGCGGTGGCCGTGGAGCTCGTCGAGCCGGCGGGCGACCGCCTCCGTGGCGCGCCAGCCCTCGAGCTCGGCCAGCGCGGCGTCGAGCGCGAGCGAGAGCTGCAGCGCCGCCTCGCGGCCGCGGCCCTGGTCGAGGTCGAGCCGCGCACGCAGCGCCAGTTCCTCGCACGCCAGCGCGACGTCGCGGCCTGACAGCAGGGCGGCGAGGCGCTGTTGCGGCGTCAGCACGAACGAGCGCTTGCCGCGCTCGGGCGGCAGCTCGCGGGCCTCGTGCCAGTCGCCGTCGGCGACCTGCTCGCCCGAGCCGTAGCCGATGCGCGTCGCGAGCGCCTGGGCGGCGCTGACCTCGGTGACGTAGGGGTCGCTCGCCGACAGGCGATGGCCGTGGATCGTGCGATTGAGCAGCACGAGCGCCTCGTTGACCGTCGTCTCGCGGTCGCGCACCGCCGCCTCGAGCCACGCGTGGGCCCGGTCGTCCGCGATCGGGTCGGTCGCGATCACCGTCGCGCGCGTCACCTCGACGCTGTCGAGCTCAGGCCCGGGCGCGGCCGCGCGCGGCCGCCGCCGGCCGAGCCGCCGGCGCCGCGGCGCCTCGAGGTCGCCGATCACCACGACGTGGCGCGGGTCGTCGCCCGCGTAGCGGCGGATGACGTAGCGACCCGCGTCGGGGCCGAGGCGCCCGGCGAACTCCCACTGCACGAAGGAGAAGCGGCGGCTCGCGGCCGCTCCCCCTTACTCGCCGCGGTGCGCCTCGGAGGCGCGCTCGGTGACCTTCAGCGCGTGCTTGGAGGGCTTGAGGCGCACCGTCGGATTGTCGATGTCCTCCAGCCGGTCGATCAGCTTGATCCACTGGTTGGGCTTCAGCACGGCGTTGACCTGCTTGGCGGCCTTGGAGTTGCTGCCGTAGAGCGGCCGCCAGCCGATGTGGATGTGGTCGGCGTGATCGCCCATCGCGAGCGTGTTGTCCGCGCCCTCGAACTCCATCAGCGTGATGATCTGGTCGGGCTTCATCGTCCCCTGCAGGGTCAGTAGCCGGCGCACGGCGAGCTCGGTGATCGAGCCCTCTCCCTGGTTGCCGAGGATCGGGATGCCGTTGATCTTCGCGATGTCGACGGCGTTGCCCGACGAGTGCTGGGAGACGTTGCCCGACGCGGTCAGGAAGCCGTGGCCGCACCGCAGCGAGGTGACGGTCGGGCGCATGCCCGAGGCGGCGAGGAACTCGAGCGTCGCCAGCACGCGGCGGTCGACCTGCCCGGTGCGGATGTCGTCGCGACCGCACGAGTAGAGCTCGATGCGCGGGTTCGTGACGACATGCTGCACCAGCGCCTCCTTGCTCATCAGCAGGATCTGGCCGATCGTGGGCTGCTTGGCGTCGGGGCCGAAGAACGGGTTCTTGCCCGCCGCGCGGTAGATCGCGGTCGACTCGAGCAGCTTCCAGCCGTCGAGGATCGGCTTCGGGTCGATGCGCGGGGCGCCGCGGCCGGCCGGGCGGATCTCGAACAGGACGTGCGGAGCCTGCGAGCTGGCGGTCCGGCCGATGCGGCCGAGGATCGTGCCGGCCACGATGCGCGAGCCCGGGCGCAGCTTCTTGATCCGGACGTCCTTGCGGTCGAGGCCGAAGACCTTCGAGAAGTAGTTCTTGAAGCTCGCGCCGTCGATCCTGCCGGTGCGCTCGAACAGCTGCTGCTCGCCGCCGGCGCGCCCGGCGTTCGGCCGCTGCGGGTTGGCGAACAGGCGCTGCTTGCTCGTGATCGCGCGGCGCGGGGCGACCTTGCCGCGGGCCTGGCGCCGGTTGCGCTTGGCGGTCGCCCGCTTGGTGGCGCGCACGGTGGTCGCCGAGGCAGGGGCGGTCGGCTTGGCGTCCTTGGCCGGGAGCGCGAGCTCCTTGGCGACCTGCTTTCGCGTCGTGGTGCGCTGCCGCGGCGCGGGATAGCTCTTGGCGACCTTCGCGAGTCGCGCGTACGTGTAGGTGTTGCCGTAGACGTCCTGGAGCTGGACGAAGCGGCCGAGGCGCTTGGTGCGGCCGATGCGCACGATCCGACCGTCGTTGACGGCGACGACCGGGGCGCCGCGGCGGGCGAAGATCTTGATCCCGCGGCGGTGCTTGGAACCCTCGACCACAAGTGCACGGTTACCCTGCCTGCGCGAGCGCTTGCCGAACCGCTTCGCCTCGGCCTCCGAGAGGTCGTCGGCGTAGGTGGCCTTCGCGGCGACGGGGAAGTGGCCCTGCGTCAGGCCGGTCAGCGAGCCGACGAGGTTGGAGGGCAGTCCGCCGATCAGACGCGCGCGCATGAGCACGGACTCGACGTACCAGTCGGCGTGGTTGTAGGCGAAGATCGCCTTGCGCAGGTCCTGCTCGGCGCCGGCGGCCTTGAGATAGCGGGCGGCGGCGAAGATCGCGTCGGCCGGGTTGTAGGGGTCCTTGAGCTTGTCCTTGTTGGCGTCGACGCCGTACTGCTTCCACGTCGCGGGCATGAACTGCATCCACCCGAGCGCGCCGGCGGAGGAGACGTTGAGGTTGCGTCCGTAGTCGGTCTCGATCTCATTGATCGCGGCGAGGACCTCCCAGCGGACGCCGTACTCGATGCCGGCGGCCTGGTAGAGCGGGAGCAGGAACGGCGGGATGCGGAACTTGTCGATGAAGAAGTTCGGGACGCCGATCGGGGCCGCGCCGGGCATCGCCAGCGAGAAGCTGGGGTTGTCGACCGTCGGAGACCCGTCGAGCGCGCGGCCGGGCTCCTTGGCGCGCGTCTTCTTCTTCTTCATCTTCTTGTTGGCCTCGCGCTCGAGCTCGGAGACCAGCTTCTTGCCGTTGAGATTGCCGGCCTGGAAGCGCTGGTTGCCCGCGGGCGGGCGCGCGCGTGTGGAATCAGGGAGCGTGCGGTTGGGCGCGCCGGGCTTCTCGTTGCCGTCCGGGGTGGGGGTCGAGGTCGGCTTCGGCGCGGCGGGCGCGGTCGGCGCGGCGGGGACCGTCGGGACGGGCAGGTTCGGCGTGGCGTTCGGCGTCGGCGTCGCGATCGGGCCGTTGTCGATGACCTGCGAGATCGTGCCCGTGATGCCGGGGATCGAGATCTGGGAGACGGGGGTGCCGGGCGGAACGTCGACGGTCGTCGTGATGCGCTCGCCGGTGACCAGGACCACGGTCACGGAGTGCAACTCGGCCGCGGCCGGGATCGCAGCGACGCCGAGGCCGACCGAGGCCACGAACACGGCGATGATCCCCTTCCGTCTTTTCATCTGGAGTACGCGTCCCCCCCGCGCGTTGTACGCATTACGAGCGCTTTGCGCCGCGGGTACGACTCTTCCAGAGAGAGGCCCCGGGACAGCGCGTCACGCTACTTGGTGACTTGTGCCTTTGCAATTACGGAACGGTTAACCGCCCGATACCTTGCGCCTATTGCTCGTATTGGTAGGAAGTCAGTCCTGATCAACGTCTGCACAACCTGAGCTCAACCTCTAGTTCAACCTTACTCGATCCTCGGTGACCGACACCGAGGGACTGGGAGCGACACTACCCGTGGAAAGTGAGATTTCTATGAACGACAGCGAGGGCCTCCGCGACAAGCTCGCGCGCTCCAGCGAGGACGCGCTGGGCAAGCTCGCTCAGGACCTGCTCGAGAACCCGATCGTCAACTCCGCGATCTCGCGCGCCTTCGGCGCCCGCGAGCGCGCCGTGCAGGCGCAGGAGGCCGCGATGGGCGCGCTCAACATCCCGTCCGCGGCCGACATCGAGCGTCTGACGCGCCGGCTTCGCTCGGTGTCGCAGCGGCTCGAGGGGATCGAGGACGGGGTCGACCGCCTCGACCAGCGCCTCGAGGCGCTCAACCGCCCCGCGCTGAGCGGCGCCGAGGAGCGCCTGGCTGCGATCGAGGACCACATGGCCAACCTCGGGGCCGAGCTCGGCGCGCTGGCCGCAGCGCTCGACCGCCACCCGGCGCCGCCCCCGCGCGAGCAGGAGCGTTTCGAGGTCGACAAGCCCGCGGCGGCGGCCAAGCCGAAGCCGAAGCCGAAGCCCAAGCGGGCGCCGGCGGCGCGCAAGAAGGCGTAGGCGCCCTACTCGGCGAGCGCCGCGAGCGCGGCGTCGCCGAGCTGCAACTCGGCTTGCAGGAGCGCGTCGTCGCCGATCCGGCGGCGGGCGTCGCCGTCGAGCAGGTCGGTCATGACCAGCAAGCATCCCGCGGCGACGTCGCGCAGGCGCGCGACCGTGAACAGCGCGGCCGCCTCCATCTCGATCGCGACCGCGCCGGCGGCGGCCCAGCGCGCGGGTCGCCCGGGGTCGGGGTCGTAGAAGAGGTCGGATGAGACGACGACGGCGGCGGGGCCCGCCACGCGCTCGAGCGCCGTGGTCAGCCCCGGGTCCGCCTCGGCGCGGTCGCCGCCGCCGAGCGCCCGGCTCGTGCCGTCCTCGCACAGCGCCGCCCCGGCGACCAGCAGGTCGCCGAGCCGCTGCCCGCCGGCGATCCCCCCGCACGTCCCCACCCGCACGAGCCGCCGCGCGCCGAGCGCGATCAGCTCCTCGGCGACGATCGCCGCGGTCGGCCCGCCCATGCCGGTGCTCTGGATCGTGAGTGCCGCCCCGTCGGCCGCGGTGCCCGTGTAGCCCCACAGGCCGCGGTTGGTGTTGAGCACCTGCATCGGGGTGGCGAGCAGGTGCTGGGCGAGGCGCAGCGCGCGCCCGGGGTCGCCGGGGAGCAGCGCCCGCTCGGCCACGGTCGCGTTCGGCTTCAGGTGCAGGGGAGTAGTCGCCATCAGGGTGGGCATGGAACTAGACTTGCGGGCGCCATGGCGAAAAAGGACAAGAAGAAGTCCAAGAAGAAGGACAACCCAGGTGCCGAAGCGGTCGGCGCAGTGCGCACCGCGGTCGAGCGCACGTTCCAGGCCACCGCCGACAGCGCAGCTGTTCAGTCCACGCGGACGCGCGCGCAGGACCTCGTCGACGAGGTCGCCGGCGCCGCCGGCCGCCTGCGCGAGATGATCGAGCAGGTCGGTGTGCTCGAGGACCTCAAGGGCCTGCGCGGCGAGGTCGAGTCGCTCGCCCGCCGCGTCGCGGCGCTCGAGAGCAGCTCGGCAAAGCCGGCCGCCACGCCCAAGCCGGCAGCGCGCAAGCCGGCGGCTCGCAAGCCCGCAGCCCGCAAGCCGGCTGCGTCGTCGTCGCGCTCGACGGCCGCGAAGTCGACCTCGTCACGCTCGGCCGGTGCCGCGCGCAAGCCCGCGGCCTCGCGCTCCAGCTCGTCGTCGCGCGCGCCCAAGAAGCCCTCCTGATGGCGAGTCCGCAGTTCGACTCCCCCAAGGAGTTCCGGACGGTGATGGACCAGATCTTCACGATGATGAGCGAGGACCCCGACATGGGTCCCGCGCTCAAGGACGCCGACGTTCCCCAGCGCTTCGAGTTCGACGACTTCGACCTCGTGGTCAACGTCCGCGCGGGGGAGGAGGGCGAGGGCAACCTGCACTGGGAGTGGTCCGACGACGTCGCCTGGCAGCCGAAGGTCAAGATG
>Ga0190275_10002759_pt1 | contig 12495 bp, 10 predicted proteins | sample Popmic550T_FD_133745 | JGI IMG/M metagenome (GOLD analysis project Ga0190275, IMG submission 133745) | Populus adjacent soil microbial communities from riparian zone of Yellowstone River, Montana, USA - 550 T | ecosystem: Environmental > Terrestrial > Soil > Riparian zone > Trees stand | place... | reverse complement strand
GGGCGCGTAGCCAAGCCGACCTTGCACTCGACCCCGAGCGCCTCGGCCCGGGCCCGCGTGTAGGAGACCATCAGCGAGCCGAGCACGGCGACCACGCACATCGCGGCGGCGAAGTCTTCGCCCTGGGCGGCGAAGTAGCCGGCGACGGCGGCGAGCACGATGCCCTCCTCGATGCGGTCGAGGGTCGAGTCGAGAAAGGCGCCGAAGAGGGTGCCCTTGCCCGACATCCGCGAGTAGCGCCCGTCGAGCGTGTCCATCACCGAGCCGAGCACGAAGGCGACGCCGGCGAGGAAGAAGAGGCGCTGGGTGACGAGGCCGGCGGCGACGAGGTTGCCGGCGAGGCCGACCATCGAGATCGCGTTCGGGGTCAGCCGCGACTCGATCAGGCGCTCGCGGGCGTAGGACCGCAGCTCCTGCCCGTTGCGGCTCGCCGGGCGGCCGCGACGGCCGCCGGGGGCCCTTGGGGGCGCCGAAGGATTCATGGCCTGAGGCTAGTCGGTCGGGAGGAGGTCGGGAAGGCAGAGGGCTTGTGCACGCGGCGCGCGATGCATTGACCGCGCCAGGGCATGGTCAAGTGAACGCGCGGCGCGATCAGGCGATCAGGCCTCGGCCTCTTGCGGGGCCCTGGTGCGGAAGGCCCAGGCCTCGGGCCGGCTGCGGGCCAGCCGCTGCGCGACCAGCGCCGCCGTCAGCGCGACCATCCAGCCCAGCACCGCGTCCACCCAGTAGTGGTTGGCGGTGACGACCGTGACCCAGGCGACCAGGAACGGCCAGGTCGCCCAGAAGGCTTTGGCGACCGCGTTGTGGCAGACCTTGAAGGCGCTGGCGCCGATCATCATCGCGAAGGCGCAGTGCATGCTCGGCACCGCGGCGTAGGGGTTGATGAGGATCTTCGCCAGCCCCGAGTCGTGGTTGACGTGGGAGAAGTCGTTGATCGTGTCGACGAAGCCGTACTCGGGGAACATCCGCGGCGGCGCGGTCGGGTAGAGCGTGTAGCCGACCAGGGCCAGCCCCATCGAGACCACGAACATGTTGCGGACGAAGTAGAAGGACTCGTTGCGGAAGAGGTAGAGCCAGAAGAGGAAGCCGAGCGCGACCGAGAACTGGGCGTTGAGGTAGATCTGGTTGGCGATGTCGACGATCCAGCCAGCGGAGAAGAACGCCTGCACGTCGGCCTCGAAGAAGGTGTAGGTCGAGCGCTCGAGGTCGATGATCCACTGCCCGTTGGCCATCGCCTCGGCGCGCTTGGAGTCGGCCAGCCCGCGGCAGACCTCGTAGACCAGGTCGACGACGATGAGGATGCCGATCTGGCGCCCGAGGTCGCCCCAACCCTTGGGCAACCGGTCACCTACGTGTGCGAGCGCGCGAGACACGAACCGCCAATTGTAAATGCCGCGCCGATGGGCCGAAAACCTCCACATATGGGACGAAATCGGCCCATCGACCGCTGGCGGTAGCGTGGCGGCGTGGCTTGGAGGCGACCGGAGAGGCGGCGGGTGCGGGCGATCCGCGACCGGCTGCGGGAGATGTACGGGCAGCCGCTCAACGAGCCGCACCGGCAGCCGATCGCCGAGCTGATCAAGACCGTGCTGTCCCAGCACACCAACGACCGCAACCGCGATCGCTCGTTCGCGGCGCTGCGGGAGCGGTTCCCGGCCTGGGAGGAAGTGCGCGACGCGCCGGTCGCGGAGGTCGAGGAGGCGATCCGCCCCGGCGGCTTGGCCAAGCAGAAGGCACCGCGGATCCAGGCGATCCTCGAGCAGCTGGGCGAGGACCCGAACCTCGACTGGACCGAGACGGCGCCGCGCGAGGAGTCGCTGGAGTTCCTGCTCTCGCTGCCGGGGGTGGGACGCAAAACCGCCGCCTGCGTCCTGATCTTCACCTGGGACATCCCGGAGATCCCGGTCGACGTCCACGTCCATCGGGTCGGCGGCCGCCTCGGGCTGTTCCCCCCGAAGGCTTCCTTCGAGCGCGCCCACGACGAGATGCTCGCCGTCGTCCCCCCCGAGGACGCCTACGAGCTGCACATGAACCTGATCCGGCATGGCCGCGAGCGCTGCCGCCCGAAGCCCCGTTGCGAGGAGTGCGGGCTGCGGCGAATGTGCCCGTGGTATCGCGCCGAGAAGGGCGCCAGTAGTATGCGCGCCGCTAAATGAGCAAGCGCACCTTCATCGTCTTCGGCCTGCTGATCCTGGTTCTCGCGGTGGCCATCCCCTGGCTGGCCTTCCGCTCCAAGGGCGATGCCGAGCGCGGTCACCAGGAGGTGGCGGCGAACCTGAAGAGCGGCCAATCGCTCTTCCAGACCAACTGCGGCAACTGCCACGCGCTCTACTCGGCCGGCAGCGACGGCAACTACGGCCCCGACCTCGACGAACTGCTCGCCCCGCTTGGCCCCCCGGCCGGCAAAGAAGCGGCCGAAACGATAGAAAAAACCGAAGGCCGCGTCCTCAACGCGGTCGAAGAGGGCATCGACAGCTCCACGGTGGCGGGCCGGATGCCGGGCGGCATCGTCAACGAGGAACAGGCCAAGGAAATCGCCAAGTTCGTCGCCACCACCGCCGGCGAAGGCTGAGCCGCGCGGTCGACGGGCCTGAAACGTCCATACCGCGGACGCTCCAGGCCCATCGACCAGCTGTTAGTGGGCGAAGCGCAGGGCGCTGAAGACTCCGGCGTGGTCGGAGTTCCAGAAGCCGTCGACCGGCAGTAGGCCGGAGACGGCTGAGCTCTGCAGGGTGATCTCCGCTGGATCGCGCGTCATCACGTGGTCGACCTGGTGGTCGAAGTCGGCGACGCTGCCGCCGGCGTCGTCCGCCAGGAGACTCGAGTCGAGGCAGCAGCTGAGCGGATCGTCGGTGCTGCGCTCGACCATCCCCGCGTCCAGCAGCGTGCGGTAGGCCTGCTGGTCGCCGGGGGCGACCGTGTCGTCGTCGGAGTTGAGGTCGCCGACCAGAATCACCGGCAGGCTGCTCGTCGCCGGGCCATCCGGGGCGACCAGCTCGGCCGCCTGCAGCGAGCGGATGCTCGGCACCAGCGCCGCCGGGTCGAACGCCTCGAGGTGGGTGTTGACGAAGCGGAACCAGTCGCTGCCGCGCACCTTGGCGTCGATCGCGGTCCAACCCCGTTTGATCGTCAGCGGCTGACCGAGGATCGGCACCTGCAGCAGGGTTTTGAAGTTGCCCGACTGCGGGTTGGACGTCTGCACCCCGGCGCCGCGGCGGACGAGGATCACGTCGCGCATCGTCAGCCGCCCGTTGATCTCGGCGTTGGGAATACCCTGCTCGGCGGGTCCGTCCCCGGCGATCCCGTTCTCGTCTCCCGGGGCCTCGAGATCGAACTCATCCTGGACCACTGCCACTTCGTAGCGGTCAGGGCCCTGGTTGAGCTCATCGAGCAGCAGCTGCAGGTAGTCGTAGCGGACCGTGGTCGCGCTGGGGCCGGTCTGCAACGGCGCCAGGCTGGGCGGCCCGGTGCGCCACAACGCCACCTCCTGCAGCCCGACCAGGTCGGGCTCGGCGGCGAGGATCTCCTCGGCCAGGCCCTCGGCCCGGGTTGGGAAGTCGTTGGCGGTGACTTCGCGCAGGATCTGCCCCGTGGCGGCGACGAAGGCGTCGAGGCTGGTTGCCCGGATCGCCGGCGTCAGGTCGGCACCGAGGTAGAGATTGCGGGTCATCACGCCGGCGACCTTGCCTTTGCCGTGGTCGCCCGGGTGGCCGCCGGAGCCGTGGCCGGGGTGGTGGCCGCCATGGCCGTGGTGCCAGCCGTGCCCGTGATGCTTGCCGCGGCCGTGGTGCTTGGCATGGCCATGCCCCTTGCCGTGCCCGCGGGCGTGGTGCTTGCCGTGTCCGTGGCCGTATCCCTTGGGGGCGACCTTGCCCGCGCCGTGTCCCGGGGCGGAGTGCGCTTGCTTCGCGCTCGCCAGGCCGGGTAGAAGCAGGGCGAAGACGAATGCTGCGGCGATGAGCGGCGCCAGTAAGCGTCGCGTCGTAGTGTGACTCAAGGTTTCCTCCTCTTCCGTGACCCACGAGGTGGATCGATTTGGTTGAGGCGCCTCCAACCGATAGCCCTATCCCCCAATGGCTACCCGCTGCTCCCGGAGCTGGAACCACTATAGGCGGAGTCTTGAGTCCCCAAAATAGGCGGAGTCTTGAGTCCCCAAAGATGATCTGCCATACTCCCACTTAGATTTCTTAGGCTTGAACAACGAAACCCTGGAGGTACCAGAAAAGTGGCAAAGACGATCGGCATCGACCTCGGCACGACCAACTCCTGCGTCGCCGTGATGGAGGGCGGCGAGCCAACCGTCCTCGAGAACTCCGAGGGCGGCCGCACCACGCCGTCGGTGGTCGCCTTCACCGAGAGCGGTGAGCGACTGGTCGGCACCGTCGCCAAACGACAGGCGGTGATGAACCCCGAGAACACGATCTTCTCGATCAAGCGCTTCATGGGCCGCAAGGAGGCCGAAGTCAAAGAGGAGGAGACGATCGTCCCCTACAAGGTCGAGGCCGGCCCCAACGGCGACGTCCGCGTCGACGTGCGCGGCAAGCAGTACAGCCCGCCGGAGATCAGCGCGATGATCCTGCAGAAGCTGAAAGCCGACGCCGAAGCGAAGCTCGGCGAGACGGTCGACAGCGCCGTCATCACCGTCCCCGCCTACTTCAACGACGACCAGCGCCAGGCGACCACCGACGCCGGCAAGATCGCCGGGCTCGAGGTGAAGCGGATCATCAACGAGCCGACGGCGGCGGCGCTGGCCTACGGGCTCGACAAAGAGAAAGCCGACCAGACGATCCTCGTCTTCGACCTCGGCGGCGGCACCTTCGACGTCTCCGTGCTGGAAATCGGCGACGGCGTCTTCGAGGTGAAGGCGACCGCCGGCGACAACCACCTCGGGGGCGACAACTGGGACAAAGCGATCGTCGAGTGGCTGGTCGCCGAGTTCAAACGCGACCAGGGCGTCGACCTCGCCCAGGACAAGAACTCGCTGCAGCGCCTCTACGAGGCGGCGGAGAAAGCGAAGATCGAGCTCTCCTCGACCCAGGAGACGCAGATCAACCTGCCCTTCATCACCGCGGTCGAGGGGCAGCCCAAGCACCTCGACCTCAAGCTCAGCCGCTCGAAGCTGAACGAGCTCACCGCCGACCTACTGGAGCGGATCGTCGGCCCGGTCAAACGGGCGCTCGACGACGCCGACGCCAGCATCGACCACGTCGTCCTGGTCGGCGGCATGACCCGGAACCCCGCTGTGCGCGAGCGGGTCAAGGAGCTGACCGGCAAGGACCCCCACCAGGGCGTCAACCCCGATGAGGTCGTGGCCGTCGGCGCCGGGATCCAGGCCGGCGTGCTGGCCGGCGACGTCAAGGACGTGCTGCTGCTCGACGTCACCCCGCTGACGCTGGGGATCGAGACCAAAGGCGGCGTGATGACGAAGCTGATCGAGCGCAACACGACGATCCCGACGAAGAAGTCGGAGACCTTCTCGACCGCCGAGGACAACCAGCCCTCGGTCGAGATCCACGTCCTCCAGGGCGAGCGCGACATGGCCTCCGGCAACAAGAGCCTGGGCAAATTCCAGCTCACCGGGATCCCCCCGGCGCCGCGGGGGATGCCGCAGATCGAGGTCACCTTCGACATCGACGCCAACGGCATCATCCACGTCACCGCCAAAGACCAGGGGACCGGGAAAGAGCAGAAGATCGAGATCAAATCCGGCTCCGGCCTCTCCGACGAGGAGATCCAGAGCATGGTCTCCGACGCCGAGTCCCACGCTGAGGAGGACCGTAAGCAGCGCGAGCTGGCGGAGGCCCGCAACCTCGGCGAGAACGCCGCCTACCAGGCGGAGAAAGCGCTGGTCGACGCCGACGGCAAAGTCGACGACGCGACCAAAGCGGAGGTCGAGGCGGCCGTCAAAGGCGTGCGCGAGTCGCTCGACGCCGGCGGTGTCGAGGAGATCAACGCCAAGGTCGAGGCGCTGAACACGGCGATGACCAAGGCGTCGGAGCAGATCTATGCGGCGGCTTCGCAGGAGCAGGCGGCCGATGGCGCGAGTGCCGAAGGTGAGAGCGCGGACGAGGACGACGAAGTCGTCGATGCCGAGGTGGTTGACGAGGGCGAGAACAAGTGAGGCCGCATCAGGACGAGCCAGGGACTGAGCCCTCAGCCGCGGGTCCTGTCACGGGGGGAGGGGGGGCGCTGCTGGCTGACGCGCACAAGGAGAGGGACGAGTACCTCGAACTCGCGAAGCGGACGAAAGCTGACTTCGAGAATTTCAGGAAGCGGATGGCGGCTGAGGTGACGGCTGCCGGGGTTCGGGGGAAGGGGCAGCTGGCGCAGGAGGTGGTGCCGGCGCTGGACGATCTCGAGCGGGCTATCGAGGCGGCTGGGCTGGATCCGGAGGGAGATTCCGAGGATGGGTTGGCGCATGGGGTGCTGCTCGTTTTCAGGAGCTTGCGCGAGGGGTTGAAGCGGAACGGGATCGAGGCTGTGGACCCGAAGGGGGAGAAGTTCGATCCGAACCGGCACGAGGCGCTCTCGACCGTGGCCGTCGAGGGGGCGGAGCCGGGGACCGTGATCGAGGTCCTGCAGAAGGGCTACCGGCTCGACGAGCAGCTGATCCGGCCCGCCCGGGTGGTCGTGAGCGAGTAGGGAGGCGGATTGGCTGACGAGCTCTACAAGACGCTGGGCGTCCCTAAGAAGGCGTCGGACGAGGAGATCAAGAAGGCGTACCGCAAGCTGGCGCGCCAGTACCACCCCGATCGCAACCCCGACGACCCGGCGGCGGAGGAGAAGTTCAAGGAGATCTCGGCCGCCCACGACGTCCTCGGGGACCCCGAGAAGCGCAAGGAGTACGACGCCGGCGGGATGTTCGGCGGCCCCGGTGGATTCGGCGGCGCGGGCGGCGGCCCGTTCGGCCCGGCCGGCGCCCAGAGCGGCGGGTTCGGCGGGTTCGACTTCGGCGGGTTCGACATCGGCTCGCTCTTCAACCGCGGCGGCAAAGGCGGCCGCGGCCAGGCGCAGCAGATCCGCGGCCGCGACCTCGAGACCGAAGTCCAGCTCAGCTTCGACCAGGCGGTCAGCGGCAGCCAGATCAGCGTCACCGTGCCCAAGGCCGGGCGCTGCACGACCTGCAACGGCAGCGGCGCCAAGCCGGGCACCGGGCCGATCACCTGCCCGCGCTGCGAAGGCCGCGGCGTCGACGCCCAGAGCCAGGGTTTCTTCTCGATCAGCCAGCCCTGCCCGCAGTGCGCCGGCGCCGGCCAGATCATCGAGGACCCCTGCCCGACCTGCGGCGGCTCCGGCCTGACCCAGCAGACCAAGCGCTACAAGGTCAACATCCCGGCCGGGGTCAAGGACGGGGCGAGGATCAGGCTCGCCGGCAAGGGCGAGGCGGGGCCCAGGGGCGGCCCGCCCGGCGACCTCTACGTGACCACCCGGGTCAAGCCATCCCCGGTCTTTGAACGGCTCGACGACGGCAACCTCGAGGTGACGGTGCCGATCTCGATTCCCGAGGCGCTGCGCGGCGGCACGATCGAGGTGCCGACCCTGGACGGGACCAAGAGGATCAAGGTGGCGCCGGGTACCAGGCACGGATCGGTCCAGCGCCTGCGCGGCGAGGGCCCGCCGAAGCCGAAGGGCGGCGGCCGCGGCGACATCCGCTACCGGCTCGAGATCGAGGTGCCGGCGGAGCTGACCGCGGAGCAGAGCGCGGCGGCCGAGCAGCTGGCCGAGGCCCTCAACGGCTCCGACCCGCGGGCGGAGTTGCTGCGCAAGGCGGCCCGATGAGCGCATCGGAGATTCACCACACCCCGGTGGGGAAAAGGTCGGATGCGGCGGTGCGGAGATGAGCGCGCGGCGGGTGAGGACCGAAATCTCGGTCGACGAAGAGCGTGGCGTCTTCATGATCTCGGTCGCGGCGGAGCTGGCGGAGATGCACCCGCAGACCCTGCGCATGTACGAGGCGCGGGGGCTGGTCGCGCCGAAGCGCTCGCCGAAGAACACGCGGCTCTACTCACAGCGCGACGTCGAACGGCTGCGCCGGATCCAGCGCATGACCACGGAAGAGGGGCTGAACCTGGCGGGCGTGGTGACGGTGCTCGAACTCGAAGAGCGGATTGGGAAGCTGCAGATGGAATTGAAGCGGACGCGCGAGCGCCTGGAGGAACTCGAAGAGGCGGCGAAGGGAAGGCGGGGCTGATGCAGGCAGATCGATTCACGGTCAAATCGCAGGAAGCGGTGGCGGCGGCCCAGCAGCTGGCGGCGGCGCGGCGCAACCCGGAGACGACGCCGGCCCACCTGCTGGTCGCCCTGCTCGTGCAGGAGGACGGGCTGGTGGTGCCGATCCTGCAGAAGCTCGGCGTCGACCCGGCGGCGATCGGAGCCAAAGCCCACGGCGCGATCGAGGCCCTGCCGACCCTGAGCGAGAACGGCAGCGAGCCGCGGACGTCCTCGACCCTGGCCCAGACGCTGCGCCAGGCCGAGAAGGAGATGGGGAAGCTCGGCGACGAGTACATCTCGACCGAGCACCTGCTGCTGGCGCTGACCGAGCTTGGCTCGGGCGTCGGCGAGATCCTTCCCGACCGCGGCTCGCTGGAAAAGGCGATCGCCGAGGTGCGGGGCCCGCACAAGGTCACCTCCCCCAACCCCGAGGACAGCGTCCAGGCACTGGAGAAATTCGGCCGCGACCTGACCGCCGACGCGCAGGCCGGCAAGCTCGACCCCGTGATCGGGCGCGACGAGGAGATCCGCCGGGTCGTCCAGGTCCTCTCGCGCCGGACCAAGAACAACCCGGTGCTGATCGGCGACCCCGGCGTCGGCAAGACCGCGATCGCCGAGGGGCTGGCGCAGCGGATCGTCGACGGCGACGTGCCCGAGAGCCTGCGCGACCGGCGCGTGGTCGCGCTCGACATCGGCTCCCTGCTGGCCGGCGCCAAATACCGCGGCGAGTTCGAGGAGCGGCTGAAAGCGGTGCTCTCCGAGGTGCAGGAGGCGGCGGGGCAGATCGTCCTCTTCCTCGACGAGCTCCACACCATCGTCGGTGCCGGCGCCGCCGAAGGCGCGGTCGACGCCGCCAACCTGCTGAAGCCGATGCTGGCCCGCGGCGAGCTGCGCGCGGTCGGCGCCACCACCCTCGACGAGTACCGCAAGCACATCGAGAAGGACGCGGCGCTGGAGCGGCGCTTCCAGCCGGTCCTGGTCGGCGAGCCCGATATCAACGACACGATCGCGATCCTGCGCGGGCTGAAGGAGCGCTACGAGGTCCACCACGGGGTGCGGATCGCCGACTCGGCGATCGTCGCCGCGGCGACCCTCTCGGAGCGCTACATCGCCGACCGCTTCCTGCCTGACAAGGCGATCGACCTGATCGACGAGGCCGCCTCGCGGCTGAAGATCGAGATCGACTCGATGCCGACCGAGATCGACGAGGTCGAGCGCCGCATCCAGCAGCTCGAGATCGAGCGTGAGGCGCTGAAGAAGGAGAAGGACGATGCCTCGAAGGCGAGGCTCGAGGCGATCGAGGCGGAGCTGGCCGAGCTGCGCGAGCGCTCGGGCGAGATGAAGGCGCGCTGGCAGAACGAGAAGGAGGCGATCGAGGCGATCAAGGCAGCGAAGGCGCGGCTCGAGGAGGCCAACCGCGAGGCCGAGCGGGCCGAGCGCGACGCCGACCTCGAGCTGGCGGCGAAGTTGCGCTACGGCGAGATCCCGGCGCTGGAGACGACGGTCGCCGAGCAGGAGGCGCGGCTGGCCGAGCTGCACGCCGGCGGCACCACGATGCTGACCGAGGAGGTGACCGAGGCCGACGTCGCCGAGGTCGTCGCCAAGTGGACCGGGATCCCGGTCACGCGCCTACTCGAGGGCGAGGTGCAGAAGCTGATCCAGATGGAGGAGCGCCTGCACGAGCGGGTGATCGGCCAGGATGAGGCGATCGAGGCGGTCTCGAACGCGCTGCGCCGTTCGCGGGCCGGGCTTTCGGACCCGCACCGGCCGATCGGGTCCTTCCTCTTCCTCGGCCCGACCGGGGTCGGCAAGACCGAGCTGGCGAAGGCGCTGGCCGAGTTCATGTTCGATTCCGAGCAGGCGATCGTCCGCCTCGACATGTCGGAGTACATGGAGAAGCACACGGTGGCGCGGCTGATCGGCGCCCCGCCCGGCTACGTCGGCTACGAGGAGGGCGGCCAGCTGACCGAGGCGGTGCGGCGCCGGCCCTACGCGGTGGTGCTGCTTGACGAGATCGAGAAGGCCCACCCCGACGTCTTCAACACGCTGCTGCAGATCATGGACGACGGCCGCCTCACCGACGGCCAGGGGCGGACGGTCAGCTTCACCAACACGGTCCTGATCATGACCTCCAACGTCGGCAGCGACCGCATCGTCGGCGACCAGGTCGACGAGCAGATTCGCGAGCAGATCGAAGAGGTGCTGGCGGCGACCTTCAAGCCGGAGTTCCTCAACCGGATCGACGACACGGTGATCTTCCACCGGCTCTCCAAGGCCGACATCGGCCGCATCGTCGAGCTGCAGGTCGCCCAGCTGGTCGGCCGGGTGCGCGAGCGCGGGATCGAGATCGAGCTCAGCCCGGAGGCGCGGACGCTGCTCGGCAACCTCGGCTACGACCCGATTTACGGTGCCCGGCCGCTGAAGCGGGTGATCCAGAAGCAGCTGGTCGACAAGCTGGCGCTGAAGATCCTCGAGGGCGAGTTCGGCGAAGGCGACCTGGTCGAGGTCGACGCCGCCGGCGGCGAGCTGGCCTTCGCCAAGGCAGTGCCTGCACAGGCTGCGATCTGACCGTCGTTCATGCGGGTTTAAGGGTTGGGCCGCATAATCCGAAATAAGCTTTGACGGAAGTAGGCGAGATGTTCAGACGGCGATCCAGCAATCCGGCTTCGACGGACGCGAGCACGTACTCGCGTCGTCGCGCTGCCGCCGACTCGCTCTGGTCGGCCCAGGACCGGCTGCGCAGCGCCCTTGCGACGAGTGCCGAAGCCTTCAAGTGGCCGTTCGAGCGCGTTGCCTACGGGGTGCAGGAGCGGTTGGCTTGGCCGCTGGCGGACCGCGCCGCGACGATGGGCAAGCCGGCCCGCGCACTTTCCTCCGCCGCGGCTGTCGTCCTCGCCGCCGCCGCCGGCATCGCCGGGCTCGCCTGGGCGGCGCCGGACAAGCCCGACGAGACGACGGCGACGCGGGTCGCGGTGACCGCGCCGGCCGCCACCGAGCCACAGGCGGCGCCCGAGGGCCCCGCCGAACCGACCCTGCAGGGAGCGGCGCCGGTCTTCGAGCCCGCCCCGAAGGCGGACGCGTCCGAGGTCGACCCGGCCAAGGCGATCGACAGATCGACGCCGGCCGCCGAGCCCGACTCGCCTTCCCCCTCCGAGCCCGCCGGTGAAGCGGGGGCTGCCGCCTCTTCCTCCGCCGCCGGCAAAGAGGGCTCCCTCGCCGGCCGACCGGCTGGGCCCGAGGCGCTCGCCGTCGCCCGCGAGTTCGCCGACGCCTTCGTCCTCTACGAGACCGGCAACAGCGATGGTGACGTCCGCCGTGCGCTTGGCGAAACGGCGACGCCAACGCTCGCGAAAGCGCTGCTGCGGCGCCCGCCGCGCCTGCCCGCCAACGTCGAGGTGCCGCAGGCGAAGGTCCTCAACGTCGTGCCGGCGCCCTCGCAAGGCGGCATCTACCCGATCAGCGTCTCGCTGCTGCGGGTCGGGGTGACGAGCGAGTTGCGGCTCGACATGGAACAGCTGAAAGGCGACCGTTGGCGCGTGACCAACGTTCTCGGCTGATGAGGCACGGGAACAAGGCTCGCGCCGTCGCGGCGGCCATCGTCGCGGTTGCGTTCGCGCTGCCGTTCGCGGCACCCGCCGCCGCCGTCCCGCCGGCGCCGGTCCCGGCGACCACGACCCCGGTCCCGGCGCCCGCCGAGCCGGCGAGCCCGGCCGTCGCTCCAGCCCCCGCCCCGGCTCCGGCACCGAGCTCTACTCCCAAGGCGCCGGCTGCGGTCGAGCAGGGAGCGACGCTGGCCCCGCCGCCGTCCACCCCCTCGACCCCCCAGGCCAGCGGCGGCGTCTCCGCCGGCGAGGGCGACACGACCGCGAGCGCTCCACCCGCGCCCGAGACCGCTGAAAGCACCCTGCCCGCGCCGCTGCCGAACCCCTCGGCGGCGCTGGCGATTCCCTCGCTGCCGGCGTCCACCTGCTCCGCCTCCGGCGTGCCGCCGACCCTGATCCCGATCTACCAGCGGGCGGCGACCGCCTACGCACTCGGCCCGCAGGGGCCGGCGATCCTGGCCGGGATCAACGAGATCGAGACCGCCTTCGGCACCAACCTCAACATCTCCTCCGCCGGCGCCCAGGGCTGGATGCAGTTCATGCCGGAAACCTGGGCCGCCTACGGCGTCGACGCCAACCAGGACGGGGTCGCCGATCCCTACAACCCCGAAGACGCGATCTTCGCCGCCGCCAACTACCTCAGCGCCTCCGGCATGCCGACCGACACCTACGGCGCGATCTT
>Ga0190275_10002758_pt1 | contig 12495 bp, 7 predicted proteins | sample Popmic550T_FD_133745 | JGI IMG/M metagenome (GOLD analysis project Ga0190275, IMG submission 133745) | Populus adjacent soil microbial communities from riparian zone of Yellowstone River, Montana, USA - 550 T | ecosystem: Environmental > Terrestrial > Soil > Riparian zone > Trees stand | place... | reverse complement strand
CTCGCTGAATTCCTTCAGCCGCTCGTATTCTTCCACCTTCTGCTGCAGCGAACTGTAAAGACGGCTATTTTCAATAGCGATTGCGACATAGCCGGAAAGCGTGACCAGCAGTTCGAGATCGTCACTCGATAGGAAGTCACCCTTGTCCGTGCGGCTGATCCCGAGATACGCAATCGTCCGGCCCCGTGCTACACACGGGATGTAATAGGTTAGATCAAGATCTGCGATCGTATGGCGCACGCTTGGAGCCATCTCACGAGAGACGACGTCAATGGGTACCCGTGTTCTTTCGAAGAAGTAATACGGCGTGTTCGGATCGGCATCGAGGAAGCTCAGATCGAGATAATCCGGGTGGGGATGCGCTGGTCGGCCCGTCCATTGGGCGAGCTTGAAGCGATCGTCGTCGCGCACGAACACCGCGACGTGCCTTAGCGAAAGGGTTCGAATCAACCGTTCCCCGACCGACGCCAGCATGAACTCTGGGTTCGTTTCGGAACTCAATTCGCGCGCAAACTCGACCAGCGTTCGACGATAGTCGTAGCGATCCTTGTAGAAGATGTAACGATCAAACTGTTCCTGAATCCAGTTCCGAATCGGCTGAAAAAGGAAGGTCGACACGAGAATTAGCGTCACGATGGCACTGGGATTCAAGTCATCAACCTTGCCGATCGTCACGAAGAGAAGGTAGAAGACGCCCAGAACGGCCACGGTAGCTAGCGTGTAAACATAGCCCTGCTGGAAGATGACATCGACGTCCATCAGCCGGTAGCGGACGATTGCGTACGCCCAAGTGATCGGTATCAACGGCAGGAACAGAATTGCCCATGTCATGTAGAGCGTCGGCGGCGTGCCCAACATGAACGGAATCACATAAAAAGCCGTGAAGGGAACAATCCCGAGAACCGTTCCGTTTCTAAGCCACTTGAGTTGCTGGCGAAGAATCGGATCCTCCACTCGTCGATATTCGAGGTTCAGAATGAGTCCGCCAAGCAAGTACATGCAGCTCAGATAGCCGAGCAACATACGATCGAGAATCCATCGCAGCTCGATAGGGCTGATGCCGACTTTCAGGTTGCCTGCGCCAATCGCGACAGTAACGGCGAACAACACCAATCCCGGTAGATAAATCAGTTGCAGTCGTCCGCGCCCACGAAGCCACCCGCGCGGTTCGGGGAATGTCAGACAGAAGTGAAAGAAGATTGTCGGGGCGAAAATTCCGGCGGCGACATTTCCCCAGTAGATAACCTTGTCGAAGTTGTTCAGCTTGCCGGTGTAATGGAACGTTGACAAGACGAAGCTAACAAGGCACAGCACCAGAAAATGGAGTGATTTGGGCGCATTGCCGCGGCGAAAGTAAACGAACAATCCGATGCCGAGGTATGCAAGACCGATCAGATACTGATAGAAGAGACTGAAGTCCGGGGTCCGCTCGCCGACGATTACGTTGGCCGTGAACTCCATGCCACGGCGTTCCAGGCTGTACTGGGCGCGCAAGTGCGACTTGACCGCCAGCAGCACTTGGATTACATCAATTGCTTCGTCGATCTGGGAGCCCTGAATCTTGAGCAGCCGGTCGCCGACTTTGATGCCTGCGCGTTCGGCGGGACCGTGGCGGTCGACAGCAAGCGCCTGCACAACTTTGCGACCGTCGGGAAGCTTGCGATCAACCCACGTTGCGCCGTCTTCGGGCAACCGGAATCGCTTCTCCGAATCGAAGTTCTGTTGGAAATTAATGAAGGCAGCTACGCCCGCAGCTAACGTCAATACGACGAGAAGCGCGTTAGCGAATTGGACCTTGAGTTCCCGCACCGCCCACCTGAAACTGAGAATTACACCTCGACCATCCTGGTTCTAGCAAGTATGGCGCCAGTGCAACCGTTCTAATGTTCTTCCCAGATTACACCAGAAATCATTAAGATAGGTTTGCGCAACGGCAAGGTAATTTGGTTTTTGGGATAATCACACTACGCGGAAGTGGAAACCGGGATTTCCGATCCTGTGCATAACTCTCGCGCAACGGATTTCAATTCATATTTTTGTGATTCCGTCAGCCCTGAAACAAACGGTGGGATAGGACCCGTTTTGGCAATTTCAGCCAACTCCGTTGCCGCGTGAAGAACTCGCGCGGGTCCCCATGCGTCTCGCAGGTCTTCAAGGGGGAGAAATCGCTCTCGAACGCGGGCAGCGGTGGCGTAGTCCCCTTTTGCGCAGGCCCGGAAAACGTCCATGCTAGCCGACGGGGCGATACATCCGCTCCCTGTCGTAAACCCTGGGAGCGACCAATCCCGCATGTGCACGATCGCGGGTCTCTCGCCAATGCCGCTGACCACCCGAGATTTGTCGACACGGTCCAATAATGCTTGAAGATACGAGTCATTCTTCTGGTGGCTCTCGGGTTCGTTTCGCACTACCGCGTACTTGATCCAGACGCACGTTCCGTCGGCGACCATACGAGCCACGGCGTCGAGCCCAGCCATCTTGTCTGCGCCAAAGTTGTGCTCTTCTTTCAAGTACAGGATGAGGGGTGTTGCCGAACGCTCCGCAAACTCCCGAAGTCCGCGCTCGAGACCGGCGGCGTCGCGTGGGTCGGCACATGGTAAGGCCATGACACACGGGAACTTAAATCGACGCAGAATCCCGGCTTGATCCATCAACCGGCCGAAGGACGGCCCGGCGCTGGGGATCATCCATAGGTTATCCGCTGCTCCTGAGAGCCAGTCGAGAAGCTGTTCATATTCCGAGAGGCTCACGTGATAAAGGAAGGCGTTCCCACCGTAGAGAAAGCGGGTCATTCCGCCCGCGACCATGTGGCGCAGAATCCGATCGTTTTCCGCTATATCGAGAGTGCGGTCGTTATTGTCCTGTCGGGCAAGTGGTGGCACGGGAAAGACGCCTTGGAGGTCTCGGACATGAATGGGTTCGTTTCGCATACTGCTGGTCAATTTTACATCGACCGGCGTCGTCGCGCGAGCCGATATAATCGCGGCTGGATGTTATTAGTCAGCGAGGTCACGAGGCAGGTTGAAGCTTTCGAGACAGAATCGGACGGCGAAGCTCTAAAAAGTAAGAACCTGGTGCTCGCGCTGCTCGGATGGTCACCCGAGCCGTTTTCCCGCGAAACCTACACGCCGGGTCATGTAACTTGCACCGGACTGGTGCTAAGTCCGGATAGGGCTCAGATTCTTTTGGTGCACCACAGACGTCTCAATCGGTGGTTATTACCGGGTGGACACTGCGAAGCCGACGATCCGACGATCGCGAGTGTGGCTCAGCGGGAAGTACGAGAAGAGACAGGCGCGGTTCTGCTCGAAAATGCGGCGCCCCTGGTTGGTATCGACGTTCATCCGATACCGGCCAAGCATCGCGAACCCCTCCACCTTCATCACGATCTCATTTTCGCGTTTCAGGCAAAGCGTCTCAATACGCAATGTTCGGCCGAGTCGCGTGACGTGCGTTGGTGCGCACTCACGGACTTCGATCGCTATGAATTGCCCGCGCCGATTCGAAGAGCGGCCGGGCGCGCGTTGCGCTAGTAGGCCGCGCATGATCTATCCTAGTTGAGTTGTGAGTCACACTTCGCTTCAGACTGGTGAGATCAGCTTGGTTCTTGGCCGTGTTCAGAGTGGCGAACACGGAGCTTGGGACATTCTTTACAAGCTCGCATTTCGCCGCTTACGATTGACAGCCGCCAGTCTGCTCCGACGAGAGAGACCGGGACACACTTTGCAGGCCACGGCGTTGATCGCCGAATCCTTTCTCAAACTTCATCGTATACGTCAGCCGATCTTGGGAGCTGAGCATTTTTTCAATCTCTCGGCTCGAGCAATGAGGCAGGTCCTAATCGATCACTCGCGCCACCGTGGCGACCATTGGAAAGTGCAACCCTCGGCGCTCGCGGACCTGTTGCCGCATGCCATGTGGTCCCAGCCCATTACCGACGAATCCATTGCCGTGCGCGCTCTGCTCTCACGTCTCCGGAAGTTGGATTCTCTTGCCGCGGAGTCCATTTGCCTACGTTATATTGAGGGACTGACCCTCGACGAGGTGGGCCGGCGTCAAGGCCGCGATACCTGGTCCGTTCGCACCGACTGTGTATTCGGTCTCAAGTGGATGGCTGATCGACTTTCTTTTCGACCTGAGCCAAAATAGCTGCCATATCGTTTGCCCACGCGGCGGCTCGATGCGGTCTCCTATCCGGCTGCGGAGAAAACGCGGGATAGAGAAGTGAAGCGAACGGGTGCGCGAGTTCCATGCCTACCGCTCGACCGAGCATTCCTTCCAGTTCCCAAACAAATGAGTCGCTCGAGTAATGAGAGCCAAGATTAAATAGTCCCTGTCCCGTTAGGAGCTCAAGCGTAATCGCGCCCAATGAATAGATGTCGGCGGTTGTGGAATAGTGCCCGGTCAACTGTTCCGGCGCCATATAGCGCAGCGATCCGGCCAACATGGTTGTCACCGCCATCTCACCGTCTGCTCCTCGCAAGCCAGCGGTTCCGAAATCGATGATAATCGCCCGCTCATCGGGCCTGCCTGAGTGCGCCAGCATGATGTTCTCCGGTTTAAGATCCCGATGAACGATGCCGCGAGCATGCACTTCGGTGAGCGCCGATCCAATCTGCAGGATCAGACGGCCAACCTGTTGCGGTGGCAATGGACCAGCCGCAAGGACATGCCTCATTGTGGGTCCTTCGAGGAAAGGCATCACAAGGCAGGGTTCCCCGGATTCGCCGATCCACCAATCCAGAACTCGAATTACCCCGGGGTGGTCGATAGAACGAAGCGCCGCTACCTCATGCGCGAAGCGATCCCGCATCCAACCTTGATTCGTTCGCGGCGCTTTCAATATCTTGATGGCAACGCGCGACCGGGAGCCGTTTAGGGTTCGCGCTTCATACAACTCGGAAAATCCTCCCTTTGAGACAGGCTGCCCAATTTCGTACTTGTCTGCCAGCACCTCGCCCACGTGACGCAAAGGAACAGGCTCGTCATCCTCGAGTGGCTGACCATTTTGGACTTTCTTGAGGTAAATGAGTTTCGATATGCGATAAGAGGCCCGCTCAAGCCAGTTTGTTGGATACGCCGCGAAGAGGATTCCCGCCAGAAGGATTGCAATGGCCGGAGCCCATGACAAGCGCAGCAATGAAAACGTGTTTCCGATCTGAAATTCCTGCGATAGAATCGGCGCAGTTCCATTGCCCGAATAAGCTACTTCCAAACGATAGGAGTTCGATGCAGGGTGATCCAGTTCCACCACTCCATCCCGGGAGGGGCGCCAGTCGGAAAACAGCGGCAAGACGCGGTACCGGAATGGATACTCATGAAAGGCCGGCGCGTCCAAAGAACCGATCTCGATCCGAAGTAGATTCACCGCGCCGCGCAGTTTGCCTCGCTCCAATTCCGAGAGAGGAATCTCCCGTCCGTCGAGTTCGAGACGCGTGATCCGAGGCTTGACCTCCGTACGCGGCGCCTGGAACCACGAAGGATCGGGATAAAAATGCGAAACTCCTTCTTCTCCGGCAATCCAGACCGATCCATCCGTGTCTTCGAAGAACCCGTACTGCCGGGGAACTGCTGAGGCGAGCCCCCTGCTTTCCGTCAGAAGAATCCAGTCTTCCGGCGCCGTGTTCCGTCCATCGGAAACATGAAGTCCGCTGGATGAACCTCGCCAAATCCAGCCGCGCGAATCTCTGTTAATGAAGTGGGTAGTCGTAGGGCCGTATCCCTGACTCGCGAGGAAATCCGTGACAACCCAGCGCTCTCCACTCCAATGCACTCGCGAGAACTTGCCCGGCGTCTTATACGATACCCAGATATCGTCATCCCGGTTTTTCCCAAGAGCGAATGACTGAAGTTCGGCCAAAGGTGGTTCCGTCACCAATTTCTGCCAGCTTCCGCGTTCGTCTCTCCATGAGATTCCGCGCCGATATGCTATCCAGAGCCGATTCTCCGAATCGACTTCCACGTCAACCTGCAGCGAGACTTCCCCGGGAGGAAGGGTTTCCCGAGTAAGACGGAGCGCTCCTTTCGCTCCCTCGAGCCGGAACAACCCCTTCCGACTCGTGAGCCAAATTTGCCCCGATCTTCCGCCCACAATTTCCCGGATCCAGTCGGGTACCACTGCGATTGCGGTTGGACGCGCGAGACGGCTACCGGAGACGTGCTCCAACTCTGCCCCTTCCGTAGTGATACGCCGGAGCCCATCTTCCACGGTGGCTATCAAGAGTTCTCCCGGCGCCGGCAGGAAGACAGCGGCATATCTATCCTTTCCCTCTTTGACGACTATCCAACGGTCCTTCTCCCGGTCGAGCCGTCTCAGGCTGCCGTCCGCCACCGCGAAGACATTGCCTCGCTGGTCTTTGGCGATCTGGGTGACCGCTTGGCCCCCGAACTCATGGCTTGACCAGCGCTCCCACCTCGGCTCTTCAATCCACTCGATGAGGCCTTCGCCCTGTAGCGCAACCCATAAATGACCTCGCCTATCTTGAAATCCGGCCGTAGGTACTCCATGTGACTGCCTCGAGTACGTGATTTCGGCGAGAAGTCCGCGAACCGTTTCGCCCAGAAACCAGATTTGGCCGTCGTGGCCGAGAACTAAAGGGCTGGGGCGCCAGAGGGTCCGGCTGGCTCGTCTCCGTAATTCAAGCGCAGGCTGGTTGCCGACATTCGCAACGGCTTTGTTGGGGCTAGCAGCCCAGAGACGGCCTCGTATATCTACGATTGCCTGATCGTTCGTTTCGGGAAGCGCGAAGAATTGAGGGCTCTCCGGCAGCGACGGGTATGTCTCCGCGCGGCATGCTGCCATTCCCGTCTCACATGTGAACCACAGGGCACCCGCCGAGTCTGCAAAAAGGTCACGGCGTGGATTAAAGACGGCGTGCCTGATTCCCACACCGTTCGGACCGAACTCCCAAAGATGTTGACTGGAGGCGTACACGCGCGATCCGATCGCTGCGAGACCTGTGAACTCGAGCCGGTGGCGCACCTCGAACTTTCCCCCGTTGTAGCGAACGAGCCCGTCTGCGCAGGCGATCCAAAGAGTTCCATCCGTTGTTACAGCCAGCAATCTGGCGGATGAAAATGGAAAGGCCGTTATCTTGCGAAAGTGCAAACCATCAAATTGGTAGAGACCATCGGCTGCCGCGAGCCAGAGCACGCCATCTTTATCCTGGGTAATTCCGGATATCGCAATGGATGGGTTGGAGTGAACGCGATACCGGTGAGTCGCCGCGTGCAACACTATGGCGGCAAGTATGGCAACGATGAGAGCGCGGACCAGCAGAGGCATTGCTAGCCTTTCAGTATCGACGATTTGTCGTCACCTCGCCTCGAACCCAATAGAGTGAGAAAGAATAGTCGAAATCGTTAACCCATGATCGAGGCCCGGCACAGGTAGCGCAAGTGCATCCAGGCCCGAGAAGGCGGACACGCCGACTGAACCTATCCCGCCGCCGACAGGAATTTGGGTCCATATCCACGCAGGAAATGTAAACGAGTTTGGACTGCCGCCAGGGCGGGTGCAATACATGCTTGTCGTCTGTCCACTCGACAGACTGATCACGGCTGCGCTTATCGCGACGTAGCCGCGTGTATCACCGCCCGACCAGGTTACTGTCAGAGGACGGCTCAGGTCGACCGTCGACCCAGTAGTGGGCTCGTTATTCGAACCGTCGAAAGATCGAACTCCTGACTGAACGCTCCTACGTCGCGTCCACCTGGTCCCGAGAGACGATACTTTCCCGGAGTGAAGAAGGGCGTGTCAGGAAAAACGGGAGTGGCGTGATAAACGGTACCCGTTCGCAATATGCGTTTCTCGGCGATGGGGCTGCGCAAGATTAACTCGGGCCCCGCATCGAGATAGCTGACAGTTACCGGTGCCGGAGGTGGCGTGGGCTGTGGCTGTGAGGGGGGTCTGTCGGACGTTATGACGGTACATGAGCCGACTCCAGCGCTCGGCAAATCCACGCATCCGGAGATTCGCACGAGTTGGCCGAAGAACGAATTGAATACGCTTTCCCGCAACAGGTCGGATGTGTAAAACTGCGGGGCGGCTTGCGAAAAGCCACCGATTAGCTGCAGCACCCCTCCGGTACCTTCCCGGCAAAGCTGCGTTCCTCCCCCTCCGGCTGGATCGGTGCACTTGGCGCCATCCGAAGAAATGGAGATATCTCCGAGGTTGCTATAGACTCCATCGACGCGAACGACGAGAGGAACCGTGCATCCCGCCGGAGCATTGTTTGGCAACTCGAACACGATCTGGTCCAACCCCGAACAGCACGGACTACGTCCCGCATAGACACGGCGGGCCGGCACACCGCCGACAAGTATTTCCACCTGCGCCCCAGCGATGTCGCCCGTGGGAGCCGCCACGTTGTCCGCGCCCGCAATTGGACCCAGACCTGTGCCGTAGGCGATCAAAGTTTGTCCCGGCTTTGCCGGTAGCGTGGGTAGGTTAACCGGTGTTTCTGCGCCGGAAACGAAGTTCTGCGCAACGGCTCGCGACGTGCCTTGTGTAAATGTGAAAAGCCCGAACGCGCTCTTGACGATCTGCACGGTTATGGGTGCGCTTGTCTCGTTGTTATAGGTCACTCTGACTTCCGTTGGCCCGAGCGGCGTATTCGATGGGACCAGGAAGTTAACCTGCCCAGCTACGACAAATACCGGGTACGCGTTCACACTGTTCGCGCCTTGCGTCAACCGGACGCCCACGCCTGCCAGTGTGCTTGCGAGTGGATACACAGTGGCGCTCACTCCCGTCCCAGGCCCTAAGCCCGTTCCAAAGGCCGTCGCCAATGCTCCCTGTGCCAAGCCGCCGCCTGAAAACTCTGCTGGACGGAAACTCGCCGCGTTCACCACGCCTGCGGCGCGAATGACAGGAGCGCATGCGGCGGGCGCCGTCCCTAGCGCGAACAAGACTATGAAGGGAATCGGAAGTGACTTGCGGCGCATAGTTACTTTCTCTTACTTGGCTGCGGAGTCCCGGTGGTTTTTTGCTCGATGACGCCCACTTTCGTTTCGACTGTCTGGTCCACTTTCGCCTGAGTCGCGTCTACCTTCTGGTTTGCCTTGTCTTCCATCGAAGCAGCGGTCTTGTCGGCAGTCCGCTCCGCGGACTCGGCTGTTCGTTGCCCGAATCTTCTGCTTCGCTCCTCGATCCCTGCCCCGATCCGGCCAAAGAGGCCGCGCTTGGCTTCCTTCTTTTCTCCTGCGGGTTCCGCTGCTGGCGCTGCGGCTACCGGATCGGGTTTTGGCGTTGTTGCAGCGGGGGCAGAGGGTTCCTCCGGCTCCATCATGAACTCGATTATTTTTTCGGAAACTCCTGCTTTCTGTAGCTTGAGCAGTTCCGCCGCAGATAGATTGTAAACCTTGCCTTCCTTCTTGAGGCGCTTCATCACGAACGCCTCTGACATATTCGCTTGCACGAGGGCAATAACTCCATCCACCCCCATGAGCTCGGCCTGAGCGAACAGGAATCCCTGGGCTACCAGCACGCAGATTGCGCACGAAAATCTCGACGTCATATTGCATACTCCTTGGAACCTTTATGGCGCGTCAGAAATGTATGCGATGAAAATAAGAAATTGTGTGAAAAAATAGGAGCCGGCAGTTCAGCGTTGGATACGAATCCGGGCGAACTTGGCTGTCCGCACACCGCCGACTTCCGCGGTGACGGGGTAGTCGCCGTCCGGGAGATCCGGCACTGTGACGTTTATTTGGTAGAGTCCGGCGCTGGTGAGTCCTGCGAAGGTGACGGCTGCCGGCTCGTTGTGAATATGAACCTTGACCGGATTCGCGGTCGGGACGGGCTCGGTAATGACTTCATTGGGCAGCGTCGCAGGGAGCGTCGGTCCAAAACCTGTTCCAAAAAGGCTAATCGTCTCATTGGGACGGGCCGCTACCGAATCGAGAATGGTCGCGTCGGCGCGGACGGCTGCCACGTATTCCTGAGAGAACTGGAAGAAGCCCGGCATGAATTGCCGCAAATTCACGGAAACCGGCGCAGAAGTTCCGGTGGGTGTGGTGACCGTTACCGGGACGTTCCCGTCGGCCGGTGCTTGCGGCGCAAGAACGTTCACCTGCTTCGGGCTGATGTAGTACACGGAAGCAGGCTGGTTGTTGATCTGAACGCTCACTCCGTCAAGTGTCTCAGGTAACCGGTTGTTCACTATGTCTTGTGCGTTCCAGGTACGGGTTGTTGACGACAGCGCGTCCCCGAACAGGGTCACCCAGGAGCCGGATGCTGCGCCCTCCTGCAATGTGGCGGCATTCGTCACTCCGGCCATCGACACTAAAGTCGGGCGCGTCGGTATAGCCACGGAGGAGGGCGTAAAGTTCAAAACGATATCGAATGTTGTCGCTAAAGCGCCGATTGGAGAGCCGGGGATGGCCATCCATGGACGGACGACGGAGGCACATTGCGCGGCATCGCGAATTCCGTTCAGCACACCATCGTTCGTTCCGTTTTCTCCCTCGATGTATAGCTGAGTTGTAAGGCTCACCCCGCCGGGGACTGTCACTTTGTAGTGAACGTGACGAACACGACCGGGGTACAAGCCGGGCTTGATTGCGCGGAAGAGATATTCTCCGGACGAAGCCGTTACAAATCTTCCGTAGCCCTGAAAATTGCTGTCCCGCCTTCCGTTTAAAGCGCCTTGAGTGTGGATGTAGGAGCCGACATTATCCGCGAGCCAGATCTCCACAAGCGCGTTGCGTACCGGGCTGCCCGTGCGATCCAGCACGCGACCACTAATCCAGGAGACTGTTCCGACTGCGGGCGTAATCGAATCATTAATAACCAGGAGGTCATTGTCCTGGTCGAGCGGCAGTCGATTTGGATAGTACGGTCCCTCGGTTTGAGCGGGCGTAAGCACCAGAGCCTGCGCGAATGCGCCCGGAGTGGTGAAGAAGAGCCCCCCAGCCCCCATCGTCGCCAGAAAGCGCCGCCGGTCAAGAATGTTTGAACCCTTTGATTTCATGCGATGTCTCTTCGACGTGGGCACATAGCCAGGAGGTTCAACTCCAGTTGTCAAGTTTTGTAAAGTCGAGTGGCGTACCGTTGAAGTAGATGGCCACGCTTTACCGCTATCTCCGGGCACACTGGAGACTCGTAATCGCCGCGCTTGCACTTGCGGCGATCAATCAGATTTTTTCGCTCCTCGATCCGCTGATCTTCCGCCATATCATCGACTCTTATGCGACGCGGCATAGCGAGTACTCGAGCGCTGAGTTCTTGCGTGGAGTGAGTGTGCTCCTAGCAATGGCCGTTGGCGTTGCATTCGTTTCGCGCGTGGCGAAGAATTTTCAGGACTACTTCGTTAATCTAATCACGCAACAAGTCGGCGCCCGGCTCTATGCCGATGGGATCCGGCACTCGCTCGAACTGCCGTATGCGCAATTCGAAGATCAGCGCAGCGGCGAGACGCTGGGTAAACTGCAGAAAGTCCGAACGGATGTGGAGAAGTTCATCAACATCTCAGTCAATCTTCTGTTCACAACGCTGATCGGTGTAATTTTCGTCATGGTTTACGCATGGCAGGTTCATTGGTCGGTTGCGCCCGCCTACCTGGCGACGATCCCGCTTCTTGGAGGGTTGAGCTCCCTGCTCAGCCGCAAGATCAAGGAAGTGCAAAAGGCCATTGTGAAGGAGACAACAGCGCTCGCAGGATCGACAACGGAATCGCTGCGCAATATCGAACTTGTCAAGAGCTTGGGTCTGGCGCAGCAGGAGATTGCCCGGCTGAACGCTACGACTTCAAAGATTCTGAAGCTGGAATTGAAGAAGGTTCGCTACCTGCGGAGCCTGAGCTTTGTTCAGGGCACGTTCGTAAATCTGTTGCGAACCGGCATTCTATTCCTGATGTTGTACCTGATCTTTACGCAGAAGATAACTGTGGGGCAGTTCTTCTCGCTATTCATCTATTCGTTTTTCATCTTTGGACCGCTGCAGGAACTCGGCAATGTCGTAAACACGTATCGAGAAACAGAAGTGTCTTTACAGAACTTCGAAGCGATTCTCGCCATCCCTCCGGAACCGCGGCCGGCCAATCCGAAATACGTGGGGACGCTGGAGGAGTTAGTGTTCGAAGATGTCAGATTTCAGCATCAATCGGCCACACAACCTGCGTTGCAAGACATTTCCTTTGCGGTGTCGCGTGGGGAGACGATTGCCTTCGTCGGTCCTTCCGGGGCAGGGAAGACGACGCTGGTGAAGCTGCTCGTCGGTCTCTACAGACCGCAATCAGGACACATCTTCTACAACGGCACGCGCGAAGATGAGGTGGATATTGACTCCTTGCGAGAACGTATAGGTTTCGTTACTCAGGATTCGCAACTTTTTTCCGGTACGATACGAGAGAATCTGCTGTTTGTTCGACCTGACGCGACGGATGTCGAATGTATGGCCGTATTACACCAAGCGTCTGTGGAGGGACTTCTGGCGCGGGCCGATCGAGGGCTTGACACTCTGATCGGCGAAGGGGGCGTCAAGGTGTCGGGCGG
>Ga0190275_10002757_pt1 | contig 12495 bp, 11 predicted proteins | sample Popmic550T_FD_133745 | JGI IMG/M metagenome (GOLD analysis project Ga0190275, IMG submission 133745) | Populus adjacent soil microbial communities from riparian zone of Yellowstone River, Montana, USA - 550 T | ecosystem: Environmental > Terrestrial > Soil > Riparian zone > Trees stand | place... | reverse complement strand
TTTATCGCACAGAGCCTGGAGACCAACCAGGCACAGCTTGAAACGATGAAGCTGCGCCTGGCAGAGGAGAGTCGCAAACTTGGAGAAGTGCGCCAGGAGCTCAAGGAGGCGCATTACAGCACTAGGGAGATGCGCCAAAGGCTCAAGAACGTCCATGGAGAACTGAGGGTAGAGCGCCAGAGCCTGAAGGTAGCCGACAGGGAGATTACAAACTTGGTGCTTTGGATCGAGGAGTTGGGCGAGGGTGTCTCCTCTCTATCGAGCTCGCGGCGGCGGAAGATCGGCCGTGCTTTTGGCAGGCTCCGGCGAAAAGCTCTTCGTCAACCTGGGGATCTTCCGACCATGGATCGCCTGGAAGCCGTATTAGAACGGTTTCGTGCCTGGCGTAGAGAGCGCAACTCCCGCATCGACAGATCACGAGGCGGAGGCCAGAACGAGGACAGAGAAGGTGGAGAAAACCGTTGAACCGCAGAAACGTAGTGCTCATGGGAAAGGGGCGTTCAGGCACCACCCTCGTGTGCCACCTGTTGAACAAGCTGCCTGACGCGGTCGCCCTCAGCTAGCCGATTCCCCCAGGGAAGTTCGAGGATTACGTGCCGGACCGGGAGGCCGTGTGCGATCTGATCGAACTCTACTACCGCAGGATGCGCCGGAGGGCGCGCAAAGAGGGGATCGTGGTCAGCAAGCACGTTGGGGACGTAGTGCCGGACAATACCAAAGGCGAGGTCGGGGCATCCGCCGCCTAGCGGAGAAGGGTGAGGTTGCCCTGGACAAAAGCACTTGCAACCGGCTTCACCCTGACAATAAAGCAGCCGGGATTGGTTACCGCCCTGCTTCCGACTCTCGTTGAGCGGTTCCCGTGTTACGCGATCGTATGCAACCCTTTAGCGGTTATGGCGTCCGTCAACAGCATTCAAGAACGGGAACAGAAGGCCGGAGGCCCCGCCGCCACTCAGAGATACGACCCGACCTTTCTCCGCCATGTCAAGGATCTCAGGGCGAATACGTCGCATAACCGCTTGACGATCCGGCTCATGAGGTTTGATGCATACTTCGACCGTTACTACAGGATGTTTCCCCAGGAACACGTACTGCGCTATGGGGACATCGTAAGCTCTGGCGGCCGCGCGCTACAAGTTTTCGTTCCCGCCGCCCGAGAGCTGGATGAGCCACTGGAGTTCAGCAACCTGAACCCACTCTAAAACAAGGATGAGATCCTGCAACTGGGAGAACGCTTGTTACAGAGCGAGGGCGCCTACTGGAACCTCCACAGCAAGAAGAGCATAGAGGAATTGCTCAGTCAGATAGCATAGGTTGTTGGCCTATGCTTTCCACACTGTGGAAAGTGGGCCGCTCTGATAGCCCGGCTTCCCTGTTAGTTTTTGGGTCCACTCCTCCCAGAAAGCAGATTCCCACAAGGGGTACGGCAGGTACTCGTCTTCAGGCGGACTTTCGTCCAGCCTCTCGGCGCAGTACAGCCAGAACGAGGCGTAGCCACCGAAATTCTCGTTCAGGCAGGAGAGATCCTCCTCGTAGAGCCGTGCCAGGAAGACCGCTGATTCGGTCAGCATACGGCCCGCCGATCTGGCATGGACTTTCTTACCCACCCCCTGCGGCCTGAAGGAGGCGTCAACGCCGAGAAACTCGTACACGCTACCCAGGAGCCGCGCGGGATAGAAGTGAACGTCTTCGAGAAATCCCACGAAGATCCGCTCCTGCGGGTAGAACGCGCTCCAGTGCTCCAGAGTCTGCAAGTAATCGGTCCTCGCCCGGTTCCCTTCTTTCTCGAAGTTTCGTTGAAGCCCTCTGTGACGGACGGAGCCGATGCTTTTCTTGCCAGCCTTGTCGAAGCGCATCGCGAGCTGAGACCAGGCCCGCTCTATCGGGTTGCGCATCATGAAGATCAGCTTCGCTTCGGGAAGGAGGTCGTGGACGCGGGCTACGCCTTCGTGGCCGAGCCTGGAGTAGGCCGGCGTGATCTCGCCCTTCACCTTTCCTCGTCCCTGTTGGAAGAGCGAGATGTACCATCGGTCGCTGGGCGTGCCGGCGTAGTATTTGAGATCCCAGAAGAACTCTTCCCTCGAGAAACGCTTCCGGTGGCGTTGCAGCCGGCTTCTTACCTGCCGGCGCCAGCGCCGGTTCACGGTGCCTTCGCCCGTTATCTTGCCATAGAGCCGCGAGAGCGGGTTCTTCGGGTCGTCTATCCGCTCGTTGAAGTAGTGGAGCTCTTTGATCTTGGGCATCCAGATCTCGGGGTGAAGCTGCAAGTTGTAGCTCAACCAGGTGGTACCCGCCTTCTGCGCCCCTATGCCCACGAAGTCCGGGAAGACCTTTTCGGCCGTAACCGACGGCGTGAGACGCCCCTTGAGGCCAGGAGGTAGCTTGTCGGCGACGCTCCTCACTGTAGCGCCCGGACATTGGGAAGGGGTCCGCTCTGCGGGGAGGCCTCCCTCGAGCCCGGCGCAGGGCCGATCCCCGCCTGTGCTATCCACCCGTCCCAGAGCTGCGACTCCCAAAGCGGGTAAGCGATCCTCTCTTCTGCAGGCGGATCCTCTACCAGCCTCTCGGCGCTGTAGCGCCAGAAGGAAGCGTAGCCCCCGAAGCGCTCCTCGAGGGCCCTCGCGTCTTTAAGGTAGGTTTCGCCTAGGCCGGCGGCGAGGCGGGTCGGCATCGTTTCCACGTCGCGGGAATGAATCTTGCGCCTAATTACCCTGTAGTCGGCAGAGGGGTCTACCCCGAGGAACCGGTAGAGGCGCGCGAGCAGGCGGTTGGGGTAGAAGTGTATGTCTTCCAGGAAGCCCACAAAGAACTGCTTTTCGGGGAAGAAGGCGCCCCAGTTCTCGAGCGTCCTGATATAGTCGGTGAACATGCGTGACCGCTTGCTCTCGAAGTGCCTCTGGAACTCCTCGTCCGTTACCTCCTCGATGTTGCGCAGTCGCACGTCCATCAGGCTCTGGGACCAGGCCCGCTCTACGGGGTTGCGCATGAGGAAGATAAGTTTCGCTTCGGGCATGATCTCGCGTACGTGGGATATCTGCTTCCGGCCGAGCACCGAGTAATCCGGCGTGGTCTCACCGACGGTCCTGGCGCCTCCCTGGGCGAAGAGGGAAGCATACCAGTCGTCGCTCCAGGAACCGAGGAAGTACCTCAGATCCCAGGCGATGTCCAACGGGGATAATTGGGAGTACCTGCCGACCTGGCGTCTGATCTGCCGGCGCCAGCGCTCGTCCATGGCGCGCTTTCCCCACAGCTTGGACCTGAGCGAGGTCTTGGTCCCCATTTTTTCGTCGAAGTAGTGGAGTTCCTTCTCCTTGGGCATCCAGATCTGAGGGTGTGCCTGCAGGTTGCGGTGCAGCCATGTCGTGCCCGCCTTCTGGGCGCCGATTATCAGAAAGTCGGGAAACTTCTTCTTGCCCACGAGCGGCCTCAGGTAGTCCTTGACACCGTCGGGCACTCTTCGCGCGACGTTCCTCACCGCACGGCCTGGAGGTACGAGAGCGGTCCACTCCGGAGCCCTACCTCTTTCGTTCCGTGCTCGGAGGCCTTCCACTCCTCCCACAGGACCGAGTCCCACAGCGGGTAGGGGATCTTGTCTCCTTCCACGGTTTCGTCGGACAACCTGGTGCCGCAATAGCGCCAGAACGAGGTGTACCCGCCGAACATCTCCTCGAGCCGCGCCAGCTCGTCCTTGTAGGTGCGTGCCAGGTGGGCAGCCACGCGGGTGGACATGGTGTCGGCCGACCTCGAGTGGACCTTCTTCTCCGGCGCAGGGGGACGGAACGAGGTGTCAACCCCGAGGAAACCGAACACGCTCTCCAGCAACTCCTCCGGGTTGAAGTGGACGTCCTCCGTGAAACCGACGAAGATCTGCTCCTTCGGGAAGTGACGTTGCCAGATCTCGAGGGTCCTCAGGTAGTCCGTCAGAGACCGCGACCCCTTCCGCTCGAACTCCTGGAGCATCCTGTCCTCGGAGACGGACTGCGCCGAACCCTTCTCTGCCTTGTCGAAGCCCATCACGGTCTGGGACCAGTCACGCTCTATAGGGTTGCGCATCAGGAAGATTATCTTCGTCTCCGGCATCAGGTCGTGGATGTGGGAGACCATGTCGTCCCCGAGGGCCGAGTAGGCCGGTGTTATCTCCCCGGCCACCTTCCCCTTCTTCGCGTCGAAGATGGAGCCGTACCAGGCGTCGTTGTAGGGCCTCATGTAGAACCTGTAGACGAACCGGAGCCCTTCCAGGTCCAGCTGCTTCAGATGCGTCGAGCCCCACCGCTTGACCTGCTTGCGCCAGCGCTCGTCCTCCAGGCTCTTGCCGAAGAGCCTGCTCACGGCGTTGGAACGGTCGTTGATCTTCTTGTCGAAGTAGTGGACCTCTTTTCTGGGGATCCAGATCTGGGGGTGGCCCACGATGTTGCGGTGCAGCCAGGTCGTGCCCGCCTTCTGCGCTCCTATGCCGACGAAATCAGGGTACATTAGCGTCCTCTCGATGCTGATCTCTTGAACCTCCGGCGACCGGGTCGACGAGGGACCGGGCGCGATGAATCCGCCAAGTTTACCGCCCGCATGCCCCGGTACCAGCCCGCATCATGCCGGGTCATGTGACTCCATCCTGGGCCCGAGCCGCCGCAGATGCTCTGTGAGCCGCTCCATGAACTCTCCAAAGCCCTCCCGCTCCTGCTCTAGCGTGTGCCGCCCGACCGTCTCGTAACCGTTGCTCCGCAGACGACCTATCTCTCTCGCATCCGCGGCACGCAACCCCTCGAGCGCCCCGACGTAATCACCGGCTTCGTCCATACCGACCTCGATGCAATTCTCGCCGAAGCGGCAGTAGGCGCGGTTTCCGCCGGCGTCCGAGCAGATGACGATGGCACCGGCGGCCATCGCCTCTAGCCCTGGCATGTAGAAACCTTCCTCCACGAGCGGCGTGCCGAGGAACACGTCCGACCAGTGGTAGAGCTCGCGTAGCTCGGCCCAACCAACCGGGTTCCTGATGGCCCGAAACTCGTAGTGCGGCGAGCCCGCAAGCGCCGAGGCGACCTCGTCTCCAACCCCGGATTTCCACGTGGTGTACCCGACCTTGATCCGGCCTCCCAGCGGTCCGCTTCTCCTTTTGGCAAAGTAGTCGGAGTCGTTGCCGAGGTCTATGACCTCGGTCAGGGAGGTGGGGTTCAGGTAGGGCTTCACGGCCTCGAGTACCACGTCGTTGGTCATAATTCTGGCCATGGGCCGCGAGAGAAGACGCAAGGCGTAACCGTTGATCCAGTCCGGGTTGGCCCAGCGGACGTTCTGCACGATAAAGATTACCTGCTCGTGGCGGGTCCAACGGCTGAGGCGGGGCTCCAGTATCTCGTAGTGGGTCGGCCAGGACAGGAAGGCGAGCTCGTGCGGGGCCACAGAGACCTTCTCCAGGTCCGTGAACTTGATGCCGTTCTCCGGCGAGATGTCGGAGAAGCGTGTTATCTGGAACACGGGAAGCTCCGGCTTGTACTGCTCGGGGCAGGCTATGACAGGCTCGTAGCCCAACGAGATGGCGTGGTTCACGTAGTCCATTATCTTGACGACCCCGCCGACCGGGCGGAACGTCGGCGTCATGAAGTACATGCGCGTCGCGCCGGCCACCTACCAGCCCTCCATCATCCGAACCAGAGGTTTGACAGCCACTTCGGGCTCTATGAGCTCGGAGGCTAGCCTCCTGGCGTTCTCCTTCTTGCGGCGCAACTCATCGGGATCGTCGATGATCCCCGAGATCACCGCTTCGAGCTCCACCTTATCCTCCGGGTCGACGAGCCAACCGGCGTCGTACTCGGCGATCATGGGCGAGACCTCGGTGAAGGGCGGATGGAGCACGGGAACCCCGCACGCCAGCGCGATGATGGAGCGCGTAACCATGGCGTACTCCCTCTCCAGGTTGTGCTGGAAGAGGTCTATGGTCACGTCGATGCCGGAGAGGAACCTCTGGAAGTTGGAGAACGTCATGGGCCCGTGCGTGGTAACCGACCCGTAGCCCGCGAGCCTGTCGAGGTCGCCCCGCGAGGTGTGCTCGTAATGCTGGCTCACGCTCCAGTGCCACGGCACCATGAGGTCGAGACCCGCGTTGGAGTGGTCGAGGTGGCGCTCCATAACCCCAACCCAGGCCCCGAGCGTGCTCCACGAGTGGAGGTAACCGGCGACGGCGAACCTGACGGGATCTCCGGAGTCGGGCCCGACCTTCGGGGGGCCCGACCACGCCAGCGGGGCACACATGTTGACCACCTCGAAGGGCAGGTCCCTTATATCCCTGTCGGCCTGGAGCAGCCACCCCAGGAAGTAGGGAACCTTCTTCGCCCCGTTCACGATAAAGCCGTCGGCCAGCTTTATGGCCCTGACCTTGCGCTGCCTGAGCTCGCTGATCTCCCCCTCCGGGTACTCGCCGCTGTGGTGGTAGAGCATCTCAAGCATCTTCGGCGCGAAGAAGTCGAGCACGTACTTGATGCCGGGGATGGGCTCCAGGTTGTCCACCTGGTTGCTGTTGATAAGGATGACCGTGGCGGGCGCGTGCGTCTTGAGGTACCGGGTGAGCCTGAAGCCCCCGATCACCTCGGTGTCACGGCCCATGGGGTGCGGCACGGACTTCCCGAAGCGCATCCACTGCCTGTCCACGAACCCCTTTACGACGAGGGTCTTTACGTCGGCGCCGTTGGCGCGGAGCCCCTCGGCGAGGCCGAAAGCCCTGAGGCCAGGGGCCGCGACGGGCATCCCGAGGCTCGGGACGATGTCGTTGGAGATGATGAAGACCCTCTCTCTCACCAGGTCCTGGCCACCCCCAGCTTGGTTACGCCGAGCAGGCCACCCCGGGTGAAATCGTCGTGCCCGTAGCGGATCGACTCGACGTGCTCGAGCACCACCTGTCCGGCCGTGGCCTCGAGGAGTAGCCCGACGAACTCGTTAACGGACATCGGGTACACCGTGGACCTCGTGGACCACCCCCCGCTCACGAAGTCCTCCAGGAACATCAGGCGTCCCCCCGGCCTCGTAACCCGCCACATCTCGGAGATAAGGGCCCGCTTGGTCGGTGTGGGGTTGTGGTGCATAACGGTAACGCTGAAGGACAGGTCGAAGCTCTCGTCCCCGTAAGGAAGCACGGGGTCATCCCCGATCAGGTCGAAGCGGCACTGGGGGAAGTTTTTGCGGGCGGTCTCGACCATGCCCTCGCTAATATCCACCCCTGTGAACCGGGTCTTTGCCGGGTCGAAGCTGGCGGCCCAGCGCCCGATGCCGGCTCCGATCTCGAGCACCTCGAACGGGACCTCTTCGGCCTGGGTTCCGCGGGCGACGGCGATCTGGGGGCTGAGGGCTTTCTCCTGGACCCTGTGGATAGCCTTGTTGAATTTCGGGCTGTGGTTGACGCTGCAGATCGCGCGGTGCGGCGCCTCTCCGGCCAGCGCGTCGCCGCGCTCGGACCAGTACCTCTTCGCCTCGTAGTCGTTCTCTCCGATGGGCGCGTAGAGCGCGGATTCCGCCTCAAGCGCCTCCTGTATCCCCGTTGCGGCGTGCTCCGGTCGGCCGTCTTCCACCTCGACACGCTGTCCCTGGGCGAGGCCGTACCTCCTCTGTAGCTCTACCCACAGGTCATCCTCGGCGACCGCCACGCGGTCGAAGAAGCCGAGCCTGGAGAAGGCGGCTTTGCCGAACACGGTGGACAGGAAGTCGGCGTCCGATCCCTGGGGAGGAAGCAGGATCAGGGGCACGTCTACCAGATCCCCAGTCAGGGACTCGAACGGGAAAGAGAGCATGTCGAGCACGACGAGGATGCTGGCGGGATCGAGCGACAACGCCAGCTGCGCGGGGAGCACGTCCCAGTCGCTCAGGATGGTGTAATCCCCGGGGAGCCCGGCGCCCGAGACTTCCTCGAAGTACCTGCCCGCGTAGAAGACGGGGTGTTCCGGTCTGTCCGTTGTAATCCTCTCCATCCTCGCCTAGAGGTACCGCTCCTGCAGGGTTTGAAAGCTCTTCCTGCGCTTGAAGGCGATGCCGAGGGCCCCCCTGCCGAGCCGCCTCAGCAACAGTTTGAGGTCCTTCTCCGCCCCTTCGAGGTACACGGCCCGTTGCGCCGGAGACATGGCGAGGGCCCTGTCGGGTTGCTTCAGGTAGCGCTCGCTCAGGGTCCGGAAGTTCTTGTTGGTCCTGGCGACCGGACCGAGCGGGCTGTTCTGTATCCGCCGCAAGAGCAGCTTCAGGTCCGTCTCGGCTTCCTCGAGGTGGGTCATCCGGCTCAGAGATACGGACGAGCCAGCAACCTCCGGCGGGCCACCCGAGCGGGCTTTGAGGAACCGCACCTCGAAGGCCAGAAGCTCGTTCTCCATCCTCAGACGGTCCAGGTCCGTCGGCGTGTAGAAATCGTTCTCAGACAACCGGGACTTCCTTTCTCAGCACCATCTCGGTCTGGCCGGAGAGCTCCTCGAGCCTGCTCCAGGTATCCAGGGCCCTCTCGCCCCACTCCCTGTTCGACACCGGCTGCCTGCGGATCCGGCGCACGCTTATGCTCTGGTCGAACGCCTCCGCGATGGGCACGTCGACAAGGTTCAGGTTCCACCTCCGGTTTAGGGCCCAGATGACCGGGAAGCCGTCCCTGATCATGTCAAGCGAGACGGTCATGGTGTCCTGGGGGAAGGCGCGGGCGAACGCGAGCAGGGCATTGTTATGCACGAGCCACATCTTGAGCGCGAAGTCCGGCTCCTCCCAGAACCTGCGGTGCACGTGCGCTGAGCCCCGCCCCAGGAACATGTCGCTGGAATGACGCTGGCCCAGCGAGTAAGTGGAGTTGGAGAAATGCCTGTACACGATAAGAACCTTGGCGTCGGGGAGCAGGTGCTTCCAGAGCATCATGAACAGGCAAGCCCTCGGGTCCTTGAACCCCCAGAGGCTGTGCTCCGAGTTGCGCCGGTCGATTATCCGCTGCATGAGGCTCCAGCGCTGCTGACCGACGACGGGCAAGAGCGGCTCGTCGAGAGCCCAGGTCCTGTCGTTATCGGCGAGGATGCGGGTGTGGAGGTTGACGATCTCCCTATCCTCGAAGTGGCCGTAGGGGTTCGACGGCAGCGCCTCGAGCAGCTCGTAGCCCAGGAACAGACCTGCCCGATGCAATAGCCGGGCGGTCGCGGAGGTACCGCTCCTATGAAAACCCGCGATGATCAACTGGTCACTCAAAATACGTGCACCTCTTCGGAATTCTCCCGTCGCGCACTATACAAATATATCCCGACCCTCGCTAGTCGGACCGGTAGCCGAGCCTGAGGAGTAGTCCGCCGGCTTCCCGGTCGAAGGTCTCCCTATCCGTCCCGGTGAGAGCCCGTTTCCAGTCGCCGGCTACGCCTTTCCTGAAGAAGGAGGAGGGGTCCTCCTCTCCCCTCTTTCTACCCTTCGAGAGCCTCTCGAAGCTGGCGGCTTCGACACACCGTTTCACGGACTTCTCATCGGAGCCGACGGAGAGGAAAGCGAGCAGCCTCCCGACCTCCTCCTCCGGGTCGCCAAGCAGGTCCTCGTATCGGACCTCGGTATAGTTCTCGCCCATGAGGGCTGGGCCGTCCTCCACGGTCCTGCCCACCCGCAGGGCCCACTCCGCGGCGAGCTTCTCGAGCTGGCCCTCCGCGAAGATGCTTTCTACGGTTTCGTTCGGGTTGCCGAGCTTGCCTGCCCGGCCGAAGTTCCTGGCGTGGTGTGCCGCGGAGACGGCCACGTCGCGGCCGTCCCTGATGATGTGTATCACCTTCGCCTCGGGGTAGATGGTGGAGATCTCCCGTATCGTATCGGGGGTGAGAAGCGGCGACTTGTCGCCCACGATTCGTTTGCCGCTCTTGAGAAGCGCGCCACCCAGGAAGTAGTCGATGGCCATGCGGGTCAGGTTGTCTATGTGCTCCTCGGCCGCGTCGTTCCTGCTCCAGACGGAGCGCTCGACCCAGAGCCTCAGGTACTCGGCGTCCAGGAAGGCGTTGTAGAGCGAGCTCGCCGGCCTCATGGTGTCCCGCTGCTTGAGGCTCTTCTGCCTCCAGCTCCCCCCGAAGAAGCGCCCCTCGCCCTTGCAGAGCACCTCGGGGTGCGCGTCGAGCATCCGCATCAGCCACGTGGTCCCGGATTTCTGGTTTCCCACGATAAAGAAAACGGGCACACCCGCGGTGGCCGCCACCTCTCCTTTGCCCAGCCGCGTCAGCTCCCGTTTCAGCGCGGAGATCTCCGCGTCCTTGAGCGCGAGGTCCCTGCGGGCCTTCTTGCTGAACCTGGAGCGCAGGGCACCCGTCGCGCCGTCCAGGGTCGCCTTCGCCCCCCTCAGCATCTCGACTGGCTTGCGGCCGGGGGAGGTCAGGACGAAACCCGCGTCTCTTCGGGGGCGCCCTCTCGCGTGAGATAGTCGGCCAGTGCCTCGCTCCAGTGCCTGAGTTCCGGGCTGCCCAGGGAGGAGAGAATCCCGTTGGCCGGACGTGCCGCCGGCAGCGGATATTCGGAGCCGGGGATCGGGACCACCTCCGTCTCGACCCCGGCGAGACGGAAGATCTCGCGCGTGAACTCGTACCAGGAACAGGACCCCGAGTTGGTCAGGTGGTAGAGGCCGAAACGCCCCTCCCCGATTATCTCGGCGATGCCCTCGGCCAGGTCGCGGGCGTAGGTCGGCGAGATGAACTCGTCGGCCTTGACCTTGAGCAGGTCCCGCTCGCCCGCCACGCGGAGCATGGTGCGCACGAAGTTGTGGCCGCGCCCGTAGATGCCAGCGGAGCGCACCACGTACCAGCGGTTCGTGAGCCGCATAACGAGCTCTTCGCCGGCGAGCTTGGTGCGGCCGTAGGCGCTGATGGGGTTCGGGGGGTCGAAGGTCTCGTAAGGCCTCTCACCCCTACCGTCGAACACGTAGTTGGTACCAACGTGCAGAAGCTCACAGCCCCGCCTCTCGCAAGCCTGGGCCAGGTTGCGCGGTCCAAGGGCGTTCACGGCGTGGGCGAGCTCTGTCGCCTCCTCGCACCCGTCCACGTTGGTGTAGGCCGCCGCGTTCACCACTATCTCCGGTGCGTGCTCCTCGCACGCCCGCTCGACGGCCGCGGCGTCGGCCACGTCGAGCCCCCGGCGGTCAAGCGCCACGACCTCGTGGTCCCTCGCGGGAAGAACCTCTGCCAGCGCGAGGCCCAGCTGCCCTCCGGCGCCGGTCAGAAGAACCCTCACGACCCCGCTCCGCGGGGATGGAGATCAGGGCCTCTGTGGGCGTCACACTGCACGCATAACTCCTCTGTTTTCGCTGTCTTTCAGTCCACCCGCGAGCGTATCATAAAGCTGTCAGGTATTAGCTTTCAGCTTTCAGCGGTCAGCTTTCAGCTTCTGGGGGGAGTTCGATTCAGGAGGGTGCTGTAGAGGTCTATTAATTCGTCGGTGTACTCACCTACGGTCTTGACCGGTTCGATGCCTGTGCGGAGGCGCCCGAGAAGGTCCTGGTCTTCGATGAGGGTGCGAAGCTGGCCGGCGAGGTCTTGCGCGTCGCCGAGGGCGAAGAGGAGGCCGTTCTTCCCTGGTTTCACGAACTCGGACATTCCGCCGAGGTCGGTGGCTATCACCGGCATGCCGGCTGCGAAGGCCTCGAAGATCACGCCCGGGGCGTTCTCGTACCAGGTAGACGGGACCACGAGCACGTCGAGGTCTACCAGCACGTCGGCCAGATCCTCCCGTGAGAAAGGACCGGGGAACGAGATACGTGGGTCGTTCCCGGCCAGGGCACGAAGCTCTGCGGCGTAGGCCTCGTAGCCCCGGTCGCTCCCGTGCAGGGAGAGCGTTGCGTCCATATCGGGGGGCAGCGAGCCGAAGGCCCGGACGAGCACATCCGGGCCTTTGTGGGGGGCCAGGGTTCCCACGAACCCGACCCGCAGCGCTGGGGAGGGGCTTCTCTCTGCGGGAACATGGGCTACGTGGGATGTGTCTATACCGTAGGGGGAGACACTTGTCTTTCCCCTTCCGATACCGTTGGCGAGGAGCAGGTCCCGCGTGAGGTGGGTATAGGCGAGAATCCTGTCCACGGACCCCATCCGGTCCCTGATATAGGCGGGACGCTCCCCCACGGCCCCGACCTGGCGCAGGGGAAACGAGAGGCGAGAGAGGGGGGTTCGTGACGCCAGGCCGGCGGCTCCGGTGACGGCGCCTGGCACCAGGCGGGCCGCCTTCTGCAGGCGGGGGTCCGCGCTTCTGCTGGCTATGCACCTCACGCAGTGGGACACTTTCGGGCCCTCGCACATCACGCCGTCGTGCCTCCTCAGGTCGACAACCGGGCATACCGTCCAGAAGTCGGCCGCGGTGAAGATGGTGGGCAACCCGAGCTCCTCACACACCGGGAGCACGCTCGCCGAGAGCCCCTGCAGGTGCATGACGTGGACCAGATCCGGGCCAACCTCCCGCAGATACTCCCTGGTCCTCTCAGCCATACCCTCGTTGCGGTAGTTCAGCTCGTAGGGGCGGGTCAGGCCCTCCTCGGGGCGTCCGATCCGG
>Ga0190275_10002756_pt1 | contig 12499 bp, 17 predicted proteins | sample Popmic550T_FD_133745 | JGI IMG/M metagenome (GOLD analysis project Ga0190275, IMG submission 133745) | Populus adjacent soil microbial communities from riparian zone of Yellowstone River, Montana, USA - 550 T | ecosystem: Environmental > Terrestrial > Soil > Riparian zone > Trees stand | place... | reverse complement strand
CTTGCAAATCAGCAAGCAGGTCAGGCGTCTCAACTAAATTTGCAATTCGTGTCTTAACGTCAGTGTCAGTTTTAGAAGCATCGATCTCACGCAGCAGCGCTCTGCAATCAGCGGCTAAGAAAGAGTCTAGTGAGACTTCTAAAGCATCAGCTAAGGCTAGAATTTGAGTGATTGTTGGAATAGAGATCTCACGGTTCTCTAATCGAGAGATCTGAGATTGTCTCAATCCAGACGCCTCAGCTAGCTGCTCTTGACTTATACCGGCGCGTTTACGAGCCAGCTGCAACCGAACGTGAAAATCATCTGGGAAGCGCGTTGCCATCTAAGTGACTATAAAGCCTTTCTGCATAATCAATAGTGCTTTTATGCAGATTTGTATAAAAATAAAGGTTAGACGATTAAAGCCGAGAGAAAGTCAATCTCTTCAGTTTCCACTTTTTTGAAATAAGGACAGCTGTTAGAGGCCAAACTCAACTCTTTCAAGCGTTCACTTTCCATATCAGTGCGCTCGGAATTCTGAAGCAAGGCGAGCCACTCATGGCACTCATCAACAGTCCCATCATAAATCATAGCTGTTCGATGCAGGCCACGCATCTGTACTGAGTAGACACCAGCCCAATCCCGTTCTTTGTCAAGAGTTATAACTCGTTCCATATTTAACTTACAATAGCGCTTTGTAGTTGAAAGCGCTTATCATTTGCTTATGGACAGCAAGAGGCTTTTCGTTTTAATGAGGCGTATCAGTTACGTTAACTCCTGTTTTGCAGTGCCACTGTTTATAGTTAGCCTGAGTGTTATGTTCATGCAGCAGCCAATCGCGAGTTTTTTGATGGCGCCTTTGTCTGCAATATGTGTAGGCCTGATGGTGACTATAGTTGCACTGCAAGTTTGGCGACGACGGTTGCAAGCTGAGGAGGAGATTACCGAGGACGCTCGACATGCGCTGGGGATGTGAAAAAGCAAGCGAAATAATCACTGTTGGCTAAACGATTGTGATATTTTCAAAAGGTAGATGCAGTATTTCGTTGTAGTGTTTTACTGAAAGCCGAGCTTCGTATGAGGCTCGGCTTTCTCTTTGGGTAATCTGGCGGTGGCGCTTGCCAAAGAGCGTATATTAAACACATGTCAATTACTGTTCCGGGTGAACTAGCAGCTCTCTTGATCCTCGTCTCCGTGCTTGCAGTCTGGGCATCGCTTTGGTGGACTATTCCCAAGCTTATTCAGGATCGCAGACAGTACAAGCTATGGCAGCAGCGTGATCTTCTGTCCGATCAACTGCGGCGAGGCGAGATCTCTCAGAGTGAATCGGCTCTGGAGCTGCTACGGATGATCGAAGCCTCCGCGCAAACATGTTCAAAGACAGGGCCTTTGAACACTGTCCTCCTTTACATGGTCGGCGGACGCGAGAAGTGGCCATGGAAAGAACCAGATCAGCGGTGGGAGGACAAGCTCGTAGAACACTTAAACGAATATGAACACGTTCTGACTAAGCGCGGGCTGATGTGGCTGCTACCGCGCCAGTGGGTCTTGCAGACCTCGGCGTCTTACATCATCAACCGTGATCTGTTTGAAGGCTCACAGCTTGTCTCCACGACTAATTAGTTCATAGACTGGAATAATATTCATAGAGCGATTCCAGCTTGATCCTCTTATTGCCTCGTTCAAACTGAGGGACGCCTTGTCGAGCATCCTGCCAAGGCTTCTCATGTTGTACTAACTCTTGTAGCTCCCAATTTCCGAATTTAGAGTAGAACTCGATAATCTTATCAGCGCTCTCACGTTGCCCGGCGCTCAACTTAGTGATTCGACCAAGAGGCCAACTGGTGATAGCGTCAAAACTGCCTCTGTGGACAGGGTAGATGCTTGCTAAAACCGGGCCGTTAGCCCAAGCCATGATCGGCTGGCTGAAGATAGGCTGTTCTTCCCAAACCAGATGCCAAGCCTGGCAGTAGTAAAGGAGCTTGTGAAGTCGCCAAGGCGAGCATCCCTCTTGCTCACGTGCCAGGTAGCGAGCTAAATCATGAGCTGATACTTTTTCAACGGCCATCTAGTTATTGTAAGGTAGACAGCGTCCAACGTCCTATACTTTCTTTATGGCTGATCAAGCTCCTATTTCCGTACCTTCAGAGGCTCTCAACGAGTTATTGCAAGCTGCCATCCATGCTCAAGGGCTGACGGCTTCCCCACAGCTACGGCGTTCTAAGCAGCCTGAGCATGGCGATTATCAGGCTAACGTAGCTATGGCTGTTGCCAAAGAAGTAGGCGCTGATCCTCGGAAGCTAGCAGATGACATCATCTCGGCGATACCCGATAATGATCTCATCGCACACGCCGAAGCGGCGCCTCCCGGATTCATCAATATAAGCCTGTCTGACAGTTATCTGCAAAAACTAGCGGCAAGCCTGCTTGATGATCCGCGTGGCGGCAGCAAACAGGTCTCACAGCCGCTGCGAACAGTGATCGATTACTCGGCTCCTAATGTCGCCAAGGAGATGCACGTCGGTCATTTGCGTTCGACGGTTATCGGTGATGCTTTAGCAAAGCTCCTAGAGTTTCAGGGGCACCAAGTTATTCGACAAAATCATCTGGGTGACTGGGGAACGCAGTTCGGGATGCTCTTAGAGCAGCTTGACCGTGAACACGGCGAGCACGAGACCGCGCCTACAGGGATCACTGACTTCGCTCGTTTACGTGACTTGTACCAAGCCGCCAAGCAGAACTACGATGCAGATCCAGAGTTCGCCGAGTGCGCGCGCCAGCAAGTGGTTTGTCTGCAAGCGGGCGATCCAGCGACGACAGCGCGCTGGCAACAGATGATTGAGATCACGTTGGCTCACGCTGAAGAGATCTACCGCCGCTTGGATGTCAGTCTGACAACCGCTGATGTCAAGGGCGAGAGCGCCTATAACCAGCAATTAGCAGAAGTGGTGCAACAACTGCAAGCGGCTAAGGTAGCGTGTGTCAATGAAGGAGCCGTGGGGATCTTCTCTGAAGATGTTCCACCGTTGCTGATTCAAAAGTCTGACGGCGGTTATCTGTACGGAACTACGGATCTAGCAGCGTTGCGTTACCGTACTCAAGAGCTTGAAGCCGATAAGATAATCTATGTGACTGACTCTCGACAGCGAGATCACTTTAAGGCGGTTTTCAGCGCTGGAGAAGAGATCGGCTGGCTGCGTCCTGGACAGGCCGTCCACGTGGCTTTCGGCATGGTCTTAGACCAGCAAGGGCGTCCGTTTAAGACTCGCGATGGCCAAGTGGTTCCGTTAGAGTACCTGTTAGATCGGGTACAGGCAGCTGCTAAAGAGAACCTTTCTGAGCGAGTGGGAGCAGAGAATCTCAGTGAACAGCCCAACATAGAGTCTGAGCAGATCGAAGAGACCTCACAAAAGATCTCTATCGGAGCGATCAAGTACGCCGATCTCTCACTGACTCGGCAGCGAGACTACAAGTTTGATGTCGAGCAGATGCTTTCGTTCCACGGAGACACTGGCCCTTACATTCAATACGCGGACGTTCGAGCCCAAGCTGTTATTCGTAAGGCAGCAGAGCAAGGCGTGAGCACAAGCCTGCAGCCGGTGAATTTCTCTTTCTCTGAGCGAGGAGAACGGGAGTTGCTACTTAAGATCGGGCAGTTCCCAGAGGTAGTGAAACTGGCCGCTGACGGCTTGCAGCCTCATCTCATCTGCCATTATCTGCACGAGACAGCGAACGTCTTTACCTCTTTTTATGAACAGTGTCCCATTCTGCAAGCGTCTGACCTTGATCAGACACACTCGCGCTTGGCACTGACTCAGTTGACTCATCAGACGCTAGCCTTGGGGATGGGACTCCTCGGCATCAGCTCTATCGAACGGATGTAATCATCTGTGTGCAAAACATGTGTCTTCGAATAAACGAGTTAAACTAAACGAATGGGTAGAGGTAATAGTTTGTCGGCAACACCAGAAGAGATTCTGTATGGCTCACTATCGCTACAAGTTCGTGAGCCAATTTTTCAGCTGTCCTCAGAACAATTAGCGGATAGCTTCGGGGATACTTTATTCTTTGAAGATCGAGGCGGATTTTGCGGCGGACGCTATTGGGGAGCCAGAGGGAAGATTCCAGAAAACTGGCTTGAACGCGGGCGTTTGGTGACAGACAACGAGCCACCAGAACTGGCTAACTACCAAAAAGATACCTTTTATTATGGGCTTGTCGTCGGTCACATCGAGAGTAAGCAGATGCGGACGACTGACCTCACTATCAAAGCCATCAACGCTGACACTGTTGTGGTGATCAGTGACGACGGCAAGCATCACTTCGAAGTGAATCGTTTGGAACTGGCGGCGGTAGAGTTCTTGAGTAATCGACAAGGACAATGGCGCTTGTCTACTACTGACTCTCTAAGAGATATTCACGTGCTCTGTTATCTGGATAAGCAAGGCGGGATTCTCGGTTATCATGCTGCTCACATTGTTGCCAGTGAAGGCCAGAAAAAACCACGCTGAATTTACTTCCAATCAAATGCAATGCTGTCGCTCGCACCTGGACGGATACTCGAAACATATAGGTCGAGCAGATAGCAGGCGTCGATAAAGACTGTGCGTACGCCTAACCGATTAGGTCTTCAGCTAAGGGTTCTTCGTCTGCTGCAAGAATCTGCGCCAGCGATATCTCTTCTCTTCGGTCATCGGCTGAAAAGCTTTAAGAGTCTCTTCCCATCTCTCTTGATCAGCACTGAGAATATAGCTAGAGCAGACGCCACTTTTATCACTCTCAGACGGTGAAGCATTTACAAGAGAATATTCTGCTAAGCGGTCGATAACTTGGTTATCTTCTAGATTAGTTAAAAAATCAATATCAGATAAATGAGAGCTCCGTGGTGCGACCAATCCATCAAAGATCGAGCGAAGCTTCAAATCAGCCACGAGCTTATCTGGCCACTGATGTTCATCTCCAACCAGTTGTTCAAGCGGGCGGGGAATCATCTCAGTCAATTTGAGATATTCTGATAAATTCAAACAGATCAGTTGAATGGTTTCAAATTGAAGAGCCAAGGGATCTTCGTCAATTTCAGAGCGTGGATGCCATCCGTAAAGAATACTCTCAGCTCTAGCTTTCATCTGGTTAATATACGTTAGTTCCACGCTGTCAACACGAATACTGTATAATGTTCACATGCGGGGAAACTACCAGATTGGTGAACGCGTTGGCGCGATCTTGAGCGCTGATTCTGAGAGCGGTGAACTGAAGTTCCTGGGCTTTGGCACCTACCAAGGCCAGCAGGAGACTCCTCGTCCGTTAGGCTTCACCGCGTCATTATTTCCCAATGAAGTAGATACTTGGGAGAAAGTGATCGAGCATTACAAAGACGAGATGGGGATGGTCATGGAATTGAAAGACTTGCCGACGACTAATCCCAAAATTCTCTTGGATAACGGCGCAGTTGTCTGGGGTGCGGAGTGCTATTGGGGTCCAGAGGAGCAAATTCAAAAACACTTGGATAAAGCCGAGAAGATCATTGAGATAGATCCCCGACAGGTCGAGAGCTTTCAAGCTTACAGGGAGAGATAAGATGGATTCAGAACAAGCAAAAGAGCTGACTGAGGGCGCCTGCTCTGAAGCGCGAACTCTAGTCGACAGATGCCAGACAAGAGGGCAATTTGGCGAGTGGAAGATTGATCCCGTTCATGTCGCTGAGCACTTGGGTATCCGAGTGATGGCTGCCGCCGTGGATGCTGACATCGCTGCCGCCGCCCAGCGTTCTCCGGGGTTGCCTTCTACTATTTACTTGAACTCGACAGATGATGTCAACCGTCAACGCCTGGTCTGCGCTCTAGAGCTAGGTTATTTCGTTCACCGTCGCGGCCAAGATTTCGTGCACATCCGATATCGTGACGGCTCGATTGAGAGTGCAGAGCCAGGAGAAGAGGAAGAACGCCGAGAAGTCTTTGCTTTCGCCTTTGCCTCTGAACTGTTGATGCCAGCATCGCGTATGAAAAGGCTGGTTGCTGAAGGAGTGCAGCCTGAGAAACTAGCGACTGTCTTGGGGGTTCCACTACCCACCCTCGTTCATCGGTTGAAGACATTGAGTTTGTTTCAACGTTAATACATTAACGTTCTAGTACTCGTGGAAACTTTAAATCAGGCCTTCGGACTCTGCTTCGGTGCGAGCGCGATCCAAGAAATCTTTTTCACCAGGAGAGAGATCCCCGCGTCGCAGATGCTCTACTGTCTCTTCTCGTATCTGCTTACTCTGAGCTTTTACTTCAGGATCTCTCATCTCTAGGCCTGGCGCTCCATAGCGACGGCCTTCAGCGGTGGGAACCACAACACCAGCGAATTTCTTCCCGGTGCCTAAATCTGAGCCTTGTCCTCGTCCCATATAATCACTATAGTCTCTTTTAGGCACTCTGTAGTGATTTATTAGTAAAATATACTAAAACTATTTCTTTGCATACTAATTGCATGCATTAAGCATTAATATTGCATATAAAAAGAATGCAAAATGCTGCTGAGAAACTGATCATGACTTATGATCCCAATATGGGTAGCAGCGAAAAAGTGATTGGAGAGCAACCGGAATGCATCACGTGTTCTCACAAACTTCGCGATGGGGTGATTGAGCATTATGACGAGAATAGCGTTCTGCGTAAAGTCGAGGTTCCTGATGGAGCGTTATGGTCTCGCAATCACTTGACCTTCAGCGATATCGGAGGGGTGGCTTATTTTGACTCAGAGCACAACCTCCACAACGATAACGGCCCAGCGGTTGAGTACGCTGGAGGCGGACGGAGAGCCTGGTGGATTCACGGCAAGAGACACCGTGAGAATGGCCCAGCGCTGATAGATCGAATGGGAACTGAGGAGTGGTATCAAAACGGCGAGTTGCATCGTGAGAATGGCCCAGCTGTCACTAGTCCTATGGGTGGCGAGATATGGGCTCAGCGTGGGCTGACTCATCGCGAAAACGGAGCTGCGGTCACTCATCCCGATGGTACACAAGAATGGTATCTTCACGGCGAGTTGCATCGCGAAGATGGCCCTTCGGTTATCTACCCAGATGGCAGCTCCGAATGGATCTCTGATGGCCAGCGCCATCGAACAGATGGCCCAGCGATAGAGGTGCCTTCTCATCCAGAGAAAAATGAGTGGTGGCTCAATAATCAGCGTTTTGAAAGCGAGAGCGAGTGGAATCAAGCTGTGAAAGAGTATCAGAACGGCTTGTTATAATCGGGCGGCTAGCGGCGTTTAATGGTAAAACCGTATCGGGCTGAGTGGCTGGCTCTGATATTATCTCGGATAGCGTAGACAACGATCCTATAGCTGCGAGCTTGCAGATTCAAGGTCAACTGGTTGCTGTTGATTGTTTTAGCCTGCAGGATCATCCATCCTCCTTGTTTCAGTTTACGTTCTAAGATGTAGCGGTAGCGTTGGCCACCGCCGAAGCTGAAGTTTATTTTTGCTTTGGCAGTGTTAGTTTGCACGGTCTTAGCCGGTCGGCGAACTATCCTGCTGATGATGTTGTTAATATCAGGAGAAGGCAAGACATCCGGTTCATCTCCGATTGGCGGCGGAATAAACAGCGGCGGCGCGACAATCTGAAAAGAGGCGACCGCTATGGTACTGAAGTTACCAGCGTTGTCAACAGCACGGACTGCAAAAGAATGAATGCCGGGAGGAATCCCAAAGTACTGGACGCCGCCGATTGGGCAAGGAACAAACCCAGCGTTATCAAGCTGGCAGTGGAAGCTGGCCCCAGCTTCAGAATTATAACCAAAGGCCGGGTTAGAGTTCTCACTGCTGGCCGGAGGAGCAGAAAACAGGCTGACGGGAGGGGCGACCGTGTCTATCGTCCACGAGCGCGTCTCCGGTGTGCTCTCGGTTATGCTGGCGCTGTCTATGGCACGTATTTGCAGCTGGTAAGAGCCATCGGACTGACCGAAGAGATTGAAGGGGCTGGCGCAGGGCAGCCAACCTTGATTATTAAGATTACATTGGAATTCAGCGGGTTCGTCAGCATTGAAGACAATCTGATTGTTGATAGAGTTAGTTAACGCTGGCGGCGCGACAGTAATAGTAGTTGAAGGCGGATGCGTGTTGACGATCCAGCCGCGAACAGAGGGAGTCGAGTCAACATTACCCGCTTGGTCTACCGCTCTCACTTGAAAGATATGTTCGCCATCAAGAAGGTTTGAGTAATTAGCGCTGCCCCCAGGACAGAGAACCCAACCTTGCTGATCGAGTTGACATTCAAAGACAAAACCGGCTTCGTTGGAGGAAGTCTCAAAGCTGGCGTCAGCGGAAGTCACAATACCGCTTGGTCCATTATCGAGAGTGGTGTTCGGAGCGACAGTGTCGATAGTGTAATTAGCAATTGATGGAGAACTGTCGGTGTTATTGCCGCCATCAATTGCGCGTACTCTGAAAGTGTGTGAGCCATCGGACGCGGCTGGCAACGTGTACGGAGACGTACAATCCAGCCAAGCGCCACTGTCAATTTGACATTGAAAGCGGACGTTGCTCTCGTTAGAGCTAAAAGAAGCAGATGGCTGAGTCTGATTGGTTAGTGATGGAGGCGGCGAAGGCAGAGTCGTTTGTGGAGCCACAAAATCAGTGGCGTTGCCTGCGCTTATTCGTCCGCCAGCGACTGTCTTACCTGATAGGGATATCGCGTCATCAGTTGTAGCCAGCAGTCTAGCTCGCAGCGCTGTACTGTTGAAACCAGGCTGGCTGCTCAAGAGAAGCGCGGCGGCTCCACTGGCGGAGGCAGTGGCTTGAGAAGTCCCCTCATCAAAATTATAGCCACCAGTGAAATTGGTGCTGAGCATATTATCGCCTGGCGCTCCCAAATCTACCGCTGACGAGCTGAAATTAGAGAAGCCCGCTAGCTGATCTTGGTTGGTGGTTGCGGCGACACAGAGCAGATGACTGTCTGTCAGAGAACATGGGTAGTGAGGATCGCTAGATACATCCACCCCAGAGTTACCAGCTCCGGTCATGTAGAGAACATCCGGATGCGCTCCGATAGCGTTGTCGATGATGCCGCTGTAAACAGTACTGGTGAAGCTCATATTGACGATCTGGGCTCCCCGCCCGGCCGCGTAATGAATAGAGCTGACGATATCAGAGTTATTCAAAGTGGTACCGTTTCCTGCGCGCAGAGGCAGTAGGCGGATGTTCTGTCCAGCTCCGCTGATACCAATACCGTTGTTACCAGTCGCCCCGATGATTCCAGCCATCTGTGTTCCGTGACCCGAGAGATCGTCCGGAACCGAATCGTTATTAAAGAAATCCCAGCCGCGCCAGTCATCTATATACCCATTGCTATCGTCGTCCAGACCGTTACTTTCTTTGCCAGCGCCAGTCTCGCCAGGGTTGCTATAGATATTTGAAATCAAATCCGGATGAGTGAGATCAATGCCAGTATCAATGACAGCGACGATAACATTAGGAGAGCCAACATTAAGATCCCAAGCGCGAGCGGCGCCGATATCCGCTCCGCTCACTCCGGGCATCCCGGCGATGGTCTGCCCAGTATTGTGCAAGTACCACTGTGAAGCCAGCGATGGGTCGTTAGGCAAAGTTGTCGTCTGTGAGTAGTAATTGGGTTCGATCTTGAGCAGCGTATCCTCTTGGCTGCCTTTGACTATGGCGGCTTTGATATCAGTGTCAGCTTCTAAAGTGAAGACAGACATGTTGGCTCCGCCGAGTCCTTTGGCCTGGACGACACCCAGCCGCTGGCGAAGCTGAGCGCGCTGATAAGCGCTAGTATCTGATTCAAACTGTACCAAGACCTGCTCAGGTACAAAATTGGAAGCTTGAGCCTCAATAGAGAATACAGCCGAGAACACACTGAACACAGCGGCCACACTCAGAGTCAAAGTTTTCACCATTCGTGTGGCCGCCATAATTTGATGCTCGCGGCATCAAATTAAATGTAAAAGAATTCAGCTGGCGCTGCTAATTTTACCGACAAGACAAGAGCGCTTAACGAACGATGGTCTCTTGTTGCCTCACAAGCCGCTTCTCAAGGAAGGGCATTCCAAGGCCTCTGCACTGAGAAAGGTTTTATCCCAGCAAGAGTAGCTAGGAAGACGCCCAGCCGAAAAACAGCCACTTTTGCTTAATCGAGGTCTCGGTTTCAAGGCGTATCGCTCCAGCCGGACCCCACTTGTCATCGACACGGATGTCGCATTCATCGAGCAATTTATAAGCCAGAGTTCCAGCGTCTTCAGGACTCAAAGGCTTGTCCTTGATAATCACGAAGTCATCCTTCTCGGCCAACGAGCCACTATATCCCCGCCCATTCTCGCCTTGAGAATGGTTGAGAGCATTCTTGAAGGCATCTTCAGCATTGCTGCCTTGTCCGATCTCTTCAAATACGACTGAACCCATAGGAACAGTCTAGCAAAGATCATTCGGAAAAGCAAATAGAAGAGAAGGCCTGGCCGCTGCGACAATCCGGGCGCAGAGCAAATTGATAAGAATACCAGGTAAAGAAAAAGCAGCAAAGCTTGAAAAAGGATTTGCACTATAATTCTTATTATGCCCGCTCAGGCCTCTGACATCCTTTATGGCACGTTAACGGCCTTGGACACCTATACGGTCATGGAGATGCCTCCAGAGTCACGAGAAGCGCCTATAAGCCACTATGTTGAAGCTGCAATCGACTGGTCTATCGCTAACGCGCATTTGTATGGAAACAAGGACGTTCGAGTCGATATTGTCTTGATGGCCAGAACACTTGAGGGGCTGCTGGTCTCACATAAGTCAGAACGTCTACTAGCGATTGCGGCTGTCGCAGTACTCAAGCAAACAGCCGCTAAAATAAAAGTGGCGGCTGCGAGGAGAGCTGTCAGTGCTCGCGCTGATCAAATGCATGCTATTAGCGTAAAGCGCTGGGGATGATCTTTTAGCTCGGCTATAATAGCCGGATGAGCAAGAAGCTTGTCTTAGCTGGAGTTGCCGCCGGGTTTATAGTTGCTTTTCCCAAACTGAATGACAGTTGGCTGCGGCGACGGATCAGCGCTGACATTCGTGACTATCCAGACTTATCAGAGATGCCTGCGAAGCGTTTCCACACTCACTACTCAGAGGTCTCTGAATACAATCGTGCTTGTTTTGAAGACGGACAGATCCCGCCTGACACTTGGGTAAGCCGTCAATTGGAATGTCGCCAACTGGCTAAAGAAAAACCTGAATTATTAGCGATCTAAATACCGTGATGCAACTGGTAGTTGCTGAAGTGTCGACTTTTGAAACCTTTGACATCACGGCGATAGACTGACCATCCGGGACCAGTTCGATCACCATCATCATTCATTGAAGTGTCAAAGCGCAGATTGGCGATAACGATGAAAGCGTGTTCTTTGTTACCATAAACAGTCACCCAAGTTCCCGGTCCGCGCTCGCCATATTTGGACAACCCAGTAGAATCCAAAGGATAATCAAGTAGCCCTCCAGCGTGCAACACGTAGCTGACTGCGCCTGAACAATCATATCCTCGGGAATTCCAATTTCTGTGGCCGCCTCCCCATTTGTAAGGGCGATGGCGAATGTGGTTGGCGGCGGCGATCATCTTCTTGACTGATTCAGGGGTATTCGCTGGAGCGACCGCGCGGTTGCTGTTGATCAGTTTGGCTGAGCGCTGGTTGTCAGAATAAGTAGACGGGCAGTAATAACAGTCCTCGGCTTGAGTTGCTGACGGTGAAAACAATAGCGCTGTCAGCAGGCAGAAGAGAAAAACGAACACACTGGTAACTGGCAAACTATGGACTCTCACCTTTTCAAAATACTAGCCGCTATTAAGAGCACACCCTTTATTCGACTGGCTCAGCCGCTATAGACTCGGCGATGTTCTCAGCTTCTTGTTTACAATACTCAGGCTCGCCGAGAAAACCCCAACACGATTCCTCTTCTTCAGTATCAGGAGCTACAACGTAGCCCCAGCAATTGCCTTGCAAGTAGTCGTTATATTCTTGAAGCTCAGAGACAGCGGCTTCTCTGAGACTGTCTCTGTCAGTGCCGATGCCAGTTGTGGCTACGTGTTCAGGGCTGACATAGGCGAAGCCGATCATCGTCGTGTCCCAGCCAGCGCTGTCAAAAGGATTATGGCCGCGCGTATCGGTATCCGGGGCGTCATCACCTGGGTACCAAGTCTGTCCTAGAGAGACGCTTAGTCCACTGTGGTCGTAAAGGAACAACGGCGTGATCGCCAGCGCGCCTTTGGCTTTGATCTCAGCAAAGACTTCCTCCATCGAGTCGTAATCATCGCGCGTGAACTGTTGGTCTCCCAATTGGTAGTTTGGATGCCAACAGTAGAAAGTCGTCGCGTTGTCATAGTCACGGGGATTAAGCGGCTCGGGATCGGGAACGATCTCAATGGTCACGCCTTTGTGCTCATAGCGCTCGGCGCCTGTTTGCGGATCGAAACGGCTGGCGACAACAGCTCCACTGCTTTCTTGTGCTCCTCGACCCATGCTTTGATAATAGTAGCAGATAATATAGATACTCG
>Ga0190275_10002755_pt1 | contig 12501 bp, 12 predicted proteins | sample Popmic550T_FD_133745 | JGI IMG/M metagenome (GOLD analysis project Ga0190275, IMG submission 133745) | Populus adjacent soil microbial communities from riparian zone of Yellowstone River, Montana, USA - 550 T | ecosystem: Environmental > Terrestrial > Soil > Riparian zone > Trees stand | place... | reverse complement strand
CGTAATCGCGAGAGTGCCAGGTTGTCGGGTGTTTCGGATTCTGGGGATGATCGAAGATGGCTATACCGAGCTGTTCACCTTCCAAAGTGCCTGAATAATCAACCCAGGGCGACGGCTTACCCCATACGTTTTTCATTTTCTGGGCGCCTTCTGCATTGGTCATCGTCCCCGTACCGCCTTTCTCAGCGAGCTTATCCGCGAGCCGGATCGCGAAGAAGCCTTCCTTCGTGTCGCCTAACTTAACTGCCGTATCGAGCGCTGTCAGGGTGATGTCTAAGTCGATGATACGGTTCGTCGGATCGTCATGGAAGATCATCCGGCGCGTTTCCCGTAGCAACGGCTTCCCGTCCGGGCCGACCCATCGCGCTTCAAATGCGATCTCGCCGGATTTCTTGCCGCCCTTGGCCGTCGTAATCTTGTCGACTATCACTTGTCCAAACTTCGGTCCCGGTTTTACATTCGCCCAGAAATCGATGTCATTCACCATGCCATGGGTGAACCATAGACCCGTGTGGTGAGGATGGTCCTTTGTTTCTCCTTCGGAGGCCTCCACAGGCCATCGCCGGGTGACCACTTTCCCGGAGGGCGCACGTAACGGGGCGAGATACGGTTTCATCACACTTTCTCCGTAATAGAGGGTGGTAAACGGCTGTCCGTCAATCACCACGTCCATGGTTTTCGTGCCCTGTTTGATCTCGACGGCGGCGAGCATGGAGGCCGCAGCCATCAAGCCGATCAGCATGAGTTGGCGAGTCACGTTTACATCATAGTTCCTTTGTGCCTGACTTTTAGGGCCGCGGTGGGTTATTGTGGTCGGAGAAATCCCATGTGCGCTAGAATGAGGACTGCAAGTCCATGATGGAGGCCGACTAGATGGGTCCGTTAGGTGTTCAGGAAACGGTGTTCATCTTCGTCCTCGCGCTGCTGGTGTTTGGCCCGAAAAAGCTCCCGGAGCTGGGCAAGACAATCGGTAAGGCGATGTCGGAATTCCGGCGCGCCTCGAGCGAGCTTAAAGCAACGTTCGACCGCGAGATGAACTCGATTGAGCGGGAGAATGAGTCATTGAAGGATGTGACCCGGCAATACGCGCTGGAAGAGCATACTTACAATCACGATTCTTATTACGACACCGGTGAGTACGGTTCCGGTTCGTACGATAACAAAACCGCCGATACTACCTCAGTAAGCGCATCCGCACCTCAGGGCGCAGACGACCAGGCGGGTCAGGAAACAGCAAACGCAACTCCGGGAGTCTATGATAATGGCAACCCGGCGGAAACGGCAGAAGCTGTTCTGGAAAGGCCGGAAAACGCGTCGAATGGCGCGCTAGTCGGTACTCCAGTCGACACCTCAGTCGATACAAAGGATCCGCAATCGGTGAAGTCCTAGCTAGTGTCTTCGGAAGACGTCAATAAACAGTCGCCAGAAGAGTCTTCGACCACGGATGGCCCAAGCCAGCCGGGACAGGCGGAGCCTACCTCGGCAAACACGCACATCGAGCCGAGCTATTCGCCTTACGAGGATGATTACGGAACGTATGACGATCCGTATGCTTATAATCCGGACGCCAGCTCAACTGCTGTAACCACGCTGCCGGCGGAAGGGGCCGTTGCTCAAGGCAGCGACGCTCCCCCGCCGCCACCACCACCTCCCGCTTTCGGTTCAAGTCCCGAGCCCGACGAAGAAGAGGAAGACGCAGATGATGGCATGCTACGCATGTCGTTCCTGGAGCACCTCGAGGAGCTTCGTAAGCGGCTCATTCTCGCACTGGCCGGCCTCGGAGTCGCATTCGTTCTCAGCCTTACCTTCTGCAACCAGCTCTGGATGATCGTTCAGACTCCCGCCGCTGCCGCGCTCAAGTCATTGGGCTATCAAGATACGTCGCTCGTCCAGACCACCCCGATGGAGCCCTTCTCGATCATCTGGGTGAAGCTACCGATGCTCACGGCGATCTTCTTAGCGTCGCCATGGCTACTGTTTCAGGTATGGTCATTTGTCGCGCCTGGTCTGTATAAAAAGGAGCGGCGTTACGCGGCGCCGTTTATTATCTCTGCCGCGGGACTCTTCATTCTCGGTGGTCTGTTCGCCTACTTTGTCGCGTTTCGTTTCGGTTTGACCTTCCTTCTTGGGATCGGTCAGAGCGTCAACGTCAAGCCGATGATTACGATCACGGATTACTTTGATTTGTTCATGAACGTGATCCTTGGCATTGGCGTTGTTTTTGAACTTCCCGTACTGATCTTCTTTCTGACGCTTCTTAGAATTGCCTCGCCTCGCTTCTTATTTGCGCATTCCCGTTACGCAGTTCTCGCGATCGTGGTCCTCGCGGCCCTCATCACGCCAACTCCCGACATCGTCAACCTGATGCTCTTTTCGCTGCCGATGGTTCTCTTGTATTTCGTCGGTATTTTCGCTGCGTATCTATTGGTTCTTAGTCGCGAAAACAAACGTTTCCCGTGGCAGAAGTTAGTAATCGCCCTTCTAATCCCGATACTCCTCATAGCTGCAGGAATATACGTAGCCATTACTGTGTATGGCTATAAGCTAGTACTTTACTGGCCTTTTTTGACGAAATAAAGGGGTCTCAGCAATAGTGACCTGCTGTAAGCTTGTAGCGAGAACAGGTCACTTTATGGATTATCTGGGCGCTCTTGAAGAGCTCTATCAGGAACGTCAACGGCTGGAAAAGGTTATTCGAAACCTGGAGGCGCTACTGCACGGCAAGCAGCCTCCGCCGCTGTCGACGCGCGGTCGCAAGAATATGGCTGATAGCGAGCGGAAGCTGGTTTCCGAGCGAATGCGGAACTACTGGGCGTCGCGTCGAAAGCAATCGGACGAAAATGTCACCGGTTGAAGAACCAGAGCCAGAAATACTGTTCTCCCGCGCCATGGCGATGACGCGGCTCGAAGCCGCATCTCTCGGCCATCTCGACCGCGTCGGCATCCGAAAACGGTACGCCTAGCCAAGTGTCGTCAGGAGTCGTCTCCATCGTCGCGTCCCCTTGCACTTGAAACTTGAATAGAGCTCCGGGTCGCAGAAGGCGATGAACTTCCCGAACGTAGTTGTATATTACTTCGCGGCTGGGAATGTGCTGGAACACGATTGTCGAGAAGGCGAAATCGTAGGGACCTTCCGGAAGCACGGATAAGTCCATGCCATTGTTCTGATGAACGAAGGCGTTCGGTCTGTCCACCAGCGCGGCACGAGCCTGCGCGACCATCTCGCCGCTCACGTCCACGGCGTGAACTTCGCCGAATAGACGCGCCAGAGCACGAGTAATCCGCCCCGCCCCGCAGCCAACCTCGATGACACGCATCTCTTTTGGGTCTTTCCCTTGGCAGATATTGATCATATCGTTGAGGATCTGCTCGGCCAGGGTCTGTTCGCCCGATGCGAAGAACTCGTCGTCCGTCCACTCTTCCTTCAACGTAGCGACGTAATAACGGGCGTTCTCCTTTGCGCGGGCATCCCAATCGGCGCGCATTTTCTTCAACTGTTCGGCAAGCGTGATTTCGTCCATTTTCTAAAGGAAAAGCCATTGTAACGCTAGCATTTTCACATCGAAGAATGAACCGGGAAGACCGTCCTCGCTGTGGGAATGTAGGAATTGAGTCGTTGGTGATTTCCAAGGGCTGTGGGCGCGGTGGGGAAACCTGTCTTTATTCTCGATCGCGATGTCTGGCTTGAGAGGTCTCGCTAGATCCGGCAAATTGACGCAGGATCTGCCACGGCGTACCACGCTACACTCGCGGACACGCCGCACGGCCGATGAAATGAAAGTTCAAATACAGCTTGAAAAGCTCGTCGCAGGAACGCTCGATCGCTTCGGCGTGCGCGCCGCAATTTGCCGTAACCCATATGCTTGCGCACGACCGCGCCTTCTTGTCCACGGTACGGTTCATTTCCCTGGGCACGACCTGCTGCGGTTAACGCAGCGACAGATCGGAATACTCGGTCGAGGGATCGATCTCCTTACAAACACCGGCACTGTTCCGATCATTACTGGTCCGCCGCGAATATGATCTATGAGATTCCAACGCCAATGAGCGGAGTGATCGGAATGACCCGGATGCTGCTTGAGACTTTCACAAACCAACGTGTGCGATTACACAGAGACGATTCAACATCGGCCGGAGGTCTACTTCGCGTATCGACGAAATTCTCGACTTTTCCGAGATCGAAGCCGGCAAGCTCACTCTGCAGAGCACCGAGTTTCAACTTGGCGAACTCGTCAATCCATGATCAAAATCTTGGGCACCGACTACGGACCAAGGGCTCCGAGTCGTCGACATCGATCCTTCCGTACAGTGGATGGAGGGACAATAGGGCCGTTTGCGGCAAGTTCTTCTAAATCTGGCCGGGGACGCCGTGAAGCTTACTTCCCAGGGCTTGATTACAGTGCGTGTCCGGATCGTTGGAACAAGCCAGCTCGTTTCGAAGTGATCCACACAGGAATAGGTATCTTACAAAAGTCGCGTACCCAAATATTTCAGCCTTTCAGCCAAGCGGACAGCGCGGAGTCTTGCCTCACACAAGATGAGCCTCAAGAAGCCCGTGGTAAACTGGCGATGTACGTCACTTCGTGGGCGGCTAGCTCAGCTGGGAGAGCGCTGCGTTCGCAATGCAGAGGTCGGGGGTTCGATCCCCCCGCCGTCCACCAAACCACCTGTTACCTGCCTGTTACGATGGTGTCTCCGCCATGGTCCTTTCCGACGTTGACATCAAACGCTATCTCGCATCAGGAAAAATCAAGATTAGTCCCGAACTCCCATCGGACCAGTTTGGAAGTTGCTCTGTCGACTTCCGGCTCGGATCCGAATTCAATGTGTTCGAGCACAGCCGTTATCCGTACATCGATCTAAAGTCCAAAACGGCGTTCGAGGGCATCATGCGCAGCGTTGTCGTCGAGCCCGGCGAGCCGTTCATCCTTCAACCTCGGGAATTCGTTCTCGCGATAACGGAGGAAAAACTGGAACTCGACAGCGACGTTCTTGGTCGGCTTGAAGGACGGTCGAGCCTGGGCAGAATCGGCATTATTGTACACGGGACTGCCGGCCTCTTCGACCCCGGCTGGAGTGGTAAGGCAACCCTAGAGCTGAGCAATCTAGGACGAATGCCCGTTGCGCTCTACCCTGGAATGCGGATCTGCTCGTTTACATTCGAGCAGCTTTCCAGTCCCTCATCGATGCCCTATCGCAGCAAGCCGAACAATAAGTACTCCGGCCAGACGCAACCGCTAGCCAGCCGACTCGACCGTGAAGTCGGCGAAGTCGATTAGCGACCCCCTTAGCGGCCCGATGACCCGAAGCCGCCGGCTCCTCGCGTCGAATCGGTCAATTCTGATTCCAACCATTCCACCGCTTCGTACTTGGCGATCACTATTTGCGCGATACGGTCGCCCGGATGAATCTCGTATGCTTCTTTGCCAAGGTTGAGCAGGATGACCTTAACTTCGCCGCGGTAGCCCGGATCGATTGTGGCCGGCGCATTGGGCAACGTGATCGCGTGCTTCAAAGCCAGGCCGCTTCGAGGACGCAATTGGGCCTCATACCCCGGCGGGACTTCAATCGACAAACCAGTCGGGACCAGTTGCGGAATTCCCGGTTCTAGGACAGCGCCCGCAATCGAACGGAGATCCATCCCCGCATCCTCTTGCGGTCCATGGGCATAAACCGGCAACTGCGCCGTTTCGTGAAGTTTTCTAATCTTGATCTGCAAGTATTCATGATAGCCGCCATCCCTCGCGCGATACTCTAAATGTTTCTCCCATGAGTCGTGTTCTGACCATCGCTCCGATGCCCCCTGAGAAGCTTGCATACGCGCTTGCGCGCTATAGCAGGTCGCCCGATTCGATTCGCGACTCCATCGAATGGGTCCGCTCTCACGACTCCGGGAAGTTCCTCGAAAGCTTCTATTTTCAATACGGCCACGCTTCCATTGCAGACTTGGGTCATTTGGCAATCTGTTTTGAAGGCGTTTCGGAACTAGCCGCCACGGAGATCGAGGACGAGCAGCTTTGGGATGGTCAGGCTCGCTCCTCCCGGTATCAGGATTTCTCGAAATCGGGCTATGTCGTGCCACCAGATCTCGCAGAGAACCAGATAACTACGTATCGTGCTGCGGCTGATCGGTTACTGGCCTCGTACGCTCGTGTCCACGAAAGAATGCTCGCGTGGTATCAAGATCAACTGCCGCGTCCGGAGGACATGAAACCGGAGGCATATAAGCGCAATCTTGCTGCCCGCGCATTCGATGTCGCCCGTTACTGCCTGTTTTTTGGCATTCCGACCGGCGTCGGCCAAGTGGTTAGTATTAGAACCCTTGAGAAACAGGTTCGCAGGCTGAAGGCGTCTCCGTATCTGGAACTCCGCGAACTTGGCGATGAGATCGGACGCAGTGTTGGGCGGCCTGCCGACTGCGGATGGATTGCGGTCGACGCGAACGAGCCCGTTGCTCCAACCCTTACAAAGTTTGTCGATGCCGATGAGCACCCGGCGCGCTCTAAAGCCGACCTGACGGTTTGGGCTCGTCAGAATCTGTCACCTTCGGTGGCCTCGAAGGTCAACGATGTGGATCTAATGCGTCCGTCGGAGACGTTGACCGATGCAGTGGCTTGCCTTCTCTACGAGGTCACGGATCGTCCTTATCGAGAGTTATACGACACGGTATCTTCGTGGGGCGAATCGCGCAGGATGGAAGTGATCGATGTGGCCATGCAGTCGCGTACACGGCGTGACGAATTGCTGCGTTCTTTCCGTGGTGGTCCCTATGTCTACGATATCGTGATGGACATCGGAGCCTATCGCGATATGCACCGGCATCGCAGGTGCGTCCAGCTACGGCAGGAGTTTGGAACCGCCTTGGGCTACTCCATACCCCGGCCGGCGGTTGATGCCGGTTTTGACGCTGATCTAGGCACGGCCCTTCGCGAAGTCTTCGTTACCGCAGAGCAACTGCCCAAGCCGGCCGCCGACTATATCCTGCCCTTTGCTACGCGCGCACGATTCCTTTTTAAGATGGATTTTGCAGAAGCCGAGTATATTTGCCGCCTACGTTCCGGCGTGAAAGGTCACTTCAGCTATCGAACGGTCGCCTGGGACATGAAATGCGCGATGGAAAAGGTAGAACCGCAATTAGCTCGCATGATGTCGGCAACTCCTCCCTGGGTAGAAGATCCGCTTACGAGGTAATTTCTTACCAGGCAATAATACCCTTCTCAGCGTAAATCTCTGAAAACCAACAGCATACAGTTTGGTATATCACATGCGTATGGAAGGCTGTGGGCGCTCCGAGTGAGAGCGCCTTAAAGAGCTACCAGTTACTGGTAGCGATAAGGTTTTGTGGAGGAGAAGAATAATGAGTTTCAAAGCGATAACCGCTACCGCTGCTTTTGGTTTAGCTGGAATCCTTACGCAACCCAGCGCATTGATGGCTGACCAATGGAACAAGAAAACATACATTACGATTAACGAAGCTGTTCAAGTACCAGGCAAAGTTTTGCAGCCTGGCCGCTACGTAATGAAGCTGGCCGAATCTCAGTCCAACCGGCATATCGTTCAGATCTACAACGATAGAGAGGATCAGCTTCAGACCACAGTACTTGCAATTCCGAACTATCGCTTGCAGCCGACAGGTAAGACAGAGTTCCAATGGTGGGAAACACCGGCGGGGCAGCCAAAAGCTATTCGAGCCTGGTTTTATCCCGGCGACAACTTTGGTCAAGAGTTCGCCTATCCGAAGAGCGAAGCTGTCGCAATCGCATCCACGACGAACCAGCAGGTTCCAACCACCTATGCTGAAACGGAAGCCAACCTCGCGACTGCTCGCGTAGGAACAGTAGACAAGGCCGGTACCGAGCTCGAACTCGATCGGCAAACGTACAGCCGTTCCGACGGTGCGCAAGCTCAGACACCCCGCCCACGCACTGAACAGCCAGTAGAAATGGCGCAGAACCGTGCAACCCCGCAAGCGACACCCGCTGCGGCTACTGAGCCACAAATGCGGGAACGCACGCTGCCAACAACCGCTAGCCCCATTCCGATGGCAGCCTTAGCCGGTTTGTTTGCTCTGGGCGCCAGCGTTGGTGTGCGAAAGCTAAATCGATCGTAGAGTTAACAAATCCCGGACGCGCCTGGTGCCTTTCAGTTCACCAGGCGCGTCTTCCTGTGTAGAGACCTGCATGAAAGCCGATCGAGTGCTAGTTGGAACGTTCATTGCGATCATCGCAATTGCGGCCGTCGCGCAGGAACCGGTTGGCCCTCCCCAATCCATCATTAAAGTTCCGCCCCCACCTCCTGATCCGGACGCGTTTCGCGTTTCGAGCGAAGTGGAACTCGTTCTCTTGGACGTGAGCGTTAAAGACTCTGAGGGCGGGTTTGTTTCGGGACTTAAGAAGTCGAACTTCAAGGTCTACGAAAATAAGGTCGAACAGAATCTCACTGTATTCGCCGCGCAAGACGTACCGGTCACAGTGGGGCTAGTTATGGACAACAGCGGCAGTGTCCGGCCTAAAAAACCCGAGATCGTAACCGCAGCACTCACGCTGGTAAAGAATTCCAATCCCAGAGACGAGATGTTCGTTGTGAATTTCAACGACCAGGTCAATTTCGGGCTTCCTAAAACGATGCCGTTTACCGGAGACCCGGCCGTGCTACGGCAGGCCCTGATGTCTCACCAAGCTAGGGGTCGTACAGCATTGTATGACGCGCTGAAGGCGGGCTTTGATCATTTGGAAGAGGGGCGGCTTGACAAGAAAACACTGGTCTTGATCAGCGACGGTGGTGACAACGCGAGCAATTTGAGTCGCGACCAGATCATTCAGCAGGCGCAGCTATCGTTGGCAACTGTGTACACCGTGGGTGTTTGGGATTCGGGCGACCGTGATAGAAACCCCGGATTTCTGCGGGAACTGTCCCGGATTACCGGCGGCGAGTCGTTCGTTCCCGACAGTATGGATCAGTTGGTGGGGATCTGTGGGAAGATCGCCCAGGATATTCGTAATCGGTATACGCTCGGGTTCGTTCCGTCGCAGTCCAGCGATGGTAAACCTCGCAAACTCAAAGTGGTTGCTACCTCCGAGGATGGGAAAAAATATGAGGTTCGCACCCGAAGCCAGTACCTGCCTGCCGTCCACATGTCTTCCAGCGCCGGGGAGGGCGTAAAGTGACCTTTCGACGTCCCCTAGTCATGGTGGAGGTTCTCCTCCTGATAGTCGGATTTATCTCCCTCGGTTGGGCTGGGTTCGCAACAGTACGATGGATGGCGGATAGCAGTTGGCAGGATTATCGGTTTGAGCAGGCGCTTCAGGGCTCCAAAACGTCGCTGTACGGATACCTAAAGTACGTTTTGACCTGGAAGAAGCCAGCCCGTCCGGACACCGAACAACCTGCTGCCGAGGCTAGCCAACCGCCCACACCTAAAGCCCAAAAGTTAAAGGTGAACCAGTTGATAGGTCGAATAGAAATACCGCGCGTGAAGGTCTCCGCGATGGTGCGGGAAGGGGCGGACGCTAAGACCCTCAGTCGGGCCGTTGGCCATGTTCCTTACACTGCACTCCCCGGCCAGAAGGGAAATTTCGGTGTTGCCGCCCACCGTGACACATTCTTTCGTGGATTACGAGAGGTCCGGCAGGGTGATGTCATCCGTGTGGTCACTACTCAGGGCGTCTACTTGTACGAAGTGGACAGGATGAAAATCGTCTGGCCGAAGAATGTTGAAGTTCTCGATCCGACACCGGAAAAGCGAATCACCCTCGTCACCTGCTATCCGTTCAACTACGTTGGCCATGCGCCTAAACGCTTCATAGTGCAAGGAAAACAGATTGGCTTTGAAGCGCTGACGGCCACCTCGCAGCCACACACTCCCCAAAGTTCCGCCTCAGGACTCTAAGCGTTCCCGTACCTGTCGCTAGCATCTGACAGTGAGTAATGCACTAATCTAAACTTGACAGTGAGACGCTAAGATTTGATAATAGTCTTAGCTGAAAGGAAACGCAGGAGGAATCTCACAAGCATGGCCAAGATAATTGGTATCGATCTCGGAACGACCAACTCGGTGGTCGCAGTAATGGAAGGCGGCTCCCCCGTCGTGATACCTAACCAGGAAGGTGGTCGTACGACGCCCTCGGTGGTTGGTTTCACCAAAGCGGGCGAACGTTTGGTCGGCCAGGTCGCCAAGCGACAGGCCGTTACGAACCCGGAAAATACGGTTTACTCGATCAAGCGCTTCATGGGGCGTCGCTTCGAGGAAATTGTCGACGAGATGAAGTTGGTCCCCTACAAGGTCGTTCGTGGCGACCAGGGAGACGCCCGTGTCGACGTCCAGGGTAAGAAAATGTCCGCCCCGGAGATTTCGGCCGCAATCCTGACGAAATTGAAAGAAGCGGCCGAAGCGTACCTGGGCGAAAAGGTAACGGCGGCAGTCATCACTGTTCCTGCATACTTCAACGATGCGCAGCGCCAGGCAACCAAGGATGCCGGTCAGATTGCCGGTCTGGAAGTAAAACGGATTATCAACGAGCCGACCGCGGCGGCGCTCGCCTATGGACTCGATAAAAAGAAGGATGAGACCATCGCCGTATTTGACTTCGGCGGCGGTACCTTCGACATCTCGATCCTTGAAGTAGGCGATGGCGTGGTGGAAGTAAAGTCGACCAACGGCGACACCCACCTCGGTGGCGACAATATCGACCAACGTCTAATCGACTGGATCATTGGCGAGTTCAAAAAGGAGAACGGCATCGATCTGTCAAAGGATCAGATGGCGCTCCAACGCCTCAAGGAAGCGGCTGAGAAGGCGAAAATCGAGCTATCCACCGTTCTCGAGACGGAAATTAACCTGCCGTTCGTTACGGCCGACGCGACCGGTCCGAAGCATTTGGTTACGCGCCTCACACGCGCCAAGTTCCAGGACATGATCGACGACATCCTGCAGCGGGTAGTAGCTCCTTGCAAGCAGGCGATCACGGATGCGGGCGTGACTCCGCAGCAGATCGACGAAGTTGTGCTGGTAGGCGGATCCACCCGTATCCCAAAGGTACAAGAACTCGTCCGCAATTTGTTCGGGAAAGAGCCCAACAAGAGTGTCAATCCCGACGAAGTTGTGGCCATCGGCGCAGCCGTACAGGGTGGCGTTCTCGGCGGCGAAGTGAAAGATGTGCTTCTGCTCGACGTAACCCCGCTGTCGCTCGGCATCGAGACCCTCGGTGGCGTCTTCACGAAACTGATCGAACGTAACACCACGATTCCCACGCGTAAGGGCGAAACCTTCTCCACTGCGGCCGACAATCAGACCTCGGTGGAAATCAAGGTCTACCAGGGCGAGAGGGCAATGGCGACCCATAACCGTCTACTGGGCGTATTCCAACTTGGAAACATCCCGCCCTCACCGCGGGGAGTACCTCAGATCGAGGTGACCTTCGACATCGACGCGAACGGTATTCTGAACGTCACTGCGAAGGATAAAGCAACCAATAACGAGCAGAAGATCACCATCACCTCTTCCTCGGGCCTCTCCAAGGAAGAAGTGGAAAAAATGGCTAAGGATGCGGAAGCCAATGCCGCCGACGACCGCCGCCGCGCCGATGAAATCACGGAGCGCAACACGGCGGACCAGATGGTCTACAGCACCGAAAAAATGCTGAAGGAGCATCGGTCGAAGGTAAGTGAGGCGGATGCGAAAGCCGTCGATGAAGCTCTCGAAGAGACCAAGAAGGCAGTCCAGTCGGGGAATCTCGAAGAGATTCGCGCTGCCAAGGACAAACTAACCCAGGCGAGCCACAAGCTTGCCGAGGCGATGTATCGCTCATCTAGTACCCAGGGCGGCCCCCAAGGTCCCGAGGCAACGGATGGAGCCTCTGGCGCTGGGACGGAGAAGCCCGCGGACAATGTTGTCGACGCCGAGTTCGTCGATGTCGACGATAAGAAGTAAGTTTTGGTGTTGAGGTTGATAAGGGGCGGGCGTCCGACGCTCGCCCGGATTTCTTCCGGAGATTTGCGTTATGGCTTCCAAAACTGATCACTACGAAACGCTGGGAGTATCGCGCGGAGCTTCGGACGACGAACTGCGAAAGGCGTACAGGCGGCTTGCGCGTAAGTATCACCCGGATCTGAATCCGGGCGACAAATCGGCGGAAGAGCGATTCAAGAACGTTCAGGAAGCTTACGACATCTTGAGCGAGCCGAAGAAGCGGCAGATGTACGACCAGTACGGTTTCTACTCCGATCAGGCGATGCCTGGCAATGGCGCCGAGGGCCATCCGTTTTCAGGCGGTGGTCCGAATATGGGGTTCGGTGGGTTCGACTTTTCAGAATATACGGGTCGCGGAGGACAAGGAACAGCGCAGGAGGACGATGCCGAAGCATTCGGATTCCGCGATCTTTTCGGTCAGTTCTTCGGCGCGCGTGGCGCCCAGCAGTCACAGGTTCCGCAACGCGGGGCCGATCTTGAATACGGTCTGAATGTCGATTTCTGGCAGTCGATCAAGGGCACGCAAGTCCGTT
>Ga0190275_10002754_pt1 | contig 12502 bp, 8 predicted proteins | sample Popmic550T_FD_133745 | JGI IMG/M metagenome (GOLD analysis project Ga0190275, IMG submission 133745) | Populus adjacent soil microbial communities from riparian zone of Yellowstone River, Montana, USA - 550 T | ecosystem: Environmental > Terrestrial > Soil > Riparian zone > Trees stand | place... | reverse complement strand
TGGCCGTGGCGGTCGGGCGGTGAGAGCTCGTCCGGTACGCCGTAGAGCTCACCGAGCATCCGCATCTCGTCGTAAGCCTGATCGAGTTCCTCGTCGGAGACGCCGCCGATGTAGCGCTGAAGCATCAAGAGGAACCCGTCAACCAGCGTCGTGTGGACCCAGGCGAAGGCCTCGGGATCGAGCGCGTGGTAGCGGTTGCCATCGGCGTCGACGCCCTCGATCTTGCGGTGCATCCGGCGCAGGCGCTGGGCGGCGGCAATTGAGCCGTCCGGGTAGCCGAAGTTGACGCCGGCGACGTAGAGGTCAAGCGTCCCCTGCAGGCGGCCCCACGGATCGGTCGCGTAGTTCGAGTGCTGCGCGACTCCGGCGGCGACGGTCTTGTGCGTCACCTGGAGGAGCAGCGATCGGCCGGCGACGAGCATCAGCCGCATGTCTCCCCCACGCTCCCAGAGGACTGAGCCGGGACCCGGGACCCAGGGGTCCTCGGTCATCTGATGGTCAGCGGTCTCGCGTTCGCGTTGCGCAGCTTCCATTCGCGGCAATGTAACAGATTTAGTAGATTTGTAACACCCCCGTAGGAGCTACTTCGCCAGCCTCCCGGCAGGCCGCTCTATCGCGGCGGACCGTCGTCCGGGTCGGCGGGGAGCTGCGGGCCACGCAGGCCGCCGAACTGGTCGGGGTACCCGCCGGTGATCCGGCAGGTCGCGAAGTCGTCGCTGAAGCGGCGGCCCTGGTTGACGTCGGCGGGCGGGTCCTGGTCGAGGGTGACCTCGTCCTCGTCGGGGTCTTGAGAGATCGGGTTGTAGTCGGTGTTCTTGCAGTCGAAGCTCGGGAAGCTGCCGCTGACCGCCGCCTTCTCGTAGCCGCCCGGCGGCACGTAGGCGTTGCCGCGGTTGGTCGCCAGGCGCGAGGGATGAATCCCCAGCGTCTCGGGGCTCACGTAGGCGAGCGCCCGCAGGTAGTGGCGCGGCGCCGGCTGGCCGTCGGTCTTCGGCAGGGTCGAGCTGATCCCGATCGGCGGGTTGACGAAGAAGGTGGAGACGATCTCGCGGTAGGCGCTCAGGTAACGGACTACCGGTGCGAGTTGCGCCAGCAGCGGATCGAGGTCGGCGAGCAGCGGCCGGACGCCGCGGATCGTCCGCGCGAGCGCGGGCATCCCCCGCTCGGCGGCGTCGAAAAGCGGCCCGAGCGTGACGAACAGCCGGCGAGCCTCCGGCGCGAGCTCCTCAACCGATTGCAGAGTCGGCGAGATGTCGCCGGCGACCGGGAGCAGCTCGTCGACGAGCGGCTCGGCGTTACGGCGCAGCTCGTCCACCCGCCGCAGGGTCAAGAGCGCCTCGCGCTCGAACGTCGGCAGGATCGAGACGGTTTCGGCGAGCGACTCGTCGGCGGCGGCGAGACCGGCGAAGGTGTCGGCGGCGCCGGTCACGGTTCCCTGCAGCGTCGAGCGCTCAGCGCTGAGCGCGTCGAGCACCGCCCCGCTGTCGCGGATCAGCGACCGGAGGGCGGTGCGCTGGCCGTTGACGGTCCGGGTCAAGGTCGTCGCGTCGGTGAGCAGCGGGGCGATGTTGCCGAGCGCGTCGTTGATGTCCTGCCCGCGGCCCGAGAGCGCGATCGCGTTCGACGCCAGCAGCTTCTGGGTGGCGCTCTGGGTGCGCTTGTCAAGCGCGTCGAAGAGCTCGTCGACCTGGACGGCCTCGGTCACCTGGCCAACCGCCAGCTCGCCGCCCTCGGGGATCGTCCCGACGCTCAGCGCCTCGGCGTCGCTGACGCCCGACGCGGCGCCGAACGAGACCGGGGGCGGCAACTCGTCGGGCCCGGCGGCCGTCCCCGCGGTGAGCTCGACGTAGGTCTCGCCGAGCAGCGTCTTCTGCCGCAGGATCGCGCGGGCGTCCGCCGAGAGCGGCGCGAACTCGGGCTCGATCTCGATCTCGGCAGCGGTCAGGTCCTTGCCGTTGAGCCGGAGCCCGGCCGGCGCCGGCTCGATCGCCTTGACCTTGCCGACGGACACGCCGCCGATCCGCACGTCCGACTCGAGCGCCAGCGACGTCGCCTCCGGGAAGTAGGCGGTGAACCGGTAGCTCTTCGACGCCAGCGGGACCGGCCCGCCGAACGACACCCAGAGGAAGAGCAGCAGGCCGAAGCACGACAGCGCGAAGCCGACCGCGATCAGGATCCGTCCCGGGCTCGGGGCCTGCGTCTGCATCAGCCGCACACCCCCCCGGGAGAGAAGAGCGGTCCGAGACCCGTCGTGATCCCGCCGACGATCGGCCCGAATGGGCTGTTCTGGACCACGTTGAGGAGCTCCGAGCAGCCGCCGGTCAGATACAGGCGACGGAACGGGCCGTGCGCGTCCTGCCCGCTCCAGATGCTCGGGCCGTTGTGGGAGAACCAGCCGAGCCAGTAGAGGAAGCCCTCGTTGCGGCCCGACGTCCCGGCCGCCTCGGCGCCGTTGGGGTTGAAGGCCGCCATGTTGCCGAGCCGGTTGACCTCCTCGAGCGCAGAATTCAGGCGCGGCGTGGCCGTGCTCAGGTTCGTCGCGGCGGTGCGCAGGTCAGGGACTACGGGGCGGGCGGCGCGAACCAGCGGGCGCAGGTCGTCGCGGACGACGGGCGTCGCGCGGCCGGCCAGCTCAGTCGTCGCGCGGGCGACTCCGTCGAGCCGGCGGGCGAACGGCCGCAGCGAGTCGAGCGAGGGCCCGAGGTCGGTGGCGAACGGCTCGAGCGCGGTCAGCGTCCGGCGGCCGACGGCGAGAGTGCCGGGGAGCTCGGCGGTCAGGCGGGTCAGGTCGGGAGCCTGGGAGGCGAGCGCGCCGAGCGCCTCGTCGGAGGCGCCGATCAGCTCGCCCAGCTGGCGGTCGTGGCCGGCGACCTCGATGCTCAGCACGTTCAGGTTGTGGACGAGGCGCGCCAGCTCCTCGTCGCGCGCCGCGAGCCCGGAGTTGACCGCCTTCAGGTCGCGGTTGATCGGGCCGAGCTCGGCGAGCGCGCCACCGATCTCCTCGGAGCGGCCGTCGAGTCCCTGGCCGAGGCCGGAGACCAGCAGGCGGAGGTAGGCGCGCGAGTCGGCGTCGAGCCCGGCGAGGATCTCGTCGACGTTGACGTCGGGCGCCGTGTTCGCCAGCGGCACCGCCCCGCCCTCCTCGATCACCCCGGCGTCCTCGGTCCCCGGATCGAGGCTGAAGAACATGTCCTTGAGCCCCGTCGCCGGCCGCATCAGGATCGTCGCGTCGCGGTAGACGGGCAGGTAGTCGCGGTTGACCTCGAAAGTGACCTCGGCGACGCCGTCGACGAGCTCGACCTCGGCGACGTCGCCGACCGTGACGCCGGCCACGCGAATCGTCTGGCCCTGTCCTGGCGCAACGGCCTGCGCTGTCTCGAACTCGGCCTTCAGCTCGAAGGGACGCTCCTCGAGCAGCGGCACCCGCAGGCGCTGGTTCTGGACGATGACCCAGCTGACTGCCAGCGAGATCGCGATCAGGCCTACGACGGCGATGAACTGGACGCCGTAGCGGCGCATCAGGAGCTTCATTCGCCCGCCTCCAGCAGATTTTCCCAGCCGAGCTGCTCGGCCAGCAGCTCGTCGAGCTCGTTCACCGCGCGCGCGGCGCTGCGCTGGACGCGGGCGCTGCCGTCCTTCTCCGCGGCTTCGAGCCGCTCGCCGATCGCTTCCACCTCGGCGGTGAGGGCCGTGGTGATCGGGATCCCGCTGCCCGCCGGCCCGCTTGTCGGGGTCTGCGTCGGCGGCGGTGCGGCGACGCCCGAGTCGAGGTTGGGCGGCTCCTGGGTCTCGCAGCGGACGTCGGGGCGGAACGGCGGCTTCGCCGAGCTCTGCAGCGACGGGCGGGCGCCGAGCAGCTCGAGCGGCGCGATCCCGAAGGTCTCGTCGCCTTCCTCGTTCGGCGGCAACGTGACGACGTTGCTCCCCGACCCGCCGAGCACCCGCGCGTAGGGCCCGTTGCCGTCGCCCGAGCGGCTCTCCCCCGCGATCCCAACCAGGCCGTAGGCGATCTCTTCGAACAAGCGGCCCTCGGGCGGCGTCTCCGGGTCCTCTACGGTCTCGTTCGCCCACGGGATCACCACCTCGTTGAAGCAACTCGACAGCCGCCGCGAGGTCTTCGTCAGCGGGACGATCCGATCCGTCAGGGACGCCAGCTCCGGTATCGCCGGCCGCAGGTCGGCGACCAGCCCGCGCGCCTCGCGGCGGGAGACGAGGCCGCGTAGTTGCCGCAGGAGCGGTGTCGTCGCGTCGAGGGTCTCCGGCAGCGCGTTGACGCCGGGAAGCGCCTCGCGGGCGAACGCTCGGGTCGCCGGAAGCGAGCCGTTGAGCGCAGCGAGGACCGGGCGGGCCGTATCGATCGTCTCCGGGAGCGTCGCGATCGCACGCGAAAGGGAGTCCGCCTCGACCGCGAACGCGCCGGCGACCAGCCGCAGATTGGTCAGCAGCGACGCGAGCCGCTCGCGGTTGCCGGCGAGGGTCGTCGTCACCGAGCCGAGGTTGCGGATCAGGGCCGAGAGGTCGCCGGGCTCGGTCCCGAGCACCGCCTGGGCGACCTGCGACGTCGAGCGGAAGGATCCCGGGGAGCTGACATAGATCTCACGCAGGCCGGCGCTGCCACCGTCGCGCAGCAGCGCCTTGCTGAACTGATCGAGGACGACGCGCAGGTCGGTGCGGACGTCGGACTGGAGCGTGGTCAGAACCTCGTCGAGCGCGACCGAGGAGGCCGTCTGGCCGGCCGCGATCAGACCGCCGTCCTCGACCTCGGCGGCCGACGGCGAGCCGGGCTTGAGATCGACGAAGTAGTTGCCCTCGAGGAACAGCCGCGGGCGGATCGTCAGCTGGGCGTCGGCGCGGATCGGCAGCCCCTCCTCCCCGATCTCCATGGTCACCATCGCCGCCGGCGAGCCATCGTCGGCGGTAGCCGGCTCGACCGAGGTCACCGTCCCCACCGCAACACCGGCGATCCGGACCGGCGAGTTGACCTCGATCCCATTCGTGTCGGTGAAGACCGCGCGCAGCTCGTAGCCGCCTCCCCACGGAACGCGGGCGCCGTTGAAGGCGAACACGAGGAGGAGCGACATGCCGATGACGACGGCGATCCCGACAAGCCAGTTCGGCACGCGCTTCCCGCTCATTCCACGAAGGCCGCTCACTTGCCCAGCCCCCAGGTCGTCGGCTGGCGCGAGGGAACGTGGGTGTCGATCAGCTGACGGTCCCCGTTCTCGTCGAAGTAGAGCGTCGTCCGCCCGACCGAGCCGGGGTAATCGCCCTCGGTGACCGCCGGGGACCAGGCGGGCGCGCCCTCGATCCGCAGGTCGCCGAGCGGGTAGCCGAACTGGCCGGAGGCGCAGTCGGGGTACTCGTCGGTGAGCTGGCCGTGCGGCGCGTTGACCGGGCCGTGGGCGATCGGCAGGGACTCGGGCTTGAACATCAGCTCCTCAGCCGGATTGGGAGCGGGCCCGGCGAGCCCGTCGGCGGGGAGGCCGGAGTAGCTCGTGACCGGCGCGTGGACCTGGCCGTCGAGGTCGATCGGGACGCCCGCAATGCTCACCGGCGGTGGGTCCTGCGGGTAGGTGACGAAGATGTTGCGCTGCTGGAAGCCGAGCGTCGAGCGCGAGCTCAGGTGCTCGCCGAGGAAAGTCGTGAAGTAGTTGAAGTAGTTGCAGACGGTCTGAGCTGGGGCGACGTGGGCGAGCAGCGGCTTCGCGCTCCGCAGCGCCTCGCCGGTGCGCTCGAGCGTGATCTTCGTCTGCGGCTGCTGGACTGTCAGCAGCAGCTCGCGCAATACGGCTCGGGTCGAGCGGGAGAACTCGGGGGTCCGCTCCAGGATCGGGTTGCCGGCGACGATCGCCTCGTTGAGTGTCGGGACCGCTCCCGGCAGCGCCGCCGTTCCCGGATGGAGCCGGTTGAGGAGCTCGGCCGTGCGGGCGAGCAGCGGCCGGGCGCGGAGAATGATCGGGTTGCCCTCCTCGAGCAGCGGGACGGCGCCGGAGATCGTCGCCGCCAGCGCGTCGGGGTTGCGCGAGAGGGCGTCCATCGTGGTCGCGAGGTCGCCGAGGCCGGTGACCAGGGTGTCGCTGACGGGCACGAGCGCGTTTGCCATCCGCGCCGAGGCGACGACGAAGCGGTCGAGGCCGGTCCCGGGGTCGGAGAGCGTGCGCGCAAGGGGCTCGACCTGCTCGAGGAGCGGGGCCGTCTCCGCGATCGCGGTCGCCAGAGACGGACCGCGCCCGGCGACGCCGTTGCCGACCTCGACCACGGTGTCTCGCAGCGCCTGCCGCGTCGGGTTGTCGAAGGCCGCGGTCAGCGCGTCACCCTCGGTCTGCTCCTGGAAGCAGCCGTTGCCGGCGCTCTCCGGGATCGTCTCGGAGAACGTCTCCTGGTCGACCGGGAGCTGACAGATGCCGGTGTCGTCGGTACCGATGAACGTTGTCCCCGCCGGAGCGGGCGGGCCGGTGCCGCGGGTGATCTCGAGGTACTTGAGCCCGAAGAAGGACCGGTAGCGGACCTTGAAAATGGAATCTGAGGGCAGCTCGCCGATCGACTGGTCGAGCTTGAGGTTGATCTGGGCGCTGGTGGCGGGGACGTCGCCGGGAGCGGTCTCGCCCTGGACCGCGGCGGGGGCGACCGACAGCGACTCGACCACGCCGACCCGGCTGCCGCCGATCCTGACCTCATTGCCGGGAACGAGGCGGGCGGCGTTCGGCACCTCGACCGAGACGCGGTACACGGGGACGAACGGCAGCCCGCTGTTCGCGTTGTAGGAGAGGAACATCGCGACGACCACGATCAGCGTCGTCACCGCGCCGACGGCGACGGGCGAGGCGGAGAGGGATGCGAGCGGTCGCCTCATCTAGGAGCCCATCAGGTAGTTGAGGAGGTCGGAGTCGCCGCTCTCGGTACGCGCCGGCGGGCTGGCTCCCGGCGGCGAGGCCTCGAAGCCGCCGTCGCCCCGGGCGGCGGCCGTGACGGGGCCGCCGGTGTCCCACGGCGCCTGGTCGACCGGGTCGGTCGAGATCGAGGGGTCGCAGAGCTCGAGGTTCGTGGAACCGTGAACGCAGACCGAGTTGTCGTAGCGGGGAAGCCCGAGGTCGTAGTTGATGTCGGCCTGGTTCTTCCCGACCCAGGAAACGCACGGGTCGGCCTCGAGGATGTTGGTCGTCCGTCCTCCGCCGGCGGCGGGCACGTTCGGGCCGGGGTTGAACAGGTCGCAGGGACCGGTCGCGATCCCGTAGACGTTGAACTGGAGCAGGTGGCCGACCGAGTCGAACTGGTTGATCGCGCCCGACTGGTAGTAGATGTAGTTGAGGATCGCCTCGAGTCCGGTGAAGCCCGTGGGCGCCTCTCTGCCCGTCCCCCAGCAGGTCGCGTCGGGGTCGTCGCATTGGCGCGAGGCGCGCAGGTCGGCCTCGACCGAACGGTCCGGGTCGTTCAGGTCGGCGAGGAAGTCGGCGAGGATCTCGGAGACGACCGGGGCGTTGCGTGACGACTTGGCGAGGGTCGCGACCTCGTCGTCGCCCTGCCGGAGGGTCCGCAGGCCGGTCTGAGCGGTCGGGGTCAGGGACTCGAGCGCGTCGCCGGCCCGATCGGAGAACGGTGGCAGCAGGATGCCGAGGCGCGCGAGCGACGGAGCGGCGGCGCGCAGTTCGGCGAGGACGGGCTGGCCCTCGCGGGCGACATCGCCGAGACGCGCGAGGGTCGGGCGGAGCGCTACGACCGTGTCGTCGAGAAGCTCTGCGCCGCGGGCGAGGTCGTCACGGCGGGAGGCGGCGACAACGGCGGTCTCGCGCGCCTCGTCGATCGCCCGGCCGACGTTCTCCCGCCCGTCGGCGAGCTCGGTGATGACGCGCTCGGCGTCGACGTTGAGTGCCGCGATCGCGCGCCGTTCGCGGGCCAGGATCGCGGTCGTATCCTCGAGCTCGCTGAGCGCCGGGACCGCGCGGTCGAGCGCCGCCGCGAGCGAGTCGGAGTTGCCGGCCATCGCGGTGCCGAGCTCATCGACGATCAGCCGGACCCGCTCGACGTAGGGCTCGCGGAGCGTGTTCAGCAGCGTGTCGATCTGGACCGTCTGCTTGACGCGCTCGGCGGGGATGTCGGCGTCGGCGTCATCGTCGGGTGCGAGCGGTGCCCCGGCCGGATCGCAGTCGATGAAGTACTCGGCGATCAGCGAGCCGGGCTGCGACGCGCAGGTGGTCTCGTCGCCGAGCTCGGCGAACGGGCCGGAGAGCTCGACGGTGACGACGGCCCGCTTGAGCTCGTTGACGTCGATGTCGGTGACGGTCCCGGCGTTGACGCCGGCGACCCGCACGTCGGAGCCGTCGACGACACCGAAGGCGTTGAACATCTCGATCTCGTACTCGCGGGTGTCGTCGGCTCCCGCGCTTGAGACGAGGAGGGTCACGAGCCCGAGGAGGGCGGCGAGCGCGATGGCGGCGATCCGCCTCACGGTCCAGTCGGCCCCTGAGAGGAGTCGCAGTTGAGCTCCCCGCCGTCGGTGAATGGGACGGAGCCGTCGCCGGGGTCGCGCTCGAGCGAGCCCGGGCAGCGCTGCGTGTTGCCGAAGTCGAGGATAGGAACGCCGCCGCCGGTCCCGTAGAGGTCGGTCGGCTCGATCGGCAGCAGGAGCTCGGGCAGGCCGCTGCTGGCGGCGAAGCTGAATGCGTTGAAGACGCCACCGATCCGGCCGATGCCGCCGTTGGCGTCGATGGTCCCGGTCGTGGAGAAGTCGTCGAACCAGCCGACCAGCTCTTGCGAGTAGGGCCGGAAGAAGGAGGTGATCGGGAGGCTGTTGCGGGTCGTGCAGCGGAGCTCGCCCACCGTTCCCTGATCGAAGTCGTCGTCAGCGGCGGCGGCGAAGTCCTCGCCGGGGTTTCTCCCGCAGTCGGGGGCGCCGCCGTCGACCGCGACGTTTGCGACCTTCGGCAGGGAGAGCGTCAGCTCGGTCAGGTCATTCGCGTCGCCGGGGCGGCTGACGATCGCGTTGAGGTCGCGCACCGTCGGCACGGCGGCAGCGGACGCGCGGCGGAACTCGGCGAAAAACGGACCGGCGCGCTCGGCAACGGGGAGCGAGGCGGCCAGGAGGGGATCGAGGTCGTCGGCGGCGAAGCGCAGATTGACGAGCGTGGTGTTCGTCTCCCGGAGGAAGGTCGGGAGCTTCTCGACGGCAGCGGTCAGCTCGGTCTGCTCGCGCCCGATCGCGTTCAGCGTCGCGTCGAGGTTCGCCAGCAGCTCGGGGAACTCGGAGGCGCGTTGGGCGAGGGTCCCGCTGAGCAGGGAGCCGTCGGCGATCAGCTGCTCGAGGTCGGCGCGGCTCCGGTTCAGCTCGTTGACCGCGATCCGCGAGGTCGAGAGCAGCGGGTTGAAGAGGCGGCCGCCCTCGTTGGCCTGCTGCTCGACGCCGTCGAGAGCGCGACCGAGCCCGACGAGGACGCGTCGGAGGTCGTCGGCGGTCTCCGGGCCGAGCGTGTTGAGGATCTGGTCGACGTCGACCTCCGAGGTCGTCTCGGCGAGCGAGAGCGAGCCGCCGTCCTCGATCGGCGCGGCCTGGTCGGCGTCGGACGGGTAGTCGAGCTCGACGCTGCGGCCGGCGACGGTACCGAGCGAGCCGGTGCGGACCGTCGCCCGGACGCCCTCCGGGAGCGGCGCGGTTGCCTCGTCGATCGAGAGCGTTACCAACGCCGTGCTGCCGTTGCTGAGCTCGATGCTCTCGACCGAGCCGACCGGGATCCCCGCCGCGAGCACCTCGTTGCCGGGGACGAGCTGGCTCGCGTTGTCGAACTCGGCGGTGATCTCGTAGCGGTCGGAACCGCCTCTGATCAGGAGGACCGCGACGAGCGCCGCTAACGCGAGCAGGGCGGCGCCGACAAGGACGCGAATGCGGCCTGCGTGCTCAATCGCAGTGGTTCGGCCCACCGGCCCCTCTCCCCTTCTCCTACCTCGCGGGCGACCATTCCACATCGCGCAGTCCATGCGCAAGAGGGAACCGCTGGCCTCAAGGAACCGAGCCCTCAGATGATCGGGATCCCCCGCTTGATCCGACGCCGCGTGTCGAGCATGTAGGCGTTGACGGGAAAGCGCCGGATGGGGCCGGGAAGCCGGCGATTGACGGCCGCGGCCCGCCCGACCAATGCATCGAATCGCTCCTCGTGAGAGGGGCTCCAGGGAAGCCCGAGTTCGTCGCGGATGCGCTCGGGCAGGTAACCCAGTGTGATCAGCCGTCCGTTCCGCAGTAACGGCCGGAGCGGCGAGCCGAGGGGGCCCAGGGGTTCGACGAGGTGCGTTGCGTCGGCGATCCCCTGGAGGTACGTGCGGGTCAAGTCGTCCATCTGCACCTGCTCGAGCCCAGCCTGCCAGTAGTCCTCGAATGCGGCCCGATCGCGGGGCCAGAGCTCGTCGGGAACCTGCAGCGTCGTCCCGAGACGCTTGGCGAACTCGTAGACCTCGTCGACCCGTTGGTCGGGGATCGAGTGGCCGAAGAGCTTTTCGTAAACGTCCTCGGTGCCTTTATAGAGGCAGGCGGCGACCCAGAGCTGGAGCTCCTTGTCGAAGGCGTTGTACTGGACGGGATCAGAGGGTTTGGACCGAACCTGCGCGTGGACGCGGTCGATCTCCTTGCGAAGGATGCGACGCTCCTCCTCGGTGCCGAGCACGGCGACGCCGAGGTAGACGGTCGTGGTCCGGAAGCGCTTGAGCGGGTGCTTGTCAACCCGCCCACTGTCGACCGTGCTCTTGGCGACGCCGTGGCCGACCGGCAGTCGCGAAAGCTGCATGATCACGTTGGCGCCGCCGGCCATCAGCGAGAAGCTGCCGATCGTGGCCTCGATCTCGGGGGGGACCTCGTGATTCGCCATCGTGCGCATCCTTACGTCTTTGCGGCACACCCGCGCCCGGCGCGGGTCCGGGCGGTCGCTAACGTGGAAGCCGTGAGCACGCCGCCACCCACCGAGGCGCCGGTTCGCGAGCACAAGACGCGCTCGCGGGCGCGGCCGGGTGGGATCGCGATCGAGAAGGTCGCCGGGCGGCCGTTCCGCGAGCGCAAGCCGCCGTGGCTGAAGGTCCCGGCTCCCGGTGGCCCCAAGTATCGCGAGCTCAAGTCCCAGATCCAGGGCGAGCGGCTCCACACCGTCTGCGAGGAGGCGAACTGCCCCAACGTCGGCGAATGCTGGGAGCGCGGCACCGCCACGTTCATGATCCTCGGCGACACCTGCACCCGCCGCTGCGGCTTCTGCAACGTCAACACGGGCAAGCCGACGTGGAACGACCCGCTCGAGCCGGCGCGCGTCGCGCGGTCGGTCGCACAGATGGGGCTCAAGCACGCGGTCGTCACCTCCGTCGATCGCGACGACCTCCCCGACTACGGGGCGAGCGCGTTCGTCGGCGTGATCCGCTCGATCCGGATGCAGGCGCCCGGCTGCAAGGTCGAGGTGCTGACTCCCGACTTCCGCGGCCAGGAGATGCCGCTGGCGAAGGTGATCGCCGAGAGGCCCGACGTCTTCAACCACAACTGCGAGGTCGTGCCGCGGCTCTACCCGATCGCCAGACGCGGCTCCGAGTTCCTGCGCTCGGCGCGGGTGCTCAGGAACGCCAAGGAAATGGGCGGCGCCGGCGTGATCACGAAGTCGGGACTGATGGTCGGCCTGGGCGAGAGCTTCGACGAGATGGTGGACACGTTCGGCCAGCTCCGCGAGCACCGCGTCCAGGTCCTCACCGTCGGTCAGTACCTGAGACCGACCGAGCGCCATCTCCCCGTCGTCCGCTACTGGGAGCCGGAGGAGTTCGACGCCCTCGCCGCCGAGGCGCGGAAGATCGGCTTCGAGTCGGTGGCCGCCGGCCCGCTGGTCCGCTCGAGCTACCACGCGGATCAGAGCGCCGCCGAGGCGCTCGCCGCAACGGCTTGACCGGCTGACCCGCCTCTAGGCTCCCGCGGGCAGTGATCCCGCTGAAGGACAACGTCGGCCTCCGGGGCCTTCCCGCCCTGACCATCGCGCTCATGGCGATCTGTGCGCTCGTCTTCCTCTGGCAGGTGACGCTGTCGGGCGATCCGCAGTCGGGAGACATCGAGGGGGTGGCAGCCGTGGTCGGCGGCCCCTCCGAGCGCGATGAGTTCGCCGCCAAGAACGCTACGAGCCCGAGCAGGATCGGTGGGGCCGACGAAGAGCTGCACACGGGCCCGCCGTGGTGGCTGTCCCCGTTCACGGCCGTCCTGATCGCCGCCGACCTCTTTCACCTGGCGGTTGATCTCCTGCTGCTGTGGATCTTTGGGCGAACCCTCGAGCTGCGACTCGGGCGCGTGCTGAGTGACCGCAAAGGGAATGAACTGCGACAGCACGAACGGCGAGTACTGGTTGATGGCGTCCTGCTTGTAGTTCTGCGTGAACAGGAACACGCCCGCCTGCCAACTGAGCGCACGCGAGCCAATCATGGGCTTGCCCGCGCTCGTAGACGCCAGGCGCACCTCCTGCGTGAACTGCCAGGAATCTTCGCTGTTGTCACGCGTCACGAG